>OLOQ01000234.1_pt1 | contig 65744 bp, 69 predicted proteins | sample 1673101 | NCBI WGS metagenome assembly OLOQ01 (sample SAMEA3136754, study PRJEB25190) | human gut metagenome | biome: human gut; feature: human-associated habitat; material: faeces | place: Austria | collected 2013 | reverse complement strand
GGGCGGCTCCTCATCTGCGCGGGAGTTGATGTCGATAAACTCGTAGCCCTCCCACGGGTCCTGCTGCCTGCGTTTCTGTCGCAAGGGGCGTTCCCTCCTTTCCACATTCCCAAATTTTTTCAGGGGGCGGGCTCCCCCACCTCCCGGATGCGCGCCCCCAAGGACGCCAAATTCCCCGCCAGGTTCTCGTAGCCCCGGCGGATGTACTCCACGCCGCCCACCTCGGTGCGGCCCTTGGCGCAGAGACCGGCCACCACCAGCGCGGCGCCGCCCCGCAAATCGTGGGACATCACCGGCGCGCCCCGCAGCTGCTCCACGCCCTCCACAATGGCCACCTTGCCCTCCACCTTGATGTTGGCGCCCAGGCGCTGCAAGCCCTCGGCGTGCTTGTAGCGGTTCTCAAAGATGGTCTCCACAAAGATGCTGGTGCCACGGCCCACGGCGGCCATGGACATCACCAGGGGCTGGGCGTCGGTGGGGAAACCGGGATAGGGCATGGTGCGGATGTGCCGCACCGCATCCAGCCTGGGCGGGGCCATGATGTTCAGCGCCCGGCCCAGCTGCCGCACCGAGCACCCCGCCTGCTCAAAGGGGGCCAGCATGGGCAAAATGTGGGTATTGTCCACATCCCGCAAGGTGACGTTGCCCCCTGTGACAGCGGCGGCGGCCATGTAGGTCACCGTGGCGATGCGGTCGGGCATCACGGTGTGCTCGCAGCCGTACAGCTCCTGGACGCCGTCGATGATAAGGCAGCCCTCCCCCGCCCCGTAGATGCGGGCGCCGCAGCGGTTGAGGTAGGCGGCCAGGTCGGCGATTTCCGGCTCCCGGGCGGCGTTGGCCACCACCGTGGTGCCCTGGGAGCACACCGCCGCCAGCATCACGTTTTCCGTGGCGCCCACGCTGGGGAAGCTGAGGGAGATGTACGTGCCCTGTATCCCCTGGGGGGCGCGGCAGTGCAGGCAGCCGCCGGATTCCTCAATCTCCACCCCCAGCTTCCGCAGGGCGCCGATGTGCAAATCGATGGGCCGGGGGCCCAGCTCGCAGCCGCCGGGAAAGCACAGCTCCGCCTCGCCGCAGCGGGAGACGATGGCCCCCAAAAACACAATGGAGGAGCGCATCTCCCGCATCAAGTCCGGGGGGATTTGGCAGCAGGTCATGGAGTTTTCCACCACCAGGCTCTCCCCCTGCCACTGGCAGCGGCTGCCCAGGTGCTCTAAAATGCGCACCGCCGTGTCCACGTCGGAGAGATGGGGGCAGTTATGTAGCACCGTCTGCCCTTTGCACAGCACCGTGGCCGCCAGCAGGGGCAGCGTGCTGTTTTTGGCGCCCTGTACTTTCAGCTCCCCGTCCAGCGCGGCGGGGCCGTCAATGACAATCATAGAGAACACCTCACCCAATGTTAGCATAGGCCATACTATGAGGCGCGGGCCCATTGGGTGAGGGCGTTTCTTTTTACTTGGCGGCGGCGGACTTTATCACGCGGTAGATGCGGTCGCTGGCGTCCAGCACCTCCATCTTCCCGGCGTTCTCCCCCAGGGACTGGAGGCGCCCCGGGTCGGAGAGGATGGCCCGCACCTTCTCCCACAGGGCTTCGCCGGTGAGGTCCTTCTCCTCGATGATTTCCGCGGCGCCCCGGCGCACCAGGGCCATGGCGTTGTGGAACTGGTGGTTTTCCGCCACGTTGGGCGAGGGGATGAGGATGGAGGCCTTGGCCTTGGCCTCAATCTCCGTCAGGGTCATGGCCCCGGCCCGGCCAATGACCAGGTCCGCCGCGGACAGGCACTGGGGCATGTTGTCGATGTACTCCAGCAGGCGGATTTGGGGGTTCTTCTCCACGTCCAGGCCAAACTCCCGGCACTCGTCCAGGAATTTCTCATCGTGGGAGCCGTAGCCGTGGATGTGCTGGTATTCCCCGGTTTTGGCGCTTTGGGCCAGCATATAGGCCGCCGCCCGGTTGAGGGCCGAGGCCCCCAGGCTGCCCCCAAAGGAGAGCACCACCGGCCGCTCGTCCAGGCCCAGGGCCTTGCGGGACTCCTCCCGCTGGGCGGTGAGCACTTCCCCCCGCACCGGGTTGCCGGTGACCACGCAGTTGACAGAGCTGTCGAAATACTGCTTGGCGTCGGGCACGGCCAGCATCACCGCCTTAACGGACTTCGCCAACATCTTGGTGGTGACGCCGGGGTAGGCGTTGGACTCGTGGATGACGCAGGGGATGCCCAGCTTGGCGGCCTCCCGGAGGACAGGGCCGCACACATAGCCGCCGGTACCCACACACACATCCGGGCCGAACTCCTGGATGATCCGCTTGGCCTCCACGGTGGCGGTGAACACCCGCACCACCGTTTGGGCGTTGCGCCACAGGTTCTTGGGGGTCAGCTTCCGCTGGAAGCCGGAGATGTGCACGGTCTTCATGTCGTAGCCCGCCTGGGCCACCAGGCGCTCCTCCATGCCGCCCTTGTTCCCCACGTAGAGGATTTGGGCGTCCGGCTCCTTTTGCAGCAGGTACCCCGCCGCCGCCAGGGCGGGGTTGATGTGCCCCGCCGTGCCGCCCCCTGTGAACAAAACTTTCATTCCAAACCCACTTCCTTTCTCACAAATCTCCGGCGCCGCCCCGCTGGGAAGCGGCAGCCGGAAGAACCCATCCCGGCAAAACCGGGGACTCTCCCAGCGCGAAGGCCTCAGGTCTTCTCCACATTCGCGCTGCGGGAGATGTTCAGCAAAATGCCCATCTGCCCCAGCAGCATCAGCAGCGCTGTGCCGCCGTAGCTGAAGAAGGGCAGGCTGATGCCCGTGTTGGGGATGGTGTTTGTCACCACGCAGATGTTCAGCACCGCCTGAAGCCCCACCTGGAAGGTGATGCCCAGCCCCAGCAGCATGCCGAACTTATCCCGGGCGTGGATGGACACGTACACCCCCCGCCAAATCAGCAGGGCAAACAGCACGATGATGACCAGCGCCCCCACAAAGCCCAGCTCCTCGCAGACAATGGCGAAGATAAAGTCGTTCTGAGGGGCAGGCAGGTAAAGGTACTTTTGCCGGGACTGCCCCAGGCCCACCCCCAGCAGGCCGCCGGAGCCGATAGCATACAGGGACTGGCGGGTCTGGTGGGTCAGGTCGCGGTCCAAATCCGAGGAAAAGGGGTCCAGCCAGATGCGGATACGGTCCATTTGGTAGCCGCCCTTGGTGACAACGACAAACAGCAGCACCGCCGCCACCAGCACGCCGCCGATGAGGAACCACCGGGGCTTGGTGCCCCCCACAAACATCATGATGGCCCCCAATGCCAGGATGATCAAGGTGGCGGAAAGATGGCTCTCCAAAAAAATCAGCGCGGCCACCAAACCCATAATGGCCACATAGGGCACCACGCCGTAGCGGAAGGTGTCCATCCTGTCCAGGTTGCGGGAAATCATGTGGGCAAAGAGCACAATCAGCGCAAACTTCGCTATCTCCGAGGGCTGGAAGGACACAAAGCCGAAGTTCAGCCAGCGGGTGGCGTCGCCCTCCCAGTTGGCGATGGACTCGATATGGGCGTACCGGCAGATGAGCAGGAACACCAGCAGGAACAGGGAGACGCCGAAGATGACGATGGCCAGCTTGTGAAAGCTGTGGTAATCGAAGGTGGAGATAAGCAGCATGGCCGCCACGCCAAAGACGGCAAAGACCGCCTGCCGGGAGATATAGTAGTAGCTGTTCCCCTGCAGATAATAGGAATTGGCGTAGCTGGCGGAGAAGAGCATCACCAGGCCGATGGCCAGCAGCACCAAGATGAAAATGAGCAGGGGCATATCCAGGCCCGCGCCCAGGCTGAACAGCTTATACCGCATGGGGCGGCGCTTGGGGGCGCCCTCCGCGGGCTGCTGGCGGCGGGGCCGTGGGGGCTCCGGCTGCCGGTAACCGGGGGTGCGGCGCAGGCCACGGGCGGTCCTTCCTATGGCTGCCATAACGCTCCCTCCTTTCACAAAACTACAGGATTTCTGTTTCTAGTGTTTCCAGCAAAGGGCGGCCCCAAACAGAGGACGCCCGCTTTTCGTAAGTTTACATGCCAAAGGCCACGCAGAGGATGGCCACGGCGCCGCCCAGCAGCGCCACCAGGCCGAAGACCAGGCAAATCTTCACCTCGCTCCAGCCGCACATCTCAAAGTGGTGGTGGATAGGGCTCATCTTAAACAGGCGCTTGCCGTGGGTGGCCTTGAAGTAGGTCACCTGCAGCACCACCGAGAGGATTTCGCACAGGTACACAAAGCCCACCGGCAGCAGCAGCAAAGGCAGGTCCATGCCAAAAGCCAGGGCGCACACCATGCCGCCCATGAACAGGGAGCCCGTGTCTCCCATGAACACCTTGGCCGGGTGCCAGTTCCAAATGAGGAAGCCGATGCAGGCCGCGGCGGAGGCCAGGCCCATGGCGGAGAGCCCCGTCATGGAGAGCAGCCCCGCGCACAGCGCCAGAGAGAGGAAGGCGAAGAAGGAGACGGTGGTGTTCAGGCCGTCGATGCCGTCTGTAAAGTTCACGGCATTTACAACGCCCACAATCACCACGGCGGCCAAGGGGTAGTAGAGCCAGCCCAAATCCACCTGCCCCACAAAGGGGATGGTGGTGTGGGTGGCGCCCCCGGCAAAGGCCACAGAGGCCAGGTAGGCCGCCACCACCGCGAACTGGAGCACCAGCTTCTGCCGCTCGGTCAGGCCCAGGTTGCGCTTTTTTAAGATGCTGATGTAGTCATCCATAAAGCCGATGGCCCCAAAGGCCACCGCCATGCCCAGACCCGCGAAGGTCTTGGCCTTGAGCAGCACAGTCTCCTCCAGGCCCAGGGAATAGGCGATGGGCAGGCAGACTATCATGGCGATGGCGATGCCCAAAATGAACATTAAGCCGCCCATGGTGGGGGTGCCCTGCTTGTTCTTGTGCCAGCTGGGGCCCACCTCCCGGATGGTCTGGCCAAACTTCAGCTTGTGCAGGAAGGGGATCATCCACTTCCCCAAGGCGGCGGTGATGGCAAAGGCTATCACCGAAACCAACAAATACAGCATGGTGCTCATTACTTCCTACCCTCTCTCGTTGTGTTTCCTCTCTTTTGGGCCGGGGGGATCACCCGCCGGCGGTGGCTCCTGTTTCGGCGTTGGCGTTGTCCACGAAGGTCAAGGTGATAACCGTGCCCTGCTGCACCTGCTCCCCTTCCGCCACGCTTTGGGCGGTGACGGTGGCAGTGGAGGAGGACGAGCCGCTGACGCTTATCTGCAGGCCGTTAATGCTGGCCAGATAGCTGGCGTTTGTCACATCGTAGCCCAGGAAGCTGGGCACGGTGACGTAGGTGGAGGCCTCGTCGTAGCCGTTGGTGTACAGCACCACCTGGCCATCCTTGGGCACGGCGCCGCCGGCCTCGGGCACCTGGGCGGTGACGGTGATGGAGCTGTCGCTCTCGTCGCCGATGACGGAGTAGGTCAGGCCGGCCTCTTCCAGCTTGGCGTAGGCCTCCTCCAAGGTCAGGCCCGTGACAGTGGGCGCCACGGTATCCAGGTTGGCGTACTCCTCCTCGTTGTACTGGGCCTCCACGCCCAGATAGGGCAGGATCTCCTCCATCATCTTGGCGAAGTAGGGCCCGGCCACGGCGTTGCCGCCGTTGTAGCCGCCGTTGGTGTCGTCATCCGGCTCGTCAAAGAACACCAGCAAGGCGTACTGGGGGTCCTCCGCCGGGGCGAAGCCGCAGTAGGAGGCGATGTACTCCATATCCTGGGTGCGGTCCTCGTTCCACTTATCCACCTTTTCCGAGGTGCCGGTCTTGCCGCAAATACGGTAGCCCGCCACATAGCCGCCGGTGGCGCTGCCGCTCTCCACGTTTTGCTGCAGGATGTCCGTGATGGCTGCGGAGGTCTCCTCGGAAATTACCTGCCGGCGGGTGCTGGTGTCGGCGGTCTGGACGATGTTGCCGTCCTGGTCCACCACCCTATCCACCACGTGGGGGGTGACAAGGTACCCGCCGTTGGCTATGGCCGCAGCGGCAGTAATCATGTGCAGGGGGGTGATGGAAAAGTTCTGGCCGAAGGATTCCACCGCCAGGTTGGAAGGCGTATTGATCAGCTCTATGGCGCTGTGGTACAAGGTGACAGCTTCGCCGGGAAGGTCGATGCCGGTGCTCTCGGTAAAGCCGAAGGCCTCCCGGTACTTGGCGAAGGTCTCGCCCCCCAGCAGCTGGCCGATGTAGATGGTGTAGGGGTTGCAGGAGTTGCACAGGCCGTCCCGGAAGGTCTCCAGGCCGTGGCCGGAGTGGCGCCAGCAGTGGATGGGGTCGTCCCAGCCATCCACCAGCACGCTGCCGGTGCAGGTGTAGGTGGTCTGCTCGGTGACCACGCCCTCCTCCAGGCCCATGGCGTAGGTGCACATTTTAAACACCGAGCCGGGATAGTAGGTGTCGGACACGGCCTTGTTCCGCCACTGTTTCAGCTGGGCCTCGTTAAAGGCCTGGTCCTGCTCCTCGCCGGAGAGGGCATCTATCTGGGCCTGCAAGTCCTCATCGTAGATGGTAAAGGGGTCGTTGGGGTCATAGGTGGGGGTGGTGGCCAAGCCCAAAATGGCCCCGGTGTTCACGTCCATCATAATGGCCACGGCGCCGTTCTTCACGTTGAACTGGTCCACGCCCTCGGCCAGGTATTTCTCCAGAATGCTCTGCACGGTCTCGTCAATGGTGAGCACCAGGTTGTTGCCGTCCTGGGCCTCCACATACTGCTCGTATTCAAAGGGCATATCGGTGCCCAGGGCGTTCCGGGAGGAAATGAGCCGCCCGGCGGTGCCCCGCAGCTGGGTGTCGTACTGGAGCTCCAAGCCCTCCAGGCCCTGGCCGTCGGTGCCGGTAAAGCCCAGCACCGTGGAAGCCACCGTCCCGTAGGGGTAATAGCGCTTGTAGTCCTCAATCAGCCGCACACCGGAGGAGATGCCCTCGGCCTCTAAAAACTCGTTGATCTCATCCCGGACGCTGGTCTCCACCCGGCGCTTTAAGTAGACAAAGTAAGAGCTGCCCTGGGTTTTTTCGTAGACCTCTTCCTCGTCCATATCCAAAATGGCCGCCAGGCCGGAGGCGACCTTCTGCCGGGTACCTTCCGGGTCGTCGTAGTCCGCGAAATACGCGGGCTCCAGCACCACGGTCCACACGCTGGCGCTTTGGGCCAGCACCTTGCCGGTGGCGTCGTAGATAGTCCCCCGCATGGCGCTGAGGGTGGTGCTGCGCAGGCTCTGGTCCAAGGCAGCGATGCTCATTTCCTCGCCCCGGACGATCTGCCACCGGAACAGGCTGATAACCACCGCGCCAAAGCCCACAAACACCAGGGCCGCCGTCAGCAGCAAAGCCTTGCGCCACATTTTTTCCGTAGTTCCCTTTGCCAATCACTTCACCGCCTGTCTTATTCTATGCTGTGTCCTACCCGGCAGCAAAACGAGAGTCAAGATTTCTCTTGGCTCTCCTCCCTCACAAACTCAAACATCATCCCGCACTATCTGTATTCTTTCACAGCCCCGCTCATGCCACGCCTGCGGTGGGGCGCTGGTGCCCAGTGGGCACCGCCTAGCGCTTTCTCCGCTGCCGCGTCGGTCGGTGATGGACGCAGCCCACTGGGTTGCATCACCCGAGCCGGCAGGCGAGACTTCGCGAACGCTCCTATCGTCGCGAGGCCCCTTCCAAAAAGAAGCTTGCGGCCCGCGGCCGCGCATTCTGTGGCCTATTGTACCACAAAACAGCCCCAGATGCAAACAAACGCGGCCCGCGCTAACCGTGGGCCGCATCCCTTTGCGTAGGGACGAGCGCGCCCCGCCTAGTGCGGAAGGCCCCGCGCCCATCCAAAATCTTTATTCAAAACCCCATAAAATCCACAGGCCCTAGCCGGCCCGCGGGAAAAATAGCTATCTTATTGGAACCAGGACTGAATGGTGGACCACAAGTTCTCCCAAAAAGAGCCGCTGGTGGCCTCCCGCACCACAGTGCCCTGGTCCTCTTGGGCCACGTTCACATAGGTGACCTGGCCGCCGCTTACCTTGCTCATCCCCAGTTCCTCTTGGGCGTACTGCTCCACGGCGGCGCCGTCCATCTGGGCGGAGGCCTCCATGTTCAGCTGGATTTCCAGGCTTTCGGCCTCCTCCAGCTGTTTGGCCGTGGTGTTGATTTCCTCGGTCAGCTCGGTGAGCTGCACCTGGTTGTACACCACCAGCGTCACTGCCGAGAAGACAACCCCAAAGCACAGCACCGCCGCAGCCTTCCGCAGGAGGTGCCGCCGTGGCTTGCGGTTCTTTTTCAGCTCTTCCTCGGGCAGCTCCACCACGTTTTCCTGGGGGCGCTTTTTGGGCTCCTCCCGGGGCTGTTCCTCCGGCTGGGTGTTGTCCCACCGGGCGTTGGAGACGCGCTCCTCGGTGGAGGTGCGCTCCTCGAACAGGGAAAAATCGTAGGCTTCTGAAGAATATCTGGGCATATCGTGTTCCTTTCCTGCCGCGCGCCGCGGCTTACTGCTCCTGTGGGAGCTTCTCAATCACCCGCAGCCGGGCGCTGCGGGCCCTGGGGTTTTCGGCCACCTCCTGGGCGGAGGGAGCCAGCCCCTTTTTATACACCAGCCTGCCCTGGGGCTTGCGCCCGCACACACACACGGGGAAGTCCTTGGGGCAGACACAGCCTTGGCACCAATCGTGCATCTGCTGCTTGACGATGCGGTCCTCCAGCGAATGGAAGGTGATAACCGCCAGGCGGCCGCCGGGCTTTAACAGCGCGAAGCCCGCTTCCAGCCCTTCCCGCAGCCTGTCCAGCTCGCCGTTTACGGCAATCCGCAGGGCCTGGAAGGTCCGCCGGGCGGGATGGCCCTCTGCCCTGCGCACCGCCGCCGGGACCGACGCCTTGATGATTTCCGCCAGCTGAGCGGTGGTCTCAATGGGCGCCTCCTCCCGGGCCTGGACAATGCCCTGGGCGATCCGCCGGGCGCTTTTGTCCTCGCCATAGCGGAAGATGATGTCCGCCAGCTCCTGCTGGCTCAAGGTGTTCACCAGGTCCCGGGCTGTGGGGCCCTCCTGGCTCATGCGCATATCCAAGGGGGCGTCGTGGTGGTAGGAAAAGCCCCGCTCCGGCGTGTCCAGCTGGTAGGAGGACACCCCGATGTCCAAGAGCACCCCGTCCACCGCGTCCATGCCCTGGGCCCGGGCAAGTTCCCCCATCTGGGCGAAGTTGCCCCGCACCCGGACGGACTGGGGGTATTTCCCCAGCCTCTCCCCGGCGGCGCGCATGGCGTCTGGGTCCTGGTCGATGGAGAGCAGGCGCCCTGTGGTCAGCTGCTTCACAATGGCCTCGGAGTGGCCGCCGCCCCCCATGGTGCCGTCTATGTACAGGCCCTCTGGCCGGATGGCCAAAGATTGTATCGTTTCCTCAAATAATACGGGTTTGTGATGAAATTCCATTGCATCCCTGCCTTTGTTAAAAGTCCAGCAGGTTCATGGAGGCCTCGATGGCCTCGTCGGTCTGGCTCTCGTTGTAGGCGTTCCAGCGGGCTGTGTCCCAAATCTCCGCCCGGACGGCAGCGCCGATGACGGTGACGTCCTTTTCCAGGCCGGCGTGCTCCCGCAGGCTCTGGGGGATGAGGATGCGCCCCTGCTTGTCCGGCTCCACCTCGGCGGCGCCGGAGAAGAAATAGCGCTGGATGCCCTTGCCCTGGGCCAGGGGGATGGCGGAGACCTTCTCCACTAGCTTGTCCCATTGGGCCTGGGAAAGCAGGAAAAGGCAGCCGTCAAGACCTTTGCACACATAGAACTTGTCGCCCAGGTCCTCACGGAACTTGGAGGGCACGGTGACACGGCCCTTCAAATCCATATTATGTTGATACTCGCCGGTCAACATAAGCGCCTATCCCTTTCCTCGTTCAGGTGGCGGGGCGCCCGCGGCGGTTTTGCCGGCGGACGGGTTGCCCCCCAGCGCCATCCCGTGGGGTTTGGCGGCACTTTTCACCACCTTTTCCCCACAGTGTGGAACTTTGCCCCACTTTCACCCACCTGATGCCCTTTATTATAGAACATCTCCCCTTTAAAAGCAACCCAAGAAATCCTGGAAAAGCCAGGAATTTCCTAGATTCGAAGGTATGTTCCCACAAGATGGAAGGGAACAAAAATTCCCCTCACTACATCTAGTGAGGGGAATGGGCTTTACAGACGAGTTTTATTAAATTCTAACAAATAATTCTTCTCAGATTTGGGAGTTCCGCTGAGAAGCCTTAATGCTCTGCCGGGTCTTGCGCAGCTCGGCCAGGTTTTCCGAGAGGGACTCGTCGGCGCGGCGCATCAAATCGTCCACATAGTCGTTGCTGGCCTTGCGCATTTCCTTAAACTTCTGCTGGGCCTGGGCAATCAGCTCGTTGGCCTTTTGCTGGGCCTGGCGGACAATTTCATCCTGGTTGACCATGGCCTTGGCCTTTTCCTCTGCCACGCGGATGATGGTTTCCGCCTCACGCTGGGCCTCGTCAAGAATCTGGGCCCGGTCCGCCACGATGGCCTTGGCCTTGCGCACCTCTGAGGGGATCTCCTCTTTGATTTCATCCAGGATTTGGCGCACCTCTTCCCCATCCACAAACATCTTGCCTGCGGAAAGGGGCATTTTCCAGCCCTTGTCCAGGAGGTCGTACATCTCGTCGATAAGGTCCTCAATGGTAGCCTGATTGTTGCTCATGGTTGAACCCATTCCTTTCTTCTCTTCGCCAGTCCTTCCCCGAAAAGGGCTGCCAGCGTGACTTACAAAAATTATCCTTCACAGGCGGGGTTCTGGCCGCCTGGAAAAACCAGTCTCAGTGGTTGCACAGCCGCTCCCGGATGGTCTCCAGGATGCAGGCCGGCACAAAGGGGGAGATGTCCCCGCCAAAGCCCGCCACCTGCTTGACCATGCTGGAGCTTAAGAACATGTTCTCCGCGCTGGTGGCCAGGAACATGGTCTCCAGCTCGGGGTTCAGCTTTTTGTTGGTAAGGGCCTGCTGGAACTCGTACTCAAAGTCGGACAAGGCGCGCAGGCCTTTGACGACCACCATGGCGCCCCGGCGCCTGGCGTAATCCGCCAAAAGGCCGTCCACCTTGTCGATTTCCACGTTGGCAAGGCCCTCGGCCTGGGTGGCCCGGCGCAGCAGCTCCATGCGCTCCTCCACGGAGAAGCTGGCGTGCTTGTCCGGGTTGATGGGCACGCCCACAATGAGCTTGTCGAAAATCTTGCTGGCCCGGACGATGATGTCCAGGTGCCCCAAGGTGACGGGGTCAAAGCTGCCGGGATAGACTGCCAGTTTCATGGTATCCCTCTCCTTACACGTGTGCGGGTCACTGCCCGTCCTCTCCCTCCACCGGCTGGCGGTAGGAGGTGAGCATAATCTTCCCATAGCGGTAGGTCTTGTGGAGCCGGAAGGCGCCGGCGGCCTCTGGCAGCGCCTCGTCCTTGGGGTGCTCGCAGAGGATGACCCCGCCGGGGTTCATCCGCTGGGCCACCAGGGGCAAAGCCTGCTCCAGCAGCCCGGTGCGGTAGGGCGGGTCCAAAAAGGCGATGTCGAACACCTCCCGGCTGCCCCGGAGATAGGCGGCGAAGTCGCTGCCCACCACCTTGGCCCGGTCCCCCAGGCCGGTGGACTGGATGTTCTTCTCCACCACCCGGATGGACTCCTTAGCCGAATCCACAAAGACGCACAGCGCCGCGCCGCGGCTCAGCGCCTCCAGGCCAATCTGCCCGGAGCCCGCGAACAGGTCGAGGAACTTCCTGCCCTCCAGCTGGAACTGGAGGATGTTGAACAGGGACTCCTTCACCCGGTCGGTGGTGGGGCGCACCTGCTCCCCCTCCAGGGTGACAAGCTTTTTCCCTCGTTTTGAGCCGGTGATGATACGCATGGCATTTCCTCCATTCTTTCGCGGAAAAACACCACGATGGTATATCCGCTTTATTATCCCATTAAAAGGGCAATCTGTCAACTATTTGGCGCAATTTCCCCGGGATTTGGGCCCTCCTCCCCCACTTTCGGGGGTGTTTGCGGCCCTTCAGGGGGATGGAAATGCTCCCACACCCGGCGGGCGGCGGGCTTGGTCATGCCGGGGGCGCCCTCCAGCTCCGCCAGGTCCGCCTCGCTGACGGCGGTGACGGTCTTAAAATGCCGCAGCAGCGCCTTGGCCCGGGTCTCCCCAATGCCGGGGATGGAGGTGAGGGTGGAGGAGATGGCGGCCTTTTTCCGCTGCTGCCGGTGGTAGCCGATGGCGAACCGGTGCACCTCGTCCTGGATGGAGGACACCAGCGTAAAGGCCCGCCGGTGGGAGCTGATGGCAATCTCCCCGCCGTCCAGGGCGATGGCCCGGGTGCGGTGCTTGTCATCCTTGACCATGCCGTACAGGGGCACGTCAAAGCCCATTTCGTCCAGGATGGGCTGCACCGCCGCCACGTGGCCCTTGCCGCCGTCCAGCAGGATCAAATCCGGCAGGCGGCCAAAGCCCTCCTGCTCGCCCTTGCGCTGGCTGGCCTTGTACTCCTCGAACCGGCGGCGGATGACCTCCCGCATGGAGGCGTAGTCGTCCTGGCCCACGACGGTTTTGATTTTGAATTTCCGGTAGGCGGACTTTAAGGGCCGGCCGTTTTCAAACACCACCATGCCCGCCACGTTCTCCCCGCCGGCCAGGTTGGAGATGTCGTAGCTTTCGATGTAGGCCGGGGCCTTCTCCAGGCCCAGCAGCCGCCGCAACTCATCCAGGGCCGAGGCGTCCCGGCCGGAGGTGCCTGTGTGCCGGGCGATGTGCTCCGCGGCGTTTTGGCGGCACATGTCCACCAGCTGCCGCTGGTCCCCCCGCTGGGGGATGAGGACCTTGACGGCCTTGCCCCGCTTTTCCGTCAGCCACCGGGTGAGCAGCTCCTGGTCCTCCACCTCGCCGTCCAGCACCACCAAGGGCGGCACCCTGTCCCGGATGGCGTAGTACTGCCGCAGGAATTCCGAACGGGCCTCGGGGTCCGGCTGGCAGCCCTCGGTGAGGAAGCTCTCCCGGTCGGAGAGCTTGTTGCCGGTAAAGCGGAACACCTCAAAGGCGGTGTGGGTCTCCCCCTGGGCCAGGGCGAACACGTCCTGCTCCTCCACACGGCTGGCCACCACCTTCTGGCGCTCCTTCATGGCCTGGATGGCGTTTATCCTGTCCCGCAGCCGGGCAGCCAGCTCGAACTCCAAATCCTCGGCGGCCTGCTCCATCTTCTCGGTGAGCACCTTCACCGAGCTGGAGCTGCCCCCCTTGATAAAGTCCACCGCCTCTTGGAAGGCCTCGTTGTACTCCGCCTCGGTGACTTTCCCCCGGCAAGGGGCGCAGCACTGCTTGATATAGTAGTTGAGGCAGGGGCGGCCCTTGCCAAAGTCCTGGGGGAACTTGCGGCTGCAATCGGGCAGCTTGAAGATTTTCAGGGCGGAATCCACCGTCTGCTTGGTGGACCAAGAGCTCATATAGGGGCCGATGTACTGGGCGCCGTCCTCCTCCACCTGCTTGACCTGGGTAATGCGGGGCCAGGGGCCTTGGCTGACCCGCACATAGCTGTAGCCCTTGTCGTCCTTTAACAGGATGTTGTACTTGGGCTTGTGCTGCTTGATAAGGCTGCTTTCCAGCACCAGGGCCTCAAACTCGCTGTCGCAGAGGATATACTCGAACCAGTCCACGTTGGAGACCATGCGGCGCACCTTGTTGTCGTGGTTTTTCTCCGAGCCAAAGTACTGGCTGACCCGGTTCTTCAAAGCCTTGGCCTTGCCGATGTAGATGATGTCCCCGGCCCTGTTGTGCATGATGTACACCCCGGGGGAAAGGGGCAGCTGCATGGCCTTGCGGCGCAGCTCCTTTTTCTTTTGCTCCTGTTCCATTGCCTCACCGCCTTTTACAAAAAGAATATCTACGAAAAAAGCACCGCGTAAAAGCGGTGCCTTCAGCTTCGAACTGCTTGTATGGAAGATGTCTTACTCAGCAAAGCCAGAGTTGACCAGCTCCACCAGGGCGTCCACGGCCTGCTCCTCATCGGCGCCATCGGCAATGATGCGGATGGTGACACCGCCCACAATGCCCAGGCTGAGCACGCCGAGAAGGCTCTTGGCGTTTACGCGCCGCTCTTCCTTCTCCACCCAGATGGAAGACTTGAACTCGTTAGCCTTCTGGATAAAGAAGGTAGCCGGACGGGCATGGAGGCCGACCTGATTCTGGACCAATACTTCTTTAGCACACATGCAAATTCACTCTCCTACAGAATTGATAAAGGGGACTTCTGCCGCCGCAAAAAATGGGTCTAACGGGCGCAAAGTATTTGGGATTTGATTTCATTATAGCATATTTCCTGCCGCCGTCAACACGCATTCCCGAATTTTGGATTCCTGAACAGCTGACAGCCGCTTTTTTCGCCTGTTGTTTGTGCATCTTGTGGGCAATGTGGAAAACTTTTTGCCCATTGTGATGCTCTTGCCCAAACCACTCCACTAGATACTGTGCTTTACGCCCAAAAGAAGCATAGGAGGTTTCTTGCCCAGATATACGCCGCCGGGGGTCATTCCGGCGTTTTGTCCAGCTTTTCCAGAAGCTTTTTGTCCTCTTTGGAGAGCTCCGCCTGGGCCCACAAGTCGGGGCGGTTGCGGCGGGTGACGGCCAAGGACTGGGCCCGGCGCCACTGTTGGATATTCCCGTGGTGGCCCGAAAGGAGCACCGGCGGCACGGGCCGGCTCCGCCACACCTCCGGCCGGGTGTACTGGGGGTACTCCAGCAGGCCGGCATAGTGGCTCTCCTCGGTAAAGCAGGCCTCCTCGGACAGCACCCCGGGGAGCATGCGGGCCACGGCGTCGGTGAGAATCATGGCGGGCAGCTCCCCGCCGGTGAGGACATAGTCCCCAATGGAGATTTCCTCCACCTGGTACTCGTCCAGCAGGCGCTGGTCCACGCCCTCGTAGTGGCCGCAGAGGAGCACCAGCCCCGGCTCTTGGGCCAGGCGCTTGGCGTCCTCCTGGGTGAGGACCTTCCCACGGGGGGACATATACAGAATATGCGGCTGCCAGCCCAAATGTGCCCGCAGCTGGTCGATGCCCCGGGCAAAGGGCTCGGCGGCCAACAGCATGCCCTTGCCCCCGCCGAACACCGTGTCATCCACACGGCCCCGGGGGTCGGGGGAAAAGTCCCGCAGCTGATGGCAGCACACCTGCAGCAGCCCCTTCTTCCGGGCCCGGCCGATGATGCTGTGCCCCAGCACCGGGGGGAACATCTCCGGGAACAAGGTGAGGATATCCACCCGCATTTAGGCTTCCTCCCCTTCCTGGTCGAAGATGCCGGGGATGGGCAGCAGCCGGATGACGCCCTCCTCCAGGCTGATTTCCTGAATCATGTGCTTCACCGCCGGGAACAGGTACTCCTTCCCGGCCCCGTCCACAATGCGGTACACGTCGTTGGCGCCGGTGGGCAGCACCTCCTGCAGCACGCCGTACTCCCGGCCGGTGGCGCCGTCGATGGCCTTGAGGCCTATCAAGTCCTGGAGGAACACCTGGCCCTCCTCCAGCCGCACGTCCTCCCGGTTGAGGTAGAGCACCTTGCCCCGCAGGGCGTCGCCCTGCTCCACAGTGTCCACGCCCTGGAGCTTTAGCAGCAGCCGCCCCTTGTGCACCCGGGAGGAAACCACCCCCGCGTCGGTTTTGCCGCCGTCAAAATACAGGTGCTTCACCCCCGCCACAAACTCTGGGGAATCGGCCCAGCACTCCAGCACCAGCTCCCCCCGGACGCCGTGGGTGCGCACGATTCTGCCCGCTTCTAAAAATTGATGTTTCATAGTGTCCTCCGGTTTTTTGGGATAAACAAAAAAGGGCTTGCGCCCTTTCTGTTTAGTCGATTTCGACCATGATTTTCTTGTCGTTGCGGGTGGCGGCGGCGCGCATAACCACGCGGATTGCCTTGGCAATGCGGCCCTGCTTGCCGATGACCCGGCCCATGTCGTCCTCGGCCACGTGCAGGTGGTACACGGTGGTGCCGTTTTCCTGCTCCTCGCTGGTGACGACAATGTCTTCCGGCTTTTCCACCAGGCCGGAAGCAATGGCTTTCAGTAACGCTTCCATCTACGCTGCTCCTTTCAAGGCTGGGGCGGTGTGGGTCTTTTTTAGATAACGCCGTGCTTCTTGAACAGGGCCTTCACCGTATCGGTGGGCTGGGCGCCGTTGGCAATCCACTTCTTAGCCTTCTCGGGGTCAACCTTTACCACGCTGGGCTCTTCCATGGGGTTGTAGTAGCCAATCTCCTCGATGAAGCGGCCGTCGCGGGGGAAGCGGGAATCCGCCACCACAATGCGGTAGAAGGGGGATTTCTTAGCGCCCATTCTTCTCAGTCTAATCTTAACTGCCATGATTCATTCCTCCAAAATGTTAGATAATAGTGAGATGATAAAAAATACGCTTGGCGCCCGGCGGGCCGGGCAATATTGGTCACGGGGCGGGCCCCGGCAATATCCGTAAACTTACAGGGGGAGGTTGGGCATGCGCCGGCGCTTCCCCTTGCCCATGCCGCCAAACTGCTTCATCAGCTTTTGGGTTTGGCGGAACTGGTTGAGCAGGCGGTTTACATCCTCCACCTTCATACCGCACCCGGCGGCGATGCGCTTCTTCCGGGAGGCGTTGAGGCAATCCGGGTGGGAGCGCTCGTAGGGCGTCATGGAGAGGATGATGGCCGCGCTGCGGTCCATGATGCGGTCGTCGATGTCCACATCGTCCAGCTTGTTGCCCACGCCGGGCAGCTTGGACAGGATGCCCTTGATGGGGCCCATCTTCTTCACCTGCTGGAACTGCTCCAGCAAGTCGTTTAAGTCCATCTTGTTCTGCATCAGCCGCTGGGCGGTCTTTTGGGCGGCCTTCTCGTCCAGGCGCTGCTGGGCGTCCTCGATGAGGGTGAGCACATCGCCCATGCCCAAAATGCGGCTGGCCATGCGGTCGGGGTGGAACACTTCCAGGTCGCCAATCTTCTCGCCGGTGCCCGCGAACTTGATGGGCTTGCCGGTGACAGCCTTGACAGACAGCGCCGCGCCGCCCCGGGTGTCGCCGTCCAGCTTGGTGAGGATGACGCCGGTGATGTCCAGCAAATCGTCAAAGGCCTTGGCCACGTTGACGGCCTCCTGGCCGGTCATGGCGTCCACCACCAGCAAAATGTCCGTGGGGCTCACGGCCTCTTTGATGCGGTGGAGCTCGTCCATCAGCTGCTCGTCAATCTGCAGGCGGCCGGCGGTATCGATGATGACATAGTCGTTGCCGTAGTCCTTGGCGTGGCGCACAGCCTCTTGGGCGGTGAGCACCGGGTCCTGGGTGCCCCGCTCGAACACAGGGGCCCCGGCCTTCTCCCCCACCACCTGCAGCTGTTTGATAGCCGCAGGGCGGTAGATGTCGCCTGCCACCAGCAGGGGCCGGTGGCCCTGGGACTTCAGCTGGTAGGCCAGCTTGGCGGCGTGGGTGGTTTTACCGGCGCCCTGCAGGCCGCACATCATGATGATGGCCGGCGGGTGGGCGGGCATTTTCAGCCGCTCCTCGCTGCCACCCATCAGGCTGGTCAGCTCCTCGTTGACGATTTTGATGACCATCTGGGCGGGGGTGAGGCTCTCCATCACCTCGCTGCCCACGGCGCGGTCGGTGACTTTCTTGGTGAACTCTTTGGCCACCTTGTAGTTGACGTCGGCTTCCAGCAGGGCCAGGCGCACTTCCCGCATGGCTTCCTTTACGTCCGCCTCGGTGAGCTTGCCCTTGCTGCGCAACTTTTTAAAGGAATTGCTAAGCTTTTCCGCCAAACCCTCGAATGCCACTGGCTTTCCCTCCTGGAATACAAAATGTGGAACGCGCCCGGGGGCGCTGGTACGCTTTTTTTCGTAGAAAGGCCTTTACGCCTCCATGGAAATCTCCTGGGCGCACTCCAGGATTTTCCCAGCGTTTTCATCGATGCCGGGCACGCGGCCGTTCTGCTCGTTGAAATCCTGGATGGCCAAGGCGCAGTCGCAGATAAGCGTCAAGGCTTTTTGGATCTCCTGGAAGCGCCGGGCCAGGCCCAGCCGCTCCTCCATCTCCAGCAGCTGCTGCTCCGCGCGCTTGATGGCGTCCCGCACGCCCTGGCGGGTGATGTCCCGGTCTTGGGCGATCTCGGCCAAAGACAGGTCCTCGTTGTAATAGGCGTCCACCACCTCCCGCTGGGTATCGGTGAGCATGTCGCCGTAAAAATCCAGCAAAAAGCTGATGCGCAGGTCTTTTGCCATGTGAGAAACCCTCCTTTGCGCGGCGCCTTTCTTCAACTCTGTAAAGCGGTTTTCTTTACAGCATATAGGATTATACACGATTGCCGCGGGTTTGTCAACACGGGAAGCAAAAAAAGCGGCGGGAAACCCACCGCGTTCCTCACTTTTGGTCCTTGGGCCGGCTTCCCCTCAGCCCCCACAGGCCCACTCCTCCGGCGGCCGCCCCCACAAGGAGCTTTCCCAGGGCGCTGGTAAAGGTGTTTTCCACCAGCCTCAAAACGCTTTCTGCTTCCCCATAGGCAGCAAGCACCTCTTGCCCGGTGGTGGCCCAGGCGTACAGGTCCGCCGCGCCCCACACAAGCACCGCGGCGCCGCACACCACCAGGCCTGTAAAGCCGAGCCTCGTTTTGGCACTTTTCAACGCTCTGTCCTCCCCCTGTTATTGGATAATTTCAGTATAGCATAAACTTCTCTCTTTCACAACTGCCGATTGCCTTGAGCCCCGGTTTGTGCTATGCTAAAGAGTAAGCAAAAACCCAATGGGAGGTCGAACCATGCTTTACTTTAACTGCGATTACACCGAGGGCGCGCACCCCCGGGTTCTGGAAAAGATGCTGGAAACCAACTTGGAACAGACCGTGGGCTACGGCGAGGACCCCTACTGCGAAGCCGCCCGGGAGCTCATCCGCCGGGAGTGCCAGCGGCAGGACGTGGACGTGCAGTTCCTGGTGGGGGGCACCCAGACAAACTTCACCGTCATCCGGGCGGCGCTGCGGCCCTACCAGGGGGTGCTCTCCCCGGCGACTGGGCACATCAACGGCCACGAGACCGGCGCGGTGGAGGCCACCGGCCACAAGGTGCTGGCGCTTCCCACCGGCCCCGAGGGGAAGCTCACCGCCGCCCAGGTGGAGGAGGCTGTGCGGGCCCACTGGGCGGACGAGGCCCGGGAGCACCTGGTGCAGCCCAAAATGGTGTACATCAGCCACCCCACGGAAAACGGCGCGCTGTACACCTTGGCCGAGCTGGAAGCCCTAAGCGAGACCTGCAAGGAGCTGGGGCTGTACCTCTTTTTGGACGGCGCCCGGCTGGGCTACGGCCTGACGGCCCGGGGCAGCGACGTGTCCCTGGGGGACTTGGCCCGGCTGTGCGACGTGTTCTACATTGGGGGCACCAAGTGCGGCGCGCTGCTGGGGGAGGCGGTGGTCATCGCCAACCCAGACTTGCAGCGGGATTTCCGGTACTCCATCAAGCAGAACGGCGGCATGCTGGCCAAGGGCAGGCTGCTGGGGCTGCAATTCCTGGCGCTGTTTGAGGACGACCTCTACTACGACATCTGCCGGGCCGCCAACGAGCAGGCCTACCGCATCGCCGCCGCCTGCAAAGAGGCCGGGTTCCCCTTCTTCGCCGCCTCTCCCACCAACCAGCAGTTCCCCATCTTCCCCAACCGGCTGCTGGCCAAGCTGCGGGAGAAGTACGCTGTGTCCATCTGGGCCAAGGTGGATGAGGAGCACACGGCCATCCGCCTGTGCACCAGCTGGGCCACCCGGGAGGAGGCCGTGGACCAGCTCCTTGGGGACATCCGCGCCCTGGGAAAGGAGCTGTGAAGGCCCTCTCCATCCAAGAGCCCTGGGCGGCCCTCATCGCCGCGGGGGTGAAGTCCATTGAGACGCGGAGCTGGCGCACCGCCTACCGGGGGCCGCTGTACATCCACGCCTCCCGGGCCAAGGTGGACCAAAAGGACCCCCACATCCAGCGGCTGCTCTCCCTGCTGCCGGAGGGGAGCCTGCACCCGGGGTTCATGGTGTGCCGGTGCGTGCTGAAAGACTGCCTGCCCATGGACGAAAGCTTCTTAGGCTGGATAGAGGCCCATCCCCTGGAGAAGCTCTGCGGGGAGTACGCTCCCGGCCGCTTCGCCTGGGTGCTGGAGCAGGTGGAACCCCTGGAGGCGCCGGTGGCTGCCAAAGGGCATCTCAGCCTGTGGGAGTGGGAACCTCCCCCATAAACCAAACTAAAAACAGCCAGAGCTGGTTTCGCGCCGGCCCTGGCTGTTTCTCTATGCTTTTACGAATGGGCCACCGCCCGGGCCAGGCACTGGCCCAACAGCACCCCTGCCATGCAGAGGGCCACGCTGAGGAGGACATAGGCCCCGCCCAGCAAATACCTGCCGTTTTGGAACAGGGTGACGGCCTCCAGGGAAAAGGTGGAGAAGGTGGTAAAGCCGCCGCAGACGCCGGTCTGCCAAAAGAGCTTGCCCCGCTCCCCCAGCAGGCGCTGGGAAAACAGGCCGCTGAGGAAACCAATGGCCACAGCCCCCAGGAAGTTCGTGGCCAACGTCAGCAGGGGGAACGCCCCCTTCCACGGCAGCAGGCTGATGCCGTACCGGCCCACGGCGCCCACCGCGCCGCCCAGGGCCACCCATATCACAGAACCCAATGGTATCCCTCCCCACAAACAGCTTGCTTACAGCTCCAAGCCCTGGTAGTTCTCCTGGAGGATGGCGCAGGAATCGGCCAGCTTCTGGCGCTCCTCCTCGGTGAGGGAGAGCTCCAGCACCCGGTCTACGCCGTTGCGGTTGACGATGCAGGGCACCCCGGCGAACACGTCCCGCTGGCCGTACTCCCCCCGCAGCCGGGCGGACACGGTGAGGACACTGTTCTCGTTGGAGAGCACCGCCCGGACAATGCGCACCAAGGCCATGCCGATGCCGTAGTAGGTGGCGCGCTTGGCCTCGATGATTTTCTGGGCGGCGTCCCGCACCTCCACGCTGATGTTCTGCATCTCCTCCAGGCAGAACTTGCCCTGGGACTGCTCGCAGATGTCCGCCACGGATTTGGTGGCCACCATGGCCTGGCTCCAGGGGACGAACTCGCTGTCGCCGTGCTCGCCGATGACGTAGGCGTGGACGTTGCGGGGGTCCACGGTGAAGTAATCCCCCAGCAGGTAGCGCAGCCGGGCGGTGTCCAAGGTGGTGCCGGTGCCGAACACCCGGTTGGAATTGAAGCCGGAGAGCTCGTAGGTGACCCGGGTCATAATGTCCACGGGGTTGGTGGCCACCAGGAAGATCCCCGAGAAGCCCGAGTGGGTGATGGGCCCGATGATGGACTGGAACACCGCCGTGTTCCGCTTGAGCAAATCCAGGCGGGATTCCCCGGGCTTCTGGCTGACCCCGGCGCAGATGACCACAATGTCGGCGTCGGCGCAGTCGCTGTAATCCCCGGCGTAAATCTTCATGCTGGAGGGGGCAAAGGCCACGCCGTGGTTCAAGTCCATGGCCTCGCCCTCGGCGCGGTGCCTGTCGATGTCCACCAGCACCAGCTCGTCGCACACAGCCTGGTTTAAGGCGGAGTAGGCAAAGCTCATGCCCACCATACCGGTGCCCACCAGGACGATTTTCCGTTTATTCAAAATCATGTCGATGCACTCCTTTTCCAGGGCGCGGAGGGGCCCGCGCCACAGCTTTGCTTGTATTGTACCGCGTTTTTCCAGGAAAGGCAAGAGAAAACAAGAATTTTTCTTATTTTTATTTTTTCGCTGCCCCTCTTTCCTTTTTAGCCTGCCCCACAAAGCGACAGGACATTCCCGGCCGGGCTTTTATAATAGAGAGGAAACGGGGGGGATGGCGGTGACGGTCTACGCCGATGTGCTGGTGATTGTGAACCTGTATGTGGATTTCTTCCTGCTGTGGGCCACCCGGCGGGTGCTCCAGCTGCGGGCAAAGCCCTGGCGGCTGGCGGCGGGGGCCTTGGTGGGCGGGCTGTGCGCCTTGGCCTGTCTGCTGCCCCAGCCCTGGTGGGCCTCCCTGCTGTGGGGCGGCGTCTCCGCGGCGGCGGTGACAGCGGCGACCTTTTGCCCCCTCTCCCGCCGGGGCTTTTTGAAAACGGCCCTGTGCTTCTGGGTGTTCTCCCTGGGGCTGGCGGGGCTGTGCCTGTTCCTCATCCAGTGGGCCGGCGCCCCCAGCCTGGCGGTGGTGGGCCACACCATCTACCTGGACCTCTCCCTGCCCCTGCTGTTCGCCTGCACCGCCGGGGCCTATGGGGTGCTGTGGGCGCTGCAAAAGCTCTTTCACCGGGAGGACTTTGTCCCGCGGGCCTGCCGGCTGGCCATCACCTACCAGGGGAAGACCGTCACCCTATGGGCCAAGGCGGACACCGGATGCGCCCTGCGGGAGCCCTTTTCCGGGCTGCCGGTGATTGTCTGCCAGGCCAGCGCCCTAACCCCCCTGCTGCCCTCAGGGGCCGGGGAAGGGTTCCCCGGGGAGGCCTTCCGGCTGGTGCCCTTTGAAAGCGTGGGGGGCTCTGGGATGCTGCCGGCCTTCCGGCCGGACAGCGTCCGCCTGGAACCGGCGGGCACGTCCCTTGCCTGCTATGTGGCCCTGTGGCAGCGGGGGCCTGCCGGCCCCGGCTTCCCCGCCGGGGACTTCCAAGCCCTGTACGGGCCGGACCAGTTCCCGGAGCTCTCCCCCACCCGCTGAAAAGTCCCACGCAAAAGGAGGTTTTTGCCATGTTCCCATCCATTGGCCAGTTCTTAGCCCGGCTGTTCCACAAGCTCTTTCCGCCGGAAACCCAAGGCTGCCACTACATCAACGGCCCGGAGACGCTGCCCCCGCCCCTGACCAAAGAGGAGGAGGCCCAGGTGCTGGAAAACATCCGCCAAGGGGTGCCCGGCGCCCGGGAGCCCCTTATCACCCACAACCTGCGGCTGGTGGTGTACATCGCCAAAAAGTTCGAAAGCCCCGGCGCCAGCGTGGAGGATTTGATCTCCATTGGCACCATTGGGCTCATCAAGGCGGTGAACACCTTCCAGGTGGAGCGCAACATCAAGCTGGCCACCTACGCCAGCCGGTGCATTGAGAATGAAATCCTGATGCACCTGCGGAAAAGCTCCCAGCTGCGCCACGAGGTGTCCATCGACGACCCCCTCAACGTGGACTGGGACGGCAACGAGCTGCTGCTCTCCGACCTGCTGGGCAGCGACCCCGACACCGTAAACCGGGACATCGAGCAGGAGGCGGAGCGGGCCATGCTCCGCCGGGCGGTGGACCGGCTCTCCCCCAGGGAGAAGAAAATCATGGTGCTGCGCTTCGGCCTGGGCGCCAGCAAGGAGCACACCCAGAAGGAGGTGGCCGACCAGCTGGGCATTTCCCAGTCCTACATCTCCCGGCTGGAGAAGCGCATCATCCACCGGCTGCGCCGGGACCTGGAAAAGGCGGGCTGAGGACCCCGCCGGAAAAAAAGCCGCCTCCCCCACCCAGGCAATGGGCAGGGAGGCGGCTTCCCTTTGGGCAAAAAGCGGCGCCCCTGCCGCGGTACACAACGGCAGGGGCGCCTGTGAAAGGTGAATTCACAAGGGCCGGAGGAGGGAGTGAATCAGCCCTTGCGCTTACGGAAGCTGAAAACAGAGCCCAACAAAGACTGGGGGCGGCACATAGAGCGCACATCCTCCTGGAACAGGGCCACAGGCTGCACGCCGTTCTGCATCACCACGGGGGTGGGATGGCGGTCCACCAAAGCGTACTCGTAATCTCTTATAACAACAGGCTGCTCCACAAAATCGAACATACAATTTCTTCCTTTCTTGGCAAAGCAGAGTGTGAATGAATAAAGTTGTTTTTCACTGAAGGACAGTTTCCACACACGGCACATCCGCGGGCCTCTCCTCAGCATCTATATTCTAGCATATCTGGGCTGAATTTTCAACATCTTTAGGCGATTTTTACAAAATAATTTTTGAAAACCGGAAAATTCATTTTTTCGTCGATTCGAGCGTTTCTCACCGGGAAACACTTTGATTCCTGCAAACAGCCTGTGAAAAAGTTGCAAATCCTCTATTCCATCACTTTGGTAAAGCCCCAAAGGCGCAAAAAAGCCCGGCCGGGAAAGGCTCTCCCTTCCCTGCCGGGCGCTGCTGTTTTACGGGGTCTTTGGGGCGGCGGGCTGCTGCTTCCAAGGGGCCTGAGCCAGGTTCCGCACTTCCAGGCCCTGCTCCCTGGCGTACTGGGCGGTGTAGGAGGTGCCGGTCCGCTCCTGCAGCAGGTAGCACACGCAGTAGGCGCTGTGGTCCACCAGGTAGCGGTTGCGCTGAAACAGGCAGCCCCGGTGGTACTCCTGGCTGGTGTACACCACGTTATCGGCCTGGCGCAGCAAGGTGCGGTAGACCGCGGCGTCCCGCTGGCTCCACTGGGCCTCCTGGTTCATATAGGGCAGCGCCAGCACCAGCTTGAGAGAGAGCAGCCCCATGGCCCGCATCCGCAGCACCTCTTGGGCGGCCAAGGTGTCAAAGCCCAGGGCGCCCCCTGTCAGGAAGGTGTCCACGCCCTTTTGGGCCAAATCCAAAATTTCCTCCCGCAGCCTGCGCCGCACCCAAAGCATCTCCTGCTCCGGGATGCGCCGGTGGCCGGTAAAGCAACAGCACTTTTCACGCTCCAAGGGCTTCCCCCCCTTTTTTCAAAACTTCCGCACTGTCTTATTAGGATACCAGCCTTGGGCCATTCTGTCAAATGGGCGCAGAAAAAGCGGCCCCAAAACGGGACCGCTTTCCAGGGTAAAGCTAGATTGAAACGCGAAAGGAAAATTACTCCTTGGTGCCTTCGTACACGGCCACAGCGCAGGCCACGGTGGCGCCCACCATGGGGTTGTTGCCCATGCCGATGAGGCCCATCATTTCCACGTGGGCAGGCACGGAGGAGGAGCCGGCGAACTGGGCGTCGCCGTGCATGCGGCCCATGGAGTCGGTCAGGCCGTAAGAAGCGGGGCCGGCAGCCATGTTGTCGGGATGCAGGGTACGGCCGGTGCCGCCGCCAGAGGCCACGGAGAAGTACTTCTTGCCGTTCTCGTTGGCCCACTTCTTGTAGGTGCCGGCAACCAGGTGCTGGAAGCGGGTGGGGTTGGTGGAGTTGCCGGTGATGGAAACGTCCACGCCCTCGGCCTTCATAATGGCCACGCCTTCCAGAACGTCGTTGGCGCCGTAGCACTTCACGGCGGCGCGCTCGCCCTCGGAGAAGGGCTTCTCCTCCACAACCTTCAGCTCGCCGGTGAAGAAGTCGTAGTCAGTCTTCACATAGGTGAAGCCGTTGATGCGGGAGATGATGTAAGCGGCGTCCTTGCCCAGGCCGTTGAGGATGATGCGCAGGGGCTCCTTGCGGGCGCGGTTGGCGGTCTTGGCGATGCCGATGGCGCCCTCGGCGGCGGCGAAGGACTCGTGGCCAGCCAGGAAGGCGAAGCACTTGGTCTCATCGCGGAGCAGCATGGCGCCCAGGTTGCCGTGGCCCAGGCCCACGTTGCGCTGCTCGGCCACAGAGCCGGGCACGCAGAAAGCCTCCAGGCCAATGCCGATGGCCTCGGCGGCGGCGGCGGCGGTCTTCACGCCCTTCTTGATGGCCACGGCGCAGCCCAGGGTGTAGGCCCAGCCGGCGTTCTCAAAAGCGATGGGCTGCACGCCCTTGACGATCTCATAGGGGTCGAAGCCCTTGCTCTTGCACAGCTCGCGGGCCTCTTCCAGGCTGGCGATGCCGTACTCGGCAAGACACTTCTCAATCTTCGGCATTCTTCTCTCTTTGCCTTCAAACATGACGTCATTAGCCATTTGCTTGTCCTCCTTAGTTCATCCGCGTGGGGAATTATTCTTCTCTGGGGTCGATGTACTTGGCGGCGCCGTCAAAACGGCCGTAGGTGCCAATGTTCTTCTTGTAAGCCTCGTCGGGAGAAACACCGTGGCGGATATCCTCCAGCATTTTGCCCAGCTTCACGAACTGGTAGCCAATGACCTCGCCCTCTTCGTCCAGGGCCATCTTCAGCACGTAGCCTTCTGCCATCTCCATGTAGCGCACGCCCTTGAGGCCGGTGGAGAACATGGTGCCCACCTGACTGCGCAGGCCCTTGCCCAGGTCCTCCAGGCTGGCGCCGATGGGCAGGCCGTCCTCGGAGAAAGCGGTCTGGCTGCGGCCATAGGCCAGCTGCTTGAAGATTTCGCGCATGGCCACGTTGATGGCGTCACATACCAGGTCGGTGTTCAGGCACTCCAGCAAAGTCTTGCCGGGCAGGATTTCGGCGGCCATAGCGGCGGAGTGGGTCATGCCGGAGCAGCCCAAAGTCTCCACCAGGGCTTCCTGGACAATGCCTTCCTTCACGTTCAGGGTCAGCTTGCACGCGCCCTGCTGGGGAGCGCACCAGCCCACGCCGTGGGACAGGCCGGAAATATCGGAGATTTGGTAGGACTTAACCCACTTGCCCTCCTCCGGGATGGGAGCCGGGCCGTGATGGGGGCCCTTCTTCACCGTGCACATATTTTCCACTTCATGGGAATAGTTCATATTGGTACTCCTTTCGCTTTCTGTTTTCTTCTGGGCGAAGGTGCGCCCAAAATACCAATCTGTGTCCATTATAATCGGAAAAAGCCGTTGATTCAAGAGCTTTGCTGAAATTTTAACAGCCCAGCCCGGCCTCTTTCAGCACATCTGCCGCCTCCAGTGTAATGGAGCCGTCCTCCCGCACAAAGCAGGGAATGCCAATCATCCCGGCCTCCCGGGCCTGGCGCAGCTCCTCCCGGTGGTCCCGCAGCTGTAAAAACGCCCGGAGGTTGTCGGTGCTCTCGGTGATTTCCACAAACTGGAAATCGGCAAAGCCCTTTTGGGCAAAGAGCTCCTTGGCCTCCCGGCAGCCGCCGCAGATGTGGGAGCCGTAAAAGGTCACCATGTCTCTCCCCCCTCTCCTTGGGGCAGCTCCAGCTGGTACTCCCGCACCTCGCAGTTGCCCATGTTAAACTGGAAAAATTCCTCGTTGGTCATGTCGTGAAAATAGCTTTCAATGATCCGGCAGATGCCCCCGTGGCACACCACCAGCACGCTCTCCCCGGGGCAGTTCCGGGCGGTGTCCTCCAAAAAGGAGTAGACCCGCACCGCCGTGGACATGTGGGACTCCCCGCCGGGGTAGCGGGTGGCGAAGCTGCGCTTGTGGGAGAGGAAGCCCTCATCAAAGCGGGAGACGCCCTCGTAGATGCCGTAGTTCTGCTCCCGCACCCGGGCATCGACGGACAGGGGCAGCGCCCGGCCCTGGCAGATGAGCTCCGCCGTTTGGCGGGCCCGCAGTAGGGGCGAGACAATCACCCGGTCCAGGTGGGTGTCTTTCAGCTTCTGGGCGGTCTGCCGGGCCTGCTCCCTACCGGTCTCGTCCAGGGGGAGGTCCGTAATGCCGCACACAAGGTTTTCCCGGTTCCAGGCGGTCTGGCCGTGGCGCGTCACGTAAAATTTCATGGAATCACCTGCATTATAAAAATTTAAAATTACACACTTTCATTACTTCCGGCGCAAGCGTTCTTAAATCGTTCTGTGTATTGCCTCACAGACTTTGGAAAAATCCCTATCCACAGCGGCATTGGAAAAGCGCAGAACCTTCATACCATATTTTTCTAAAACCGCAGTTCGTTCCCGGTCGTACGCAAGCCCTTGCCCGGTGGTATGCTGGGGCCCATCGAGCTCAATCACCAGCTTGGCTGCGTAGCAATAGAAATCCACAATAAAAGATTCTATAATTCTCTGCCTATATATTTTCACAGGGTAATCCCGCAGGAACAAATACCAGAGTTTCCGCTCCTGTTCTGTCATTTTTTTCGCAGCTCTCTGGCGCGAGGCAGCATGTGATGATTCTTTTCTACAGCCATCGCTTGGGCCTCCCTGGCCCTCTCAGTCGCCTGCGGCGCCAGCTCCCCTAAAGGGGGAGCCGAGTCTTGCCTCCCCCTTCGGGGGAGGTGTCATTGCAGCGCAATGACGGAGAGGGTGCTACTTGTATCATAACACAGCCCCCTGCAAAACAAAAGTTAAAAGTGTGTTGCGCCCTGGCGGCAAAAAAGCGGCCCGAAAGCCGCTTCCCCTGCGCTTTTTACTTGTCCTGGAGGCCGCCCATGGTTTTCACCAGCACAGCCTTCTGGGCGTGGAGGCGGTTCTCGGCCTCCTCGAAGATGTACTGGGCGTTGGCCTCGAACACCTCCTCGGTGATTTCCTCGCCCCGGTGGGCGGGCAGGCAGTGCTGCACCATGGCGTCGGGCTTGGCCTGGGCCATGAGCTGCGCATCCACGCAGTAGCCGGCAAAGGCGGCTTCCCGCTTCTGGCGCTCCTCCTCCTGGCCCATGGAGGTCCACACGTCGGTGATGACCACATCGGCGTCCTTGGCGGCCTGCATGGGAGAGTCGGTCAGCTCAAACTTATCCCCGTACCCGGCGGCGAACTCCAGAATCTCCTGGGGCGGGCGGTAGCCCTGGGGGCAGGCCACGGACACGCTCATGCCCACCTTCAGGCCGCCCACGATAAGGGAGTTCATCATGTTGTTGCCGTCGCCGATGAAGCACAGCTTCAGCCCCTCCAGAGAGCCCTTGTACTCCCGGATGGTCATCAAGTCCGCCAGCACCTGGCAGGGGTGGCAGAAGTCCGTCAAGCCGTTGATGACGGGCACGCTGCCGTACTGGGCCAAAGCCTCCACCTCGTCCTGGCCAAAGGTGCGGATCATGATGCCGTCCACATACCGGGAGAGCACCCGGGCTGTGTCCTGGACCGGCTCGCCCCGGCCGATCTGGGAGCCTTCCGCCCCCAGCACCACGGCGTAGCCGCCCAGCTGGTTGATGCCCACCTCAAAGCTGACGCGGGTGCGGGTGGAGGATTTCTCGAAAATCATGCCCAGGCACTTGCCCTGGAGGTGGGGATGGGGAATGCCGTGCTTTGTCTCGTATTTCAGCTGGTCGGCCAGGTTCAGGATGTCCAGAATCTCCTGGCCGGTGAGGTCTAAAAGCTTTAACAGGTGTTTCATGAGTTCCGTCCTTTCTGCAAAAACGCTGTGCTGTTTCACTGGGCCAGGACCTGCTGGAAGATGGCCAGGCCCTGGTCGATGTCCTCTTGGGTGATGGTCAGCGGAGGCAAAAACCGCACCAGCTCCTTGGCGGTGAGGATGAGCAGCCCCGCTTTGGCGCACTGCACCAGCACGTCGTGGGCGTCCTTCTCTTTAAGCTTCACGCCCAGCATCAGGCCCCGGCCCCGGACGTACTCCACCTGGGGCATGGCCTCCAGCTTTTCCCGGAAGTAGGCGCCCTTCTCCGCCACGCTTTGGAGGAAGGCGGGCTCCGACACCCGGCGCACCACCACCCGGGCGGCGGCGCTGGCAATGGGGTTGCCCCCAAAGGTGGAGCCGTTCTGGCCGGGCTGCAGGATGTCCCCCAGCCTTTCGCTGACCAGGCAGGCGCCCATGGGAAGGCCCCCGGCAATGCCCTTGGCGCAGGTGACCACATCCGGCTGGACGCCGTACCCCTGGTAGGCGAAGAAGCGCCCCGTGCGGCCGATGCCGGTCTGCACCTCGTCGATGAGGAGGAGGACATCCTTCTCCCGGCACAGCTGGGCCAGGCCCTGGACAAAGCCCTCGTCCATGGGGATGACGCCGCCCTCGCCCTGGACCATCTCCAGCATCACGGCGCAGACAGAGCCGTCCAGCAGCGCCTGGATGCCCGCCAAATCCCCGGCCTGGGCGTAGAGGAAGCCCTCTGTCAGGGGGAGGAATTCCCGGTGGAAGCCCTCCTGGCCGGTGGCGGCCAAGGTGGTGAGGGTGCGGCCGTGGAAGGAGTTCTCCAAGGTGACAATGCGGTAGGCGCCCCGCTTCTCGCCGTACTTGCGGGCTATTTTAACGGCGCACTCGTTGGCCTCGGCGCCGGAGTTGCAGAAGAAAGCCTTGGCCATGCCCGAGGCCCGGGAGAGCTCCTGGGCCAGGGCGGTGTTCTCCGGGCAGTAGTAGTAGTTGCACATGTGCTGGATTTTCCCAGCCTGCCCCGCCACGGCGGCGGACCACTCCGGGTCGCAGTAGCCCAAAGCGTTGACGCCGATGCCCGCGGTGAAGTCGATGTATTCCTTGCCGTCCACATCCCAGGCGCGGGCGTTCCGGCCCTTGACCAGAGCGGCGTCCACCCGGCCATAGGTGTGGAGGATGTAGGCTTGGTCTTGCGATTTGACCTGTTCAAAAGTCATAGGAGTCACTCCCAACATGATAGAATTGTAAACCGCGAAGCGGCGTAAAAGTTTTGCTCAAGCCTTTGAAAAGGCTTGCAGGGTGTGGGGCGCAGTTTGCCGGTGGCAAACGCCCTGCGCCGACCGAACCGGCAGGTGAGACCAGCGTCCCACGGCCTTGACCTTACCCGGCGCAGCCGATGGAAAAACGCAGTGGACAGTAAATTGCGTCAGCAATTTACTGCGCATAGGCTGCGCAGCAGATAGCCCCGGGAGCGGGCGCAGAGGCACCATGGTTGCCCTTCCCGCCCGCTTGTGCCAAAGGACGGCACACGCTTTCGCGGGCAGGGTAGGCTGGATTATGGAAGGCCGCGTGGCATCTACGATGCCATCAGGGAACCCCCGACGAGGGTTCCCTACGAAAAGCCTTCCACCGGAAGCCTTTTCTACCCTCCTGCGTTTGCCGGAGGCGACTAAGGCCGCAGGGGCGTTGCCTCCGCACCCCCACCACCTTTGAAAAGGTGGACGAAACTTTTCATTGTCTCGCCTAAACCCAAGCGCGGGCTTATAAGCTAGCGCCTCTCACCCAGCTCCGCCGCCCTAAAGCGGCGTGCGCGGCATGTCTTGTCCGGCCACGGACCCGGCCACGGACTTAATAGAACATGGTGCCGATGCCCTCGTCGGTGAACAGCTCCACCAAGATGGAGTGGGGCGTCCGCCCGTCGATGATATGGGCCCTGCCCACGCCCCGACGCACCGCGTCCACGCAGCAGTCTATTTTGGGTATCATCCCGCCGGAGATAATGCCCTCCTTCTTCAAGCGGCTGACATCGCTGACGTTCACCACGGGGATGAGGGTGCTTTCGTCCTCCTTGTCCCGCAGCAGGCCCCGGACGTCCGTCATCAAAATCAGCTTCATGGCCCCCAAGGAAGCGGCGATGCGGGCGGCGGCCACGTCGGCGTTGATGTTGAACACCTCCCCGTGGTACCCCGCCGCCACGGTGGACACAATGGGCACATAGCCGTTGGCCGAGGCGTTCTGGAGTATCTCCGCGTTGACCTCCCGGATCTCCCCCACAAAGCCCAGCTGGGTGTCCAGCTGGTCGGCTTTCAGCAGGGAACCGTCCAGGCCGCACAGGCCCACGGCCTTGCCGCCGGCGTCCTCCAGGCGCTGGACCAGGTCCTTGTTCACCTTGCCCGCCAGCACCTGCTGGACGATGTCCATGGTCTCCTGGTCGGTGACGCGCATGCCGTTTAGGAACTTGCTCTCCTTCTGGATTTTTTTGAGCATGGCGTTGATTTCCGGCCCGCCGCCGTGGACCAGCACCACGTTGATGCCCACCAGCTGCATCAGCACGATGTCGTTCATCACGTCGTTTTTCAGGCCCTCGTCAATCATGGCGTTGCCGCCGTATTTCACCACCACGGTTTTGCCCGCGTATTTCTTGATGTAGGGCAGGGCCTGGACCAGGACCTGCGCCCGCTGGTTGTTTGAAAATTCCACCACAGTTTCCCCCTTGCGAAGTTTACAGCCCTGCCGTGTAGGTAGCGGTGTAGAGGATAAGCGCCCCCACGGCCAGGGCAAAGAGCAGCAGCAGCACGCCCCCGGCGATGAGCCCGCCCAAAAGCAGCCGCCGGGACAGCTTCCCCATGCCCCGGGATTTCCCCAGAAAATACAGGAACATCCCCAAAAGCAGCAGCACGCCTGTGACGATGCCGCACTCCAAGGCGTACACCAGCAGCAGGCCTATGCCCGCCACCGTCAGGATGAGGAAGCACAGCACGTCCAGGTATAAGAGCCCCGCCATCACAAAGGCGGCGATGTCCCAGGGGCCCAGGGGCGGGCCGGCCTTTCGTTTCACTTTCATGGAAGCTCCCCTTCCCATGGCGTTACGTGCGGTAATCGCCGTTGATTTTCACGTAGTCGTAGGTCAAGTCGCAGCCGTAGGCCTGGGCGCTCTCCTGCCCCATGTGCAGGTGGATGAGGATTTCAATCTCCCCCTCCCCCAGCACCAGGGAGGCCTCCTCCTCGGAGAAGGGGATGCCCGCGCCCTTTTGGCACACGTCCACCTGGCCTTTGGCCGAGCGGAAGCTGACGTCGATCTTGTCCACGTCCACCGCCGCGCCGGAGTAGCCAATGGCGCACAGCACCCGGCCCCAGTTGGCGTCCGCGCCGAACATGGCCGCCTTGAACAAGGTGGAGCAAATCACGCTTTTGGCCACGGTGCGGGCCATGTCCAAAGTGGCGGCCCCATCCACCTGGCAGATAAGCAGCTTGGTGGCCCCTTCCCCGTCCCCTGCCATCAGCTTGGAGAGGGCGCGGCACACGGCCTCCAGGGCCTGGACAAAGGCGTCGTAGTCCGGGCCGGGGGCGGTGATTTCCGGGTTGCCCGCGGCGCCGTTGGCCAAGATGGCGAAGGTGTCGTTGGTGGAGGTGTCCCCGTCGATGGAAATCATGTTGAAGGTCTTTTCCGTCACCTGGTGGATGGCCTTGTCCAGCATGGCCGGGCTGATGGCGCAGTCCGTGGTGGCGAAGCACAGCATGGTGGCCATGTTGGGGTGGATCATGCCGCTGCCCTTGGAGATGCCCCCCACCTTCACGGTTTTGCCGCCAATCTCCACTTCCGCCGCCGCCTCTTTGGGGAGGGTGTCGGTGGTCATGATGGCGGTGGCCGCGGCGTGGGAGCCTTGGGCGCTCAAGGATTTCACCAGCTCCGGGATACCCGCCTGGATGGGCTCCATGGGCAGCACCTGGCCGATGACGCCGGTGGAGGCCACCACCACATCCTGGGGCTCGATGCCCAGGGCCTGGGCGGCCAAATCGCACATGGCCTGGGCTTTCTCCACACCGTCAGCGTTGCAGGTGTTGGCGTTGCCGGAGTTGCAGATGACAGCCTTGGCGGCGCCGTCCGCGATGTTCTTCTGGGTGACCAGGATGGGCGCGCCCTTTACCAGGTTCTGGGTGTACACGGCGGCAGCCGCGCAGGGCTTTTCGCTGTAAATCATGGCCAGGTCGGGCTTGGATTTATTCTTGCGGATGCCGCAGTGGATGCCCCCGGCCACAAAGCCCTGGGCCGCTGTGACACCGCCTTCTATCATCTTCATAGGTTGATTCCCCTCTCTCTACTTAATCTATGTGGTTCCCCTGTTTAGAAGGCCGGAGGGACAATAGTCAGTCCCGCGGTCTCCTCCAGGCCGAAGCTGAGGTTCATATTCTGGATGGCCTGGCCCGCCGCCCCCTTGACCATGTTGTCGATGGCGGAGATGGCGATAAAGGTGCCGGTGCGGCTGTCCACAAACAGGGACACGTCGCAGAAGTTGATGTAGCGCACGTTCTTCACGTTGGCCACCTGGCCCTTTTCCAGCAGGCGGACGAAGTACTCCCCGTCGTAGCGGGCGTGGTAGGCCTCCCACAGCTGGTCCTCGGTGACGCCGGGCTTCAGCTTGGCGTAGCAGGTGGCCAAAATGCCCCGGTTGATGGGCAGCAGGTGGGGCACGAAAGTCACCTTCAGGGGGCTGCCCACCATCTTGGACAAGGTCTGCTCAATCTCCGGGGTGTGGCGGTGGGTCGCCACCTTGTAGGCGGTGAAGCTCTCGTTGAGCTCGGGGTAGTGGTTGCCCTGGGTGGGCTTGCGCCCCGCGCCGGTGACGCCGGATTTGCAGTCAGCGATGATGCCGTCACTCTCGATAAGCCCGGCCTCCAAGGCGGGCACCAAGGCCAAGGGCACCGCCGTGGTGTAGCAGCCCGGGTTGGCGATGAGCTTTCTGCCCCGAATCTTCTCCCGGAAAAATTCCGGCAGGCCGTAGACCGCCTGGGCGTGGAGGTCCTTGTCCTGATACTCGCCGCCGTACCACTCTTTGTAGGAGTCCTCGTCCTCCAGGCGGAAGTCCGCGCCCATGTCGATAAAGACTTTTCCCTGCTTCCAGCACTGGGCGGCAAGCTCTTGGGAGAGACCGTGAGGCAGCGCGGCGAAGACCACGTCGCTTTGCTCCACCACCTGGTCCTGGGTGCCGCAGACCAAATCAATCATCTGGTTGTAGGCGGGGTACACCTGGGAGAGAGCCATGCCCTCAAAGCTGACGGAGCTGATGGCGGCCAGCTCCGCCTGGGGATGGCCCGCAATCAGCCGGCAGATTTCGCTGCCCGCGTAGCCCGTGGCTCCCACCACGCCCACTCTGATCTTCTCCATGTCAATTTTCCTCCTTTTCCAGCAGTCCCAACACCCGCTGGGCCTGGGCTTTCACGTTCTCCGGGGCGGGGCCGCCCAGCACCTTCCGGCCGCCCACGCACTTCTCCAGGGAGATGGCGCCGTACACGCCCTCATCAAAGGCGGGGCATACAGCCTGGTACGCCTCCAGGGGCAGGGTCTCCAAAGTGAGGCCCTTTTGAATGCACAGGGCCACCAGCTCCCCGGTGATTTTGTAGGCGTCCCGGAAGGGCAGGCCCTTCTCCGCCACCAGGTAGTCGGCGCAGTCCGTGGCGTTGATAAAGCCGCCGGCGGCCGCGGCACGCATCTTGTCCTCCTTCACGGTCATGGTCTCCACCATGGGGATGAGGGGCGTCAGGCACAGCTTGAGGGTGTCCACCGCGTCGAACACGGCCTCCTTGTCCTCCTGCATGTCCTTGTTGTAGGCCAGGGGCAGGCCCTTCATCATGGAGAGCAGCGCCATCAAATCGCCGAACACCCGGCCGCTTTTGCCCCGAATCAGCTCGGCAATGTCCGGGTTCTTCTTCTGGGGCATGATGCTGGAGCCGGTGGAAAAGGCGTCGTCCAGCTCGATGAATTGGAACTCCCAGGAGCACCACAGCACCAGCTCCTCGCAGAAGCGGGACAGGTGCACCATGACAAGGGAGGCGTCAAAGGCGATTTCCGCGCAGAAGTCCCGGTCGGAGACGCCGTCCAAGCTGTTCTGGCTGATCTGGGAAAAGCCCAGCAATTTGGCGGTGATGGTCCGGTCCAGGGGATAGGTGGTGCCGGCCAGGGCGCCGCTGCCCAAGGGCATGACGTCCATGCGCTTCAAGGCGTCCTCCAGGCGGGAGAGGTCCCGCAGCAGCATCTCGGCGTAGGCCATGAGATGGTGGCCGAAGGTGATGGGCTGGGCCCGCTGCATGTGGGTGTAGCCCGGCATGACGGTAGCGGCGTACTGCTCCGCTTTATGGCACAGCACTTTCACAAAGTCCTTCAGCTGGGCTTGGACGGCGGCGCAGTCCTTGCGCAGGGTCAGGCGCACGTCCAAGGCCACCTGGTCGTTGCGGCTGCGGGCGGTGTGCAGGCGCTTGCCGGCGTCGCCGATGCGGGCGGTGAGCTCCCCCTCCACAAAGGTGTGGATGTCCTCGGCGTCCGGGTCGATCATCAAAGCGCCGGAATCCAAATCGGCCAAAATGCCCTGCAGGCCCTCCACGATTTTCTCGCTTTCGCCTTTCTCGATGATGCCGCACGCCCCCAGCATGGTGGCGTGGGCCATACTGCCCTCTATGTCCTCCCGGTACATCCGGCTGTCAATGGAGATGCTGGAGTTAAAGTCGTTGGTCTTGGGGTCGGCTTCCTTTTGGAAGCGGCCTTTCCACAGTTTCATGGGGCTTCATCCTTTCCTTAACAAAGTGCTGCCTTGGCGGCCGATAAACTGGAGGAACGCCTCCCGGTAGCTGCCCTCCAGGTGGGAGAGCACCGAGGGGGAAAGCTCCCCGCTTTGGGCCATCCGCTCCAGCTCCTCGGGGGTGACCCACTTGGCGGCGCAGGTCTCCCCCGGCTGGAAGGTGAGGCGCTCCGGCCGCTGGCGCAAGCGCAGGCCGTAGTTCTCGCCGATATAGTGGCCGGTGGCTGGGCTGCCGCCCAGGGGGACCAGCTGCTCCGGGGCAATCTCCAGGCCAATCTCCTCCCGGATTTCCCGGGCCATGGCGGCGGGGCAGTCCTCCCCGGCCTGGGCGTGACCGGCGGTGTTCTCCCACTTGCCGGGGGCCCAGCGCTTCTCCGGGCTGCGCTGGGTGAGGAGGATGTTACCCTCCCCGTCCACAATCCACACGCCCACCGCCAGCAGGTACTCCCCCGCGGCCAGGGGAGCTTCCCTATCCTGGACCTTGCCGGTGGGGTGGCCCTGGGCGTCGTATATGTCTACAAGCTCCACCTGTTTTCCCTCCCTGGGAAGCAGGAAAGGGCAGACGACTGTCCGCCCTCACCTTTTGGAATTTTCCACTTTTCCACGGGAAAAGCACTTTACTTGTCGTAGGTCAAACCCTTCTTCGCCTGGACCTTGATGGGCAGGCCGAACAGGTTGATAAACCCGGCGGAATCGGCCTGGTTGTACACCTCGTCCTCGTCAAAGGTGGCGATTTCCTCGTCGTACAAGGAGTAGGGAGAGGTGACGCCCGCGTCGATGATGTTGCCCTTATACAGCTTCAGCTTCACGTCGCCGGTGACGGTCTCCTGGGTGGAGTCCACAAAGGCGGACAGGGCCTGGCGCAGGGGGGTGTACCACTGGCCGTTGTACACCAGGTCGGCGAACTTTAAGGCCACCTGCTGCTTGTAGTGATAGGTCTCCTTATCCAGGCACAGCTCCTCCAGCTTGTTGTGGGCGTGGTAGAGGATGGTGCCGCCGGGAGTCTCGTAGACGCCGCGGGACTTCATGCCCACCAGGCGGTTCTCGATGATGTCCGCCAGGCCGATGCCGTTCTTGCCGCCCAGCTCGTTCAATTTGGACACCATCTCCACGCCGGTGAGGGTCTCCCCGTCCAGCTGGGTGGGCACGCCCTTCTCAAAGTGCAAAGTGATGTAGGTGGGCTCGTCGGGGGCCTGCTCGGGGGAGACGCCCAGCTCCAGGAAGCCCGGCTTGTTGTACTGGGGCTCGTTGGCGGGGTTTTCCAAATCCAGGCCCTCGTGGGAGAGGTGCCACAGGTTCTTGTCCTTGGAGTAGTTGGTCTCCCGGCTGATTTTCAGGGGGATGTCGTGGGCCTCGGCGTACTCAATCTCCTCCTCCCGGGACTTGATGTCCCAAATGCGCCAGGGGGCGATAATCTTCATATCCGGGGCGAAGGCCTTGATGGCCAGCTCGAAGCGCACCTGGTCGTTGCCCTTGCCGGTGCAGCCGTGGCAGATGGCGTCGGCGCCCTCTTTCTTGGCGATGTCCACAATGCCCTTGGCGATGATGGGCCGGGCAAAGGAGGTGCCCAGCAGGTACTTGTTCTCATACACAGCCCCGGCCTTCACCGTGGGGTAGACGTAGTCCTGGATGAACTCCTCTTTCAGGTCCAGCACGTACAGCTTGGAGGCGCCAGTCTTTTTGGCCTTTTCCTCCAGGCCGTCCAGCTCGGTGCCCTGGCCCACGTCGCCGGAAACCGCGATGACCTCGCAGTTGTTGTAGTTTTCCTTCAGCCAGGGGATGATGATAGAGGTATCCAGGCCGCCGGAGTAGGCCAGCACAACCTTCTTAATCTCGTTTGCCATGATGGGTCCCTTCCTTTTATTTCAATTTCAAAATCGTTGCGTTGTCTTGTGACACTTGTTATTATACACCCGTTTTCGGAAAAATCAAGGTGTAATTGCATATTTATTCATAATTTTTGCAAAAAAGAGAGGAGCGGCCCCCATTTTCAGGGCCGCTCCCGCACTTTTACACAAACATTTGCCGCTTTTCCGGCAGGATTTTCCAAGCCATCCGCCATAGTATGCGGCGTATTCACGGTTTTATACAGCGGAGCCATCCAGGGCGTTGTGGCCGGCCTTTTCGGCGGCCTCCCGCTCCTGCTCCTTTTTCTGGTGGTGCTTGGTAATCTGCCGGTACACCAGCACCCCCACGCCGCTGATAAGGGCCGTGGCTGCGAACACCACCACCGCAAAAAGGTAGTTCTCCGTGCCCAGGGCGTCGCCGCCAATGGTGGAGGTGATAACCGAGGGGATGCGCGCCACGGTGGTGATGAGCACCCAGGTGGGCAGGCGCATGGGCGTTAGGCCCACAACATAGGTGAGCACGTCCTTTGGCGTGCCGGGGATGAAAAAGAGAAGGAAGGCGATAAGGTTCAGCCGCCGGGTGTTTTGCAGGAATGTAAAGGAGCGTATCTTTTCCTCGGAGACAAACAGGGTGACCACTCGCATACCGAATTTCTTCACCACCAAGAAAATGAGGACACTGCTCAAGGTGGTGCCCAAGATGCACAGCAAGGTGCCCTCCACCGCGCCAAAGGCGTACCCCGCGCCGATTTCCAGGGGCTCTCCCGGCACAATGGCGATAATCACCTGGAAGGCCACCATGCCCAAAAAGGCCAGCCGCCCCCAAAAGCCGTGGCTGTCCACCCAGGCGCGGAACTGCTCCGGCTGGGAGACAAACTGCAGCATGGGCTTGCCCACAAACCAGCACACTGCCAGGGAAAATGCCACAAACAATCCCAGGCACACCAGCGCCACAGCCCGCTTTTTCCTCTGTTCCCGTTTTTCCATAAAGGCTCTCCTTCTCGTCCGTTTTCTTGCACATTTTAACATAATTCTAGTATACGGTATCCTTCTCAAGAAATCTTAAACAGTTTCTGAATTTTTTCTTGCGTTCCTGTGCCCTTGCGCCCGGGCAGGAAAAAGCGGGCCTCCACAAGCTGTGGCGGCCCGCTGGGGGGGAACTGTGTCCCCCTGGTTTAGGAAACACGGGTGATATATTGGCAATAGACATACACGTTTTGAATCTTTTTGGCAAGGACGCCGTCTGTGGCTTCCACCTCGGGCTGGGTTTCCGAGGGGGTGATGTACCGCTTGACGGCAATGGCGTCCTGCCCTACGCGCATCTTGCGGATGGGCTTGTAGGCAAAGTCCCGGGGCTCTATCCCCACAAAATCGTGGAGGACCTGCTCGGTGGCCCGGTCGGTAAAGCAGCGCAGGATGTCCTCGGTCTGGTACATGTCAATGATGGCCTTGGCCTCCTCAAAGGTGAGATTGGTGGAGTGGTAGTCCCCCGCCCCAATGACATACATGGTGCTGTTGTCCAGCAGCAGCAACGGTTCCTTCTTTTCCGCCATAGTGGAAACCTCCTTTGTAGTATGATCCAGCGCTTCGCCCCAAAGGCTTTCTGTTTTCCACAGTAAAGCGCTACAGTATAATCTATATTATATAGAATTTGCCAGCCATGCGCAAGAGGGTAACGGATTTGTTAAAAAATAAACTTAAACAAAAGTTCGTCCGAAAAATTTCTCCCAAAACCTTCCAACGGCTGTAAGGTTTCCCCGGGAAAGTGTAGAATAGGGGTAGAGGGAGGGATGGAGATGAAAGACCGGGAAATTGTGGAGCTGTTCTGGAAGCGCTCCCCCCAGGCGGTGGACGCCCTGGCCATGGCATACGGCACCCAGCTGCGCAGGCTTGCGGGGAATATCCTCTCTAACCCCCAGGACGCCGAGGAGTGTGTAAACGACGCCTACCTGGGGCTGTGGGACAGCATCCCGCCGGCGCGGCCCCAGCCCCTGCTGCCCTATGCCCTGCGGGTGGTGCGCAACCTGTGCCTAAAGCGCTATCACTGGAACATCGCCCAAAAGCGGAACTCCCAGTTCGACTTGGCCTACTCCGAGCTGGAAAGCTGCCTGGCGGACCACACCGGACCAGAGCAGCAGCAGGACGCCAAGGAGCTGCGCGCAGCCCTGGAGGGCTTTCTGCGGGGGCTTTCCCAGCGGGACAGGGTGCTGTTTTTGGGGCGGTACTGGTACGCCTGCACCCACAAGGAGCTGGCCCTGCGCCTGGGCATGACGGAAAACAACGTGGCCGTGCGGCTCTCCCGGCTGCGGGAGAAGCTGCGCAAGTATTTATTGGAAAAGGGGGTTTTGGAATGATCGCGAAAGATTTGCTCACCGCTTTAAACGACATTGACCCCAAGCTGCTGGAGGACGTGGAGCCCTGGGGCGCCGCGCCCAAAACCATCCGCCGCCACCCGGTGTGGGCCGTGGCCGCCGCCCTGGCGCTGTGCCTGGGCATCGGCACAGCCGTGGTGCTCCTCACCGGCCAGCTGTCCCTGGTGAGCCCAGAGGGCAGTATGATGATGGCGGAGGACAGCGCACAAACTGTGGAAGTGCCAGATTTAGAGTTTGCCGTAAACGAGACAGGCACCAGCAGTGGTACTGGCGTCCTTTACGCGGAAGGCGTGACCCAGCGGGATTTGACCCTGGACGAGCTGGAATACCTGCGGAGCCAGCCGGGCCTTTCCTGGATGAAAGAGTACTACCTGCTGGGCTCTGGCATCTTTGGAGAAAACGGAGACATCATCCAAGTGACAGTATCGGGCTACACACCTTCCACCGTGGAGGAAAGCCCGCAGCCCTTCCCTGTGGGGGCAGCGCCAGCTTTCTTACTGGCGCTGGGAGAGAATGAGCTTCCCACAGATATAAAGGACCAGTTGTTCTTTCTGGAAGAACCCAACAACACCGTGGAGGGCGTGGAGGTAAAAGCCGCCCAGAATGAGTATCAGGAAAGCTATATCGACCCGGTATCCGGCGAAACAACTTACGTGGATTCCACCCTGTACTGCACAGGCTACACTTTGGACAACGCCAGCGTGGGGCTGATTGCTGTGGGCGACGGCGATACTTTGACAACAGAAGATGCTGAGCACTTGGCAGAAGTGGCAGCCGGCTACGGGGTACACTACGGCTTGAGCCTGGAGGGGATTGGAGTGGAGCCTCTGGGGGATGACACCCCCAATGTGAACTATGGCGACTCCTACCATCTTATTGTGCTGGGGCCCCTGGGCAGCCCGGCCCCCCTGGAGTTCGCCCCCTACTCGTCCATAAGCTTGGAGGATTACAGCAGCCCCGAGGAGTTTACGCAGGTCCTCAACTCCGACTTTCTTCAGGAAAGTATGCCGGAGCTGCCCGATGAGGATTCCACGGAGCGGGAGCTGACCCAGGAAGAAATCCGTTCCATCTGGGGCGGGCAGCTGCCCTGGAATGAGGGGATTCCCGTAACCGGCTGGGCCGTGTACAGCCCAGAAGGAAACCTGGAATACGTCTCACTTAGCTCGTATCAGGACAACCAGGGCATCGGCAGCTGGTTTACAATGCGCCTGCAGCCCGGCCCCCTGGATTGGGAAACCCAGCGCCTTCAGGAACTGAGCTATGATATCATCCAAGAGCCCAACAACCAGGTAAACGGCCAAGACGTGTACGCTGTCACCAACACCTTAGAAACGTTCCGCGAGGAGGACACCACCGGACGCATGATTCCGCTAGAACACCTCACCGCCTACCGAGCCAGCTTCCAAAAAGGGGAAAGCCCCGTGGCGGTTACAGTGTATGGCTACGCCCAAAGGCCCGCGGGGGATGAGCTCACTCCCGAGGAGCAAACAGCCGATGCCCTGGCCCAGGACGAGGCCAAGGCACTGGTGGAGGCTGTGACAGGCCGCAGCCTGTACGGCCCCCTCACGCTGGACGCCTTGGGCGGCCCCGACGTTTCTTCCACTTCCGTGCAGGCGGAGAGCTCGGCGTCCTCCCAGGCGGACGCCTCCCCCACCCTGACCTTTGCGGAGAACCCGGGGCCGGAGCTCTCCACGGGCTGGGATGTGCCGGAGGGCTCTGCCACCCGGGACATGACCCAAGCCGAGCTGGACGCCCTTTGGGGGCAGGAGCTGCGGGACCTTCAAGAGGTGCCCATCCTCACTGGGCAGGTGGCCACCAACGGGACCGGGGAAGTCATCCGGGCCACCGTGCGGGGCTACGCAAGCGAGGAGGCCCAAAGCCAGGGCCTGGAGTGCTTCTCGGTGCACCTGGTGCCTGATGGGCCGGCCGTCAGCGACGCCCTGGACCGGGTGTCCTTCTTAGAGGAGCCCAACAACCAGGTGCAGGGCGTGGGCGTGTACGCCGCCGCCCTGGAGAGCACCCGGGGGCAGGAGCTGCCTGTCACCTGGTACAGCGCAGCCTTCCTCACCGCGGGGGAGGCGCCAGTGGGCGTGGCGGTTTCCGTCGCCCAGGGAGAGTGGGGCTGTTCCACCAAGTACGGCGCGGAAGACCTGGTGGCGCGCGCCGTGGGCCAGTACATCCAAGAGGGCGTGTCCCTCGATACCCTGGCCGCGGGGGATTCTAAGGGGCTTACCTTTACCACCAACACCCTAGAACCTTACTGTGATGAGTTTTTCGAGTTTCATCGGCAGAACCTGGAAGCAAACCCCATCCCGGATGACTTTGTGAGCCGTCCTATGGACGAGGAAGAACTCGCCCAGATTTGGGGCGGCCAGCTGCCCTGGGCAGATGAATATCTTTTGCAAGGCACGGCCCTGTTTACCTCCCAAGGGGAGCTGCTGCAAGTGTGGATTCACGGAAACCTGCCAGACCAAAAAGACAGCGATGCCGCTTTTGCCATCACCCTCACCGCCGGGGACCTGCCCTGGAGCTGGCCCCAGTACGCCACAACCTTCTTCTTAGACCAGCCCAACAACCAAATTGACGGCGTGGGCGTGTACGCGACCCAGTATTTGGAGGAGTACAGCTGGGAGGAAAGCGACGGCTCCGGAGAAAGGGTGAAGTACGACCTGGGAGACTATAACAACCAATACGTGTACATTCAACAGCCGGAATACACCGTCTCCGTACAAGCCACCCCGGCCCCGTGGGGCTTTTCCACGACAGGGGACGCCCAAGCTTTCGCCGAAGCCGTGGCGGAAGCGTCCATTGAGCAGGGCATAGACCTGGCTCACATTCACGCGGAGGACGCCCGCTGATACCCTTCCTTATGAAAAAGAAACTTGCCTAGAAAAAATCCCCCAACGGAAAGCTCCGCTGGGGGATTGCGTTTTTACTGGATTTCGAACTCCTTGACCAGGGCGTAGAGCCGCTGGTCCACCTGGGCGGACACCCGCAGGCCCTCGGGGACGTACTCCTCGCTGGTGACGGCGCCCTCCTCCCGGAGCTTGGCCGCCAAGCCCGTTTTGGAGAAGGGCAGCAGCAGCTCCACCGGGAAGGTCTTTTCCGGCAGGTTGTCCTCCATGGCCTGGAGCAGCTCTGGGATGCCGTCGCCGTGCAGCGCGCTGATGCGCACCGCCCCAGGCAGGCGGGGGGCCAGCTCCGGGTCCTCCACGGCGTCCCACTTGTTCAGCACCGGGATGATGGGGTGCCCCGCCGCGCCCAGCTCGTTGAGCAGCGTGTTGGTCACCTCCAGGTGGTCCCGGGCCTCCCCGCTGGAGGCGTCGCAGACATTTAGGAGAATGTCCGCGGTGGCAGCCTGCTCCAAGGTGGACTTAAAGGCCTCCACCAGGTGGTGGGGCAGCCGCCGGATAAGGCCCACCGTGTCGATGAGCATCACCGTTTTGCCGCAGGGCAGCTTTAAGGCCCGGGCGGTGGGGTCCAGTGTGGCGAAAAGCTTGTCCTCGGCCAGCACCCCCGCCTGGGTGAGCTGGTTCATCAAGGTGCTTTTGCCGGCGTTGGTGTAGCCCACCAAGGCCACGGTGACGGTGCCGTCCTTTTCCCGCCGCCGGTTGATGAGCCCCCGGGCGGCCTCCACGTCCCGCAGCTGCTCCTTCAGGGAGCTGATGCGCCGCCGGATGTGGCGCCTGTCCGTCTCCAGCTTCGTCTCGCCGGGGCCCCGGGTGCCGATGCCGCCGCCCAGCCGGGAAAGGGATGTGCCCTGGCCGCCCAGCCGGGGCAGCAGGTATTTCAGCTGGGCCAGCTCCACTTGCAGCTTGCCCTCTTTGCTGCGGGCCCGCTGGGCGAAGATGTCCAGAATCAAGGTGGTGCGGTCAATCACCTGGACGCCGCAGGCCTTTTCCAGGTTGCGGATTTGGGTGGGGGTCAGCTCCCGGTCGAAGATGAGCAGGTCTATCTCCTCCTGCTGGCAGAGCTGGGCCGCCTGCTCCACCATACCGGAGCCGATGCAGGTGGCGGTATCTGGGGCGGGGCGCTTCTGGGTCAAGGTGAGGACAGGCTCCGCACCGGCGGTGTGGGCCAGCTCCTCCAGCTCCCCCAAAGACACCTCCGCGTCGTACTCCCCGGTGTCCAGGGAAACAAGCAAAGCCCGCTGGGGCCGTGTTTCGTTTTCATACATGGCGTTGTCCTCCCTTGGAAAGTGCTGCCCTTATGATAGTACAGAATCCCGCCGGCGTCAAACCCTTTATGGCTCCAGCTCCACCACATAGGTGACGCCGCTGCGGTTGAGGGCGTGGTACAGCCCCGCCTCCCCGGAGAAAGCGCCCTCACTGAACTGGGCCGCCAAGGTGTCCGCCACCAGGGAGATGCCTCCCGTGCCGTAGGAAGTTTCCTCCCCCTGGAGCCACACCTGGGAGAACACGTCCCAGCCGCCGTCGGCCCGGGGAGCCACGGGGGGCTTCCCCTGGGCGAACACCGTTATCTTCCTGGGGGAAAAGGGCAGCGTCACACTGGCCGCCCCGCTGCCCGTGCCGGTGTAGGTGAGCACCGTCCCCCGCTGGGCGAGGAACTGCTTTTCCTCCGCCGCAAGGTGCAGCCCGCTGTTGGAGATGTGGCCACCCGCCAGCTGCTCCAGCTTTTGGTTGTCCTGCAAAAAGTCCGCCCACTCGGGGCAGTCTGTCTGGGCCCACAGGGAAAGGCCCAGCACTGTGGATGTACTGCTTGCCGCCATCTTTATACCTCCTCAAAGCCGTTTTCCAAGTCTTGCCGGGAGACGCCGTCCAGCTGGGCCCAGGTGAGGCCCAAATCGTCCCAGGCCTCAAAGCTTCTGGGATAGGCGTCCAACGCCACCCAGGTGACGGCGGTGTCCCAGGCCCAAGCCAGGTGGGCGGGGAGCAGCTGGTCCAGCTCCCGGGCAGCCTCCGCCTGGGTGATTCCCAGCAGCCTGCCCAGCAGGACTTTCAGCCCGCCTTCGCCGTCCTCCAGCACCAGGCCCCGCACCCCCGCCCCTGGCAGGAGCCTCTGGGTGCCCGCCCACGTGAAATCCCCGGGGCGGGCGGCCATGCGGCTGGCCACGGTGTCCCGGCAGTCCTCCACCGGGGCGGTGGAGGGCTGGGGCCGGAACAGCGCCTCCCACTGGGCCAGCCTCTCCCGGGTGGCAGTGGTGGCGAACAAATCCGCCAGCAGCTTGTCAAAAGCCGCCTCCAGGGGGGCAAAGCCCGCGCTGTAGGCGTCCAGCTCCCAATCCACCGGGGTGGAGCCAGTCAGGCTGTACAGGCCGGTGCCCTCCAGCACCTGGGCCATGTGCGCCCGGGCCCTCATGACAGCGCCTCCACCGTGACGCTGGTGGGCCGGATTAAGGTGCCGTTCATGGGGGAGATTTCCACCAAGCCCGCGCCAAACTCCACCTTCTCCGCAGGGACTGCCTCCAGCACCGCCCGGGTGATGTCCGTCAGCAGGTAGGCCTCCCCGATGCCCAAGGTGTCAAAATAGGCGGTGACGGCCTGCTGCACTTGGGCGGTGGCCCAGGTGAAGTCCACCTCGCTGGGGAGCTTCACCTTTACGGGAATGGGCAGATTCAGCACCTGGGCGGCAGTCACCGTCACCGTGACGCCGATTTCCCGCTGGGCCTCCAGCTCCGCTTGCACCGCGGCGATAACCTCCCCGCTGGGGGCGACGCCCTCTCCCCACAGGTAGACCGTCACCGTCCCCGCGCCCCCAGCCCGGGGCACTGCCTGGGCCAAGGTGACGCCCGGCTGGGCCAGGGCAATCTCCTGGTAATAGCCGGCGTTGGCGCCACTGCCCCCGCGGACGATGGAATCCAGCACCCGCCGGCGGTAGGTGTCGTCCTCCTCGGGGTCACGGCCGCCGGTGATGGCCTCCTGGTTGGAGGCGTAGTTGATGCCCGTAGGCGCGCTGACCAAGGTGGTCACATAGCCCGCCGCGGCGTTTCCCGCGGCCCCGGCCACCACGGCCCGCACCGGCACGTTCACCGTCAAGTCGCCGGCCTCCAGCACGGCGTCCTGGGTGGTCTCATACTCCACCACAGGCTCCCCCGAGGTGGCACACACCGTGCCCTGGGGCACCACCAAGTCAAAGGAGAGGGGCAGGTACCGGGAGAAGGACACCGTCCCGGTGGCGTGGGAAGCCGCCCGCCTGGCCACGCCCCGCTGGGCGCCGTGCAGGTCCAGCTGGGCCCCGGTGGCCGTCTGGGGGAAGGCCTGGCGCTCCAGCCAGTCCAGAGAAGCCCCTAAGCGGTGGAGCTCCCCGGCCAGCACCCGCAGCCGCAGCCCCACCTCGGAGACGTCCTCCACCTTGCCGCCGCTTTTCTCCTCGTACTCCGCCTCCATCCGCTGGAGGATTTGCTCAAAGCTATCCATCTGTTTCCTCCTTTCCCGGGACAGCCACCTGCCCCGCGCCCAAGGGCGTTTCCACCCAAACCTGCCACAGGCCCGTGCCGCTGTGGTATTCCACCTGGGCCACCCGCACGCCGGGGCAGCCCAGCAGTGCCTCCCCGGCCAGGGCCCAGGCCCGCTGCAAGCTGTTCTCCTCCCCCGGGTCCAGCTGGGGCAGGCCGCTGCCCAGCAGGGGGCCGTAGGGCAAGCTCCCCCGGGGCAGGCACAGGCGCAGGCGGATGTTTTGCAGCAGCTCCTCCAACCCCGCCACCTGCTGGGGAAGCCCCCCTGGGCCCAGCGCAACGCCGCCGGGCTCCCATTTCAAATCCATTGCCTCGCCCCCTTTACGATGATTTCGCCGGGAAGCTCTGGCCGTTGATGACCACTTCCCCGGTGTTTTTCAGCAGAATTTCCGCGCCGCCCGCAGAGTAGAGCCGCACCTCCCCCTGGGAGAGCTGGCCGTCCGGGGCCGCGGCAATCCCCGCGCAGACGCCGTCCAGCATCACGGCCCTGTCCCCTTCCTCGGCGGCGCTGGAGTAGCCATAGGGGAACAGCAGCTCCGGGGAGCGGTACTCGCTCTCCCCCTGGATGGTCATCCCCTGGCCCGCGCCGGAAACCTGCCCCCGGCGCAGCTTGGCCCCGCTGGTAGTATCTCCCCGTTTTGTCAGCCACATACAGCCTTCCCCCTTTCCAGCACAAACCGCGTCCGCTCGCCCCGGCTGTCCCGGATGTACCGGGCCTGGCGCAGGGGGCAGTCCTCAAACCGGCCCAGGCGGGGCGTTTCCACTGTGACCAGGGCCCCGGGGCCGGGCCAGCTGTTGCCCTGGCACTCCACCGAGAGGAGCCAGCTCTCCCGCTCCCCCTGGCGGAGCAGCGCCCGAGGGTCCCGGCCGTCCTCCATGCTCACATAGCGCTGGCGCTTTACCCCCGCCGCGCCCCGGAAGGGCGTGTCGTAGGTGCCCCGGAAGCTCTGCTGCCACACGGCGCTCAACTGCTTGCAGGGCAGCCGGGAGAGCTCCGCCGAGAGCACCCGGCCGGCTATCACCTTGGTTTCCTGGGGGCCCTCGCAGTGGAGGGCGCCCTTGCCGTCCACCCAGGGCGCTGTGCCCAGGTAGTCCCGGCAGAAATTCTCCAGCAGCTCCCAGCAGCTGGTGCCCTTCTCCACCGCCAGCTCCCCGGCCTTGGGGGACTGGTCCCCCACCACAGAGGTCAGGCCCAGGGGCTGGAAATACCGCTCCCACAAAAGGCCCAAAGAGGGGCTGCGCAGTACGGCGGGCCGGGCCTCGTTGTCCAGGAGCAGCGCCTCCCAGCTGCGGGCGATGAGCTCCACCGTAAAGCCCTCCCCAGAGAGGGCGGTGTTCTGCTCGTCCACAATGCCCCCAAAGGCCACCTGCCCCTGGTGGAACACCCGCACCACCGCCAAGTCCTCCCACAGCTTCTCTGCGGGGAACACCGCCCGCAGCTGGCTGGCGGGGGCGTCGCTGTCATACAGCAGCTGGGCCTCCATTGGCTCGCCCAAAAGCAGCTCGGTGCCGTCTGTCAATTCTCCCCAAAACGTCATGGAAGCATCACCTTCTCCCCTTCCTCCAGCGCGCATATATCCCGAATGTGGGGGTTCGCCTCCACCAGTTTCTCGATGGAAAGCCCCCACCGGTTGGCGTACTGCCACAAGCTCTCCCCGGCCTGGGCGCAGTAGGTGCCGCTGCCGGCGTAGGCAACCCGGCCCTCCCACTCGGTGAAGGAGAAGGTGTAGCGCACCAAATCCTTGCCCTGGGCGCCCACCAGCTCCAGGCTGTCCATCAGCGCCCAAAAGGGCTCTACCCCCGGCAGCTGCAGCAGCCCCGGCCCCTTTTGGGAAAAGGCCCGCTGCAGCCCGGCCCAGGCCTCCATGCAGTCCTCCCCGGCGAAGTACCCCTCCCCGGTGACGTTCCGCCGCTGGGGGCCCAGCTCCTCGGCCTTGCTCTCCCCATAGGGGACGTTGACCTCCCCCACGCGCCGGGCATGGGCCACCCGCAGGGACACGGGGTTATCCTTCCAGGTGAAGTCCTTAAAGCGCATTCCCATCAGCCGCATGGACACGCCCCCTTTCAAAAGGACACCGGGTAGCGGCGGCTGTCCCGCTCCACCTCCCGGGACACCTCCTCGGCCCTGTCGCGCCCGGTTGCAGTTTGCTCTTGGTTCACGCAAGCTCCTCCTTTCCCTGGCGGCCCGCCGCCTGGAATACGGCCTTCCCCCCGGCGGGGTCCAGCTTTTTCCAGCGGCAGCCCGTGTACACGTCGTCGCCAATCTCCGCGGTGAAGGCCGCCATGCGCTCCAGCCCTGGGACGTGGATGCCTGTCAGCTCCACCTGATAGCTCCACTGGGCGTCCTGCCAGGCGAAAGGCTCCTCCTCCCCCACCGCGGTGAGAGGCGTCCCGGAGAAGGTGGAAGTCACCGCCGCGCCGGCCGCCGGATAGGTTTTGCCGCCCAGCTTTACCTCCAGCCCCGCAACGCCGCCGCTGCCAAAGGTCAGCCGCAGCGGCAGGCAGCCCAAGCGGGTTTGGCTGTCCTCCCGCTCCCCTTCCCGGCACAGCTCCACGCAGCCGGGGCAGCACTGCCGCACCGCCTCCTCCAGAGCCTCCGCGATTTCCCGCCGCTGGGACGCCTCCGGCGCGAACACCGTCAGGCGCACCTGTGTCTCCTGGCTTTGGCCTGCCCAGCGGGCGGAGAGAACCTCCCCGCTGACCACCGGCCCACGCACCAGCCGGGAGCCCCACCCAGGCCCCCAGGCCCGGCGCAGCTCCACGCCCTCCAGCTGGGGCCCCAGCAGCTGGAACAGGCTGTCCAGCAAGCTCATACCTCCACCCACCTTTCCAGCAGGGCCCGCTCAAAGAGGCGACGCCCGCCCAGCGTGACTTCCTGGGCGCCCAGCACCCGGTAGCGCTCCTCCCCCTGGGTGAGCTGGGCCCCTTGGGCCTCCAGCAGCTGGGGGAAGCTACCCACAAACTGGTACAGCGGCCCGGGGAGCCTGCCCAGCGCGTGGGGGCGCTCCCCCCACAGGTCGGCCCGCTCCTCCCGCCAGGGGAGCACCGCCCCAAAGCCCTGCACCTGGCTGCCGCCGCTGGTGGTCAGGGACACCGTCCCCACCCGGCGGAACCATGCGTCACTGCGCGCTGCCATCTTCCTCCCCCTTTCGGATGTTGCAAAAGGCAAAGTCCGTCTCCACCAGCGCCGGGGAGGCGGCCCGCCGTTTCTCCGCCACCAGCTGGGCGGCCTTCTCGCTGCGGGAACCGCCTGCCAAGCGCAAGTCCCCCGCGGTGATGGAGGCAGGCGTTACGGCCTCCTCCGTGAGCAGCAGCTGGTAAAAGGCCTGGGCCGCCGCCAGCTCCTCCAGGGGCGCCTCCCACAGGGCCTGGGCCGCCTGGGACAAATCTCCCCGCGCCAGGCTTGCCACCTGCCGGGCGCACTGGCCGCACAGGGCGGCGCACAAGGCTTCCCGCTGGGTGCCGGTTTCGTCGGCCACCTCCCCGCTGAACTGGGCAAAGGCTGTTTTTACCGCTGTCAAATCCAACTCCATTGCCATCCTCCTTCCCTAAAAAGGGGGACGGGCTGCCGCCCAGTTTGCGGCAGCCCTCCCTTTCCCTCTCTTACTCTGTGGTGTAGCTTACGCCCTGGGCGGCGCCGGAGAAAATCCTGGCAAAGCCCGCCGTGGCGCTGATGGAAATCTCATCCAGCTGCCTGTCAATCAGCTTGCCGCTGTCCACGCAGATGTCCCCAGACTGGACCATCTCCAAGGCGCAGCTCTTGTCCAGGGCGATGATCTTCCCGGCCGCCATCCCCGGCACGTGGACCAAGGTGGCCCCCAAAGGCGTGCACAGCTTGCCGGTGCCCTGGAAGTTCAGCCCCGCCTGGGCGTCTTTGAACTCGTCAATGGCCAGCAGCTTCTGGATGCCGTCGGTGCCTGCCACCAGCACGTTCAGCTGGTAGGGGGCCAGGCTGCCCCACAGGGCCAGGAAATCGCTGTAGGCCAAAGAGGTGCTTCCCGCCGCGGCGGTGAAGGAGACGCCTCCCTTGGAGCCGTCCCCGTTGATGAGGACGTCCACGGCGTCGCCCATTTGGGCGGCGGCAATGCCCGCGCCAACCTGGGCCAGGGCCACGGTGAACAAATCCAGCTTTTGCAGGCGCAGCGCCTCGTAAGAGCTTTGGAGCACCTGGCCCCGCTTGTACAGCTTCACCAGGCCGCTGCTCAGGCGCAGGGTGGCCTGGGGCAGCTGGGCGCCCTCCGCCACGGTGGTGGGTTCCCAGGTGCCGCCCTCGGGGTCGATGGTGCGGTAGTCCATGCCGTCCACCTTGGTGACTGTGGCCACCAGGTCCGTGACCTTGCTGGCCCGCTCCATGCCCTGGCGCACCGCCCGGGCCACGTACTCCGGGAACAGCGCCGCGCTGCCCGCCGAGGCGAAGAACTGCTCCACCTGGTCCGAGCCGGGGCCGCTTACCTTGATGTGGTACCGCTTCAGCTGCCGCTGGAAGGCGTCCAGCCCCTCCAGGGAGGTGCCGCGGTAGTTTTCCGAGCTGTCCAGCTCCTCCAGCACCTGGGTAAAGCTCTTGCCGGGGACGCTGTACATCCCCTTTTCCAATGTGATGTTCTCAAAATGTGCCATAGAGCGCTCCTCCTTTTCTCAGCAAAAAATCACGCCGCACGTGCCGCCGTCCACTTCTACCACCAGGCCGCCCCGGCCTGTGCCCGCCGCCAGCTTGCTGGAGGTGTCCAGGGCCAGCTGGGCATAGCCCACGGTCAGGGCTTCGGCACAGGGCAGGCGCATGTAGCCCGCCACCTGCACGGCGGCCAGGCCGTCCTTGACCCCCAGCACCACCCCGGCCGGGGCCGTGCTGGCCGGGCAGGCCTTCACCGTGCCGTTGCCGGAGAGTGCCACCACGGTCCCCACCTGTACGGCGGGATTGCTGGCCCCGTCCACCTGGAAGGTGGCCACCTGTTCTGCTACGCCTTCATAGGAAACTTTCATGTGCTGCTCCTTTCTCACGTCGGTTTATATGCGGAACTCCCCGTTGTCCTCCCCAGGCGCCCGGCCCTGCTGTGGGGCCAGCTGGGGCTTTAGGGGGAGTTTTTCCCCTGCCATCTTCTCATAGGTTTGGGCCATCTGGGAGAGCTCCTCCACAGAGAGGCCCTTCACCGCCGATTCCATCACCGCCCGGGGCAGGCTGGGCTGGAGGATGGCACTGTATTTGAGCACGTCCCCTTCCAGCTTCTCCCGGTAGGAGCGCCCCCAGCGGGCCTGCTCCTGCCACTGCTTCACCTGCGCCAGCAGCGCCTGGGCTTGGGCCTTGGTCAGGGACAGGCCCTCCTCCCCGGCGGCTTCCAGGCGCTTTACCACATCCCCCGGGGCCTCCCCCTGGAACTGCTTCACCACCCCGGCCGCCCGCTGGGCTGGCACCGCCACAAAGGAGCACTCGTAGGCGTCCTGGGGCTCGTAGAGCACCTGGTGGCAGCGCTGGCCGTCGTAGAGGCGGCCCTTCACGTGGCCGCAGCGCTCCTTGCCGCAGATGGAGCACACCGACCGCCCCATGCTGCACCCCACGCTGACCTCCTTTAAGATGCCGCTCTCTATGAGCTCGATGACCTCCCGGTTTTTCTCGGTGCGGGGCAAATAGGCCTTGGCGGTGAGCTTGGTGTACACCTCCCCTCCCTGGGTGGATTTGCCCGGCTCTGTCTCCAAAGCTGTGTCGTAGATGCGGGCGGTCTGGCTGGCGGAGCGCCGCTCGTGGTCAAACAGCAGCGTCTTGCCGGGGAACAGCTCCCGCAGGCCCTCCAAGGCCTCCAGGGAGAAGCGCTCCCAATCCCGGTCCACCTCGTTGTCGCACAGCACCAGGGAAAAGGCGTACACCTCCTCCGGCGTGTAGGCCCTGCGGGTGTAGCGGTTGATTTTCCCCATCTCCGGGGCGGAAAGCCCCTGTTTTACCAAGCCCTCTTTCATAGCTCCTCCTCCTTTTGCTCCAGCTGCCTGGCCCGGGCGGTCAAGTACCGGGCGTTGGCGTGGTCCACCTCATCCTGCATGGTGATTTCCTCCCACTGTATCGCGCACTCCGGCCCGTAGCCCGCCAGGGTAAGCCACGTGCGGCAAATCTTCCGGATGACCGGCGTGAGCACCCGGCGGTAGGCGTCCAGCTCGCTGGTGAGCATATCCGCCTGCTGGCTGGACATCCGCTCGGTGGAGGACCAGGAGAGCCCCAGCAGGAAGGGGGGCACCCCCAGCTTGGCCACAATCTGCTCCAGCATTTGGCGCACGGGCACCTCGCTGTCCAGGATTTGGTTGTCCGCGCCAATGGCCTGGATGGACACGTCCCCCACGGCCACAAAGTCGCTGACCTGGCTGCTGCGCATGGCCCGCTGCCACTCCTGGGCCATTTGGCGGGCCCGCTCCCCGGCGTACAGGCCGGAGGGGTCCGGCTTGCAGGTGACGGCGAACCGCACGTTGCCCAGCCTATCCCAGTTGACGCCCAAGGTGTGGTAGATTTTCAGCAGAATCTCGCTGACAAAGGGCAGCCCCCGCAGCAAAGACGTGCCCCGGGCCGAGCCGGCCTCCGGGTTCAGGGCGGACACCAGCAGCAGCTCCGGGTAGGGGCAGGGCCGGCGCTGGGCCCCATCCCACACGGAGACCTTCACCTCCAGGGGCCCGGCCTGCTCCAGCTCCACGCTCTCCAGGGAGGCGTTGTACAGGGCGGCCACCTGGCCGCCCGAAACCACCATCTCCCCCACGGCGTTGCCATAGGTGAGCAGCTCCTCGAAATAGACGCCCAAAAAGCTGTCTATCCCCTGCCCGGCGGCGCCCACGGGCACATCCTCCAAAAACCGCCGCAACCCCCGCTGGGCGGCCTCATCGGGGCACTCCACCACAAAGCTGCCCAGCAGCCGGCGCAGCTTGTTGATGGAGGCGTCGATGATGGGCACCTTCTCCCGCAGGGCCCGGTACAGGGCCCTCTCCCCGGGGCCGGGCGGCGCGGCCCTCCCCAGCCGGAAGGACTCCTCCGGGCGGGTCTGCACAGAGACGGCCGCCGCCTGCTCCTTTTTTCGGAATCCCAGCATCACATCCTCCTTTCTGGAAGGGCTGTAAAAAAACTCCTTCCATCCTACCCTCCAAAACAGGGAAAAGTTGCCCTCCAGAGGACAACTTTCCGAAACTTTTTGAAAAAAACCTTTCAGTTTTTAATTTTATCTTACTAAACACGGCCTTGGGTTGATTTTCAAAACCCTGTAGTGTAAGATAAGACCAGAGACAGGAAAACGGTATCGCGAGCCGATGGAATACACACCCTGTGCGTCCTGATTTGGCGCCAGCGGCACGGGAAAGGAATGGTACTACTATGCCTGAAACTTACAACTACAACCAAAATTCCGGCCAGCAGCCCATGTACAACCCGCCCCAATACCAGCCCCAGGCCGGCATGGATCCCCCTCCCGGCTATGTGCAGAAAAGCCGAGTGGCGGCGGGCATTCTGGCCATCCTGCTGGGCACCTACGGCATCCACAGCTTTTACCTGGGGAACACCTCCCGGGGGCTGCTGCAGCTGCTGCTCAGCCTGTTCACCTGCGGCATTGGCGCCATTGTCATGTTCATCTGGGGCATTGTAGATGGCGTGCGCATTTTGGACGGGCGCATCAACACAGATGCCAACGGCGTATTTTTAAAGGATTGACCACCCCCACTTGCGAAAAGGAGAATTTGGTATGAATGATTTTGAGAACAGGGGAACCCCGGACCAGGAAGTCCCCCAAGAGCCCCAGCCCGCGCCAGAGGAGCCCCAGCAGGCCCCTGCCCAGGAGGAGGCCCCCCAGGCCAACCCCTATGCCAGCCAGGTGCCCCATTTGACCTTTGACCCCAACGAGCCCGACCCCTTCCAGGGCGACCCGTTCCACAGCCCCGAGCCGCCCCGCGCGCCGGAACCGCCCCAGCCAGAGCCGGAATACCAGCAGCCCCCCCAGAACCAGGGCTACGGCGCGCCCCAGTATGGAGCGCCCCCATACGGCGCGGGCCAGTACCAGCCGCCCCAGTACACCCAGCCCCCCCAGCAAAACTACTACCAGCCTCAATACGTGGTGCCCCAGTACAACGTGCCCCCTGCCGGCTACAACCAGAAAAGCCGCCTGGCAGCCGGGCTGCTGGGGATACTGCTTGGCACGCTGGGCGTGCACAACTTCTACCTGGGCTTTACCACCCGGGGGGTTGTGCAGCTGCTGGTATCCATCATTGGCGGGATTTTCACCTGCGGTATGGCCACGGTGGCCATTGCCGTGTGGGGCTTTGTAGAGGGCGTGCTGCTCCTCGCCGCCTCCCCCTCCCGCATGTACGATGGCCACGGCGTCATCCTGCGGGACTGACGAGCACAATAAAAAAGCTGGCAGGCACAGTGTGTCTGTCAGCTTTCTTTTTTCTTATAGAGTGCCGCGCCCTCTCAAGGCTTGGCGGCAATGGCACAGCGGCGCAGGGCCAAGGTCACCAGGGGGATGGCCGCCAGCTGCAGGACTATCCCCGGCAGGCAGGTGACGAAGGACTCCCCCACCCACTGCGTCCAGGTGTAGCCGGGCACAAAGACAAAGGCGTCCAGCAGGCCGCAGAACACCCGTCCCAGCAGCATGGCCCCCACCAAGGACATCAGCACGTTGAGCACCGGGGGCGCCGCCGCCAGCAGGTAGGTGAGAAGCCCCGCCAAAAAGCCGTAGATGGCCAGCTCCCACAGCTCCCCGGTGGAGAGGGCCACGCCCGCCGCCCCGGGGAACAGCTGGGGCAGCAGGACGATCAGCAGCCCGCAGGAGAGCCCATAGGCCGGGCCGCAGAGCATGCCGCACAGCAGCACCGGCAGCTGCAGCAGCAGGAGCACCTGCTCCCCGTTGTGCACCCAGCGGAAGGCCCAGGGCAGCAGCAGCCCCAGCCCCACGCACAGGGCGGCCAGCAGCAAATCCAGCAGGCAGCGTCTTGTCTTTCCCATAGTGCTCCTTTCCCCGGCAGCGCCGGACGTCCCGCCGGGGAGAGCGCAGGCTTATTCCCCGCAGGTAATCACCGTGACATCCCGGTGCAGCTGCAGCACAGAGGCGGGCACCCAGGGCGTGACTGGGCCGGTGAGGGCCTTTTCCACAATCTCCCGCTTGTCCGCCCCGGCGATGAGCAGAATGCGCCGGGCCTTTAAGATGGTGCCAATCCCCATGGTGATGGCCCGGGTGGGCACGTCCTCCACCCTGTCAAACAGCCGGGAGTTGGCCTGGATGGTGCTCTCTGTCAGCTCCACCGGGTGCACCGCCGCGGGGAAGCTTTCGCAGGGCTCGTTAAAGCCGATGTGGCCGTTGTGGCCAATGCCCAGCAGCTGCAAATCGGCATAGCCCAGGCTTTCCACCAAAGCCTCGTACCGGCGGGCCTCCGCCTCCATGTCCGGGGCGGCGCCGTTGGGCAGATGAGTGCTCCCCTGGGGGAGGTTCACCTGGCTGAACAGGTGCTTCTCCATAAAGTACCGGTAGCTTTGGGGGTTGTCCCCGGAGAGGCCGCAGTACTCGTCCAGGTTCACCGTGCGCACCTGGGAGAAATCCAGCCGGCCGGCCCGGTGGGCCTCCACCAGCTTTTCATAGGTGCCGATGGGGCTGGAGCCCGTGGCCAGGCCCAGCACGCACCGGGGCTGCAGCAGCACCTGGGCGCCGATAGTCCCCGCGGCCAGGGCGCTCATTTCCTCGTAGTTTTTCGCTTCCAGAATCCTCATGTTACCTCACCGTATCCTTTCCCGGGGCGGGCAAGCCGCCGTGGCTTTTCCTATCCCCATCTTACCCCAGGGGCCGGGAAAAGTCCAGCAGGTAACGTCATTCTGATTGTACTTTCGGCTTCTTTTGGGGCAGCTGGGCCAGCACCACCGCAGCGAACACCAAGGCGCAGCCCACCAGCTCCCGGGGGGACAGGGGCTGCCCCAGCAGCACCCAGCCCGCCAGCACCGCGAACACCGATTCCAGGCTGAGAATCAGCGAGGCCACCGTGGGGTTCACCGTGCGCTGGCCCAAAATCTGCAAGGTGTAGCCCACGCCGCTGGAGATAATCCCCGTGTAGAGCAGGGGCACCCAGGCCGCCAGAATGTCCGAGAAGGTAAAGCTCTCAAAGAGCAGCGCCAGCACCGTGGCCAGCAGCCCCGCCACCAGGAACTGCACGCAGGAGAGCTTCACGCCGTCCACGCCGGCAGGGACGAAATCCACCACCAGAATGTGCAGGGAGAACACCACCGCGCTGGCAATGACCAGCAAGTCCCCGGTGGCGATGCCCTCGCCGCCCTTTACGCTGAGCAGGTAGGCGCCCACCAGGGCCAGCACCACGCCGGCCCACACTTTCAGCCCCGGGCGGCGGCCCAGAAAGACCCCCAGCACCGGCACGATGACAATGTACAGCGCCGTTAAAAAGCCAGCCTTCCCCGGGGAGGCCGTCTGCATCCCCGCCTGCTGCAGCAAGGTGGCGCTGCCCAGCAGCAGCCCGCAGGCGGCGCCCCACAGGACCAGGCGCTTTCTGGCCTTGGCCGGGGGCACCTGCTCCCCATCGTCCTCGGGCTTGCCCTTGCGCAGCCGGGAGGCAAAGGCAATCACCGGCAGCAGCGCCACGCAGCCGATGTAGTTGCGCACCGCCGTAAAGGCGCAGGGGCCCAGATGGTCCATCCCCACGCTTTGGGCCACAAAGGCCGTGCCCCAAATCAAGGCGGTGAGCATCAGCAGTGCCGCGCCCCGCAGCTGTGTCCTGTTACGTTCCATAAACCGCACGCTCCTTTTCCTCTTGGGACGTGTTGTCCCGGGTGAGATTTTTCATCCAGTTGTACCGGTTTATCTTGACAATGGCCACAAAGCACTTTAATATCTGGTCGCACTTCAGGCAGGCGAACACCACCCAGGGCGGCGCGCCCAGCCACATGGCCAAAAGCGACGAGGGGATGACCACCAGAAACACAAAGATGGTGTCGTTTTTAAAGACAAAGGAGATGTCCCCGCCGGACTTTACCAACCCAAACAGGCAGGCCGCCTGGTAGCAGGTGCCAATGATGGTGACGGAAATCACGTTGATAAACTGCCGGGAATACGCCTGGGCCTCGGGGCTGGCGTTGTACAGGGAGATGAACCCGTCCCGGGCCAGGAACACCGCCGCCCCGGAGATGAGCCCCACAAAGAGGAAAATCATCTGCACGGTTTTGGAGTACTCCTTCATCTTCTCATACTGGCCGGCGCCCACGGTTTTGCCGGTGATGATGCCCACCGCCGAGGACATGCCGTTCATCCACACGTACACCAGGTTGTGGAGCATGCCGGTGATGCTGGCGGCCGCGATGACCCCGGCGCTGTAGTAGCCCAAAATCTTGGTGTTGGCCAAGGAATTGATGGCCCACACCACCTGCCCGCCAATGACCGGCAGGCCATAGCGGATAAAGTCCCGCAGCAGCTGGCGGTCGGTGTGGAGCAGGTCTTTCAGGCCAAAGCGCAGCTTCTTGTCCACGAAGAACACATAGCCTACGCCCACACACATCTCCAGAATCCGGGAAACCAGCGTGGCCAGGGCCGCGCCCCGCACCCCCATAGCCGGGAACCCAAAATGCCCAAAGATGAACACGTAGTTTAAGCACACATTGATAACCAGCGCCATGCAGGAGATGTACAGCCCAATGCGGGCGGTCTCCACGCTGCGCATGGCGGCTATCATCACCTGGGACACGGAAAAGAACAGATAGGTAAAGCCCACAATCTGCACATAGGCCGCGCCCTCCTGGATGACGCCGGGCTCGGTGGTAAAGGCGCGGATGACCCACTGGGGGAACAGCACCGCCACCAGGCTGGAGAGCAGGCCCACCGCCAAGGCGAACTTGATGCCGATGGACACCACCTTGCGGATGCTCTGGGTGTCTTTTTTGCCCCAGTACTGGGCGGCCAAAATGAGGATGGCGCCCTCGATGCCGCCCACGAACATCTGCAGCACCGACTGGAGCTGCCCGCCAATGTACACCCCAGAGATGGCGTCGTCCCCCAAAGAGCCTATCATCACATTGTCGGCAAAGCTCACCGCGAAGGTCACCAGGTTTTGCAGCGAGATAGGCACCGCCAAGGTGACCAGCGACCGGTAAAAGGACCGGTCCTTTGTAAAAACTGCCATGTTCTCTCTCCCCTTCTGCCCGGCGTCCGGGCCAGAAAACCCGCCGTTTTCCACGGTCAATTTTCATTATACACGAGGGGATTTTCCCTGTAAAGGGGCCATTTTCCAAAGCTTCCCCGCCGGGGGACAGCAAAAGGGCGCGCCCTGCAAAACACACGGCACGCCCTGTTTTTCTGTCGCTATAGCCCGGCAGAGGTGCCGGTTTACTGGGAGGCGGAGGCCTGGCTGGAGCTCTCCGAAGCGCTGCTCGCAGAGGAGGCCTGGCTGGAGCTCTCCGAAGCGCTGCTCTCCGAAGCGGAGGCGCTGCTTTCCGAAGTGGAGCTGCCGCTCTGGGAGGTGGAGGACTCCCCGCTTTCCTCTGGCAAGGGGGTGCCATCCTCCCGCAGGGCGCCGCTGGCGAACAGCGCCGCCTGGGTGGCGGGGTCGGCGATGCCGGTGGCCTCCAGGCCGTTGGCCGTCTGGAACCGGCTGACGCAGTCCGCCGTGGTGGAGCCGTACATGCCGTCGTAGGGGTCGGTCAAGTAGCCCAGCTGGGTCAGGCGCTCCTGAAGGGCCTGGACGCTGTCCCCCTGGTCGCCCTGCTCCAGTGTCTCATACTGGGCCTGGGCCTCCAGGGCGGAGCTCACTTGAGATTCAATGTCCTGGGTGGGGTCGCTGACGCTGGAGGAGCTCTCCAGCAGCTGGGGGAAGGCCGCCGCGCTGATTTCGTAGGCGGTCTCCACAATGGTGCGGCCCTGCCACTCCATCAGGCTCTCGTCCATCTCCACCACATTGCCCTGCTGCACGGCCTGGAAGTCCGCGAAACGGCTGTCGCTTTCAATCTGCTCCTTCAGGCCGGGGGCGCAGAAAATCACGTTGGGGTTGGCGATTTCCAAAGACTGGAAGTCGTAGGTGCCGCCCTCCAGGCTCTCAAAGACGTTGGTCACGCCGGCATAGGACATGATGGTGCTGCCGAACATATCGCCGGTGACAGCGCTGCCGTCCAAATCGTAGAGGTAGCAGGCGGTGGTGATGGTATCCTTGGGCACAATGCGGTTGATGTTGTCCAAGGTGATAAAGATGTCCTGGGCGGTGGCGATACCTTCGTCATAACCGGCCTCGCCCCCCAGCAGCGCCGAGGAAACCTGGGAATACAGCCGCTCGAAGTCGGAGCGGTCGGTGGCGGGCTCCACAGAAAGCACAGTGACGCCGGCCTCTTCCAAGGCGCTTTGGGCGCCGCTGCTGTTGGGATCCACCAGCACCAAATCCGGCTGCAAGGCCTGGATGGCCTCCACGCTGTCGGCGGAGACTTTCTCCAGCTCGTCCAAAGCGGACTGGGTGCAACCCTCGCTGGCGCCGGCCAGCTGGGTCTCACAGCCCAGGGCCAGGATGACGTCCGCCAGGCTGGGGGAAAGCACCACCACGCGGGAGGGCCGGGAGGAGATGGTCACGCCGTTTACCTCCACGGGGAACACACCGGCGGCCGTTACATTGGATACAATATCGTCCACCTGGGAGCAGCCCGCGAAGGCGCCGCACCCCAACAAAACACAAAGGGCCAAAGCCAAAACACGCCGGATGGCGCTGCCTATACGCATCATTTTCAAAGCACTTCCTTTCCAGGCAAAGCCCGCAAAACCGACAGGCCCGCCCACAGTTCATGGAGAGTCGATTCTATTTTACCCCGAGTGGCTGTGCTGTGTCAACTCCCCAGGAAAAGCCCTTGACTTTTTCCCCATTCCCGATTACAATAAAAATCTATCCGGAAACTGGAGCGAAGCGCCGGCAAACGCCGCGGCATGGACTGCCTTGCCAACGCGGGGTGCTGTGTATTGCGTAAAGCATATTACTTGACACGCTTTCAACATTTCCGCTGTTTTCTGGAGTTTTGGCTGCTTTTGTCTGCGCAACTTGGAAAGTAGAATCACTTTACACAATAATTTGCTGTGGCGAGCCGCGTAAGGCTTGCCTTCCGCGTTGGGACAAAACCCAGCGGCAGACGTTTGCTTTTCTCTCGTTTCGGCGAGTGAATCTACATATCTGGAGATGTACCCAAGTGGTTGAAGGGTCCGCACTCGAAATTTTCCTAGATTTTGGGAAGCTGAGCTTCCAAAAATGGCTCTAGACCGCGGGTTTCCGGGTTTGGGGCGGTTCTAAGGCAGCCCTGGTTCTAACGGTTGTTCTAAGGAATTTTCAGAAAACAAAAATTACTCGCAAAAAGTTCCTTTCACAGGAATTTTATATGGAGATGTACCCAAGTGGTTGAAGGGTCCGGATTCGAAATCCGGTAGGTCGGTTCCGCCGGCGCTGGGGTTCAAATCCCCACATCTCCGCCATTGAAAAACCGCACGCAGAATGGTCTGGGTGCGGTTTTCATTTACGCAAAAAGGAAGGAGATTGCAAACATGGATGAACACACTAAAAGACCTGTCTACAATGGCTATGAGGAGCGAATCATGACCGGGCAAGAATTGTTTGACTACTTTGCCAACGCTTACGAATGCTTCGGCCGCCATCACCAACAAATTCGAAGCCATAGAATGGACTTATCGAAATATAAAAAACTAAAAGCAGACGGTGTTTATCGAGTTTTCATCAACAAATTTTTTTGCAAAATCATGGATAACGAAACAGATGCTTCTCTCTATTTCTTTGGTTACACCATGGAAAGGCCGCCTTGGGCAAAGGACTAAAGCGCAAAAACTCTCCCCAACTACCTTGCCAGAGTTTTTCTCAGCAGAGTTAAATAGGAAAAAAGCACGGCACTCAACGAAAATAATAATGTAACTATCTAAAAAAGTTTTCCAAACCGTACTAGGATTCCCTAGGCTTTATGTCTTTTATCATATATAAAACCACTCCGCAATTATGTGATTGCACAAATCCCGTACAGCTTGTTGTGAATAGCTACACAATTCGGCCATAAATGCCATACACGGTTTCAATCTATTCGTCCATAAAATCAAGCATTTGCTGATTCAATTCTTCTCTCACCACTCGCCAATCAGGGAAAAAAGTATCCATATATTTCTGGAATTGCTCGTTATGATTTCGCTCCAGCAGGTGCACCAATTCATGAGTCACGACATAAGCGAGACACTCTGGAGTTTTCTTAGCAAGCTGTAGGTTAATCCAAATTCTTTTTCGGTCTATATTGCAGGTGCCCCATTTGGTACGCATATTTTTTACCTTCCACTCAGAGGCACGGACACCTACAACCTGTTCACATTTTTGAACTACTTCCGGCAGCTTGCTTTTTAGTTGCTCGCGATACCAATCATTCAAAACACGCTCGCGCTGTTCCGGCGTACTTTCTGGTCGGACTTGTAAATTCAAACGCCCTCCTGTAAGGGATACCTCATTTCTAACATTTGAGTATTGCACATCCAGGCGATAACGCCGCCCCCAGACATAGTAACTCTCTCCTGTCACATACTGTCGCTTCGTTTGTCGTGCCTGTGCTACGAAGTTCGCACGCTGCTTTTTGATCCAAGAAATTCTGGATACCGCAAACATTCGGATCGCGTCATCCCCAGCAGAATGCGGTGCAGTAATTTGGACTTTCCCATCGGGTGGCAGAACGCGAATGTACATATTTTTGATGTTCTTTTTTGTAACGACAATACTCACGTTGCCGATTTGCAGTTCATCCACTAAAATTCACTCTGCTCCTTTACCAATGCAAGCAACTGATCGGCTTCCTGGTCATCTTTTACGACAGCACGAATAGCACGCCAGATTTTACGCTCTTTGATTTTGCTTCCCCGAAAATTGTCCTGTTTGCTGGACATGACAGCGTTATATATCTGATTGGCCACAACCGTATCCCCGTTGAGATGGTCATAAAAGGCTCGCTTGGCGGCACTCTCCCGGATTTCCGGAGGATATTCTGTGCCACTTTCCGGCTTATGTACCTTCCTTGCCAGTTCCACAATCTGACGCAGATACTCCTCGTAGTTGATTACGTCATTTTTACGTTTTTCAATCAACTCACGAAGGAGCGCAGACATCTTCTCGTAGTATTTGGGGTTACTTTGGGTTCTTTCAACAATTTCCTTGCCAATATTGTTTTCAATAGTCTCTGCAACTGCTTCCTGCTCTTTGGGTGTAGAGGCAGGCATATCCTTTAGCGCGGAAATCCCATTGTCTACTAGCAGCTCGACCAGTGTTGCTCCTCCAAAGGAGGTTAACACACGACTGGGATCAGCCGACAAATAGGTATCGATTAAATGGCGCATGTCCGGATCATATTTCTTCAAATCCACATAGTCACCGCTGGCCAGACGCACATCGTCACGCACCTTAATGTAGTAGGTAACTTCTCTCTCCAGCGCCTTAATCTGTTCCACAGTATAGTGGTACTTTTCCGGCAATTCACCCGATACTTCACCAAAAGCGCGAAGAGCTGTCGCTGACAGATTGTAAAGCTGTTCCCGCTTGGGCATATTCTCTTCCAATTCATCCAAGTCAAAGGCTTCGGTGTTGGCACCGCAGAAATAATGGTAGTAGTCCACCATATCTTTAGGCGGAGCCACAGGTTCGCACAGTGCACGCAGAGCTTCCAGCGAATCCTCCAGCTGTTCCTTAGCCTTGTCCAAACGATCTGTCAGCAGGCCGGAGACATCTTCCTTATCGTAACAGTCAAACGCTTCGGAGGTATAGTCCGCAACCGCATTTTCCAAGGAGCGAAACAGGTCTTTGTAGTCAATAATATACCCAAATTCCTTATCTTCGCCATCCAGACGATTGACGCGGCAGATTGCTTGGAACAAGCCATGATCTCGCATAGACTTATCAATATACAGATAAGTAGCAGGCGGAGCATCAAAGCCTGTCAGCAACTTGTCCACCACGATCAGCAGTTTCATCTGTTCCGGCTGCTTGATAAACTTTTCCTTGACCTCTTTTTCGAATGCCTTCGGGTCTTTTCCGCCCAGCATCTTCATGTAGATCTCATATTGCTCTACAGCCTCTGTCTCACCATCATCACCTACGGTTTCGGTGCGAATATCACCTGCCGCCGGTTCATAAGAGGTCACGATGGCACATTTACCTTTCAGCTCGGTCTCCTGGAACAATTCATAGAATTTGCACGCCTGATAAATACTGCCAGCCACCAGCATAGCATTACCACGCCCATCGTGCAAACGCGGCTTTGTTTCCATATCAAAAACAATATCCGCTACAATCTGTCCCAGGCGGGCTTTGGAGCTGAACATCTTTTGCAGGTTGCCCCAGCGCTGTTTCAGCTTCGCCTTTGCCACACCGGTCAGACCGCGCGTTTTTGCCTCAAACCAGGCATCGATCCGATCCTGCTGGACAACATTTTGCTCCACCTCGCGGGCCTCATAGCGCAGATCTAGAACCACCTTGTCCCGTACCGCTTCATCGAACTTGTAGCGATGGATATAAGGGCCAAATACCTCCAGGCTGGTTTCCTTATCCTTTTTCATCAATGGAGTACCGGTAAAGCCGATAAAAGTAGCCTTCGGCAAAATGGTCTCCATAGCTTTGTGTAGCTTGCCAGACTGGGTACGGTGGCATTCATCTACAAAGACATAGAAATCGCCTTTGGGAGAAAAATTTTCCGGCAGCGAACGTTTCAGCTCCTCAATAAATCCAGTATAATCGGACTCGCCGCTTTTGCCTTTGTTTTTCTTGCCAAACTTGTGGATCAGGGAACACATCATGACAGGTGAGGTGTCGTTAATCTTCTGGATCAATTCACTGCCTCGGCGAATACGGACAATACTCTCATTTACCCCGGCAAACACCTGCTCGATCTGCACATCCAATTCGTCACGGTCAGTGATAATCAGGATACGGCTGTCAGAGATATTCTCCTTGATCCACTTGCTGAGCCACACCATGGTGAGAGACTTCCCAGAACCTTGGGTGTGCCAGATGATGCCGCCCTCATGCCGCCGCACAAAATCCCGCGCTGCCATATTGCCAAAAAACTGATTAGGCCGACAGGTCTTCTTAACTCCGCTGTCAAACACGATGAAATTATGCAACAGCTCCACAAACCGCTCTTTTCGGCACAGGGAAATCAGGTTTTTATCCAGACGCAGCGAATATTTTTCGATTCGAGCGCGTACCGCTACGGATATATTATCTTTGGCGTTGGGATCTTCTTTCCAGGAAAGGTAATACTTTTCCGGTGTGCCGATGGTGCCATAGCGGAGCCCCTCCGAATCATTACCGGCCAGGACGAGCCCAATGGTGGCAAAGAACTGCATAATCATATCCGGGCGCTGGTTTGTCAGGTTCTGGCGAATGCCCTCTGACATGGAAACCGTGCTGCGCTTCAGTTCGATGACAGCAAAAGCGATGCCATTGATGTACAGCACCAAATCAGGGCGCTTGTGCTTGATGGTTACTTCCTCAGCGATGTAAAAGTCATTTTCAAGGGGATGCTCCCAATCCACAAACTGGACGGTGGTTTTATGTTGGCCGACAGATTCGCTGACCTTGACGCCATAGCGCAGCTTTTTATAGGTCTGCTCGTTCAGGTCGTAGAGGTTTACCGACTGATCTCCGGCGGCATCTTGCAGTTCCTTCAGGGCGCGGCTGATAAGCACCGACGAATAACCCTTGCGGGCCAGGAACTTCGTCAGCAGTTCGGTTTCAATATTGGCGTTTTTTCGCTCGGTGAAATCGCCCAGATAGGTGTACCCAAGTTCCTGGACAAATAGTTTTATGACACGCTTCTGCGTGGCTTTTTCCCGTTGGCCGACACCCATTTTCATCGCTCCCTATTATTTAGCATTTCTCAGACCATATATCCACTCAAAAATAACTGGTATAATAATAGAGCTTGCTATAAATTCAAAAACAGCAGTGGTGCGCTCGTATTCCCTAAAAATCGGGTGATAGCGGTTTAAAATCACCACGCAGGCAAGCGATACAATCAAAGCTGCTCTAAATGAAAGTGATACTGCATTTTTATCTGATAAGTTAGAAATCCGCACAAGCAAGCTATTTATTGCAGATGCAATCTGTCGTAGCAGAATAGCAACAAGAGAAATAATCATACAACCCCATCTAAAAAGAGAAACCACAACCCTAACAGCCACATCCACAATAAAAACGAGAGGAACAAGAGGTACTAACAACAATTTGGCTGATAGTGTAACGTTTTTCCAGTAATTTAATGTCTACTGAATAATGGAAAAGGCCTTGTATCTCAAGACATAGAAGTCCATA
>OLOQ01000233.1_pt1 | contig 65887 bp, 70 predicted proteins | sample 1673101 | NCBI WGS metagenome assembly OLOQ01 (sample SAMEA3136754, study PRJEB25190) | human gut metagenome | biome: human gut; feature: human-associated habitat; material: faeces | place: Austria | collected 2013 | reverse complement strand
GCTACTGAGACATTTTTAAGATTTATGCAATTTTCATTGCTCGAAGGAATCGAACCATCTGCCGCTTAGGAGGCGAATGCTCTATCCCCTGAGCTACTGGGGCTTATGAAGAACGAACTAATTTTACAATGGGAGAGCGGCTTTGTCAAGGTGGAGGAATATCGCGGCGTGGATGGCAATAGACTTGGACTGGAAGGGGGCGGACAGGTTGCTGAAGCAGGTGCTGCAGATCCTGCCGCGGGAGGCGGTGCAGGCGCTGGACGGGCTGAACGCGGCGCAGGTCGAGGAGATCCGGCTGCGATGTGGGCAGGTGCCCTCCATCATGCGGCGAGGTGTGGAGCAGCCGCTTCCGCACTGCGAACGGACGCCGCAGCAGGAGCTGCAGCGCACGCTGCTTGCCGCCTCGGCCCAGTCGCAGTACGCCGTGCAGGAGCAGCTGCGGGAGGGATTTCTGAGCGTGCCGGGCGGCGTGCGGATCGGCGTATGCGGCAGCGCGGTCGTGCAGGACGGGCGCGTGACCGGGATCCGGGAGATCTCGTCGCTCTGCATCCGCATCCCGCACGAGATCCGGCATCCGCCGGAGCAGCTTCTGCCGCTTTTATCGGCCTCCTGTCTGCTGGCCGGCCGCCCCGGCAGCGGCAAGACGACGCTGCTGCGCAGCTGCATCCGCGCGCTTTCGGCGGCGGGCAGCCGCGTCGGCGTTGTGGACGAGCGGCTGGAGCTGGCGGGCGCAGTGCATGGCGTGCCGCAGTTCGACCTCGGCCCGCACACGGACGTGCTCTCCGGCTGCCCGAAGGCCGCAGGCATGCAGATGCTGCTGCGCGGGATGAACCCGGAGTGGCTGGCCGTGGACGAGATCACAAGCCCCGCCGACCTCGCCGGGATCCGGCAGGCCTTCGGCTGCGGCGTGCGCATCCTTGCGACGATCCACGCTGGCTCCGCCGCAGAGCTGCGGGAAAAACCCCTGTGCCGGGCCGTCCTCGGGGCCGGGATGTTTGAACAGGTATTATTTCTGGATAACAACAGAGCGTTTCACGCGGAAAGGATCCGGTATGCTGAAACTGATCGGACTGAGTTTGATCCTCACAGCCTCGAGCGCGATGGGCTTTGGCCTGGCCAGGACCGTCCGGCGGCAGCAGGCGCAGACGCTGGCGTTCATTGACGCGGTGCTGCGTATCCGGCATGAGCTGCAGTACCGGCTCACGCCGCTGCCGGACGTGTTCCTGGCTCTGCAGGAGAGCCGGGAAGCGGCAGCCGCGGCCTTTTTCTCAGGGCTGGCCGGGAGCCTTTCGGCCGCGGATACCTGCACGGTCGGCTATGCCTGCCGGCAGGCGCTGCGGCGGACGGAGGGACTCTGCATCCCGGCCGGGGTGCGTACGGCGCTGATGAGTTTATTCGACACGCTGGGCAAATACGACCTGGACGGGAATCTGCAGGCGCTGGATCTGGCGCTCGGGCGTCTGCGTGAGGAGGCCCGACAGCTGCAGGGCAGCGCAGCGGCCCGCTGCAAGACGTATGTGACGCTTGGCGTGTGCACGGGACTGGCTGTTGCGGTGATCCTCATCTGATATGGATATTGATCTGATCTTCAAAATCGCGGCGGTCGGCATCATCGTGTCGATCCTCAACCAGGTCCTCGTCCGCTCCGGACGGGAGGAACAGGCGACCATGACCTCGCTGGCGGCGCTGGTCGTGGTGCTGATGATTGTCGTGCAGCGGATCGCAGAGCTGTTCGACATGGTCAAGACGCTGTTTGAATTCTGATGGAGACGGTCGGGAAGCTGATCGCGGCGGCGCTCATCTGCTGCGCGCTGAGTCTGCTGCTCAGAAAACAGGCGCCGGAATTGATGCTGGCGCTGTGCGCGGTGGTGTGCGCCCTGTGTTTTCTGACGGTCCTGCCGTTTTTCTCGCCGGTCCTCGCTTTTGTACGCAGACTCGAGGAGATCACCGGCCTTTCGCAGGCCGTGTTCGCCCCGCTTTTTAAGACGGCGGCCATCGGCCTTCTCTCGCAGCTCGCCGGGACGCTCTGCCGCGACAGCGGCCAGCAGGCGCTCGGGCAGACGATCGAGATCTGCAGCGGCTTTCTATGCATCTATTTGGCGCTGCCGCTGCTGGAGATGGTGCTTTCTTTGCTGCAGACGATGATAGGAGGGTAGTATGCGGCGCGGATGGATCCTGCTACTGCTGCTGGCGGCGCTCGCGCTGCCGGTCTCGGCCGCGGACGTTCTGGAGCAGGAACGGCAGATCCTGCAGGTCGACTCGCTGACAGATCCGCTGTCCGGCCAGACCCGCGAGGCGCTGGAAGACTACAGTCCGGCGTCGCAGACCGATCCTGCGTCCGCGATCCTGGATATTTTCAAATGGGCGTCGAATCTCTCCGTCGGTACGCTGCGGGAGGCGGTGCAGACCGGGGCGATGCTGCTGACGGCGGCCCTCATCTGCCAGTTGGTCCGGCAGGCCTATCCCAAAGACCGGCTGCAGCTGCAGTCGCTGACCGGCGCGTTCGCAATCACGGCGTTGTTTGCCGCAAGTATGAAAAGCATGATCGGTCTTGCTACCGGCGTGCTGGACGAGATGGAGGCGTATGCGAAGCTTCTGCTGCCGGTCATGTGCGGTGCGGCGTCTGCTGCGGGCGCGCTGAGTGGGGCAGGAAGCCTGTATATGGGCTCGTCGCTGTTTTTCAGCCTCCTGACGAGCCTGATCCGCGCGCTGCTGCTGCCGCTCGTCTATGCGTATCTCGGGCTCGCAGCAGTGGAATGCGGACTGCCGGACGAGCGGCTCGGAAGCGTCCGCACGCTGCTCGGCTGGTGCATTTCGGCGCTTTTAAAGGGAGTGATGTATGTGTTCACGGCCTATCTCTCGCTCACGGGCTTACTCTCCGGCAGCAGCGACGAGGCGGCGGTCAACGCGGCAAAATCGACGCTCTCGGCGGCGCTCCCGGTCGTGGGCGGCATCGCTGCCGACGCCTCAGAGGCGGTCCTGCAGAGCGCAAAGCTCCTGCGGGCGACGGCGGGAACGTTCGGGATCCTGGCCGTGCTGGCAATAGCGCTCGTGCCGTTTCTGAAGATCGCGATCTGCTATCTCACGATGAAGCTCACGGCCGCGGCCGCCGGGCTCGCGGCAGGGAAGGAGCACGCGGCGCTCCTTGGCGCGCAGACGAGCGCCATGGGGTATCTTCTGAGTATGGTCGGCTGCGCGGCGATTCTGCTGCTGTTTTCGACGTGCTGCTTTATGAAGGTGGCGGCCGGATGATCGAAGCGGTACGCGGATACCTGCTGCGCATCACAGCAGGGGCGTTTGCCGGGGCGATCCTGCTCGCGGCGCTGCCGAAGGGGACGCCGCGGCGGGTGGCGGCCATGCTGTGCGGCCTTCTGATGCTGCTGCTCGCGCTCACGCCGCTGGCGGAGCTGGACTATGATTCTCTGGCAGAGGCGATCAGCCGGCTGGAGCTGGAAAAGGAGGAAGCAAGAACGGGTATTGAGATCCAGAATCAGGAGCTTGTGGCCAGCATCATATCTGGCCGCGTGCAGACATATATATTGGACAAAGCCTCGTCCCTCGGGATGCAGATCTCCGTGGAGCTGGAGATGGAAACACGGGCGGCGACGCCCTATCCCAGCGGGGTGACGATCCGCGGGACCGTCACCCCGGCGCAGAAGCAGCAGCTGCAGACCTATCTGGAGCAGACGTTTGCCATCGCGCCGGAGCGGCAGGTATGGCTGCCGTGAGCGGTGGAAGGCTTGCGCAGCTGCGGGAGCAGGCGCCGCGGCTGCTGAAAAAATACCGGCTGCCGCTGCTCATCTTTCTGGCCGGACTGATCCTTGCTGCGTGGCCCACGGGAAAAAAGCAGGAGACGAAGAGCGTGCCGGTAGAAGCGGTGTCCGGGTTCGACCTGGACGCGACCACGAGCCAGCTCGAGCAGCTGCTTTCCGGCATTGCGGGCGCGGGGCGCGTCCGGCTCATGCTGACGCTTTCCGGGAGCGAAACAACGCTCTATCAGACGGACAGCCGCACCGTCACCTCCGCCGGGAGCACGACGACGCAGACCGAGACGGTCTTCCGCCAGACGGGCAGCAGCGAAAAGGAACCGGCGGCGCAGTCGGTCCTGTATCCGCAGTATCAGGGCGCGCTCGTCGTCTGCGACGGGGCAGACAGCGCAAGCGTGCGGCTTGCCATCATCCAGGCTGTCTCGAGCCTGACCGGGCTCGGTAGCAATAAAATTGCAGTGGTAAAAATGAAGGGGCAATAGGAGGAGTTCGTAATGAAAATCTGGAAGCGAAACGCGATCATCGCATCGGTATTGCTGCTGGTCTGCGCCGGCGCATACCTCAACTGGTCCAGGGCGCAGAAATCGGACGCGACGGATCTGACCGAGACACTCTCGGCCGAGCAGGTCATGGGCGAGGACACGCTCGTCGTGAGCGACGGCGAGGGCGTGCAGGCGGAGGCCGTCGCGGCATCGGGCGGGGAGCAGACGTCGAGCGCGGATTATTTCGCGCAGGTGCGGCTGAGCCGGCAGGAATCGCGCGATTCCGCCGTCGAGCTGCTGGAGCAGACCATCGCTTATGACGAGGGCACGGAGGTCGGCGAGACGGCCTGCCAGACGCTCAACACCATCGTCGGCACGGCGCTGAGCGAGGCGCAGATCGAAAGCCTCGTGATCGCCAAGGGCTATGACGACTGCGTGACCTATATCAATGACGGTGTGGTCTGCGTGGCGGTCTCGGCCCCGGCGGACGGGCTGAGCGACGCAGACGCCGCGCTCATCTCGGACATCGTGACCTCACAGACCGACTATTCGCTCTCGCAGGTCCGCATCATCGAAGTCAAGCCCTGATCCTGCCGTCCGGATTTTCAGAAAGGGATTGCATTTTAGCGGTTTTGTGGTAAAATGAATCCAATATAAAAGCAGAACCTTTTCTGTATCCCTGAAACGGAGGAACCAGTATGGCTGAGAAGAACGAATACTTCACGCAGAAGCTCGAAAACGGGACGCTGCAGATCTCGGAAGACGTCGTCGCGTCCGTTGCGGCAGCTGCCGTTCTTGAGGTAGAGGGTGTTTGCGGCCTGTCCAGCAGCATCAGCACCGACATCGCCGAGATGCTCGGCATGAAGACGCTGGCCCGCGGCGTCCGCCTGACGCCGATCAAAGACGGCTCCGTCACGATTGAATGCGATGTCGTCGCCAAGTTCGGCCAGAGCGTCTTTTCGCTGGCCAAGACCGTGCAGGACGCCGTCAAGACGAGCGTGGAGTCAATCACCGGTCTTGCCGTCGCACAGGTCAACGTCAACATCTGCGGCATCGCCATGCCGAAGGAACTGAAAAAATAAGCCAAAAAGCAAACCCTTTGCTTGCGTAAAGGGTTTCTTTTTTGGAACTACGGAAGAAAGAGCAGCAAGGAGAAACATATGACCAGATCGAACGCCAGAGAGATCGCGTGCCATCTCGTCTTCGAGATGAATTTCAACAATATCACCGCCGGTGAAGCGCTGCAGACGCTCATGGACGACGGCTATTACCCGACGCTCAAGACCGAGACGGACGTCTATGCGGAAAAGCCAGACGGCAAGCAGCTCGAATACCTGACCAGCGTCGTGCAGGGCGTGCAGGCCAAACGTGAGGAGCTGGAGGGCTACATCTCCAAATACTCCGTCGGCTGGAGCCTCGGGCGCATCGCCAGAATGGCCGTGGCCATCATGGAGGTCTGCATGTACGAGGCGCTGTATATCGAAGACGCGCCGGTGAGCGCTGCAATCAACGAGGCGGTCGAGCTCACGCGCAAGTATGAGAACGAGGACGTCGTGTCCTTTGTCAACGGGATCCTCGGCGGCTTTGCCCGCCAGATGGAGCAGCCATGCTGACGCTTGGCTTTGATACGAGCAACTATACCACTTCGGTGGCGGCTTTCGACGGCGTGGGCGGCAGGAACTGCTCACGCCTTTTGGACGTGAAGCCGGGAGAGCTGGGGCTGCGGCAGTCTGACGCGCTGTTTGCGCATGTCAAGCGGCTGCCGGAGCTGGTGCAGGCACTCTGCGCGTCGGTAGAGCTGAAAGACATCACGGCCATCGGCGTCAGCACGCGGCCGCGGGCCGTCGAAGGCTCGTATATGCCGTGCTTTCTGGCCGGCTGGTCGCAGGCGAGCTGCCTCGCGCAGATCCTCGGCGTGCCGCTGTACGAGTTTTCTCACCAGCAGGGGCATATCGCGGCGAGTCTGTGGTCAGCCGGGCGGCTCGATCTGATGCAGGTGCCGCATCTGGCCTGGCATCTGTCCGGCGGCACGACGGAGCTGCTGCTCGTCGAGCCGGATGGGAAGAATGTGAAGGCGGAAAAGCTCGGCGGGACCAGCGATATCTCTGCCGGTCAGCTTATCGACCGCACCGGCAAGCTCCTCGGCCTGCCGTTCCCGGCCGGAAAATCCATTGACGCGCTGAGCCGGGGATCGGACTGTAGGGACCGCTACCGCGTGAAGCTGCACGGGCTGGAATTCTCGTTTTCCGGGATCCAGAACAAGGCGGAAGCCTTTTATGCGGCAACGAACAGCCCCGCCGATACGGCGAGATTCGTCATGAACTGCATTGTAACCTGCATTGCGGACGCGACGCGGGCCGCGTTGGCGGAAAAGCCCGGTCTGCCGGTCGTATTCTCCGGCGGCGTGGCCTCCAATTCCATGCTGCGCGAGCGGATGCGGGAGTTTTCACCCGTCTTCGCCGAGCCGCAGTATTCCACCGACAACGCCATGGGCATCGCCGTGCTGACGGCCCTGCAGGAGGGACTGTAATGGAGCAGAACATCATTGCCGTCTCGCAGGTCAACGAATATATCAAATTTCTGCTTGACCGCGACGAGCTGCTCGGCAATATCTGCGTGCGCGGCGAGCTCAGCAACTATAAAGTCTATCCGTCCGGCCATCATTATTTTACGCTCAAGGACGCGGAGGGCGCGCTGCGCTGCGTCATGTTCCGCTCGAGCGCGCAGCGGCTGCGCTTCCGGCCGGAAAACGGGATGCAGGTGATCGCCTCCGGCCGCGTGACGGTCTTCCCGCGCGACGGCGCGTACCAGCTCTACTGCAATACGCTCACAGCCGACGGCGCGGGCGATCTCTACGTTGCGTTCGAACAGCTGAAGGAAAAGCTGGCCAAGGAGGGTCTTTTTGATCCCGCGCATAAGAAGCCGATCCCCAAATATCCTCATACCATCGCCATCATCACCTCCGCCGCCGGTGCGGCGATCATGGATATGCTCCGCATTCTCGGCAAGCGGTATCCGCTGACCAAGGTCAAGCTCCTGCCTGTACGCGTGCAGGGCGCGGAGGCCCCGGCGGAGATCGCGGGCGCGATCCGCTATGCCAACCGCTATCAGGTCGCGGACCTCATCATTACCGGCCGCGGCGGCGGCTCGATGGAGGATCTCTGGGCGTTCAACGACGAGCGCGTGGCCCGGGCCATTTATGATTCTGAGATCCCGGTCATTTCCGCCGTCGGGCACGAGCCGGACGTGACGATTGCCGACTACGTCGCCGATCTTCGCGCCGCGACGCCCAGCAACGCGGCGGAGCTTGCCGTGCCGGACCGGCAGGAGCTGCAGAAAAAGCTGCAGATGATGCAGGCTTCCATGCAGCAGAGCGTGCAGAAAAGCGTGAAGCTCGGCCGCCAGCGGCTTTCCGCGCTGGCAGAAAAGCGCGTGCTGCAAAGCCCGCTCAACTATCTGGAGGACCGCCGGGTCCTGCTCGATTTTCTTTCGACCCGTCTGCAGGCGGCGGAGCAGAAGACGCTGCATGAAAGCAAGCAGCGCTTTGTCCGCCTGACGGCTGCACTTGACGCGATGAGCCCGCTGAAGGTCCTCTCCCGCGGCTACAGCATGGTGACGAACGAGGCGGGAGCGGTGATCAGCCGCGCGGCGGACGTCCGCGAGAACGAGACGATCCGCGTCAGCTTCAGCAGCGGCAGCCTGACGGCCCGCGTGGAACAAATACAGGAGGATGCGACATGAGTGCAAAATCGAAGACCTTTGAAGCCTCGATGGAGCGGCTGGAGACGATCGTCCGGCAGCTCGAGCAGGGCAACGTCCCGCTGGAAGAATCCCTGAAGCTCTTTCAGGAGGGGACGGCGCTTGTCCAGTCCTGTACAAAGCTGCTGGACGGCGCGGAAACCGAGATCGTGAAACTGATGAAAACCGCCGACGGTACGCCGGCAGAAACGGAGTATGTACGCGATGAGTGAATTTCGGGACCAGATTGCGCAGTATCGTGCTGCCATCGAAGAATTTCTGCAGGGGCAGTTCTGTGAGGATCTGCCGCAGAAGCGGCTGTTTGACGCCATGCGCTACAGTCTGCTTGCCGGCGGCAAGCGGATCCGCCCGGTGCTGACGCTGGAATTCTGCCGGATCTGCGGCGGCGACTGGCGCAGCGCGCTGCCGTTCGCCTGTGCGCTGGAGATGATCCACACCTACAGCCTGATCCATGACGATCTGCCGTGCATGGACAATGACGACTACCGCCGCGGACGGCTCACGAACCACAAGGTCTTCGGCGAAGCGCTGGCCGTGCTGGCCGGCGACGGTCTGCTCACCGCCGCGTTTGAGACCGCCGCGTCCGCAGCCGCTGACCCGGCTGTAACGGTCAAGGCCATCCGCATCCTGGCGGAGCAGGCGGGCGAGCTCGGCATGGTCGGCGGTCAGGTCCTCGACATGGACGCCGAGGAGCAGGAGCTCACCGAGCAGGGCATCTACGATATCCAGTGCCGCAAGACGGGCGCGCTCATCCAGGCGGCCTGTCAGATCGGCGTCGTTGCCGCGGGCGGCACGCAGCAGCAGCTCGACGCCGCGAAGACCTACGCGCAGAACCTCGGCCTGGCCTTCCAGATCCGCGACGATATGCTCGACGTCCTCGGCGACGCGGCCAAGCTCGGCAAGGCGACCCACGTCGATGAAAACAAGAACACCTTCGTCCGTCTGTACGGCATCGGCGCGTGCTCGAAGATGATCGAGTCCGAGACGAAGACCGCCATCGACGCGCTCGGCTGCTTTGAAAATTCCGACTTCCTCGTCGAAATGGCACGGCAGCTGGCCCTGCGTGAATACTGATGCATTCGGCAGGGGCGAACGTTGCCTCTGTAACAGAAAGTTTATGAATATCCGCTTGTATATACACTTGTAATATGCTATACTGAATCTGCGATGGCGCAGTATCCTAGTCAGCCTTGCCGGTTGCGAGGAAGGGCCTAAAAATCCTTTGTTTGGCATACCTGTGAACCCCGTGGTGTCTGCTTCTTACGCCCAGTCTGGGGTGGATGCTGTGGGAAGGCGATTGCGCCTGCGGCGGACGGGCTATCTCCAATGGCATGGAGAAGATGACCCGGTCGCTGTGGAGACTGGATATTGTGCAGCGGCGAACTCCCTTCGTGGTATCCGACCGTTGTACGATACCGGATATGAACCTGCATTGCGGTGCTAACCGGCTTTATGCCGTGAACGCTGTGTGCAGAGTAGCCTGCCTTGCGTGGGCCGGCCGGGAAAGGGAAGCTGATGCGCCGAGCGCTCATGGCCTTGAGCACAGGCGATATTCCCTTGAAAGACGGTCTGCAAAAGAGGATAAGAGCCGGAAAAAGCTGTGGTGGAAATCACCTAGGCTGTCGAAAGGGCTTTTATGGGATTGCGGTACGGACTAAGTGGCAATCGGGTAGTGGTCATGGTGACAGACCAACGCGAGCATGAAAGGGGAACCACCTCCATCGGCGACGAGAGGATGCTCCCGGGGAAAACAAACCCGACCTAAGCCGTAAGATTAACCATAAGAGCTGCCATTGCACCTTGTAAATCCTGATGAAATGCCGCAGGTGCGGCATTTTGTCAGCATTTACTTTTTTTCTGGATCTGCGTGCTAAATAGTTAACATAATCTTGGAGGCTGCCTTGGCTGCTGCAAAAAAGAAAAAGACCGGGAGATCTGCCCGGCCGGATTTTAGGTGGATCGCACTGATCTTTCTTGTGACGGTCCTGATCTCCGCACTCATGAGCTTCGTATCGTCCAACTTGCTGGAGGGTGCGGGGCTGATCCTGTCATTTGTGGTCCTGATCTGCATCGTACTGACGGGTATTCTGTTTGATATCATCGGCGTCGCCGTCACGGCGGCGGATGAGGTCCCGTTCCATGCGATGGCCTCGCGCAAGGTCCCGGAGGCAGAGGATGCGCTGCGGCTCATCCGCAACGCCGGGCGGGTCTCGTCGTTCTGCAACGACGTGATCGGCGACATCTGCGGCGTCATCTCCGGCTCCGCTGCGGCGGTCATCTCCGCACGCGTGCTGCTGCTCAGCAAAAGCGGCTCGGAGATCTTCATTACGCTGCTGCTGTCCGCCGTTGTCTCCGGAATGACCGTCGGCGGGAAGGCCTGCGGAAAATCCCTCGCCATGAATTCCAGCACCGCCGTCGTGCGCACGGCTGCGAAGGTCCTCTGCTTCTTCCGGACACTTCCGCAGCGATTAGAGAAAAAAAGCGCAAAAAAATGAGGTTCTCATGCTGTTAGATACCATCCACTCAAGAGAAGATCTGCTCGCCGTGCCGGAGCAGCAGCTGCCGGCCCTGTGTGAGGAGATCCGGCAGTTTCTGGTGCAGAACGTCAGCCGGACCGGCGGCCATCTGGCCTCCAACCTCGGCATCGTGGAGACGACGGTCGCCATCCACCGCGTGTTCGATACCAGCCGTGACCGGCTGGTGTTCGACGTCGGCCACCAGTGCTACGTCCATAAGATGCTGACTGGCCGCATGGACCGGTTCGATACGCTCCGCCAGCAGGGCGGGCTTTCCGGCTTCCCGAAGCCGTGCGAGAGCGTGCATGACGCGTTTATCGCCGGGCATGCGTCGAACGCGGTCTCCGTCGCGCTCGGCATGGCCCGCGCAAGGACGCTCGAGGGCGAAGACTATCACGTGCTGGCCCTGATGGGCGACGGCGCGCTGACCGGCGGTCTGGCCTACGAGGGCTTCAACAACGCGGGCGCGAGCCGCGAGCCGATGATCGTGCTGCTCAATGATAACGGCATGTCCATCACGCCGAATGTCGGCGCGATCTCCCGCTACCTTGCCCAGGCGCGGCTGCGGCCGCGATATCTCGACTTCAAGCTCCGCTACCGGACGCTGACCGCGAAGAGCGGCTTCGGCCAGAAGCTCTATGCGCTGACGCACAAGATCAAAGAACGGATGCGCCGGAGCCTGCTCGGTACGACGCTGTTTGAAAACCTGGGCTTTACCTATCTCGGGCCGGTCGACGGCCACGATGTTTCCAAAATCGAGACACTTCTGCGCACGGCGGCTGCGCTACGCGAGCCGGTCCTGATCCACTTGATCACCCGGAAGGGCAAGGGCTACGAGCCCGCAGAAAAGACGCCGCAGGATTTCCACGGCATCGGCCGCTTCGACCCCGATACCGGGATGCCTGCCGTCTCTGCCGCGCCGACGTTTTCCGATATCTTCGGGCAGGAGCTCTGCCGGATGGCGGCCAGCGACCAGACGGTCTGCGCCATCACGGCTGCCATGCAGCACGGCACGGGGCTCGACCCGTTTGCTTCCGATTTCCCCGCACGCTTTTTTGACGTCGGCATCGCCGAGGGGCATGCGGTCTGCATGGCCGCTGGCCTTGCCAAGCAGGGGATGAAGCCGGTCGCCGCGCTATATTCCACGTTTTTGCAGCGTGCGTATGATATGCTGCTGCACGATGTCGCCCTGCAGCAGCTGCACGTCGTGCTGGCGGTCGACCGCTGCGGGATCGTCGGCGAAGACGGCGAGACCCACCAGGGCATGTTTGACGTCGGCTATCTGCGGCAGGTGCCTGGGCTGAAGATCTTCAGCCCCGCCAGCTTCGCAGAGCTGCGCGAGGATCTGCACGCGGCGCTCTACGCCTGTACTGGTCCAGCGGCCATCCGCTACCCGCGCGGCGGGGAGGGGAGCTATACGGCTGCGGCTGCCGGCACGCTTCTGCGCGAGGGCTACAGCTGCACCGTCATCTGCTACGGCACAATGATCAACGCTGTGCTCGCCGCCGCTGATACGCTGCAGGCCGCGGGCTACCGGCCGGAGATTCTCAAGCTGCGGACCATTTCCCCGGTCGACTGGGCCGCGATCGAAGCCTCGGCCCGGAAGACCCGGCGCGTATTCGTATTGGAAGAGACGTCAGATCGCGAATGTCTGGCGGACGAGATCTTCGCGCACCTGATTGAGGCCGGGATCCCGGCGGTGTGCCGCAAGCGCAATCTCGGCCGGAGATTCGTCCCGCACGGCGCGCCGGCGGCGCTGCTTGCCGCAGCCGGACTCGACGCGGATTCCATCACAACGATGATGCAGGAGGAGCTTTCCCGATGAAGCATAAGGAACGGCTGGATGTGCTGCTGGTCGCACGCAATCTGGCGGAATCGAGAAGCAAGGCGCAGGCCATGATCATGGCTGGCGAGGTTTATGTAAACGAGCAGAAGGCCGACAAGGCCGGGCTCGAGGTCAATATCGACGAGGATCCGGTGATCGAGGTCCGCGGCAGCGCCTGTCCGTACGTCAGCCGCGGCGGACTGAAGCTGGAAAAGGCGCTGCGCGATTTCGGCGTCGACCCGACCGGCTTTGTCTGCAGCGACTCCGGCGCATCGACCGGCGGCTTTACCGACTGCCTGCTGCAGCAGGGGGCCAGCAAGGTCTTCGCCATCGACGTCGGCTACGGCCAGCTGGCGTGGAAGATCCGCTCCGACCCCCGCGTCGTCGTGATGGAGCGGACCAACATCCGCTATGTCACGCCGGAGGATCTCGGTGAGCCGCTGGATCTGTCGGTGGTGGACGTGTCGTTCATCTCGCTGAAGATCGTCCTTCCGGCCATCCAGAAGCTGCTCAAGCCCACCGGCCAGGTGCTGTGCCTCATCAAGCCGCAGTTTGAGGCTGGGAAAGAGAACGTCGGGAAGAAGGGCGTCGTGCGTGACCCGGCCGTCCACGCGGATGTGCTGCAAAACTTCCTCGCGCTGGCCGATTCCCTGCATTTTACCGTCCGGAACCTGACGTTTTCTCCGGTCAAGGGCCCGGAGGGCAATATCGAATTCCTCACGCATCTTTCCATGCAGCCGGGACAAGCACAGATCCCGGACGTCGCCGCGCTCGTCGCGCAGGCGCATGAGACACTGAAGGGGTAACCGCACCATGAAGATCGTCGTTTCGCCGAATCCCTATCGGGACAAACAATTCAAACACGCCCGGCAGGCCTGCCAGATCCTGAAGGAGGCGGGTGCCGAAGTCTCGCTCTGTCTGCCGTTCGATGTGGACCGGAGCTTTGAGATCCCGTCGGACCTCCGCTTCCGCGAGATCCAGAAGGAGATCCGGACCGCGGATATGCTCATCTGCTTCGGCGGCGACGGGACGATCCTGCATTCCTCGAAGATCGCCACCGAGCATGGCCTCCCCATCCTCGGCGTCAATATCGGCACGATGGGCTTCATCGCCGAGCTCGAGGCTTCGGAAATGGAGCTGCTGCGCAAGATCCCGCAGGGGGATTACACCGTGGAGCCGCGGACGATGCTGGACGTCAGCGTGGTCAGCGGCAAGCAGACGCTGTTCCATGAGACGGCGCTCAACGACGCGGTCATCACCAAGGGCGCCATCGCCCGCGTGGTGCAGCTCTCCATCACCTGCGATGGGGTGGAGGCGACCAGCTTCTCCGGCGACGGCGTGATCCTCTGTACGCCGACCGGGTCAACGGCTTATTCCATGTCTGCCGGCGGGCCGATCGTCGAGCCGTCTGCGAAGAACTTCCTGATCACGCCCATCTGCGCGCACGCCATGCTGGCCAAGAGCATCGTCGTCGCACCGGACCGTGTGATCGCAGTCCGGGTCGGCAAGGTCGGGCGGCACAACGCCTTCCTCTCCGTCGACGGCGGACGGGCCTTCCGTCTGAACGTCGGCGACGAGATCGTGGTAAAAAGCTCGCAGAAGGTCACCCGGCTGGTCCGGCTGAAGGATATCAGCTTTTTTGAGATCCTGAACAAGAAATTCATTGAAAAAATGAGGTAAGCCCCTATGAAATCAAAACGCCAGGAAAAAATTCTGGAGCTCATCCATGACCACAGCGTGCAGACGCAGGAGCAGCTGCTCGCGGAGCTGAACGACGCGGGCTTCCGGACCACGCAGGCGACGATTTCCCGCGATATCAAGCAGCTGCGCATCATCAAGGAGCTCGGACCGGACGGTGTCTACCGCTATTCCACCACGCCGAAGCCCGTGGAGCATACGTTCTCGGCCAAGCTGAATCTCATCTTCCGGCAGTGCATCACCAGCGTGGATTACGCCCAGAACATGATCGTCATCAAGACCATGCCGGGCCTTGCCAACGGCGCGGCCGCCGCGATCGACAAGCTGAACATCCCGGAGATGCTCGGCACGCTTGCCGGCGACGACACCTGCTTTGTCGTTTTGAAGGACACGCAGTCGGCAGCCAGCCTCTGCGCCGAGATCCGGGAGCAGATCGTCCACTGATGCCGCCGCCCGGACAGAACAGGAGGGAAACCGATGCTTTCTACCCTGCACATCGAAAATATTGCCGTCATTGAACAGGCAGAGATCTCTTTTGACAGCGGCTTCAATGTCCTCACCGGCGAGACCGGCGCGGGCAAGTCGATCGTCATTGACGCGATCTCTGCCATTTTGGGTGAACGGGCCTCCCGCGAGATGATCCGCACCGGCGCGCAGAAAGCGTTTGTCAGCGCCATCTTTACCGGCGTGCCGGAGCTGCCGTGGTTCGCGGAGAATCAGGTCCCGTATGAGCCGGAGCTCGGCATCTCCCGCGAGATCTTTGCCGACGGAAAGAACAGCTGCCGCGTAGGCGGCAAGCCCGTCACGGTCTCCACGCTCCGCAGGCTCGGCGTCCAGCTCATCCAGATCCACGGGCAGAACGACTCTCAGCAGCTGTTTGACGAGGCAACGCATATCGGGTATCTGGACCTGTTTGCGCACGACGAAGCGCTGCTGGAAAGCTACCGGCAGGCCTATGACAAGGTCAGCGCCGTCCGGCAGGAGATCCGTCGGCTGTCGATGGACGAGTCAGAGAAGCTGCGGCTGGTCGAGACGCTGAAATTCCAGATCGACGAGATCGAGCGCGCAGAGCTGCAGCCCGGCGAGGAAGAGGAGCTGCTCGAACGCCGGAAGGTCCTGCAGAACGCAGAAAAGCTGACCGACGCGATCGAATCGGCCGTGGCCGCGCTCTACGGCGACGAATCCTCCGACGGTGCGTCTGCCATGATCGCCAACGCCGCGCACGCGCTGGAAAAGGTCAGCCGCGTGTCCGATGAGATGCGCGCGCTCAGCGGCAAGCTCAACGACCTCATGTACACCGCGCAGGACATCGCCGACGAGCTGCGCGACAAAAAAGACGATCTGACCTACTCCGCGGACGAGCTCGAGCAGATCGAAGAGCGGCTCGATACGCTCCATAAGCTCAAGCGCAAATACGGCGGCAGCGTGGAGGATGTTCTGGCATTTCTGGAAAAAGCGAAACGGCAGCTCGACGAGGTGGAATTCGCCACCGACCGCATCGAGCAGCTGCAGAAAAAGCTCTCCGGCCTGCAGAAAACGCTGCTGGAGCAGGGCACGGCACTGACCGAAGCCCGCAAAGCGGCCGCGCAGCGCCTGCAGCGTGAGATCTCCTCCGAGCTCATGCAGCTCGATATGCCGAAGATCCGCTTCGTCTGCGAGTTTTCGGAGCAGACGCCGCAGGAAAACGGCCTGGACGCCGTCCGCTTCCTGATGTCCGCCAACGTCGGCGAGGCGCTGCGGCCGCTGTCGAAGGTCGCCTCCGGCGGCGAGCTGGCGCGCATCATGCTGGCAATGAAAAACGTGCTGGCGGCGGAGGATTCCGTCGGGACCATGATCTTCGACGAGGTCGACGCGGGCGTCAGCGGCCGGGCGGCACAGAAGGTCGCGTACAAGCTCTGGACGGTCGCGAAGGGCCGTCAGGTCCTGTGCGTGACGCACCTGCCGCAGATCGCGGCCATGGCCGATACGGAATTCACGGTCGAAAAACGCGTGGAAAATGAACGGACGTATACAAGCGTCCTGCGGCTGGACGCAGCTGGGCGCAGGCAGGAGCTTGCCCGCCTGACCGGCGGCAGTATGATCACCGAAACGACGCTGGCCGGCGCGGCGGAGCTGCTGCGCCTGGCGGAACAGACAAAGAAGGGAGCCTCACATGAAAGCACGTAATATCCTGTTTCTGAGCCTTGCGTCGCTGCTGCTCTGCACGGCGGTCAGCGCGGCGGAGTACACCGATGTATCTGACGCGCATTGGGCGTATAAGCAGATCAATTATCTTGATGCAGAAATCACCGGGTACCCGGACGGTACATACAAGCCGGAAAATACGGTCACGCGCGCGGAATTCCTCACGCTTTTTGCCCGCATCGCGTTCCCGGAAGAGTGGAAGCAGGCGGAGAGCGACGACTGGTGGAAGGCTGCCTATTCGGTCTGCATCGCGCATGATCTTCTGGACGGGATCAACGGCGGACGGGTGAATGCCATGCCGCGCGGCGAGATCGCTGCGCTTCTCGACCGGTTCTGCTCCGGCTGGGGCGGCGTGCATGAACGCGCAGACGCCGCGATTCAGCACACTATCAACTGGAAGGAGCAGCGCATGGAGTCACCGGAGTGGCAGCCGCTGTTTCCTGATGCTGCGGAGTATGGAAACAGCGTGCTCATCAGTGCCAATCAGGGGCTTCTGACCGGCTATCCGGATGGCAGCTTTAAGCCTGAGAAGGGCGTCACCCGGGCGGAGGCCGCGGCCATCCTTGCCCGGCTTAAGGCGCAGCTGGCGCTGCGGGAAAAGGGCTGTGAATACGTCTGCACGGTCGGCGATTATTGGCTGATGCAGTACCCGGCCTCCGGCTCTGTCGGCCTTGCGCTGTATGAGCCGCTTACCGGCAAGCTGGTTCAGACGGTCGGCCTTTGGAAAGCAGCGCAGGGAGTCAACGGCTATGTCGCGTTCGACCGTCTGCTGAGCGGCTCCGACGGCATATATGTCTGGGGCCGGGCCGGTCTCTACAAGCGCAGCGGCAATACGCTCGAGCAGATCGTGGCCGAGCCTGTGCTGGATTTCTGCTGGTACGGAGACAATACGCTCTATTATCTGAGCTGGGACGATACCAAGCAGATACCGGCATATTCTTACGCGGCCGCATATTTCCCCTGCGCCTCGAGAGTGATGGAGCTGGAAAACCCGGGACAGAATGCCGTGTGCACCATCCTTGCCGAGCGCGACGAGAGCAGCCCAACGCAGAATCTGACCGATATCTATGTGGAATACGGAACGCTATATGTTGCAGGCTCGTACTGCATGGGCATTGCGGATCTGCACGCTGCGCTCTACGAGGTCAAAGACGGTAAGCTTGTCGCACTGTTTGGCGAATATTGATTGACAAATCGGAACAAATCCGCTATACTGCATCTGTAATACAGTTACAGTGACGAAGGGAAGAAGTACCCTGACAGGTCCCGTCTCCAGAGAGCTTTCGGTCGGTGCAAGAAAGCAGACGGCGTCAGGCGAATACATCCCGGAGCTGCCCTCTGAAACGCAGGATGCTGCGCAGTAGGGGTGTGTCGGGTGCGCCCGTTATCGCGCAGGGGCGTATTGGCGCTCCGTAAGGCCGTTTCCGCAAGGGACCGGCGAACCAGAGGTGGTACCGCGAATATTCGCCCTCTGCTCGCAAAGAGCAGAGGGCGTTTCTGACAGAAGGGAGCCTTTTATGCGCCAGAAAACCTGCTCCGCCTGCGGCGGCAAGATGCAGAGCCTCGGCAATATGGAGCTGCAGAAGGGAAGATTCAGCATGCTCTTCGGCAATCTGAGTCAGATCATGTCCGGTGCGCTGGACGTGGACGTCGAATGCTGTGAGCGCTGCAAAAAGCTCGAATTCTATCTGCTGGGCGACCCGGAGGAGCCGGAGACGAGCGGCATCGAGCAGATCGCCTGCCCCTACTGCGGCGACATGCACGACATGGACGATGCCATCTGTCCCCACTGCGGCAGACGGTTGATGGAATTATAAAAAATTTTCAAACATAGAAGGAGAAATCACAATGGGTATTTATGAAGAACTGCAGGCCAGAGGGCTTGTCAAGCAGGTCACGAATGAGTCGGAGATCCGCGAAATGGTCAACGCGGGCAAGGCCAAGTTCTATATCGGCTTCGACTGCACGGCAGATTCCCTGACCGCCGGCCATTTTATGGCGCTGACACTTATGAAGCGCCTGCAGATGGCGGGCAACCAGCCCGTCGCGCTCATCGGCGGCGGCACGACCATGATCGGCGACCCGTCCGGCCGCACCGACATGCGCAAAATGCTGACGAAGGAGGACATCGACCACAATGCCGAGTGCTTCAAGCGTCAGATGGAGCGATTCATTGATTTCGGCGAAGGTAAAGCCATCATGGTCAACAATGCCGACTGGTTGCTGAACCTCAATTATATCGAACTCCTGCGGGAGGTCGGCGCCTGCTTCTCTGTCAATAACATGCTCCGTGCTGAGTGCTACAAGCAGCGCATGGAAAAGGGCCTGTCCTTCCTGGAGTTCAACTACATGATCATGCAGTCCTACGACTTCTATCATCTGTTCCAGCACTACGGCTGCAACATGCAGTTCGGCGGCGACGACCAGTGGTCGAACATGCTCGGCGGCACGGAGCTCATCCGCCGCAAGCTCGGCAAGGACGCGCACGCCATGACCATCACGCTCCTGACCGACTCGCAGGGCAAGAAGATGGGTAAGACCGCGGGCAACGCCGTCTGGCTCGACCCGAACAAGACCAGCCCCTTCGACTTCTATCAGTACTGGCGCAACGTCGGCGACGCGGACGTCCTCAAGTGCATCCGCATGCTGACCTTCCTTCCGCTCGAGCAGATCGACGAGATGGACAAGTGGGAGGGCAGCCAGCTCAACCAGGCCAAGGAGATCCTCGCTTTCGAGCTTACCAAGCTCGTCCACGGCGAAGAAGAAGCCAGAAAGGCCGAGGCGGGCGCCAAGGCGCTCTTCGGCGGCAGCGGCAACAGCGAGCATATGCCGTCCACCGAGCTGACAGCCGAAGACTTCACTGATGACAAAATCGACACGCTGACGCTGCTCGTGAAGTGCGGTCTAGCTGCGTCCAAGGGTGAAGGCCGCCGACTCGTCCAGCAGGGCGGTATCAGCGTGAACGACGAAAAGGTCACCGACTTCGCCACCATGTTCGAAAAGACCACCTTCACCGGCGACGGCGCCGTCATCCGCAAAGGCAAGAAGGTCTTCCACAAGGCATTTGCAAAATAATTTTATGTTAACCGCCCGGTGCGAGTCGCCGGGCGGTTTTTACAAGAACGGCGCAAGGAGACGACATGGATCAGGAAACTCTGAAGCTTCGGCGGCTATCCGCACAATATCTGCTTGCACCCGATTCCCGCCTGCACGTCGTGTGCGCGATGGACGGCTTTCAGGCGCAGTTTCTTTCCAACGCGATGCACGCCATGCGCCTGCGAAGCGCGGATCCTGACGCGGGTTATGCCGCGGACGGACTGGTAAGGAGCTGGACGCTCCGCGGGACAATGCACCTGTTTGCGGAAGCGGATCTTCCGCTTTTTCTGCACGACGGCTGCCGGTATCACAGCCGGGACTGGACGGTCCCGTCCTTCTGGAACCAGCGCCCGGACTGGGCGCTGACGCCGCAGCGGCAGGCGTATTTCTCGGATCTGATCGTAGACACGCTCACACAGGGACCGATGACGCGCGAGGCGCTCAAGGTCCGCTGCCGCGCCGCCGGGATGACGGAGGCGGAGGAAGCATCGATGTTCCACCCCTGGGGCGGCGGGATCCGGGAGCTGTGCGAGCGAGGTTTTCTCTGCGGCACGGCCAGCGAGGAAAAAGCCTTCCGGCTCTGCCCGCCGTTCGTACCGATGGCTGAGGAAACTGCACTGCAGGAGCAGCTGCGGCGGTATCTGGCAAGCTTCGGCCCGGTCTCGCTCCGGGACGCCGCCTACTTTTTTGCCCTCCCGCAGGCGAGGCTCCGGGCACTTCTCATGCAGCTGCCGGTCAGCGCCGACAGCTTTGACGGGCAAACGCTTTATTCGCTGGACGACGGCAGGGAAGCGGGAGATGCGCTCCCGGACTGCCTGCTGCTGGCGGGCTTTGACCCGCTGATGCTGGGGTATGAGAAAAAGCAGAGCATTTTTCTTCCGCCGGAATATCTGCGCGGCATTTTTAGCCTGTCCGGCATCGTTATGCCGCCGGTCCTGCTGCGGGGCACGGTCGCGGGCCGGTGGAAACGCAGCGGAAAACGGCTGCAGATCACCGCATTCCGGCCATTTACGCCAGAAGAACGGCGATGGGTCAATACGGCCGCGGCGCAGCTCTGGCCGGAAGCGGAGGTTTTCTTTCCGGCGGAATAAACCGCCCTTTTCAAACGGAAAAAACCATGCTATACTTTTCCTGAGCCTCATACGCTGATATGGGGTGATGAAATGAAAAAATGGGTACAAATCGTTCTGCCGGTGATGCTGTTTGCGACGGTGCTGTATTTCTGCGTGTTCGCCGTCGTGTTCTATCAGAGCGAGCAGACGGCCGCGCTCCTTGGTTCGGGTATGACCGTCGTGCTCGACGCCGGACATGGCGGGGAGGACGGCGGCGCGACCGGCGTGAGCGGCACGTCGGAGGCGGCGCTGAATCTGGAGATCTCGCTGCGGGTGCGCGATCTGCTGCGGCTCTGCGGTGTGCAGGTCTCGATGATCCGGGAGACGGACACCGCCGTCTATTCCGACGGCTGCCGCACGATCGCCGAGAAAAAGGTCTCGGACATCAAAAACCGTGCGAGCACAGTCAACCAGACCGAGCAGCCGCTGCTGCTCAGCATCCATCAGAATTTTTTTACCGAGGGCAAATACCATGGCGCGCAGGTCTTCTACGCCAAAACGCCCGGCAGCCAACAGCTCGCGGAGCAGCTGCAGAGCAATCTCGCCCTCGGGCTGGAGCCGGACAATCACCGGCAGTGCAAAAAATCCGACGGCGTGTACCTGATGGAGCATATCGACTGCACGGGTGTGCTGGTCGAGTGCGGGTTTTTGTCCAACTACGAGGAAGAACAGCGGCTGCTGCAGCCGGAATATCAGAAAAAGCTGGCCGCCGTGATTGCGGGAACGCTCTCGGTCTGGCTTTCAGAGGAGCATCCGAATGAAATCTAAAACCGTCTTTATCTGCAAGCAGTGCGGCAATGAGACGCCGCGCTGGCAGGGCCAGTGCCCCGCGTGCGGGGCCTGGAACTCGATCATTGAATTTGAGGATAAAAAGACGCCTGCCACCAAGGCGGCAGGCCGGTCGGGTCTTTCCCGCTCCGCGCCGAAAAAGCTCAAAGAGGTGACAGGGGAGCAGGAGATCCGCTTTTCCACCGGCATGCACGAGCTTGACCGGGTATTGGGCGGCGGCGGGGTCCGCGGGTCGCTGATTTTGGTCGGCGGCGCACCTGGCATCGGCAAATCGACGCTGCTGCTGCAGATCTGCGCGTACCTGGGAAAAACGCTGCGGATCCTCTATGTCTCCGGCGAGGAATCGGAAAAGCAGATCAAGCTGCGAGCCGACCGTCTGCAGGTTGCGTCGGACGAGCTGTACATCCTCTCGGAAACCGATCTGACCGAGATCCTGAGCGCGGTGGATGAAGTCCAGCCGGACATTCTCATTGCCGACTCCATCCAGACGCTCTATACCCCGGAAAATACCTCTGCCCCCGGCAGCATTTCGCAGGTCAAGGACTGCACCATGGCGCTCATGCAGCTGGCAAAGAGCAGCGGCGTGACGGTCTTTGTCGTCGGTCACGTCAACAAAGAGGGCGCGATCGCCGGGCCGAAGGTGCTCGAGCACATGGTCGACTGTGAGCTGTTCTTCGAAGGTGAGCATGCAAGCAGCTACCGCATTCTGCGGGCGGCCAAAAACCGCTTTGGCTCGACAAACGAGATCGGCGTCTTTGAGATGGAGGGCAAGGGACTCGTTGAGGTCCCGAACCCCTCGGAGATGCTGCTGGCCGGTCGGCCGCTCGGCGCTCCCGGCACCTGCGTCGCCTGCGTGATGGAGGGCACGCGCCCGGTCCTCGCGGAAATTCAGGCGCTCGTCACCCGGACGAACTTCAATGTGCCCCGCCGCACGGCGGACGGCTTTGACTTCAACCGTGCGAACCTCATGCTGGCCGTGCTCGAAAAGCGCGGCGGCGTGAATATCGGCATGTCGGACGCCTATGTGAACGTCATCGGCGGTCTGCAGCTGGACGAGCCCGCGGCGGACCTGGCACTGGTGCTTGCCGCGGCCTCGAGCTTCCGTGACAAGCCCATCGATCCGTCGACGGCAGCCATCGGCGAGGTCGGCCTGACCGGAGAGATCCGCGCCGTGACCGGCCTGCAGCAGCGCCTGACCGAGGCAGCCCGCACGGGCTTCAAGACCTGCATCATTCCACGCCACGGCACGGCCAATCTCACCGCGCCGGACGGCGTGGAGCTGCTGCGCGTGCGCAATATCCGCGAAGCCATCGAGCTCGCACTGGCATAGGAGGAACACAGATGCAAGTCCATAAGCTATTGGAGACCTTACATATCGCCGAGCGGCTCAAGGACGAGCTGCGCCACTGCGACACGTCGAAGGGCCGGCGCGAGAGCGTCGCCGAGCACAGCTGGCGCATCGCGCTGATGGCGCTTTTCATGCAGGATGAGTTCCCGGAGCTGGATATCAACAAGGTCATCCGGATGTGCCTGATCCACGATCTTGGCGAGTGCTTCACCGGTGATATCCCGACGTTTTTGAAGACGGCGGAAGACGAGAAGAAGGAAGACCGGGTGCTGGCCGACTGGGTCGCGTCGCTGCCGGAGCCGTATTGCCGCGAGCTTGCGGCGCTGTATGCCGAGATGAACGCCCTGCAGACCGGGGAGGCGAGGCTCTATAAGTCCTTGGACAAGCTGGAGGCTGTCATCCAGCACAATGAGGCCGATATCTCCACCTGGGAGCCGCACGAGTATGACCTCAACCTGACCTACGCCGACGACATCGTGACCTTCAGCCCGTATCTGCGGAGTCTGCGCGAGGCCATCCGCGACGATACGAAGCAGAAGATTGCGGACGCACAGAAAAAAGAATGAGAAAAGCCCCGGAACCTTACGGTTCCGGGGCGTATTTTGTAGATCCGCCTCGTCAGGCGTCTTTGAACATATGATAGAAGATCCCATCACCGGCAGAGGTCGTCTGGCGGATCGGCTCGCCTGCGATGCGGAAGCCGGCTTTTTCGTAGCACCGGACTGCCCGGCGGTTCCACGTGCGGACCTCGAGATACAGCGGTTTTCCCGGAAACAGACTCCGGCAGATGCTGCACGCGATCCGCGTCATCTGCTGCCCGTAGCCCTTGCCGCAGTGCTCCGGCGCGGCACCGATGCCAAAGAAGACCTCCGTTTCCTCCTCATAGAGATTGATGAACCCGACAAGGTCCGCCCCGTCATAGAAGGAATAAAAGTGATTCTTCGGGTTGGCAAAGCCGAAGCCGGTCTGCTTCTGCTGCGCATAGGGCGTGCTGTTATAGACGGCATAGTCGCCGTCATACTTCCACGCCGTGATGCGGTATTTTTCTTCTTCGGTCGTTTTATGATAGGTAAGCATTGTCCCTCCTGCATGGAGATCCCCGCTTACGCGTCCATTTGATCCTGTTTAATAGGCAACTTCCTGGTTGGCCGGCGTCTCCAGCAGCTCCGGGTTTTCCAGCAGCGTCTTGAGCAGCCGGATGGTCTTGGAGTAGTAATAGCCGTCTGCCAGGCGCTCGTCGATCGTAAGACCCAGATCCAGCATCTCGCGCATTTCAATCGTGCCGTCCTCATGATAGACCGGGCGCTTCGACTTTTCGCCGATGATGCAGAACACCGAGCAGGTACCCCAGTTGGTCAAGTGATGATAGCCGCAGTTGAGCTTGATGGAGCCGAGGTTCGAGATGACGCAGGTCGTATAGTACGGGTCGGTCTCAATGATGCTCGCCGGGATCCAGCCGTGGATATCCAGCCGCGTCAGGATCCAGACCAGGAACTTGCCGAGCCAGCGCGGCATGTGGTTGAAAAAGTCCATGCTGTCTGTCGACGAGTCGACCTTATGTACGTCCTTGCAGTCCAGGATCTGATGGCGAAGATCCTCGTGGATGGAATCGACGTCGGAGTCGTCCTTCGCGTGGATGACGGCGAGCGCCTCGGCGGCCTCATCGGCAAACTGCTTCTTGACGACGAAGGACATCGAGATCTCGTTGCGCTGGTAGAAGTTCTTGTTGGCGATAAAGCGGTTCATCTTCGGCCGCAGCGTGATCGTCTTGACGAGCGCGGCCACGATCAGATGGAACATCGTATAGGGGAATTCCGTTTCTGTTTCATTCTTTTTCTTGAGATACGCGTTCATATTGGTGAGGTCGATCGTCTCGCGGATGTAGGCCTCATTGTCGCAGCGGTTCGGGTAGATCAGCGGCGTAATGAAGTGCATCCCGTCGAGATCACGGAGCAGCACACCATCTTTCCGGTCGCCCCAGCGACGTTTTTTCTTTTCCATTTCAAATCACACACCTTTTTGACGGAATCCCGTCAGCAATGCCTATACGATACCAAAGAACGACAGGAAATGCAAGCCTGAGGGCCAAAATTCAGGCAAAAAGCGGCATTTGACACACATCTGTTTCTCCAACGCGGGCACTTGTCAGGAACGTGTGTTTGTACTTGTAGAAGTTTCACAAAACATTCGGCGAAATTCACCCGTTTTTTCATATTTCACTACTTGACAGTATTAAAGCGGCAGAGTATAATGAGCCCATCATTTCAAGGAGGTGCGCACGATGATGCAGTTCACGGCAAAGCAGAATACCGCTTGTTCCGATGCGTCCAGCTGCGCACCGGCTACCTGCTGTGCAGCTTCTGCATGCACGGCTGATTCTGCCGCATTCTGCAAGGACACTGCTATTCTGGCAGTGTCCTTTTTCATTATTATTCTTGTATCCATTTGCCTTTGCATTCTGGGCCTTCGCGGCCTGCTGGTACGTCTGGTACTGGCGTGGGGCCTTGTAATTATTATGATGCACAACAGCAAAAGCGCAAAAAGCAACAGCGAGACGGATACCCCTGAAGCGGCCTGAGCGGCCGGATGAATCAGGCATTCGAAGCGGTTCTGCTTTTTGCAGAGCCGCTTTTTTGAATTGCATACAGTAAAAACAAAGTGAGGTAAATGAAAATGAAAAAAGCAATGAAACTTGTAAGCCTCGTGCTGGCAGTCGTCATGCTGCTCGGCTGCCTTGCAGCCTGCTCCTCCAAGTCGGCTACCACGGATTCGACCGCATCCACCGACACGGCGTCCACTGACACCGCTGCTTCCGATTCCAGCGAAGCTTCTTCTGACGGCGGCGAGATCGTTATCGCCCTCATCAGCAACACCACCGGCGACTACGCCCAGTACGGCCAGCCCGTCCGTGACGGCGCAATGCTCTACATCAACCAGCTGAACGCCAACGGCGGCATCAACGGCAAGCAGGTCAAGGTCCTGGAGTACGACGACAAGGGCGACGGCGTTGAGGCTGTCAACGCTTACAACCTTGCCTGCGACAACGGCATCACCGCCGTCTTCGGCGCAACGCTGACCGGCCCGACCATCGCTTTGGCTGACGCGACCTACGAAGACAACATGCCGCAGGTCACCGCCTCTGCAACGGCTTCCGGCGTCACCATGATCGACCCGGATGATCCCGACAGCGAGATCCGTCAGAACGTCTTCCGTGCCTGCTTCATCGACCCCTATCAGGGCAAGAAGATGGCTGACTACGCTGTTGAAAAGCTGAGCGCCAAGACCGCCGCGATCTTCTACCAGACCGGCAGCGACTACTCCGAAGGCCTGATGAACGCATTCGCTGAAGAGGCGAAGGCCATTGGTCTGGAGATCGTCGACACCGAAGCTTTCGCCGAGGGCGACAAGGACTTCAAGGCCCAGATGACCAACATCGCTGCTGCTGCTGCCGACGTTGTCTTTGCTCCGATCTACTACGCTGAGGCTGGCCTGGCCATCACGGCTGCCCGCGCTGCCGGCTGCACCGCGACCTTCATGGGCGGCGACGGCTTTGGCTCCGTCAAGAACTACGCTTCCGCTGACGACCTCGAAGGCTCCGTCTACTGCTCCGGCTACGCGCCCGGCACCGACTCCGTCAAGCAGTTCGAAGAGGACTACAAGGCTGCTTACAACGTCGACGAGATCCCCAACATGTTTGCGCCTCTGGCCTATGACGCCGCCATGCTGCTCTGCGAAGGTCTGAAGGCTGCCGAAGCACAGGGCCTGACCGCCGGCACTGACGAGTACAAGCAGGCTGTCATCGACGCCATCAAGACCATGGACGGCACCGAGGGCATCACCGGCTCCTACGCGTTTGACGAGTTCAACAACCCCATCAAGCCCGTTGCCATTATCGAGCTGACCGGCGGTAACGAGGTCTATCAGGAAATGTTCTAATTTCCCTGATACGGCTTGCAAAATTCGGGAAACCAGTATATTATAGTTATAATTTGTCGGCCCCTGACGAAGGGGCCGACGCAAAAGCCGGGCAGGTACGGAAGCTCTTCCGTACCTGCCCCCGGCGGACATCGGATGGACGATTCCAACTCGGCTTGGCGTCGGCCATCGGATGTCCGCAAAGAGAAGGGAAAGTGAGGTATCAACATGAACCTGTCGTTGCTGCTCTCGCAGCTGTTCAACGGCCTGCAGACAGGCTCGATCTACGCGCTGGTGGCCCTTGGCTACAGCATGGTCTACGGTATTATCCTGCTTTTGAACTTCGCACACGGCGATATCATCATGGTCGGCGCCTACGCCGCCTTCTACGCTATGACGACGTTCCACATGCACCCCATCGTATCTGTTGTCATCGCCGTCATTACCAGCACGCTGCTTGGTGTCGTGATCGAAAAGGTCGCCTATACGCCGCTGCGCAAAGCGCCGCGTCTGAGCCTGCTGATCACCGCCATCGGTATCTCCTTCCTGCTGGAAAACGGCGCGCAGCTGCTCTTCGGCTCCGATACGAAGAGCATGGACCCCATTGTCCCGGGCAATATCTCGCTCGGCTCGGTCACCATCAGCAACGCCGCACTGCTGACTATCCTTGTGACGATCGTTGCGATGGCGGCCCTGACGCTCATCGTCCAGAAGACCAAGCTCGGCAAGGCCATGCGCGCGGTCTCTGAGGATATGGGCGCGGCCCAGCTCATGGGCATCAGCCTGAACCGGACGATCTCCTTTACCTTTGCCATCGGCTCTGCGCTGGCCGGCATCGGCTCCGTTCTGTATCTGTGCGCCTACCAGCAGGCATCGCCCACCATGGGCTCGATGCTCGGCCTGAAGGCGTTCGTCGCAGCCGTTCTCGGCGGCATCGGCTCGATCCCCGGCGCGATGATCGGCGGCTTCGCCATCGGTCTTCTCGAGGCGCTGGTCTCCGCGGTCGGCCTGTCCGTGTGGAAAGACGGCGTTGTGTTCGCCATCCTGATCGTCGTGCTGCTCGTCAAGCCGACCGGCATTCTCGGCCGTCCGCAGACGGAAAAAGTGTAAGGGAGGGAAGTCGGACTATGAAAAAGAATCGATCTGCCATCCGCATTCCCATGCCGCTGCGCTATGTGATCAACCTGATCCTCATCGTCGCGGTCTGGTTCGTCCTCAATTCGCTGATCCAGAGCGGCGTCATCACCAGCTACTGGAGCGGCATTCTCATCACCGTCGGCATCAACATCATCCTTGCGACCTCTCTGAACGTCGCGACCGGCTATCTCGGCCAGCTCCCGCTGGGCCATGCAGGCTTCATGGCGGTCGGCGCTTACGCCGGCGGCATCTTCATGAAGGCCATGCCGGTGCAGGAGCTGCTCAAGGCGGGCAACACGGGCGCTGCGATCCCGTACATCCTGCTGGCACTGCTCATCAGCGCGATCGTGGCCGGGATCTTCGGCATCATCATCGGCATCCCGGCGCTGCGTCTGCGCGGCGACTATCTGGCCATCATCACCCTGGGCTTCGGCGAGATCATCCGCGTCATCCTGACGAATATCGACTCCGTCATCGGCACGGACTTCACCTACGGCGCAGCCGGTCTGAAGCGCATCCCGAAGTATTCCTCGTTCACGCTGGTCTTTATCTGCGTGGTCGTCTGCTGCTACATCATCCACACCGTCATGAAATCCCGCCACGGCCGCGCGATCCTCTCCATCCGCGAAGATGAGATCGCGTCGGAGAGCGTAGGCGTCCAGACGACGTACTACAAGACGTTTGCTTTCGTCCTGTCCGCCATGATGGCCGGTATCGCCGGCTGCCTGTACGCGGGCTATCTCGGCTCTTTGTATCCGTCGACCTTCAAGTTCATGAAGTCCATCGAGATCCTCGTCATGGTCGTGCTCGGCGGCATGGGCTCGATGCTCGGCTCGATCCTCTCGGCCACAGTCCTGACCATCCTGCCGGAGCTGCTGCGTTCGTTCTCTGACTACCGCATGGTCGTCTACTCGCTGGCGCTGGTCGTGATGATGATCTTCCGTCCGAAGGGTTTGCTTGGCAGCTACGACTTCTCGCTGTCCCGCAGCCTGGAGAAGTTCCTGAACCGTTTGACCGGACGCACCACAAAAACGCAGAAGGAGGCGGCAGAAAATGAGTAACAAATGGGTCAACCCGCAGCCGAAGCTCGTCCCGCAGCCGTACACCAACCTGCTGACCGAGCGCGATATCGGCCGGCCTCCTATCCTGGAGACCCGGCACCTCGGCATTGATTTCGGCGGTCTGACCGCTGTCGCTGATTTTAACCTCGCCATTGGCCGCACGGAGATCACCGGCCTCATCGGCCCGAACGGCGCCGGCAAGACCACGATCTTCAACCTGCTCACCAATGTCTACAAGCCCACGCGCGGCTCCATCCTGCTCGACGGCGTTTCGACGGCAGGGAAGAGCACGATCGAGGTCAACCACATGGGCATCGCCCGTACCTTCCAGAATATCCGTCTGTTCCGGAATCTGACCGTGCTGGACAACGTGCTCATCGGCCTCAATAACGAGATGAAATATTCCGCCGCTTCCGCCATCCTGCGTCTGCCGGAATACTGGAAGCGCGAGCGCATCGCCAAAGAGCGTGCGCTGGAGCTGCTGAGCATCTTCAACATGGAAAACGTCGCCGATCATCTGGCCGGCAGTCTTCCGTACGGCGCGCAGCGCCGGCTGGAGATCGTCCGTGCGCTGGCAACGAATCCGTGCCTGCTGCTGCTCGACGAGCCGGCCGCCGGTATGAACCCCTCCGAGACCAGCGAGCTCATGGAGAACATCGTCAAAATCCGCGACACCTTCGGCATCGCCATCATGCTCATCGAGCATGACATGAATCTCGTCATGGGCATCTGCGAAGGTATCTGCGTTCTGAACTTCGGTAAGATCATCGCAAAGGGCATGCCCGATGATATCCAGGCCAACCCGGCCGTCATCGAAGCGTACCTCGGCAAAAAGAAGGAGGGCTGAGACATGCTGCTTTCCGTCAATGATATTCACGTCTACTATGGTGCGATCCACGCCGTCAAGGGTGTTTCCCTTGAGGTCAACGAAGGCGAGATCGTTACGCTGATCGGCGCGAACGGCGCCGGTAAGAGCACCGTCCTGAATACGATCTCCGGTCTTCTGCGCGCAAAATCCGGCACGATCGACTTCATGGGGACGCCGATCAATACCATGGCCCCCAACAAGATCGTGCAGCTGGGCCTGGCGCAGTGCCCGGAAGGCCGCCGTGTGTTCGCGCACATGACCGTCGAGGAAAACCTCGAAATGGGCGCTTATACCCGCCCCAACAGCACCATTGAGGGCAATCTGGAGCACGTCTACGAGCTGTTCCCGCGTCTGAAGGAACGCCGGAAGCAGGTCGGCGGTACGCTCTCCGGCGGCGAGCAGCAGATGCTTGCCATGGGCCGCGCAATGATGTCCGAGCCGAAGCTGCTGATGCTGGACGAGCCGTCCATGGGCCTGGCTCCGATCCTGGTCGAGCAGATCTTCGATATCATCCGTGAGCTGCACAAGTCCGGCGCCACGATCCTGCTCGTCGAGCAGAACGCGCAGATGGCGCTGCAGGTCGCCAACCGCGCCTACGTCCTTGAGACCGGCAAGATCACCCTCGCCGGCTCCGGCAAAGAGCTTCTGGAAAGCGACTCCATCAAAAAAGCCTATCTGGGCGGTTGATTTTCAAAGCAGACAGACAGTACGCAGTTTTCGCTGTGTACTGTCTGTTTTTCGATATCCATTGTGTTTCCAGGAATCTATGCTATAATAAAGCAGGGTCAAAAACGATCCAAATGCAAAACAGAAAGGGTGGTTTTTTATGAAAATGAAACGTGTATGGAGGGTTCACGCTTCCTAACCCTCCGAATCATTTTTTGGAGGAAACAACATGAAAAACCAGATCACCATCCGTGAAGCGATCACCGAGGCCGACATCGCAGCCTTTTGGGAGCAGCTTCACACCTATCACATGCGGGACATTTTTCCAGATCCGGAAGACGAAAATCGTAAACATTTTCTGGACGATACCGAATACCGTGCGCAGATCCAGCGCGTGCACGACCGGCAGCAGGACCGCTGCTATTACCTGTTCTTTCATCGGAACGGGCAGGACATCGGCTTTGCGCTGCCGGCGATCTTCACCTCGGAGGACGGGAAATGCTTCATTTTGGAGTTCTGCGTTTTCCCGGCGTTCCGGGGTAGCGGAACAGGCCGAACCTGCGCCGATGCACTTCTAAGCTGGGCAAAGATGCGCGGCGCGCGCTATGCGGAGCTGAACTACGGCGGGGATGAGCGCCGCCTCCGGTTCTGGAAACGCGTCGGTTTCGTTGAAAACGGCGCTGACGAGTGGGGAGAACCGCTGATGCTCCTGCCGCCCGCAGATCCGGTGCCGTTTACCGTGGAGGTTTTGGAGGACCCGGATGACTGGCAGCTGCGGAAGCTGGAAAATGGCTTCAAACGGGAGATCGGCGAAGACGTGCTTACAAGTTCCCAGCAGAAACGGCTCCAGCAAGCCGTCAAAGAGGGGAGCATTACGTTTTTTATCGCCAAACGCGGCTATCGCGCCGTAGGCATGTGCAGTGTTGCCACATATTATTCAACATTCTCCTACTCGAATGTAGGCGTATATGAGGATTTTTATGTCGAACCTGCCTTCCGGGGCAAGGGCATTGCGCGAAAATTGGCAGAAGCGGCGCGGCGCTGGTGCCAGGAACATGGGATCGCGAGCTTAACGGTATGCTGCGCTCCGTGTGACGAGGCGATGTATCGGGCACTCGGCTTTGATACTGGCCTTGGAAAGACCCTCGCACATATCGAATAACTAAAAAAATGGACAGCATGATTCCATTGCATGCTGTCCATTTTTATATTTTCAGCTTGGAGAGGGGATTGGCCTCTGCGGCGATCTTCTTGTCCGTGTTTTCGATGTGGGTGTAGATCTGTGTCGTGTTCAGGTTTTCGTGTCCCAGAACTTCCTGCAGCGTTTTCAGATCGACGCCGTTGGCCAGCATCAGCGTTGCCGCTGTGTGGCGGAGCTTGTGCGCGGAAAACTGCGACGCGTCCAGTCCAGATTCCAGCAGGTGCTTCTTGACCAGCCGGTGGACCGCGGAGACGCTGATGCGGTTTTTGTCCCGGGAGCCGAACAGTGCCTTGTTGTCCGTGAGGACGATGTTGTTCCGTTCTTCCAGATACCGGTCGATGGCCCTGCGGCAGGACGAGCCCATGTAGACGATCCGTTCCTTGTTGCCCTTGCCGACGACACGGATACGGTCTTCATAGACATCTGTCAAATTCAGCCCGACCAGCTCCGAGCGCCGGATCCCGCAGTTGAGAAACAGCATCAGGATGGCAAAATCCCGGTTTTTGTTCGGGCCGTCGACAGCTTTCAGCAGCGCGGTAGATTCTTCCAACGTCAGGTATTTCGGCAGGCTGCGGCGGATCTTGGGGAACTCGATGTCCTTGACCGGGTTGTTTGAGATCTGCTTGGTGCTGACGGTCAAATATTTGTAGAGCGCTTTGATCGCCGAAAGCTTGCGCGCGCGGGAAGCGGCCGCGATCCCGGCGTCATTCGGGCCTTCGCGGTTCTGGCGGTCGTTCGTCAGGTAGGACAGGAAATCAAAGATCTCCGACGAGGTAACGGTGTTCAAAACCGCCGCGTCGATCCATTTGATATCGATGGAATCCAGCGGCGTATTGTACGGCAGCTCCCGGCGCATCAGCGTCAGGAAGCGAAAGAACATCCGCAGATCCAGATGGTATTCCTCGACGGTACGTCTGGACTGGCCCTTGATTGATTCATGATACGACAGAAAATCCCGCAGCACCTGTGGGCACTCAGCATAGCTCTGCATCCCAAAAACTCCTTTCGCCGCCATCCAGCGGCTCAGCTGCCTTTATTATAGCACATCTCTGCCACGAACGCAACAAAATCTTTATTTTGTTGCGTTCATCATGCAGGACTCTCATGCGTCTGTCTGACAAGCATCCGCGGCTAGGGGTCTCCCCTCTGGGCTTTGGTCTTTCTGGTGGCTGGATTTGGAGGTGCTTTCTCTGTTGGGTCTGGGCTTCATCAAACCTTAAGGTTTCCTTCATTGGATGTTTCCGTCCGGTTGCTGGCGGGCGTGATATACTGAAAGCGCAAGAAATCACAAAGGAGAAAGATTTATGAACGCGGCAGTTACTGTGTTTTTTCTGATTATCAAGGTATTTTCCTTATATTTTCTGGCGGTGTCGCTGTTTGGCCTGTGCAGACGGCGCACGCCGGAGCCTGCTGCCAGACTCCGGCGGTTTGCGGTCCTGATCGCGGCCAGAAATGAGGAAAGCTGCATCGCAGGGTTGATCGAGAGCCTGCGGGCGCAGCACTATCCCCTGGAGCTCGTTGATATCTGGGTGCTTCCCAACAACTGCACCGACCGCACCGCGGAGGCCGCGCGTCGCGCAGGGGCCCAGGTACTGGAAATGCCTTCCTCTGTCCGCTCCAAGGGAGCCGCGCTGCACACTGCGGCAAAAGCGCTGCTGCGCAGCGCGCGGAATTATGACGCTTTTTGCGTGTTTGACGCGGATAATGAGGCGGATCCTGCGTTTTTATCGGAAATGAACCGCGCACTGGACCGTACTGCGATCGTCAAGAGCCGCATTCTTGCCAAAAACCGGACACAGGCCGGGATCAGCGCCTGCTATGAGATCTACTTCTGCAGTGCCAATCATTTTCTGAACCGCGCCAGAGAGGCCGTGGGCCTGTCGGCCCGCGTGATCGGCACCGGTTTTGCGATCCGGCGGGATCTGCTGGAAGCGCTGGGCGGGTTCCCCTGCCGCACGCTGACAGAGGACGCCGAGCTGTACGCGGCCTGTCTCCGCCGCGGCGCACGGATCGGCTATTGCGAAACGGCCGTTACATACGATGAAGAACCAGTCACATGGCGTGCGTCTCTCGTGCAGCGCAGACGTTGGATGAGCGGTATTCTGCAGGTCGCGCGCCTGACGCTGCCGGAGCTGCTCGCGAATTTCCTGCGGCAGCCAAGCCTCAACTGTCTGGACGGGCTCCTGCAGCTCAGCTTCCCCTTCCTGCAGGCGCTGACGCCGTTTTTTGCGCTCGAGGCGCTGCTTGCCGGAAGCATGTCCCTGCATGGGCTGCCGGTCAGTTTGCTGACCGCTTATGCCGGCTGTCTGGCCGCGGCTGTCGCCGCGCTGGCACTGGAACGGCGGCTGGATCGGAAGCTGGTTGGCGGGATGCTCCTCTACCCTGTTTTCATGGCCTGCTTCCTGCCGCTGCAGACGCTGGCTCTGTTCAAAACGCAGACCATCTGGCATGAGATCCGGCATTCCGGCGTGCGGCTTGCCGCAGAGGTCGATCTGCGCCGGGGAAAGATCGCCTGAAGCGGCGATCATCCCAGCGCGTAGATCACGCGGTATAAGAACTGCCGCCAGAAGCGCTTGTCGGCCAGCAGCTGTCTGGTCAGCTGGTCCGCATGGTCCTGCAGCGGCTGCAGCTCTTCCCTGCTCAGCTTATGGTGGCTGAAGCGTGCCTTTTCGGCGACCTCCAGAAATTCTGCTGGGACCTCCGTTTTGGTCCGCCTGGCCAGCCAGCAGATATGGTGATACAGCGTGACCGCGCGGCGATTGCCGGAGCCCCGCCCGATCGCAGCCCTGCGGATGCTGAACAGCAGCGCCCGCCAGATCAGCAGCGCCGCGGCGGCGGCCAGAATTGGCCAGAGATAACGGAAGAAATGGAATGTTTTTGAACTCTCCTGGTTTGTTTCGGTCGGTTTATCAGACGTTTCCGGAGAAACTTCCGGCGCATCCGGCGTTGTTTCTGTCGTAGAGGTCTCCGGGACCTGCTGGACTTGATTTTCCTCCTGCGTCGGGGCCGGATCGGTTTCCGACGAATTATCTGGCTGCAGGGTAAGAATGTGAGAGTCCTGCATAGCGGGCGTCGGGTCGAGCACGTACCAGCCTAGGCCGTCGACATAGTATTCCACCCAGGCGTGCGCGTCATCGGTCGTTACGGTCGTCCAGCTTCCGGCGGTCACATTCGTGGAAAAGCCGGTCACATAGCGAGCCGGGACGTCCATGCACCGCAGCAGGATCGCCGCCGCAGTCGCAAAATGGACACAGTAGCCCGTTTCACTCTCGTGCAGGAACCAGGAAACAAAGTCCTCCCCATCCGGCACGGCGGGCGTATTCAGATCATACCGCGCGCTGGACGATACATAGCTCTGCACAGCGGCAAGGATCCGATGTGGATCGTCACCCGGCTGTACGTCAAGCTGCTGCAGGATATCGGCAAGCGCCTGCCGCGTCTGGTCCGGCACTTGCGTATAGGTTTCGTGAACAAAGGCCTCATAGGTCTCATCCGGAACATCGGTATGTGCGTCGGTATAAAGGACCGCGTAGCTCGTCCGCTGCGAAGAATTCCTGATGTATGCATCGTGATACGGGGCGGCTCCCTCCGGAAGGGTCAGCGGATAGTACGGCGTATAATAGACACCGGATTTCATCTCTGTCTCGATCGACATGCTGTAGGCGGCGGAGACAGCAGAGAACCCCGCCTCCTCTTCCTCACTGGCTGCGATACGGACCGCCCCTGCCGTCAGGGCGGACACCGCGTCTCCGGCTTCTGCATAGTCCCGTTCAGACAGGGCCTTCCAGCGGTTCTCTTCGTAGACAGCCAGAGAATCCCCCCGCAGATGACACAGGCCGCTTGTCTGCCCCTGCACGCGCATGACTGTGCGGCCGTACTGCCGCTGCGGGCCGACGCGGTTGAGATTCACGCCCGTGACGCTCGAATCCCAGAGGTAGCTGCCGAGCGTGCTGGGGCTGATCGGCGAGGTGAAGCGCACCTGCCCGGTCTGCGCGTCGCGGCGGAAGAGCGTGAGCTTGTCTGCCGCATCCGCAAGCGTCTGCTGCAGAGAATCCGACCACTTCGCACGCTCGTATGTCTTTGCCGGGAACAGAATGGCCAGCAGCCCGACCAGCAGCGCCAGCGGCACAGCCAGCAGCAGGGCCAGTCGGTTGCCCTCGCTCTCCTGCCGCGCGCGCAGCAGCTGGCTGAGCAGCAGCAGCGTCAGGACGCCCACCACAAGCAGGATCGCCCAGGCAGCCGGCGGCGTCTGCAAAATGACCAGACACAAAACCAGCACCGGCAGCACACCTGCCAGCAGGTAGGCCAGATGCTCCCCGCGCATGACAGTCCAGCTGCAAAGCAGTGCGTAGAGCGCGGCGATCAGGATCAGGACCAGCGTCGCATCGACGCCGGAGGCGTCCTCTGTCAGGCTGACAGCCTGCAGGCCGGGGATCGCATCGGCGTAGTTGCTACTGACGGCATACACGAGCGCAGACAGGCTCTGCCGCAGCTCCGCGCGGAGCAGATATCCGCCCGCCCCTGCCAGAAGCAGGACGACAAGCAGCCAGATCCAGCTCTTTTTCAGCAGAAATACCGCGGAAAACAGCGCTGCCGCGAGGAAACACGCAAGCAGCAGCCGCACCGGGTCGACCGGGACGGCAAACGACGTGATTACGCAGAAGCACAGCCCGATAGATAGGCCCGCGGCGCAGAGCAGCGCGGCCGGGAACGCGTATCTGGATGGTCTCATACGGACACCTCCTGCGCGGCCGGCTGGATGTGATAGCGCCAGTCCGCGTTCGGATACAGCCGCTGCGCGATCGTCGGCGTGTCGCCGGTCAGGTGCGTCTGCAGCAGCGCCCGGAGCAGCTCCTGCAGATCCTGCGGCGCGCGGATCTGCTTTGTCTGCGGCTCGAGGGTATCGGGGTCGAGCCAGTCGATCTGGTGGACGACTTCCCTGTCCGTCAGCCAGCCGGACAGCCACAGCAGCTGCCGCAGCGTACTGTCGAGCTGCGCCCGGCTGCCGGAAAAATCGAAGCTCAGGACGATCAGCCCGCGGTTCGGCTCCTCTGCCTCGCGGACGATCAGCTTGTCCGTCTTGGCTGAGAGCTTCCAGTGGATCTCATGCAGGCTGTCGCCCGGGCGGTATTCGCGCAGATCGTGGATCTCGGAAAAACCGCCGCCCGGCTTTGGATGATAGGAACGGTATTGGAACTGGCTGAGATTCGGCAGCTCCGCGGGTTCCAGCGGCTCCGGCTCGACCGCGATGCTGCACGCAGTCGGCAGCTGCAGCGGCAGGCCGACGAGCCCCAGCGCGTCATAGACCCGCGCCCGGTCGACACGGAAGGTCTGCTGGCCCGCATGGCGCGTATCGACGCGCAGGGAGAAGCGGAGCGTCCCTGCAAGGGTCAGCCATTCGGCCTGCTGCGTGCCGCCCACGGCGTCACAGACCAGCAGATGCAGCCTGCAGCAGCTGACCGGCAGCCGGGACACGGACAAGGGCCGGAGCACGAACTGTACATCCTGCCCACAGAAGCAGCGCAGCGGCAGCTGCGGCGCATAGGCGGCACGGAGCATGGCCGGGAGGCTGACGAGCAGCGAGAAAACCGGCAGCAGCACCGAAAACAGGAGCAGAAAGAAGGAGAACCAGCCGGTATAAAAGCTGTGAAACACGACGGCTGCCAGCAAGAACAGCCCGTAAAAGATCCGGTTTCTGGCCATCGCTCACAGCCTGGGGGCCGGGACCTGGTGCAGGATCTCTGCAAGGATCTGCTCCGGGCCGATCTGCCGCGCGTCCGCCTCCGGGGCCAGCAGCAGGCGGTGCGCGATAACCTGCGGGAACGTGACCTGAATGTCCTTCGGCACGACATAGTCCCGCCGCTGGACGTAGGCAACGGCCTTGGCCATGGCGGTCAGCGACAGCGTCGCACGCGGGCTCGCGCCGCGCAGGATCAGTGGATGGCCGCGCGTCGCGCCGATCAGGGCGACGATGTATTCTACCAGCTCTTTTTTGATGTAAACCGCGGCGGCTTCGTCCTGCATGGCAACGAGCTCCTGCCGGGACAGGACCTGCTCGACTGTCTGCAGCGGGTTGACGCCCTGCCGCGCGAGCACCATGCTGCATTCGTCCGCCGGCTCCGGATAGCCGATGGACAGCCGGACCGTAAAACGGTCCATCTGCGAGTCCGGCAGCAGCTGCGTACCGGCGGCACCCGTCGGGTTCTGCGTGGCGAAGACGATAAACGGCTGCGGGATTGGATGGCTGACGCCATCAACGGTGACCTGCCCCTCCTCCATGGCCTCGAGCAGCGCAGACTGCGTGCGGGATGTCGCCCGGTTGAGCTCATCCGCGAGGAACAGATTGCAGAGCACCGCACCGGGCTGATAGACGAGCTTGCCGCTCTCCTTCTGATAAACGGAATAGCCGGTGATATCGGACGGCAGCACGTCCGGCGTAAACTGCACGCGCCCGTAATCGAGCCCCAGCGCGCGGGAAAACGCCAGCGCCATGGTCGTCTTGCCGACGCCGGGGATATCCTCGAGCAGCACATGGCCCCGGGCCAGCAGCACCGTCAGCACCCAGACCAGAACGCGGTCCTTGCCGCATACCGCTTTTTTGACTTCTTCCAGAATTCTGCTTGTCTGATTCAAGCCTCTGCCTCCTTTTCGCGTGGAGATGGTAATAAATAAAGTATAGCACACCCGCGCGGAAGAAAACATAAATTTTTCCTGAAGATTTCAAAACCCCGTGACCCTGCGTACAGCGGGCATAAAAATTCGGCCATTTCGCGCAAATGCCTGTTTACATTTTTTTAAAACTGCGGTATGATGGGAAAAATCAGATTTGAAAGGAAGCTATACCATGGCAAATGCAGTCAAACGGATCGGTGTGCTGACCTCCGGCGGCGATGCGCCCGGCATGAACGCGGCCATCCGCTCTGTCGTCCGCGCCTGCACGTATATGGGCATTGAGTGCGTCGGCATCCGCCGCGGCTACAACGGCCTGATCAACGGAGATTTTACCGTCCTGCAGAATGACAACGTTGCGCATATCATCAACCGCGGCGGTACCATGCTCTATACGGCCCGCAGCGACGAATTCCGCACGCTGGAGGGCCAGAAAAAGGCCGCAGCGACCTGCAAGCTGCTGGGGCTGGACGGGATTGTCTCCATCGGCGGCGACGGCTCGTTCCGCGGTCTGGTGGAGCTGGCCAAGCAGGGCATCTCTGTCGTCGGCGTCCCGGCGACCATCGACAATGATATCGTCTGCACGGATTACACGATCGGCTACGACACCGCCGCCAATACGGCCGTGGAGGCCATCGATCGTCTGCGTGACACGATGCAGTCCCACGAGCGCTGCTCCGTGGTCGAGGTCATGGGCCGCAACGCGGGCCATCTGGCACTCTATGTCGGTCTGGCTACGGGCGCGACGGCTGTTCTGGTGCCGGAAAAGCCGGTCGATTTTGACCGGGACGTCATCGACCGGATCCGCCAGGCGCGCCTGGCCGGCAACACGCACTTCATGATCATCGTGGCTGAGGGCGCGGGCAGCGCGATTGAGATCGGCAAGGGGATCCACGAGGAGCTGGGGCTCGACCCCCGTGTGACCATCCTCGGTCATATCCAGCGCGGCGGCACGCCGTCGGCGCGGGACCGTGTCATGGCCAGCCGCATGGGCTACCACGCCGTCAAGACGCTGGCCGACGGCAAGACGAACCGCGTCATCTGCGCACGGGCCGGTCAGATGGTCGACATCGATATCACCGAGGGCCTTTCCATGAAGAAGGGACTCAACGAGCAGCAGTACGAGGTGCTGCAGGCAATGACGGGCATCGACAACTGAATCCGGACAAAAAAATCGGGGCGTGCTGCACTGCAGCACGCCCTTTTTCTATCCCGGAGCAACTGTTCAGGCACCTGCCATTCTCCTCTCTCTCATAAAAAACGCAAATGCCGCTCTCATGGGATGGGTCAGACTAGGCCTTCGGGTGATATTTGTTGTACACCGCCTTCAGATTCTGCTTCACCAGCTGCGTATAGACCTGGGTGGAGGAAATATCGCTGTGGCCGAGCATCTGCTGAATGGAGCGCAGGTCTGCGCCGTTTTCCAGCAGGTGGGCCGCAAAGCTGTGGCGAAGCGTATGCGGGGTGATATCCTTGTCGATATGCGCCTTTTCCTGATAATACTTGATGATCTTCCAGAAGCCCTGGCGGCTCATGCGCTCGCCAGAGACGTTCACGAACAGCGAATGCTCGGTCGGCACGGCGATCATCTTGGGCCGGACCGAGTCGATGTATTCATGCAGCGACTGCAGCGCTTCCGGATAGATCGGGATGATGCGCGTCTTCTCGCCGCTTTCGCAGCGGATGAAGCTGCCGGGCAGGCTGACATCGTCGATGTTGAGGCCGATGAGCTCGCTGACACGGATGCCCGTGGCGTACAGGACCTCGAGCATGGCCTTGTCGCGGCAGCCCTTCATCTCCGTGACCTTCGGCTGCTGCAGCAGAAGCTCGACCTCTTTGCCGGTCAGGATCTGCGGCAGCTTTTTTTCTGCCTTGTCGATCTTGATGTTGTGGATCGGGTTCTCCTCGATCTCACGGTTCTGGACGGCGAATATGTACAGACTCTTGATGGAGGCCAGCGCACGGGAGATCGTCGCGGCGGATTTTCCGTTGGCCTTCATGCTGTTCATGTAGCCGGAAACCACGTCCTGATCGGCGTCCAGCACATCGATGCCTTCGGAGCCCAGATATGACGCATACTGGCGAAGATCGCGCATGTAGGATGCGACGGTATTGTCAGACGCGTGTTTGGTGTGGATGAGGTAATCCTCATATCGCATAATAATGTTACTCATGCGAAGGTCCTTCCGAAAATGATCGATGGGAGCTTTGTCGCATATTCATGAGAATCCAGAAAAACCAAACGGAAACCGGAAACTTCAGAATTCTTAAGGAATTATGCGAGCAAAATTATTTCTACCTGCGCTTCAACAGGAAGTGTTGTTACTATACCGCAAACATCGGAAGATTTCAAGGAAAAAGATGCATTTTCGAAATTTTTGTAAATTATGACTAGGAATTATGTTAATGATATTATGTCAATAAAGTAACTGCGGTGCCGCGAGTCACCCGTACTTTTCGCAAAAAGCACAACATATAGTGCCGGAATTCATGCGTAAAATCGAAATCTTGAAATGACGGCAGTCCTGCACGCTGATGCGCGAAATGTAAATATAATTTACTTTTTGACGCATGCAGGAACGCCGTCATCTTCTTCTGCGCCGGGCAGGCTTTCGCTTCGTGCTCCCTGCGATCCCGCCCAGAGCCGCCGCGGCAAGCATCGCAAGCATCCCGGGCAGGATCTGCGCCTCCCGATTGCCGAAGAACAGCAGCCGGGCCAGCATACAGACCGCCAGACAGCACACGCCGACCACGATGGCCGCCGGCAGCTTCTGCCCGGCGGCATGCCGTGCCGTCAGCCAGGCGCCAGGAAAAACGCCGAGAAAGCTGATCACCACAGCGGCCACCGAAAGCTGCTGCTGGCCGATCACCCCGCCGAGCGTCAGCCCCGCCCCCAGCGCCGACAGTGCGAGCAGCGCTGCGCATGTGACCGCCAGCCCCTGCAGCACCGTCCGCAGAAAGCCGCCGTTCCAGAGCTTTGATTTCATAACCGCTCCCCTCCTCTATTCACTGTTCACTTCGTTACTCCAAGCGTATGTTTGTCCGGGCATAAAAAGAACCGGCTAAAGTCTAAGCTTCAGCCGGTCAGTATGCAGGTCCGGGCCGGAAGGGTTACTTTTCCTTCTTGGCCTTTTCTTTCTCTGCCTTGCGGGCAGCCAGAGCGGCAGCCTTCTGCTTGGCAGCTTCCTTTTCCGCCGTGTTGTTGGTGGAAACAGCGAACTTGGCGAACTCCACGCGGACGCGGTCGGTCGTGGTCTCGATGACGATGGAATCGTCCTTAATGGAGACGATGTCGCCGATGATGCCGCCGATGGTCGTGATGTTGTCGCCGACCTTCAGGGAATCACGCATCTGCTGGGCTTCTTTTTTGCGCTTGTTTTCCGGGCGGATCATAAAGAAGTAGAACACCACGATCAGAACGACGAACATGAGAATCATGGACGCGCTGCTGCCGGCGGCGGCCGTACCGGCTGCCGACTCTAAGAAAAGGTACATGGTCTTTCCTCCAAAATTGAATTTCATTTATTATATCGTGCCGGCGGCAACTTTTCAAGTCAGCCCGGCAGGATTTCTGAATTTTTTCGTAAGTTTATATTTTTTCCGACAGTTTCGCGGAATATTCCGCGCGGAAATCGCCGAAGGTCCCCGCGTCGAGACTGTCGCGGATGCGTTTGGTCAGCGTATTGTAGAAGTACAGGTTGTGCATGACTGAAAGCCGCATGGCGAGCATCTCTTCCGCCTTGAACAGGTGGTGCAGATAGGCACGGGAATAGCGCCTGCAGACCGGGCAGTCACACTGCGGGTCGATGGGGCCGTCGTCGCGGGTGTACTTGGCGTTTTTCAGGTTGATGCTCCCCTGCCAGGTAAACAGCTTCGCGTGCCGCGCGTTGCGCGCGGGCATGACGCAGTCGAAGAAGTCCACGCCCCGGGCGACGGACTCGATAATGTTTGACGGCGTGCCGACGCCCATGAGGTAGCGCGGCCGGTCCTTCGGCATGTAGGGCTCGACGGCCTCGATGATCTCGTACATGACCTCCGTCGGCTCGCCGACGGCAAGTCCGCCGATGGCATAGCCCGGCAGGTCGAGCTTGGCGATCTCCTTCATGTGCCAGATCCGCAGATCCTTGAAGGTCGCACCCTGGTTGATGCCCCAGAGCTGCTGACCGGGGTTGACTGCGCCCGGCTCAGCGTTGTACCGGGTCAGCGCTTCCTTGCACCGCGCGAGCCAGCGGGCCGTGCGCTCGCAGGAGGCCTTGGCATAGGGATACGTCGCCGGGTTTTCCACGCACTCGTCAAAGGCCATGGCGATATCGGAGCCGAGGTTGGACTGGATCCGCATGCTCTCCTCCGGGCCCATAAAGATCTTGTGCCCGTCCAGATGGGAGGCGAAGGTCACGCCCTCCTCCTTGATCTTCCGCAAGCCCGCCAGCGAGAAGACCTGAAAGCCGCCGGAATCGGTCAGGATGGGTCCGTCCCACGTCATGAACTTGTGCAGGCCGCCCATGTCACGCACCACCTCGTCGCCGGGACGCAGGTGCAGATGATAGGTGTTGGAAAGCTCGACCTGCGTGCCGATCGTCTCGAGATCGGCGGCCGACAGTGCGCCCTTGATGGCCGCCTGCGTGCCGACATTCATAAAGACCGGCGTCTGGACTGTCCCATGCGGGCAGCTGAACTCTCCCCGGCGCGCCGCGCCGTCCGTTTTCAATACTTTAAACATCGTGTTCCTCTTACATCAATAAATATACATCGCATCGCCGAAGGAGAAGAAGCGGTAGCGTTCCTGGACGGCGATGTTGTAGGCGTTCAGGATCTTTTCCCGGCTGGCGAACGCGGAGACCAGCATGACGAGCGTACTCTCCGGCAGGTGGAAATTCGTGATGAGCGCATCCATGGCCTTGAATCGGTAGCCGGGATAGATGAAAATATCCGTCCAGGCGGAGGACTCATGGAAGAACCCGTTCTCATCCGCAAGCGATTCCAGCGTCCGGCAGGATGTCGTGCCGACGCAGACGATCCGGCCGCCGGCGCGCTTGGTCTCGTTGATCATATCTGCCGTCTCCTGCGAGATCATGCAGAACTCGGAGTGCATATGATGCTCGGTGATCTCCTCCGCCTTGACGGGCCGGAAGGTCCCGAGACCGACGTGCAGCGTGATATACGCCTCTTTGACGCCTTTAGCTGCGAGCTTGTCCAGCAGCTCGCGGGTAAAATGCAGACCGGCTGTCGGCGCGGCGGCAGAGCCGTTCACCTTGGAATAGACCGTCTGATAGCGCTCGCCGTCTTCGAGTTCTTCCTTGATGTATGGCGGCAGGGGCATTTTGCCGAGACGCTCGAGCACCTCAAGGAAGATCCCCTTGTAGTGGAACTGCACGAGCTTGTTGCCGTCTTCCTTCTCTCCGACGACCGTCGCGGTGAGCTCTCCGCCGCCGAAGGACAGTTCGGTGCCGGTATGGGTCTTCCGTCCCGGCTTCGTGAGGCATTCCCAGACGCCGCTGCCCTGATCCTTGAGCAGCAGCACCTCGACGGCGCCGCCGGTCGGCTCCCGATGGCCCAGCAGCCTTGCAGGGAGCACGCGGGAGTTGTTCATCACCAGACAGTCGCCAGGCTGCAGCAGGTCGACCAGATCATAAAAATGCCGGTGCGTGACCTCGCCGGTCTTCCGGTCGAGCGTCATCAGGCGTGACGCGTCCCGCCGCTCCAGCGGCGTCTGCGCGATCAGTTCTTCCGGCAGATCATAGTAAAAATCATGAGTTTTCAACAAACAACAGCCCCTTCTCCGCGCTGATTTTTTCTGCGATTCACATTGACAGGCCAATTGGAATATGATATGATGAGGCCGTTGGAATTCGCGGACATTTGTTCACCGTGCAGAAACATTTTCTCCTGCACAGACAAATGTATTATATTACATTCTAAAGTGACATGCAACCGGAACTTTCCGGCGAGTTTGAAGATTGGAGCTTTCATCATGGAAAAATTCAGAGTCGGTATCATCGGCGCTACGGGTATGGTCGGCCAGCGGTTTGTCCTGCTGACGGCGAATCACCCCTGGTTCACGCCCGTCGTTCTTGCAGCCAGCGCACACAGCGCAGGCAAGCCCTACGCCGAAGCGATCGGCGAAAAATGGCACATGGCGGATCCGATTCCGGAGAGCGTTCGCTCCATGGTCGTAATGGATGCAGAGGCCGACGCAGAGGAGATCGCAAAGCAGGTCGACTTCGTGTTCTGCGCCGTCAATATGAAAAAAGACGAGATCAAGGCGCTCGAGGAGCGATATGCCAAGCTCGAATGCCCGGTCGTCTCCAATAATTCGGCTCACCGCCACACCCCGGACGTCCCGATGGTCGTGCCCGAGATCAATGCGGACCACATCCGCATCATCGACGCCCAGCGCAAGCGCCTCGGCACCAAGCGCGGCTTCATCGCCGTCAAGTCCAACTGCTCGCTGCAGAGCTACGTGCCCGCGCTGCATCCGCTCATGAAGTACGGCATCGAAAAGGCGCTGGTCTGCACGTATCAGGCCATTTCCGGCGCTGGAAAGACGTTCGATACGTGGCCTGAAATGCTTGACAACGTCATCCCCTATATCGGCGGCGAGGAAGAAAAGTCCGAGCAGGAGCCGATGAAGCTCTGGGGCCATATCGAGGGCGATCAGATCATCAACGCAGCGGAGCCGAACATCACCGCGCAGTGCCTGCGCGTGCCGGTCTCCGACGGACATATGGCTGCCTGCTTTGTCTCGTTCAAGGGTGAGAAGCCGTCCGTCAAACAGATTAAGGCTGACTGGGCCGCGTTCTCCGGCCGCGCGCAGGAATTGGAGCTGCCGTCGGCACCCAAGCAGTTCCTGCACTACTTTGAAGAGCCGGACCGCCCGCAGACGAAGCTTGACCGGATGATCGAAGGCGGCATGGCGGTCTCCATCGGCCGTCTGCGGCCGGATACGCAGTACGACTATAAGTTCGTCTGCCTGTCTCATAATACCCTGCGCGGTGCAGCCGGCGGCGCGGTTTTGCTGGCGGAGCTGCTCTGCGCGGAAGGATATATCACAAAGAAATAAGCCCGAAGGGAGCGATTCTTTGAAAGATCCTGTGTTTGAGGGCGTTGCGACCGCGATCGTCACGCCGTTCAATCAGGGTACGATCGATTTTCCCGTCATGAACCGGCTGCTGGACCTGCAGCTCGCGGCTGGCGTCGACGCCATCGTCGTCTGCGGCACGACCGGCGAGGCCTCCACCATGACGGACAACGAAAAACTCGCGCTTATCGCGCACACGGTCCAATATTGCGCCGGACGATGCAAGGTCATCGCCGGTACCGGTACGAACGACACGGCTCACTCGCTGCAGTTGAGCCGTGTCGCTGCGTCTATGGGCGCGGACGCCGTGCTGATGGTCACGCCGTATTACAACAAATGCACGCAGGCGGGGCTCATCGCGCACTATACCGCGGCGGCGGATACGCTCCCCTGCCCGGTCATCGTCTACAATGTTCCGAGCCGGACGGGAGTGGATGTCTCGGTCGAGACCTGCCGGGTACTTGCCGGGCACCCCAACATCGGCGGCATCAAGGAGGCCAGCGGCAGCGTGCCGAAGGTCGCGCACATCCTCGACGCCTGCGGCGACGAGCTTCCGGTCTGGAGCGGCAACGACGATCTGACGGTCCCCCTGCTTTCACTCGGCGCGAAGGGCGTCATCTCCGTTCTGTCCAACGTCCGGCCGAAGCGGACGCTGCAGATGGTGCGCGCATGTCAGGCCGGAGACTATGCCGCAGCCGGGCGGATGCAGGTCGCGCTCACACCGCTGATCGACGCGCTGTTCAGCGAGATCAACCCCATCCCCGTCAAGCAGGCGCTGTCACTCATGGGGATCCCGGCCGGGCTGCCGCGGCTGCCTCTGACGCCGCTCAGCGCGACGCACCTGCCCGCGCTCGAGCAGGCGCTCTCCGCCGCGCCGGAACCGTAGAGACAGATCAGTTCACCATAATGATAACAAAAAAAATCTGCGCAAGTAGTTATTCACACTGTCAACAGAGTTTTCAACACGTGAAAAAGCTACATATTTCGACAAAAACACGGATTATTGTTAAATGATGACAGGGTCGAAAAATGAAGAACTTTCACGACGCAACGCAGATATTTTGTTGACATAACACCTTTTATGCAGGAGATTTTGCAGACAGAGGCTGTAAAAACCCGCTTGCAGACGGCATCTGCAAGCGGGTCCTTTTATCCGTTTTCGAGGCTCATCGTGGCGTAGGCGTTGAGATCCTGACCGGCGCGTTTGCCGGAGCAGTACTCATAATAGCCCTGCGCACCGATCATCGCGCCGTTGTCGCCGCAGAGACGCAGGGGCGGCATGCACAGCCGGATGCCTAGCGCCTGGGTCCGGCGGGTGAATTCCCCGCGGATGCGGGAATTTGCCGCCACGCCGCCCGCGATGGCCAGCGTCCGGTAGCCGGTCTGCTCCAGGGCCTGCATCGTCCGCGGCACGAGCATATCGCTCACCGCCTTGGAGAACGAAGCGCAAAGCGACGGGATATCCAGCGCCTCGCCGCGCTGCTCATGTGTGTGGATGAGGTTCAGCGCCGCCGTCTTGAGGCCCGAGAAGGACATATCGAGCGGATTGCCACTGAGCTTGGTGTGCGGCATGGAATATTTGTTTTCGTCGCCGGTCTTTGCCGTCTGGTCGAGCGCCGCGCCGCCGGGATACGGCATCCCGATCACGCGGGCGATCTTATCGAAGCATTCCCCTGCCGCGTCGTCACGCGTGGTGCCGAGGATATGGAATTTCGTGTAGTCCTGCACGTCGACAATCAGCGTGTGCCCGCCGGAGACGACGAGGCACAGAAACGGCGGTTCCAGATCCGGATACGCCAGATAGTTGGCCGCGATATGTCCACGGATATGGTGCACCGGGATGAGCGGCACGCCGAGGCTGTAGGCCGCGGCCTTGGCAAAGTTGACGCCGACGAGCACCGCGCCGATCAGCCCTGGCGCGTAGGTGACGGCGATGGCATCGATGTCCTGCCGGGTCAGGTGCGCCTCGTCAAGCGCCGTATCCGCCAGGGCGTAGATGGCCTCGATGTGCTTGCGCGAGGCAAGCTCGGGCACGACGCCGCCGTAGAGCCGGTGCAGAGCGACCTGAGACGCGATGCAGTCGGTCAGGACGGTTCTTCCGTCCTCCACGACGGCGACGGCAGTCTCGTCGCAGGAGGATTCCACGGAGAGGATCTTCATAGCAGTTCCTTTCTGAGGATGCGTGCATCCTCTTTTGGATGTTGGTAGTAGTTTTTCCGCAGGCCGATCTGCGCGAAGCCGAGCGAGGCATAGAGCGCGGCGGCGGGCGCATTCGAATCCCGGACCTCCAGGGTCAGGACCGTCGCCTGCATCTTCTGCCGCAGCGACTCACACAGCGCCAGCACGAGCGCACGGCCAAGCCCCTGCCGCCGGTAAGCCGGGCTGACAGCGAGGTTCATCATATCCGCCTCGCCCAGCACGGTCTGGCTGCCGACGTAACCGGCAACAGTGTCGCCGTCCATTGTGCAGAGCCAAAGGCTCAGCGGATTCTCCAGTTCCTGCTGCAAAATCGATTCCGGCCAGGGATCTGAAAAACAGGCGGCTTCCAGCGCGGCGATCTGCGCCGTGTGTTCTGTCCGCATGGGGACGATCGTCACTTCCATCACTTTGCCTCATACCAGCTCGCGCCGACCTTCGCCTCCGCCAGCAGCGGCACGCGCAGCTGCGCAACATTTTCCATCTCGGCCGTCACGATCTTCTTTACCTGCTCCGCTTCCTTCACCGGGCATTCCACGATCAGCTCATCGTGGACCTGCAGGACAAGCCGGGCCTTGAGCTTCTGCTTTTTGAGCGCCGCGTCGACGCGCAGCATGGCGAGCTTGATGATATCCGCGGCCGTCCCCTGGATCGGCGTGTTGAGCGCAACGCGCTCGCCGAAGGAGCGGATATTGAAATTGCTGCTCTTGAGCTCCGGCAGCTCGCGCCGGCGGCCGAAGAGGGTCGTGACATAGCCGTCCTGCTTTGCCTGCTCGACGATATCGTGCATATAGGTCCGGACGCCCGCATAGTGGGCCAGATAATTGTCGATATACTGCCGCGCCTCCTTGCGCGTGACGCCGATATCGTCTGCCAGCGAGAATTCCGAAATTCCGTAGACGATGCCGAAGTTGACGGCCTTGGCGTGGCGGCGCATCAGCGGCGTGACCTGCTCCGGCTCCACGCCGAAGACCTGCGCGGCTGTCGCCGTATGGATATCGGTGCCGGAGCGGAACGCCTCCTGCATGGTCTGATCGTCCGCGATATGGGCCAGCACGCGCAGCTCGATCTGGCTGTAGTCCGCGTCGACAAAGACGCAGCCGTCGCTCGGCACGAACATCTTGCGGATCTCGCTGCCGAGCTCCGTGCGGACGGGGATGTTCTGCAGGTTCGGGTCGGTGGAAGACAGTCGGCCCGTCGCCGTGACCATGTTCTGGAAGGTCGTGTGAATGCGGCCGTCGTCCGCGATCTGCTTGACGAGGCCGTCGGCGTACGTGCTCTTGAGCTTGGTCATGGCACGGAAATCGAGGATCGCGTCGATGATCGGGTGCTTGCCACGGAGCTTTTCCAGCACGTCCGCGTTTGTGGAGTAGCCGCTTTTCGTCTTCTTGCCCGCGGGCAGGCCGAGCTCGTCAAAGAGGATCTGCCCGAGCTGCTTGGTGGAGTTGATGTTGAATTTCTTCCCGGCATAGCCGAAGATCGTCTGCTCCGCAGCCTCGATCCGGCTCTGGAGCATATTGCCGAAGGAGATGAGCGCCATCTGGTCCGCCTTGACGCCCGCGGCTTCCATTTCGGCGAGCACGCGGCAGAGCGGCAGCTCGATCTCGTAATAGAGCTTCTCCATGCCGTTCTTCGTAAGCTTTTCCGGCAGAGCTTCATAGAGCGCGCCGACGGCCGCGGCCTCCGCCAGGCGGGAGCAGACGCGCGCGGCGTCTTTTCCGACCTGCTCGCTGTCCGCACGGCCGATGGCAAAGCCCAAGTGCTGCTGCACGACGCTGTCCAGGTCGTAGCTGCCCCGCGTCGCGTCAAGATCATAGGCGGCCAGCGCGGTGTCGAAGATGAAGCCCTCCGCCGGGTATCCCTGTTCCAGCAGACGGCGCATCAGCGGCTTGCAGTCATGCGTGACCTTTTTGACGGAGGCGCCGAATACAGTTGACATAAAATTATCATCCAGCGCAAAGTCGGAGAAATAGTGTCCGCTGTCCCCGGTCTCAACAGCGATCCCGGAGAGGTCCGGCTCTGCAATGACGTTAACATAATGTTCTTTTTGGAACGCTGCGGCCAATTCGGCGGCCCGGGCGGCATCCGTCACCGTCTCACTGGTGCAGGTACCCGCAAACGTCCCTGCCTCCACAGTTTCCTGCGGAGCATGCAGGCCGTAGCGGGCGATCTGCCGGGTAAATTCAAGCTGGGTGAAGAGCTGATAGAGCGTATCGTTGTCCGGCTGCTGCACACGGCAATCCTCCGGAGAAAAATCGATCGGCGCTTCGCAGCGGATCGTCGCCAGATCATAGGACATGTAGGCGCTTTCCTTGCCCTGCTCGAGCTTTGCGCGGAGCTTGTCCTTGATCGCGTCCAGATGCGCATAGATCCCGTCCAGCGTGCCATAGTCCAGCAGCAGCTGCGTCGCCGTCTTCGGGCCGACGCCCGCGACGCCCGGGATGTTATCGGAGCTGTCGCCCATCAGGGCTTTAAGATCGATCAGATGGATGGGGTCAAAGCCGTATTCCTCACGGAAGCGGGCAGGGTCATAGTTGACCGCGACGGACTGCGAAAGCTTGGAGGACACCAGCTTGACCGTCACATGCTCGTCGATCAGCTGCAGAGAGTCCCGATCGCCGGTGACGATCACGCAGTCCCAGTTCGCCCTGCCGCACTGCTTGCCGATCGTGCCGATCACGTCGTCGGCCTCCCAGCCTTCGCATTCAAAGATGGGGATGCGCATGGCGCGCAGAATATCCTTCATCATCGGCAGCTGCATGGCAAGCTCATCCGGCATCGGGTGACGCGTCGCCTTGTAGCCGTCATAGGCCAGATGGCGGAACGTCGGCGCCTTGAGGTCGAACGTCACGCACAGGGCGTCGGGCTGCTCCTCCGTCCGGAGCTTTTCGAGAATATTCAGAAAACCGTAGATCGCGTTTGTAAAAAAGCCGTCTTTCGTCGTGAGCGCCCGCACGCCGTAGTAGGCGCGGTTGATCACGCTGTTTCCATCGAGAACCATCAGCTTCATGGGCAGAACTCCTTTGCATTTCTTCGCTTAGTCTACCACAATTCCCGCCCTGTTGCAAGGAAGCCGCCGCGTTTCATTGACAGTTTCCGTGGGAAGCACTATACTGAAGACAGATTACGATAAAAGGAGTTGTTTCCCCATGATCTATTCTTCGGAAGATATGCAGACCCGCGCCGTTCTGGATACGGCCGCGCGCATGTGCGCAGCCGCCCGCACCGCGCCCAAGACGCGGGGCATGGACGGTCTTGTCACCTGCGTCGTGACCGGCGAAGACAAGGACCGACTGGCCGCACATATGCGCGAGCTTGCCGGGCGGCTGGACTACGCCTTCTTTGCCCGTGACGCCGACAATGTGGACTACGCGGATGCCGTTGTCCTCTTTGGCATGGAGGAACAGCGCCGCGGGCTGAACGGCGGCTGTGTTTGACTTCAAAAAGCCCAACTTCGTCTATCGGTTTGTAAAAGGCGAGACCGACTATATGGCCGGAGCCTACCCTACAGCATATTTCCTCCGCGAATATCTCGTCACGGGACGCCGTGTGACCCAGTACGATCTTCTTCTGACGCAGGAACAGAAAGCGGCTATACTCAAAGCCGTGGAAGAAAACGTGCGGCCGGAAAACGCCGTGTACCGATACAACTATGTGCGCGAGAATTGCGCCACCGCCATCCTTGACCATATCGAGCGCGCTACGGGGCATCCCCTTGTCATGCCGGAGCGTCCCTCCGATCTTGCCGACGCTACCACATTCCGCAACGCTATGAGACATTACCACCGTAATTATCCCTGGTATCAGTTCGGAATAGACCTCGCCCTGGGCCATGGACTGGATGCGCCCATCGACTCTCGCGAACTGGCCTTCGCCCCCGCGGCTCTCGCGGCAATGGCCCCGGAAATAACATCAGACGGCAAACGGGTGTTTGCCGACGGGGTGGCCCTTACCCCCGGCGAGCCCGAAGGCACAGCATGCGGCCCCACTCCTTGGTGGCTCACCCCGATAGCAGCCGGAACCGCAGTCGCGCTTCTGGCTCTGGCGCTGAGCGTGCGCGATATTCTTCTCCGTCGTCTGAGCCGCTGGTTCGACTCCATCTTTTACCTGCTTCTCGGGCTTGCCGGATGCGTGATAACGTTTCTGGTATTCGTTTCGACCCATTATGCAGCTTCGCCCAACTGGCTGCTGCTCTGGATAAATCCGTTATGCCTCGTGATTACGGTGTGCATATGGTTCAAACGAACATACAAAGCGCTCGCTGTCGTGCAGTGGCTCAACCTTGCGGGTATCGCCGTGTATCTCGCGCTGGCGGCTTTCGGTCCCCTGCGGCCTAACTCCGCATTTTTTCTGTTCCTGACCGCTGATGCGGCAAGAGCGTTAACCTTCCTTATCATACCTTCAAATGTCTTTTCAAAGAAAGCATAATAAAACCGCGCGGCGCATGGCGCTGCTTTCACTGCTGTCGGTTCTCGCCTCAGGACTTCCCGCCGGCGCACAGACCGCAGCACAATGCACACCCCTCCGCCCCCGCATTCTGCTGGCGGTGACAATCGAAGGACTCTCCACCGATTATCTTGACCTTCTCCGGAACAACTTCGGCGAAGAAGGCTTCAAACGCCTTATGAACGAAGCCGCCGAATTCCCCACTGTGGATTACGGCCCGGGCCTCGACGCCACCGCAGCCATGGCGGTACTTTATACCGGCGCGGCACCATCGGTCAACGGCATTCCTTCGGCCTACGTCTACGACTCCGAGAAACATCTGTCGAAAAACGTTCTTACCGACACCTCGGTGATGGGAAACTTTACCGACGAGACCTATTCTCCGGCAGCCGTAAAAGTATCGACGCTTTCCGATGAAATCAGGGTGGACTCCGACGGCGACGGCTACGTCTACTCCATCGCAGCCTCTCCGGCATCTTCCATCATCTCGGCCGGACATGCCGCCAACAGTGCGTTCTGGCTCAACCGAAACACCGGAAACTGGGCCACCTCCACCTACTACAAGGACGTGCCGCCGGAGGTCACCGAGATTAACTACCGCAATCCTCTCTCTCGCCGACTCTCCGACTACAAATGGACTCCCGGCAGCCCGATGAACAGCTATCCGCTGCTGTCTATGGCAAAGCGCGCGCGACCATTCAGCCACGTCTATCCGGAAAGCGACCTTCGCCGCTACGAACGCTACGGCACCTCCCCGGGCGCGAACGACGAAATCACCAACATAGCCCTCAGGCTTCTGAAGAAAATACAGCCGGTGACCAATGACGCTGTGAGCATGCTCAACGTCTCATACAGCCTTTCGCCCGACCTGCCTGAAACTCCCGGACGCGCCCGCGCCGAAATAATGGATGCATACATGCGCCTGGACGCATCACTGGCCTCACTGATGCAGGCTGTGGAGAAACAGTTCGGCAAAGACAATGTGGCTGTGATGGTGGCCGGACTTCCGGGGTCGTTCCACGACGGACCAGACAACGAGAAATGGAGAATACCCTACGGACAGTTCTCCATAAAACGCGCCGACGCACTGCTCAACATGTACCTGATGTCGAAACACGGCAACGGGCAGTGGGTAAGCGGATATCATAACCGTAACTTCTACCTCAACCATAAGCTCATCTCGGAGAAAAACCTTGACCTGCCCTCAATCCGGGCCGAAGCCGCCGACTTTCTGGGCCGCATGGCAGGAATCAGCACGGTCTACCCCATAGAATCAATCACCGCTTCACGTGCCGGAGCCGACCCTGAAGGATTGAAACGCAACACCACCCTGGCCCATTCGGGCGATGTGGTAATCGAAGTGAACCCGGGCTGGGAAGTGGTTGACGACCCGAACACATCGCGCCCCGGCGGCGTGACGCGCCACGCACAGCTTCCGGCGCCCCTTTTCATCATGGCGCCCGGCATAGCTCCCAGAGAGATAAACAAGCCTATTGACGCCCGCGAGGTAGCTCCTACCGTAGCCCGCATACTGCGCATCCGATCACCAAACGGAGCCTCGCTGCCGGCTCTCGACATCAACAAACGCTGAGAGCCCGCTCTCCTTGGCCCAAGGCCGGAGGTTTTTGCCCTCCGGATTGGGTTATTCAGCTGATTTTTCATAACTTTGCAAACCGGAATATAATTACCGCATACATAAAATGTCATTTAACTCTTTTATCACCAAAATATTCGGAAACAAGTCGCAGCGCGACCTCAAGGAAATCCGCCCCATCATTGACAAAATCAAAGCTCTCGGTCCTGAAATGCAGGCCCTTACAACCGACGAGCTCCGTCAGCGCATAACAGCCGTCCGCGAGGACATCCGTCAGTAGTTCCGGCAGCCAAGTCAGGAATTATAACAGGAATCGTTTTAGGTATAGGAAGAGCCTTAGGTGAGGCAATGGCTATTAATCTGGTAGCCGGTGGTTCAGTAAATCTGCCGCTTCCATTCAACTCAGTCAGATTTCTTACAACACAGATTGTAAGTGAGATGAGTTACGCAGATGGAGTACACAGACAGGTTCTTTTCACAGTAGGACTTGTTCTTTACATTTTCATAATGATTATTAACCTGATAATTACTTTAATGCAGAAGAAAGGGGAGAAAGCAAATGGATAATCTTAAAGCTAAAAAAAGGCATCCGGAAGAGATTGCAGTATACTCAGCGATATATGTGTGTGCAGCATTTTCAGTTCTCCTGCTTTTAGGAATTATTGTATATGTGTTTGCTAAGGGCGCAAGACGCGTAAACTGGGCATTTCTTACAGGTGTTACATCAATTCTTCATGGAACTGTGGGAATTGCCGGTAATATTCTGAACACATTGATAATAATATTACTTACTATGATAATTACAACGCCAATCGGTGTAGGTGCTGCGATTTATTTAAATGAGTACGCCAAGCCGGGAAAGCTTGTTACAGTTATAATATTTGCAACAGAGACACTTGCAGGAATTCCATCAATTATATTTGGTCTGTTTGGTATGCTTTTCTTCGGACAGTTATGTCACATGGGATATTCACTTCTGACAGGTTCTCTTACACTTACATTAATGGTGCTTCCGCTTGTTACAAGAAACACACAGGAAGCGTTAAAGACTGTACCTGACAGCTTCAGAACAGGAGCGGTAGGTTTAGGCGCAGGTAAATGGTACACAATCAGAACAATTCTTCTTCCGTCAGCAATGCCTGGAATTGTAACAGGAGTAATCCTTGCAATAGGAAGAATTATTGGTGAATCAGCAGCATTGCTTTTTACAGCAGGAAGTGCACATCTTCTTCCAAAGACTTTCGATGCATTTCTTGAGAAAATATTTCATTCGGGCGGAACACTTACAATCCAGCTTTATTTAAGCGCAAGCAAGGGTGAATTTGAGGTGGCATTCGGCATAGCGGTTGTACTTCTTGTAATTGTACTTCTTATTAATTTTGGTACAAAGAGGCTCGCTAAGAAGCTCGAAAAGCACTAATTGGGAGGAATATATGAGTAATAAGATTAAAGTTAAAGTTGAAAATCTGAACCTGTATTACGGTGAAAATCATGCCCTTAAGGATGTGAACATGGATATACAGGAAAATGCAGTGACAGCATTTATCGGACCATCTGGCTGTGGTAAATCAACATTTTTAAAGACATTAAACCGTATGAACGACTTGGTTGACGGTGTAAGAATAGATGGCAATGTGCTTCTTGATGGTGAGGATATATATGATCCATCAGTTGATACTACAATCCTTCGAAAGAAGGTTGGAATGGTATTCCAGCAGCCTAATCCTTTTCCTATGAGCATATACGATAACATCGCTTATGGTCCAAGAGTTCATGGAATAAGAGATAAGAAAAGACTTGACCAGATAGTCGAGGAGAGTCTCCGTGGAGCAGCTATATTTGATGAGGTTAAGGACAGATTGAAAAAATCGGCCATGGGTCTTTCAGGTGGACAGCAGCAAAGAATCTGTATAGCAAGAGCTCTTGCAGTACAGCCTGAAGTTCTTCTTATGGATGAGCCGACATCAGCTCTTGACCCTATATCTACAGCCAAGATTGAGGAACTGATGGAAGACTTAAAGAAGAAATACACAGTAATCGTGGTAACACATAACATGCAGCAGGCAACGAGAGTTTCGGATCAGACAGCATTTTTCCTTGTAGGGGAGATGGTGGAGTTTGGAGATACTAAGCAGATATTCTCTTACCCGCAGGATAAGAGGACAGAAGATTATATCACAGGAAGGTTTGGATGATGAGAAGTAAATTTGACGAACAGCTTGACAGACTTAATAAAGAAATGATGAAGATGGGCTCTGCAATTGAAGATTCTATACGAAAGGCAGTTGATGCGCTTGTAAAACAGGACGCAGAGCTTGCTAAAAAGGTTATGATTCAGGACGAGGAGATTGACAGGGAGCAGAAGACTATTGAGAGCATCTGCTTTAATCTTCTTATCCAGCAACAGCCGGTTGCTAAGGATTTAAGAACAATTACAGCAGCTTTAAAGATGGTTACTGATATGGAAAGAATTGGTGACCAGGCAGCAGATATCGGCGAGATAACTATTAAACTTGCCAACCAGCCATACATAAAGAAGTTAGAGCACATCAACCAGATGGCTTCTGAGACAATGCTTATGTTAATCAGAAGTATTGAAGCTTATGTTGAGAAGGACATGGACAAGGCAAGAAAAGTTATAGCATATGATGATGTGGTAGATGACCTTTTTGAAAAGGTAAGAGATGACCTTATTGCAATGATACAGGCAGATTCAGCCAATGGTGAGCAGGCTGCAGATCTTCTTATGGTTGCCAAGTATTTTGAGAGAATAGGAGACCATGCAACTAACATTGCAGAATGGGTAATATTTGCTCTTGATACGAAGGGAGGTTTCGATGAAAATGCTTCTGAACATTTGTAAGAATACTAATTTAACTGAAAAGAAATATGAATATCTGTTTCTTCTTCTTAACACCCTTGCATGGTGTGCAATCGGCTTCGTAGTGTGGGCGGTTGTAAGCATATTTGCATTCAGGGGAACGGAATGGATGTTTACATTCGTTGGATATTTTGGACTTATTCCCGGCTTTATCGGAGGGGTTGTTGAGGCCTGGAGGAATGAGCGGTAACGGGACTTTTATTTATATTAAAAAAGGCATAGAATATAGGCAGAGGTGATTGTTATGAAATTTGCTATGAAACACGGAGGCTTATGTTCTATGTCTTTTGTTTTGCGTATATGTTCATGTGTTGTATTCTTGTGTACATGGGTGGCGTTTCTTTGCGCGTGTGAGGGTAATGCAAGCAAAATCAGTAACACAGGTGTTGAGGAAAGCACTTACGTTTTACAGTCTGGTATTGGAACAGATGCAGCCACTTCTTTAGAGGGACAGCCAGTGATGAGAAAAGGTTATAATCCACAGATGGATTTTGCTTATGATGAGCATGATGATGTAGATATTGACGAGAATTATGTTGGCAGCTTATGCGGTGAAGCCACAAAAGAACTTGAAACAATGTTCGGACCAGCAGAATTCTATGTGACAGCAGAAAGTAACGAAGATGACAGTTACACAATCGATGTGTATTATAATGAAAAAGCTGCGTCATTTTCAGATGATGAGGTGGAACAGATAAGAATGTATATTAATCAGGAATACAAAGAAGTGAGACTGTCAGAGATTAATATACAGGGCTGGTAGTTGTAAATTAAGCCAGCTTATGTTATATTAATTGAGGCGTTGAATTGGGGACACCACTTTTCAAGACCAGCAGACAGGATTATATGAATGAATCATGTCAGCGAACATACAACAGGCGTCGGTAATAAAAGATTTCCGGCGTGTTTATATTATGATTTTAAAGGCAGAACCAGCTGGAAAGCGGTTCTGCCTTTTTTGCGCGAGCAGCGATGAGAGAAGGCATGGAAAGTTCACAGTCGTGCTTGCACGAGCTGTGAACTTTATATGGGTTCTCAAGGAGCGCCGCGACAATGCCAGAATGAAATTCTGGCATATGAGCTGCTCGCGAAGCAATGAGCCGTGCAAGCTGGAATGTGCTTGCACAAATTCCAGCTTATACGGCGAATGCCCATAATGAACAACGAAGGGAAAGGAGAGTCTATGGTACAGATTAACGGAGAGCAGGTTGAAGCTTCAAAGGTTGTGGGGAAAACACTTCTTGCTTATGTAACAGAGGCAGGGTATGACCCTGTAGGCATTGTGATTGAGAAGAATATGGAAATAATTCACAGGGAAGACTTTGACAAGGTTAATATTGCTGATGAAGATGTGATTGAGATATTGCATTTTGTTGGCGGCGGACAGTTTTAATATGAGTTTAGTCTGAGAGCAGGGAGTCTGGCTGCTTATAAGCAATGTCAGAGCGGTTAATAATAGGCAAAGACCTACTACAATTACAGAATTTGAAATTGAGTAGGTTAATATTTGGCAGGGAAATATTAAGAAACCTACAAGGCGTGAGAAAATCAAGATTTAGTAGGCTTTTGTGATAGCTGACAGCCTATAAAAGCGAGATAAACAAGGTATTTATAGGCCGTATTAAAACATGAGAGTAAAGAAAGACCTATAAGAAGCTTTATAAGAGCTTGATTAGTAGGTCTTCTGAAAATAAGAGAGCTGACGCGAACCTACTAAAAGACAGAAAATACATTTTTTATAGGTTTTCTAGCGGTAAGAGGACAAATTCAATCAGCAATTACAAGATTGAGGACATAAAAGAGAGGCAGGACAGACTATAAGTGCAGGAAGTATTGCCAGCAAAAGAATAGCCGCCAGAATTATAATAAAAACAGATAACAGGAGGAAGCAAAGATGGAAAATAAGGCACAGGACAAGAAAGAAGATAAGTTAATATTAGGAGGACATGAGTTCAACAGCAGATTCATATTAGGTTCAGGAAAGTACAATGTGAATCTTATTAAGGCGGCAGTTGAGCAGGGCGGTGCTGAAATTATCACACTTGCTCTTAGACGTGCCAATACAGAGAATAAAGAGAATATTCTTGATTTCATACCGAAGGGAGTAACTCTTCTTCCTAATACTTCAGGAGCAAGAAATGCAGAGGAAGCGGTAAGAATTGCGAGACTCAGCCGTGAGATGGGATGTGGAGATTTTGTAAAGATTGAGATTATGCATGATGCCAAATATCTCCTTCCAGATAATTATGAAACAGTAAAGGCAACAGAAATACTTGCTAAGGAAGGATTTGTAGTAATGCCTTATATGTATCCTGATTTGAATGTGGCAAGAGATTTACAGAATGCAGGAGCAGCCTGTGTTATGCCACTTGCTTCACCGATAGGAAGCAACAATGGACTTGCAACCAAAGCATTTATACAGATACTTATTGATGAGATTGATCTGCCAATTATCGTGGATGCAGGAATTGGCAAGCCTTCGCAGGCATGTGAGGCAATGGAGATGGGAGCTGCTGCGGTTATGGCTAATACAGCAATTGCAACAGCAGGAAATGTTCCGGCTATGGCAGAGGCGTTTAAGAAGGCTATAGAGGCAGGAAGAAGCGCATATCTTACAGGAATGGGAAGAGTTCTTGCAAGAGGTGGAAGTGCATCTGACCCATTGACAGGATTCTTACGCTAAATGTGGAACATTAAAATATAATAGAAAAGAAGGCAGAATAATGAACGAAGAAAATCAGGTGTATTTTATAGACAGTGACCAGCTTCCACCGGCTGCGTTAGAGAGAAAACATAAGTTAGAGCAGGACCCGTCATTCAGAACAGATTATATGAAATATCTTGATGACATGGAAATTATAGATTCAGATATTAAGAATAAAGTCTTAAAGGCAATGGATGAGTATGACTATGACTCATACACAGCCGCAGATGTGGAGAGGGCATTAAGCAAAGATACCTGCAATATTGAGGATTTTAAGGCATTGCTTTCGCCAGCTGCAGCACCATACTTAGAGCAGATGGCAAGAAAAGCAGAGAATGAAACTAAGAAACATTTTGGCAATACAGTGTATATATTTACACCTATCTATATAGCCAATTACTGCCAGAATTACTGCATATACTGTGGATTCAACTGCTACAATAACATTCATAGAAAGAAACTTTCATTCGAGGAAATTGAGCATGAGATGAAAGTTATTGCAGATACAGGAATGGAAGAAATCCTGATACTGACAGGAGAGAGCAGAAAATATTCAGACGTTGAATACATTGGTGAATCAGTTAAGATTGCAAGAAAATATTTCAAGAATATCGGCATAGAGATATATCCTGTAAATGTGGATGAATACCGCTATCTTCATGAGTGCGGAGTTGATTATGTAACAGTATTTCAGGAGACATATAATCCTGTCAAATATGAGACATTACATTTGTTAGGTCATAAGAGAGTATGGCCATACAGATTTGATGCACAGGAAAGAGCACTTATGGCAGGTATGAGAGGGGCAGGGTTTTTCGCATTGTTAGGACTTGATGATTTCAGAAAAGACGCACTGGCAACAGCACTGCATGTATATTATCTTAACAGAAAATACCCACATGCAGAACTGAGTCTTAGCTGTCCGAGACTCCGTCCGATAATCAACAATGATAAGATTAATCCAAGAGATGTCGGCGAAAAGCAGTTGTGTCAGGTGCTTTGTGCGTACAGATTATTTCTGCCATTCGTTGGAATAACAGTTTCAAGCCGTGAGAGTGCGCAGTTTAGAAATGGTATAACCAAGATATGTGCCACTAAAGTTTCAGCAGGTGTTTCAACAGGAATCGGCGACCATGAATCTAAATATACAGGAAAAGAAGATGGTGATGCCGGAGATGAACAGTTTGAAATCAATGATAACCGTTCATTTGACAGAATGTATAAGGATATGGAGGATGGCGGGCTTCAGCCAGTCGTGAATGAATACATTTATGTATAGAAAATATATATGTATAACGAACAAGCACCTTGTGAGTGGCAGCGGTGGTGCAGAGTGTACTATGAATGAGTACATTACGCAGATTGAAAAATGTGTGGCACTGCACCCATATGCCATGATACTTCGTGAAAAGGATATGGACAGGCAGGACTACAGGGAACTTGCCAGACACATACAGGTAATGTGCAGGGAAGCTTCTGTTAAAATGTTTGTTCACAGTGATATCAGTGTAGCAGAGTATGCAGGCTGTGGAAATGTACATTTTTCAATGGAACATTTTAAACAAATGTGTGATGAACAGGCTGATGTGATAAAGAGGCTTGATTGTGTGAGTGTATCGTGCCACAGTATGGAAGAGGCAGTGAATGCTGTTCGTGCAGGAGCAGACCAGGTTGTGCTTGGAACAATATTTGAGACACAGTGTAAACCGGGGAAGATTGGGGCAGGACTTAGTTTTCTTAAAGAAGTGTGTAGAGCGGCTCATACTGTTAACACGACAGTGAAAGTGTTTGCGATTGGAGGAATTAAGCCTGATAATATCGATAAAGTGCTTGAAGCCGGCGCAGATGGCGGATGTATGATGTCATGGTTTATGCAACATAATTAATATAATAGACAAAGAAAAACTTCTGTGATATAATTTCGCGGAAGTTTTTCTTTTTTTAAACTTATTTAAACTTCATTTCGTATAATAATATATAGAACTAAAGAAAGGGCAGAAAATTATATGAAAGACATGTTAAGACTAGGTAATAATGATAGAAAAAAATATATAATTATAAGCGCGACTGCAGTCTTAGTTATAGCGTTAATAACTGTTTCGATAATAGCTGTGCAATTAAAGCATAGTAAGAATAAAAAGAAAAATGTGGAAGAAACAACTGTGCATACAATGATGGTGCAGGAAACTACAGTGCAAGAGACTACAGAAGAGGATACAACGCAGGAAGAGAGTGCAGAAGTAGTAGACAGGGAAGTGGTTGAAGAATTTTTTGAAAATGAGATATCAACAGAAAATGAGGAGGCATTTGAACTTCCGCCAAGGCAGCTTACGGACGAGTTTATCCCATATGATGGACAGAAGAGAGAAATAACATGCTATGGGGATAGTATGATGGCTGGAGCAGGAAGTACAACTGAAGGAAAAGTAAATGGCATTGATATATATGGGTGGACTACACCTGTTACAATAGAAAATATGACTAACATACCAACACATAATCTTGGAGGGTCAGGAGAAGATTCCAGTTATATTACTTTCCGTGCTGGCGGAACTAAAGTGTATATAGACAGGGATATTACAATAAGTGAGACTGACTCAGCAATAGCACGTATTATAGATGAAGATGGAAATGTGTTTAAAGCGGATGATTATAGTGGATACGGATTTGATTATGATCCTTATCCAGGAGATATGTATATAAATGGTTATTTATGTGATGTTGATAATGCAGAAGATGGATATGTAAGTATAAAGCTTACAAAGGGATATGCGGCATATGATAATAGGGCAGATTATAGCGTTGTTATATATGAAAGTGACACTGCTACATATTCAAGACAGGGAGCAGATATAAAAGCAGAGAGTGATATAGTAACAGAATATGACACAGTGATAAAAGAAACAGAGTCACAAACATCTGGTGAAAAACCAATGGAGAAGCCAACAGAAAAACCAACAGAAACTTCTGGTATGGAAAAAGTTACAATTTCTGGCGGAACACAGGCAATGACAAGGGCATCACAGGAAAGAAGTGCCAAAGATATATTGATACTCGAAATGGGAAGTAATGGCGGCTGGGAAAATGATTATCAGCAGCTTATTCTTCAATATGATGATATAATACTTAATTCCGGATGCAAATATTATATAGTACTCGGCGATACGGACGATCCGGCTGATTCTGCAGATGTTAATCAGGGAGAGTATGGAGAAGATGGTAATTATGTGGGAATCGGTGATACATCATGGGAAGCAGCGTTAAGACTTGCATATGGAGACCATTTTTTTAATACAAGAACATATATGATACAGAATGGATTAAGTGACTGCGGACTTGATACAACAACAGATGACCTTGAGAATTTCAAGAAAGGTAATATATCTGAACAATTAAGATATGACTGGACACATTTTAACTGTTATGGATATTATTCAAAGGGAATTGGTGTATACAAGAAAGGCGTAGAACTAGGATACTGGAGTTAGAATTTTACAAGAACTATACATGAATATGATTACACCTTTTACATGAAATGGTTATTATAAATGTGCATTGAAGGGGGACAGCCAAAAGACGGGGATGGCTGTGGTTCCTGGATATGTAAACTTATAGACCATGGAATGTAGAAAGGTGGTACTCATATGGAAGTTGCTATTAACAACATAGACAAGGTGAGAAAGTTTGTGGATATTGTATCGAGATTTGATTGTGACATTGATTTAGTGAGCGGACACACTATGGTAGATGCCAAGTCGATATTGGGAATATTCAGTCTTAACATTATGAAGCCAATGACGATGATAATTCATGATGACGAGGATAAGGCACAGGTAATAAGAAACAGCCTTAAAGCATTTGATATGATACCTCTTAAGTAGACATGGTAAATAACCAAAATCTATTTAAGGGGTATTTTTATGTCCAGAAAATCTAAGTATTCTATAGAACAGCGAGTACAAGCATGTGAAGACTATCACAATGGAACTCGTAGTTTAGAAGAAATATGTATAGCTCTCGGAACTACCAGAAAGAAAACTATCCGTGAGTGGTTAAAAAAATATGAGAAGTACGGAGTATCTGCTTTTCAGGAAAAGTCATATAACAAAAGTTATACAAAAGAATTTAAAATTCAAGTAGTGGAAGAATATATAAGTGGTTATGGTTCACTAGAGGAACTGATTGTAAAATATGATATTTCTTCTACAACCCAACTACGAAAATGGATTTCAGTGTATAATGCCAATAGAGAACTTAGGGACTATTGTCCAAAACCGGAGGTCTATATGGCAGAAGCAAGAAGAAAAACAAGCATTGAAGAACGCAAAGAAATCGTAAAGTATTGTATCGGACATAATCGTAATTATAAAGAAACTGCAAGTGCTTATGATGTCTCATACAATCAAGTCTATTCTTGGGTAAAAAAGTATGATGCACTAGGTGAAGAAGGATTAACAGATAAGCGTGGATGTCATAAAACGGATGAAGAGGTAGACGAATTGGAACGTCTTCGTCGGGAAAATGTACGTTTAAAGAAGCAACTCAAAGAAAAGGATATGTTAACGGAACTGTTAAAAAAAGTACAGGAATTCGAAAGGATGTGAGGCTCGGAAAACTTCGCTATAATTCGGAATTTATAGCAATAAAGTTTTTCTATGAAACAAAGAACTGGAGTATTAATTGGATGTGTAAACAGCTCGAAATATCAAGAGCTGCCTATTATAAGTGGTTGAATCGTGAGATACCTGAACAGGAAGCAGAAAATATGAAGTTGGCAGAACTTATAAAGGAGTACGATGAGCGCTTTAATCACATTCTGGGTTATAGAAGAATGACCTCTTGGATTAATCACTTTAACCATACTGATTATAAACCGAAGAGAGTACATCGAATTATGAAGAAGTTGGGTATTCATTCAGTCATTAGACGAAAGCAGAAAAAATATACTTCTTCGACACCGGAAGCAGTAGCTGAAAATAGATTAGGCAGAGACTTTTATGCAACTGCACCAAATGAGAAGTGGACAACTGATGTAACAGAGTTTAAGATTCCAGGTGAGAAAAAGAAACTTTATTTAAGTGCCATTCTTGACTTATATGATAGATACCCTGTTGCGTATGTTATCAGCACGAGAAATAATAATGAGCTCGTATTTAAAACCTTTGATAAAGCTATTGCCGCAAATCCTGAAGCTAAACCATTATTTCATAGTGATAGAGGTTTTCAGTATACAAGTAAGGTATTTCAAATGAAACTTAAGGAACATAAGATAGAACAATCTATGTCCAGAGTTGGACATTGTATAGATAATGGACCTACTGAAGGATTCTGGGGTATCATAAAATCAGAAATGTATCAGATGTACGATATAACAGATGAATCTTCATTAAGATTTGCAATAAAAGATTATATTAGATTCTACAGTGAAGAACGACCACAAGACAGGTATCATTGCAAAACGCCACTAGAGGTAAGAGCTGAAGCATTATCTACAGCAACACCACAACAGTATCTTATTCCTAAAAATAAACGAATTGAAAAATATAAAGAGAAATGGTGTGCATAGAAAAACGACCGTACACTTTATACGGTCGTTTAGCAACACTTCATTTTAGATATTTAACCTGTCTACTTGACAGGGGGCATATCAATTCGCAACGTAAGCTGCTTTTTTTATGCCCTAAAATGTTAATTTGTTAAGAAAGTTTGAATAGATTGACTGTATATGTTATTATTTCGAAGTAAAATCAATAAGAAATATTAAAGAGAAATATGAATGTTTAACAAATACAGAAATATAAAAAAGATTGGTCTTGTGTTAATAGGTCTTGCCTTAGTTATATTTTTAATAACCAATGTAAGAATCCGTTCTGTTGATTCCTACAGAAAGCAATTCAGCAATATGGCAGATTTGAGTCAGACACAGCCCGACAGACCAGATAATAATGATAGATTACAGGATGAAACCATCAGTACCGATAATGCCAATGCTGCAGACAACGGCAGCTTTTATGAAACAGGTGATGGAGCAGGTAATGGAGCAGTTTCAGATGATAATTTTGCAACTGAATCAACGGATAATATAGCAGCTACAGATAATAATTCCGGCTCAGGTGGCAATGAATCAGACAGGAGTAACGGAACCGCCATATCAGGTGACGATGATTCAGGAAGCAGCAATTCGGGAAATGGTAACTCAGGGAATAATTCACAGAATACCAGACCGGCAGGCAGGATAATCAGTTGTACTATAGAGATAAGATGTGATAATGCAACAGCAAGAAAAGACAGTATTACCAATCAGGGAATCCGTGATTCAATTCCTGATGACGGAACTATACTTGAAGTTACAACATATACAGGCAAGGAGGGATTTACAGTGTATGATGTGCTTGCGGCGGTTACTGCGGCGCATAATCCGGTAATTCCTATAGTTGCAAATGCAGACAGATCATATGTTTCAAGTATTAATAATCTGTCAGAAAAGAATGTAGGTCCGACAAGTGGCTGGACTTACAGAGTTAATGGAGTTCTGCCTATGATGGCGGCTAATCAATATAAGGTAAAAGATGGAGATGTAATAAAATGGATATACGTGTGCCAGCTGGGCGACAAGTAACTAAATATTCAGCATTTGCAGCAATGCATCCGTGGACGAATTTCATCTACATTACACTTGTGCTGGTGATAACCATGTTCACAATGAACCCTGTAATACTGGCGGTTTCGTATGCAGGTTCACTTGCCCTTGGAATATATATGCAGGGTGGTTCTTTTATTAAGAAGAATATTATGATAACAATTCCTGTTGTTATATTCTCTGTGTTAATTCAGCCAATTTTTAATCACAGCGGAGTTACACCGTTGTTTTATATTAACGATAACATGGTATGTC
>OLOQ01000220.1_pt1 | contig 67586 bp, 66 predicted proteins | sample 1673101 | NCBI WGS metagenome assembly OLOQ01 (sample SAMEA3136754, study PRJEB25190) | human gut metagenome | biome: human gut; feature: human-associated habitat; material: faeces | place: Austria | collected 2013 | reverse complement strand
AACAAAGCGTCAAGTAAACGCCTTCACATTTTGTCTGTCCTCAATCCCGACCCATAGCCCGCTGTATCTATGTTTAAGATGACAGCCCGGCGTGAGCAGTCTTTCTATACGTAAACCCTTTTAAAAGGATAAGCATAGAAAAAGTCAAGGACTTTGGCAAAGATAACCAATTACATCTTAAATCAAGAAAGAAATCAGAAAAAGTTTATTATTGTAGAATGATGTGCTTTTCTGGTTGTCCAGTTGATGGGCAATCACATTTAGCCGTTTCAGGTCCCACTCCATGCGTTCCTACAAGGAAAGAAGCAGATTGCTTCGTTCCGAACTACCGACAATGATACAGCTTCCAGTCTCATTCCATTCATCTGTAAATATCCGGTAATCCGTCTTTAACTGACGGATTACACGGTTCTGGATAATTTGATAATAGATGGTACCTTCCTTTCCCTCTATGGTGGAAGGTCTGAATTTCACTTTGACACTGGCCATGGGCTTACTTTTTAGGTTCGTCCGTAATAGACTTGTCCTTGATGGACTTCGCCTTGCTGTCCAGTTCTCTCGCGGCCTGTTCTTTCAGCCGTGCCTGCTCGGTCAGGGTGGCCTGTCTCCGTACCGCTTCCTCGTAGGCTTCCACGTCCTCACGCATCTGCCTGATCCGTCCGTTATCCCGGTTCGGTCCAAAGAGGTTTTCAAGTTCCACAAGTTGCTCGGGGGTAGCCTCTCCTTTCATCTTGACATAACGGTACTTCAAATCATTATCGGCCTGCTCGTTATCTGTCCTCACCGAAAAATAGAGAGCCACGGACAGGGCCACGATTGTCGCAAACATCACGGAAAAACTCCCAAGGATGTACGGGGATTTTATGCTTAGGCTGAAATGATGGTTGATGTTGCTTGTCTTAACGGCATTCTTTCTGATTGTGTCATTGGTCTCACAAAACAGGGTTTCCATTTTCTCCTGGTTCTGCCGCTGTTCATTACGCATTTCCGACAAGACCTGTCCAAGTCTTTCCTGTGACGAGTTTTTCCTATCCATGGAAACCATATCGTTTTTGATGGCGGCAAGGCCTTCGTACACGCGAGCCAACAATTTGCGAAATGTCTCATGACCATTCCGGACTTCATTCAGCACGGACTCATCCTGTGTATTATTATCTGTCGGGCTGTTGCCCTCCGGCAAGGGAACGGACAACCCGTTGATTTTGTTCTCAATTCTTTCCAGGCATCCGAAGATGCTCTCGATACATTCTTCCATTTTCATATTCCTGCAATTTTAATGTTCATGAATAATTTGAATGGGAAAGGACGGACTACAATCCGAATCCTTTCCTTTTTTGTCTCTTCTTCCTGCGTCTGCGCAAGAGTTCTTCCTGAGGTAACGGCTCTTCGGGAGCAGTACCGTTTGTCGGACCGAACAGTCCAGGTCCTGTACTTTCGAGAAGATGGCCTCCGTCCGGTATTCTTTGCTGCACCTTACGTTCGGATTCCTGTTGGGATTCAGAAGTCTTCCAACCCAGCCGGGCATTCAGTCTGGCAAAGCTGAACTCCCGGCTGATCTGTGAAGCCTTGAAGGTCTGCCCGTCCTTGGTGAACCGGATTCCCTGTATGTCTTCCGGCTTTTTTATCTCCCTGGTCCGTTTTACAAATTCCAGCCTGATGCCCCGGCGAAGCAGATAATCGTTGAACTCTTTCCATGTTCCGGAGTGCTTCAAAGTTGCCTTGACGGCATTGAAGATTTCGTATTTCACACGTTCCGAGGCATGGAGTTTCTCCACGTTAGTCTTGCCCTTTCCCTCGGCGTATGTCAACCTGTACCTGTCCTTAAGCAGTTTCGTGGCGATTTCGTTACGTTTGTAATCGCCTTGAGAAGAGATTACCTTGCCGTCATACCCGATGCGGTTATAGACCAGATGGCAGTGCGGATTGTCCGTGTTATGGTGTCTTATCAGGATGAACTGGGTGTTCCTTATGCCCATCAGTTCCATGTATTCCCGGGCTATTTTAGCCATAAATTCATCCGTCAGCAGTGCCTTGTCCTCCGGCTTGAAGCTCAATGCGATATGCCCGACAGGCTGTTTGATCTTCGGATTAAGCTCACACTGGTAGTTGAAACTGGCCGTTATTTCCCGGATATTTTCCAGCAGTACTCCGTCGGAGTCGATGATTTCCGCGTTGTCCTTCCCCATCACGTAGCGGATACAGCCGTCGAAGGATTTCCCTTTCTTGATCTTGCCAATCATGACGGCCTCCTTTCTCCGTGCCTGTACCGGACAATAATCTCCTTGAGCTTCTGCAGGAGTTCTGTCACCGTCTTTTGGGTACGGTGGAATCCGGCCTGATGGGACAGACGGGTCAGTTGGTTCAGGTTGTTCGCCATCCCCGTAAGACTGCGTATGACGGCAGTTTCCTCAGCAGAGTGCCTGGCCGTTATCGTCGTCTCAAAGGCTGATACGCGAAGAAATTCCGCCAGCGTGAGGTTAGCCTGCCTGCTGCGTCGGCACAACCGTTCATAGTCTATCTTGGAGAATTTTACTGTAACGGCTTTGCTGAGTTTGCACACTCCGCTTACTTTGGGGCGTCCCCTCGGTCTGTTTTTCTTTCTGTCATTCATATTTTCTTCCTTTGATTTTTGATTATTCTTTTTCTCACAATCTGCGACCACCGGGAGCGGATTGCCTCCACTCTTCGGGAGTGGAGCGAGGTTTTCGGGATGCCCGAAAGATAACCTCGCTAACTCCCAAAACTGAAGTTTTGTCCGTTACCCCCTCAGGTCGGCTACTGACTGTCTGAATACTGTAATGACTGTAGTCAGTAAGCAAGTCTGTCATTCCGGAAAATATCACAGCTTTCGCCACTGCTCGAAGTCTTCCGAGTAGATTTCAAGATGCTGCCGGGCGATGTTCTCAAGCAGTCCGGAAACGCTCATTTTGCGTCCTCCCAACCTGCGGACAAACTCGTCCAGCCTGTCACGTACCTCACCGCTTACGAACACGGGCTTGCGGTCTTCGATTCTCGGGACCTGAAGAAAGGCTTTCCGGTATTCGTCCAGAGAAAGCTTCCTTTGCCTGCTGCTTATACGACGCTGAGACGAGAGAATAGCTTCCTCTTTTCCGGTTGACGGTTGCCGGGTCTCGGATGTGGCGTCGGTCCGTTCTACCGTTCCTTCTGACTTCTCTTTCCCGATATCATTCAAGGATGATTCCAGGGCAGTTTCAATGCTGCCATCTGACGGGAGTATGAATGACATGTCCGTACCTGTCATGGCCTCCCATTCTTCTTGGGTCAATTTCTTTTTTGTTACCATACATTTTTGATTTTAATCGGTTTACTCACTGGTCTCGGTGCGCACCTTGACTCGTTGTCGTGAGCAAAGGAAGTGTGTATAGTGAACAGAATCAAGCAAATGGAGATACCGTGGCAATTATGTTACCCTATGCACAATATAGATTGGGCGATCGGTGCTGCCTGCCGTGATTTGCCGGAGTGATTTCTACATACCGGATTGTTCAAGCAGATTCTGTTTATAAAGAAAGATCATTGTGTGCAATTGATATGTAACATGATGTCATTCCGGGCAACGCATCGTCACCGGTCTGAAAATCCATTGCAGTGTGATTTCTACTGCTTTTATTTGCAGTGGGAACAGAGAAAACGGTCACATTTCCAGCCGAGAATAGGACAATGAGACATGATGGAATATCGGCTGTAAAAGACCTGTCCTTTTCCAGAATTTTGAATATCTGTTTAATTGAAAATAATGAAGAAAATGGAAATCATCAGCTTTGAAAAGAGGACTTTCGAGGAGATTGCCGCCAAACTGGATTACTTCGTGCAGCGGGTGGAAAGTCTGTGCAGTGAACACGGCGGGAAGAAAACAGGTGAATGGATGGACAACCATGAGGTCTGCCGCAGGTTGCGTATCAGTCCGAGAACCTTGCAGACCCTGAGGGATAACGGAACGCTTGCCTTTACGAAAATTGGGAACCGGACTTACTACCGTCCTGACGATGTGGAACGGGTAGTCGGCAACGTGGAAGACAAGCGCAAGGAAGCCCGTTGGAAAGGCAAGACCATTTGAACGAGTTTCAAGAATAATGTATAACCAATATCAAACGCGTATGAGTAATGAAATCAGAGAAAAGGACCATGAGTGGGTAAAGATGTTCCACTCGAATTTCGACAGGCTGCTGGCTTTGCTCGAAAGATTACTGGAGAAACGGCAACCGTCTGCCTATGGCGATGAACTGCTGACGGACAAGGAAGTGGCATACCTGTTGAAAGTGAGTCGGAGAACCTTGCAGGATTACCGCAACAACGGCATTCTGCCTTATACACAGGTAGGTGGCAAGATTCTCTACCGGGCTTCCGACATAGAAAAGACACTGATGAAAGGGTACAAGGAGGCGTACAGATACAAAAGAAGCTGACACTCTAAACGCTCCACGAAGGACACGTAGGGATTTTGATTTTTCTGGAGGGAGCGCAGTTGACCGCCTGCCCGTTTAATTTGTGTTTCTAAAAAACAGCCTTTCCCAAATGATAAAAAACAACATATAGTATTAGGCCCTATTTGAACCAATCTATATGCTGTTTTAATTTTTATTTTCTGACTTTTCCGTCAGTCGCTTGTTTCCGCTGCCGTCGGCGTCCATTGTACAGACGTGAAAGGGAAAAGGTTTTCGGGCTGAATACGCTCTGAAAGAGGAAGATTCTGCCCGAAACGGCATAGCCGCCGGACCTTTTCGCTTTCAATAGAGTCTGTACTAACTTCTATGGGCGGCGAGGAAATGGGCGACTGATTTCAGTTCCCTAAATATAGTATTAAAAATTATCAATAAAATATTCAAATTAATGAAACGGCACGCTATTTGTTTTTGCATAATAAAAAAGCTATCACCAATGATAGCCATAACAAAATAAAAAATAATTTTTTATGGAAGAATCAGAAATTAGAGCTCTGCTTGAGGGTGCTTATGCGCTAACCCCGACATTACCGGGAAATTATTTAAGGTACGATGAGTTCAGAACTTGTTTTAACAAACTTGTTGAGAAACGCAACAACGTTCCTCTGGATGTAGAAAAATTATTGGAAAGTTATTATCCAAAAGCAAAGTATGAGCCTTGTTATCAGCCCCAGGGTACAGGTGAGGTATTTAAGGCCTTTCGCATCGCTCCTAACTATTTGAAAATTACAAACGCACTGAAAGAGAAGATAGAAGAGGCTTTCGCAAGTGTTGTTTCTGATGATGAAGGATGGATTCCTTTTGCTGCGATTGGCTCCAAAGTAGCAAAAGATGAATACCTAAAAATGGGCTTCATTGGTATACGACAGGCCGTGGAATGCTTGTTTCGTAAGCGTATCGAATTCCGTATTGGAGACCCATCAAAACATGAAGCTCCTGTAAAAGCACGTGATTTAAAGAAATTAGGGATAAAATCACCTACTTCCACGATAGCCACAAGGGTGTCATCTCAGACTCTCAGCCTAAAACAAGGATCATACATAGGAGAATCTATTAGCAATTTCGCCTATTTCCCAAAGCCCAAAGATAAACCCGATATTTTAGGGTGGGATGCTGCTATTAATGACTTGGCTGTCAATTTGGCATTAGACGAACGTTGGTATTATGATGAAAAAGACAAATTGGCAAAACCCATTCTAAAGAATTATCTTTCATACACTTTTGAACGACTTCAATACGAAGATGAAGAAGAGATAGAAAGATCCAAAAGAGAAGCCAGAAAGCCTATTTTAAAAATTCTTACTAATGAGAACAATGCTGTTTGGAATACAGGATTGGTAGATAACATTTATGACCCGATTTATGCCTTTTTTCAGAAAAATAATGGTAAGAATCCTGCAGTCACCCAACCATGGGTATTCTTAGGATTTGGGACAGCAAATAGTTACTATCAAAAAATTATAACAGATTTCCCATATAAACCTAAACGTGCTCAATATTTTGATGATCCCCGTGAATTATTCTATGATATCACCGCCCAAAGACCAACTTTGGACTGGAATCATTTTATAAAAGAAAATATAGAACGACTTCCTGTTGGATTTATAAAGAAAGGGGCAACAGATGGGTTCCAATTTATTGAAGATCCAGCGGCATTGCCAAAACCCCAACGAGAAGCCTATTATAAAAAACTAGCTGATGCGATTTTTGAAGATGATGATTGGAAACAATTTCTTACAACACGCTTCAGTAATGCTCTAGATATAGCTCTAAGTCGTGTAGCATGGAACTACAAAACAGCTATTCCAGTATATTATGTCAAAGATCATAAAATGCAACTTTTACTTCCATTAGCTCTTGAACATAAGGGAACAATAGACGTAGCCCTTGTATGTAACCATAAATATGATAAAGAGAAAGAGGTAAACAATTACGAAGGAAGGACTATATTCACAATGGAAATGGCGTATAATAATGCACGATTGATTACTAGACCAGACAGTGATTGGTTGATGGCTGACATGTGTGCAAGAAAGTAATTGAGAAAGTACTAGAAGCTGTCCTAAAAGAATAAGTCTTATTAACATAACGATTCGTTAATACTTTTAAGGCAGCTTCTAATCTTTTATATAGCCGAATATTATTTTACCCGTATACTCCACCAATAAAAGTTAAGTATACGTTTTTATTTCATTTATTAAGTTTCTTTTCTCCATTAATCTATCCATATCCTCTGAAATCTTGTCATCTGTAACTTTTGCATATCCTTGCGTAGTTCTGATATTTGTATGGCCCATCATCTTTGATATGCTTTCCATAGGAACCCCAGCTGAAACCATCAGGGTACCAAAGGTGTGACGACTTTGATGATATGACAGGTTATGTTTGAACTGATGGGAAAAGCCCAACTCATGTATTTCAAACCAGATCATATCACGTATTGGTAACGGGAAGATGGGCTTACTGTCATCTGTCGTATTATACAAGGAAATTATCTGCTCCGCGACCGGATGCAATGGTATAAATGATTCAACGCTTGTTTTCTTGCGATATGTTCTGATATATTTCCGTCCTTCCGCAGTTGTACCTATATGATGCGGATAGAGATTACGTACATCAACGTAAGCCAAACCGCAAAAACATGAAAATATAAAGGTTCTTCTTGCAAGTTCCTGTAGTGGATCCTGTTTTGGATGGCTCATTATCTCCTGAAGCTGGTTCTTGCTTATATACATGAGCTTTGCGGGTGCCTTCTTTTCATATTTTATATCATCCAAAGGATTATATCTCAAAATTCCTTTATCCACGGCAAGATAAACCAGACGTTTCAGCCAGCAAAGACAATGGTTACGGTATGATGGCTTATGAGGGTAATTTGTTTTCAGATACAAAATGAAATTGGTGCCAAACTCTTCGGTAATATCTGTAAAAAGCATGTCCTCCTTGCCCAGAGAACGGATGTATTCCCCCAGATAGTAATGATACATTTTTGATTGCCTGTAACTGGAGGTTGAATCTATTTGAATGGAACGGATTTTCAGATTTTCCCGTTCCACCTCTCCTGCTTGTAATATATACTTCGGGATGTCAGCAGCTCCTGTCATGGCTGTTTTCAGCAGTTCCGCACTGATAACGCCGTTCACTTTCAACAGTTCAGCATAAGTTTCATCTACGCGTTTCTTATGTTCATCAAGCATCCCGTTCAGTCTGTTGTTCTTGACTTCCCCTTTCTTGCTGTTCCACTCTTCCGGCTGGCAATACAACCCGGTCGATAATACAACAGCCTTTCCGTCTATTGTAATACGACACATGATTGATGTAGTCCCGTCAGATTTGACTTTACTGCGGTTTATATAATACAGTTGCTTATATGTACTTCTCATGATTCTTTCATTCTTGATTTATAATACCAGTTTCATATCACTCGTTGCCTCGATGAATTTGTCCATATCTTCAAAAAGTTTTTTAGGAGTTACCCTTGCATAAAGCTGAGTAGTTGTCAGATTGGTATGACCCAGCATTTTGCTGATTGTTTCAATGGGAACACCAGCCTCAAGGGTTATCAGACTTCCGAAGGTATGTCTTCCCATATGATAGACCAAATCACAGCTTATGCCAGCCAGATCCCGTAAACCTTTCATGTGGCGTCTCATATTGGGATGGTGTATCATCGGGAAAAGCTCTTTCCTGTCATCCGAACGATATTTTTCTATAAGAGAGATAGCCTCTGGCAACAATTTGACGCGGGCCAGATATTCATTCTTCTTTCTCAGATACTTTAACCATAAGTCGCCTTTATCGTCCTTGTATATATTATCTCTAGTGATTGAAACTGCATCCGCATACGGAACTCCTGTATAACAGGCAAAGAGAAACAAATCCTTGGCTATATTATGAGTGATTCTTTCCGGTGGTATTACGACATCACGGATCTTCTCAAAATCCCCACGACTCAAAGCCCGTGGTGGTTTCCGGTTCTCTTGGGGTAGTTTGAAATTCACAAAATAACGCTTCTCTGCATGTCCTTCCTTGAATGCCATCCGGCAGATTTTCTTCAGGATTGCCAGATAATGTCTTGCCGTATCTACCGCAAGTCCTTTGTCCTTCAGTATATAATCCTGAAACTCCCATGGGATGTGTTCATTCAACTGTCCAAAAGCAACATCACTTGTCTTGAATCGTTTTTGAATAAATTCGCCAAGATACCTGCGGGTGTAAATGTATGTTGACATGGAGCTTTTAGCTACATCAATACCGATTCTTGAGCGCATATCCTCTATATGCATATCAAGCCGTTTCAACAGAGTCATCTGAGTTTCTACACTTCCCTGTAAAAGCTCTTTTACAGCAGTCGCGTCAAAATCAATCTTACGTTCAACAAGTGAATCAAATGCAGAATTGACCGAAAGCAAAAGCTGGTCAATTTTCGCATTAATATCAACGGCTTCTTTACTCTTTCCATTCAGTCGGCTTTCTCTTGGATTCCATAACTCCGGAGTACATGACAGCTTACAACTGAATTGCGCCATCGTATTGTTTACCGTTATTCGCCCCATTATCGGAGCCTTTCCGAATTTGTCAAGACCGCTCTTTTTCAGGTAGAGCAACACCTTGAATTTTTCTACTTTCATACGCTTATTTTTTAATGGCAAAATTACCTATTTTATAAGCGCTCTTTAATATGCAAAATGCTGACATACAGTGAATAATAGCCTCTGTGACAGTTTCTTCATTGTTCAGCCTGTTACCTATTCGGTTCAGGTAACTGGGCAGCTAACATTCTGGTAACTGAACACCTGCAATAACCTGTCCATTTTTGCTTTCCATTATCTCAGCAAAAAACAGAACTTTTGCTCATATTCAACCAATTACGTTTTCCTTTCTCATCCCTTCATCTACTTGCTTCCTATATTCTGTTCCACTGCTTTAGGCACTCATACGCCGTCATCCAAATCTCTTTAGGTACAGACATTTACACAGTATCGAAGATGTTGACGCACAAGAATGTCACCACCACTCAAATCTATGCTGATTTGGTCAATTCCAAGAAGCGGGAGACGGCGAACAAGATTTCGCTGAAATAGTATAAAGTTCTGTAAAGTAAGAAGAGTCCGACATGGGGTTAAAACCTAGTCGGACTCTTCTTTTTTATTTTATTTTGGCATAGATGGGTATAGAAATAAGTACCATATCGAGGACAAATGCTGCCACTTTCTTGGATTTATAACATGGTATTTATGAAATGACATATATTTGCGCACAAACAATTAGCAAATATCACTATGAATCAGAAAAGTATAGAACATATAGCACTCTATTCCCTTGTATTGGTAGGCACTCTTGTCGTTGGCGTTTTAGCTCGGCAGTTTGTTTTATCCAAAGGCGTTGACGATTTCAGTAGTATTGTTGCATTTTTTGCAGCAGTAATTGTCTTGATGGCGATCTATGCCAGTTTACAGACAACTTTCAATCAGTTTCTGCTGCCACGCATAGAAGCTTTTCTGTTTCGTTTCCCTGCTTTTCAAAAGATGAAAAAACACAATGACACCGTTTCTGTTCCAGAAGCCCCTACAATCAAAGAGTCAAAACAAGCTACACCTGATGTCATTGACCCTGCTCCTACCACTGAAGAAGCAATCTCTGAACCTTCAGAATATGAAGTCCTGCGAACCAATTCTATCGCAAAAAAGAATCGTGCTATTCAAACCAAATTAGAAAAGGTCCTTAGCTATACGAAGCAAACTATGGTTGCCTATATGAGTGAAGAAGATCTCAACCGTCTATGCACATACGTTGCAGAATATAGTACAGGCGATACCTTACAAAAGATATCGCCCGTAAAGGTTGACTCACAACTTAAAAGCATTGATATTATGCACTTTGGTTGGAATATTGGCAAGGCTTTTGGTAGAAAGCGTATTCATACTGCTACCTTTATCAAGAATGTCTTTGCACATACCCTTCGTGACTCGGAAATCTCAACTATTGAGCGTAAAATGTCACATACTGAATCTGTATGTCATATTAAATTAAATGGGAATTTATATTAGCTAAGATCCAATATTTTTCTTTTTAATTCTTCCTGAATATTAGTCATTTCCAAACTAAACATAGCATATGTTTCTTTTTCTTGAGGTATTGGTACACCTATATTGTATATCACACCGCCAAATCCACGTAAGTCGCCTAATTTAGTGACCATTATATCCATTGTGGATTTAGGATATATGAAACCGCCAATATTAGCTTTTTCAACATGCATATATGATATAATTTGATGCATATCATTTCTGTCTATACGATTATTATCTAAATGTTTGTATTTAGCATCTAGTATGAAATTTTCTTTAAAATAATCAGGATAACGTTTGCATCTACTAACTACAAAATTTATATCTGCTTCATTTTTATTGAATAAATATATTCCACCTTTTCCAGCTCTATTCTGTGGATGACTAAATCCGCATTCGTTCAATATTGTTTTATATATAAACTCCTCCCAAAGCCATGATCCACTAAATAATAAGCCATATATCCGATTATTATCAACCCCATATTTCAGCCTTTTGTGACATAAAATCTGGATGCACAATTTTTGTAATATTCTGTACTCTGTATAATATGGATGAGAAATTAGATTTTTATTTTTTATTAAAATATTATTTAACGCACGTTTGTCATATGACGGTGTAGCATTACATATTTGAGATACATAAGCTACAGTATCTGCATCTATTTGTAATATCGAAGACATATACGAATCTCTGATATATTCGATTGTGTGCCTTATAAGTTGTGTAAGATCATTATCACAATTATACTCCTTTACTCTATATGCAATCTTTCCAGTAAAAGGGGTGTTGTTTTTTATATGATTTGAAATATTGATAGCCCCTTTGACATTGATATTATTATAATTTTTAGTAGTATATTGCTTATATAATCCCTGCTTCAAAGCCCTTTTCAAATAGAATGGAAACATATATGTCAAAAAGTCAAATATTCTATCGTTTGATATTGAATGTTGAAGGTCTAGCAAATTTATATGAAATACCTTCTGCAACATGTAATGTAAAAAATAATCCTCAATATCATTCTTCGCAAATCTAGTACTAATAGTAATTTGACTATCATTTATTCCAACAAAACCTAACAAATCTCCTGTTTGCAACTTTTGGTTATCCATTGTAAAAATGTAGCTATCAGCAATACCATCATGATGGATATCTAGTTGTTGAGGGAATATCAATAGATTAGAGTTGTTGTTTTTGCATAGATTTCGTATAGTAAAGTTTGCTATCTTTGATAAGTTCTCTCTATCTTTATCTCTAAGTTGAGTTATTGGAATTTGACTATAATCGAAAGTTTTATATACATTAGACATTATGTTTGCTTTACAGTTGAAATTGTTTTTATTTGTTGTTATATGCTTTTTCAAATGCCGCCATCTTTATATTAATATCTTCGGTTCCTCTTAGGTATTCATAGAGTACGCCTTTAATATGATAATCCCACAAATATGACCACATTGTATCTGGATTATCTTTATATAACATAACTTTTCTGAAATATGCAGGGCCTATATGGTAAGATGAATTTAATCCTTCTGTTTTCTCTATGACCATATTGAGATTAACCATTTTTTCAATAGCTTTATTCTTTAAATCACTTAATTCATCTAACATTTCTATTCTATCCGTCGCTTTTATTTCTTTCCATGCAAAACGTCGACGCATTGCAAAGTCCATAGAATCCACACTCCTGTCAATATCATTCATTGTTCCAATAATATATACATTTTCTGGCACATAAAATCCATCTTCATACACATCACCATCTTCTATAAGGTTTTGATACTGGGTTTGAATTCTTCCAGTTTTGCCTCTGTATCCTGGATCTATCGAAAAGAATAATTCTCCAAAAATTTTTGAAATTTCGCCTCTATTTATTTCATCTATAATAAATACAAAATTCTTACGTTCTACACGTTTTTCCTCTATTTCATTATGATGTATAAAATTCTTATATAAGAAATATAATGTAGCCCAATATGCTGACGTATGACATCCTTTTATGGCATCAGTAACAGCTTTGTAAATATTGTGTATAGAATCTAGTGCTTCAATATTTTTATAGACTAAAGATAATTTTCTTAGCCTATTAAAAGATACTATATATGTTTTTTTTGAATCGTTACCTTTCGCCTTTAGAATAAGATTATTATTATCTGAAACATCCACTATTTCCATACTCATAGTGCTTGATTTTAGAGGAATCTCTTTAATTTCTTCGTTTCGAATTTTGTCTATCATATCATCATAGGCGTTCTTAAACATTACGTCCTCATTTATGTCTTGACGACTTTTTTTACTATCAATTAGATTTTCAAGTGCTTGAGCACAAAAATCCTTAAATACTCCACGCTTTAATTCAAATCCGATATTAGAATCTCCATCTTTTTGAATAGGCCTTAATCCTTCAACAAAATCTGTATAATCATATGAAGGATGAAATTGTACCATTTTACATTGACCATTTTCTACATTTGCCCCCAAATCATTAGCAATTAAATTCGCTAGATATGTCTTGCCTGTTCCTGGTGCTCCTGTTAGAATAAGATTTTTATTTCTTAATAGTAAATCCTTATAATAATTTATTTTTTCCATAACTTCATTTTTACATTCTTTTATTTGCCAAGCATATGTCGCTAAATCCATGAAATCCACATCAGGCTTTTGAGCTTTTATTAAACTCAAAATTGCATTGCTATCTATATACCAATTGCCTGTATATTGGGGCAGATTATCTTCAACTGTTGTATTTAAAAAATCAAATAATTTTTTTAAATGAGAATCTGCCACTATTGTACACAACAAATTAGGTTGTAACGATGCAATAAGTCTATGTTTGGACGCATTGTGATGCCTTTTTGTAAGACTATCAATTTTCTCTTCAAATAATTGATATTGATCCAAACATAGCGTTGTACTATCAGATATCGTTTTTAATATTGGTGCAATGTCCTGCCAATTGGCTTTAATATTTTCGATTTCATTTCTAGTAAAATGCCCCTGTTGTAGACTTGATACACAATTATTTGTTTTTATGTATTCTTCAAAAACGTCTTTATCCCATTGGTCCCAATTCTTTGATTTCGAAGCCTCACTAATAAATAGAGGCACATAATGTTTGTAATTGTTTAACCAATCATCATATACATTTATTGAATTAATTATTCTTTTTAATGTTGTCTTCATAAGAAAAGTTCTTGATGAATTTATGAAAGTCTTTATTTGAATATTACTTCAAAGATAGCGAAACATTTTATAATCAATGTCTACCACCACAATAAAGTTATCTCACAGTTATATTCCGGTGATGTTTTCCACCATCAAAACACCAATTTCCTTTGCCAGCGAACAATTAAAAACGAGTACGTATGGCAAACGAACAAATCACTTTTGATAAGCTGCCGCAGGCGGTAGGTTATCTCACAGAACAGATGGAACAAATCCGTCAAATGGTAGCGGCACTGCAACCGCAGATTCCTTCCGACAAGCATCGTCTTGTTGAAATTGATGAAGCCTGTAAAATCACACGAAAGGCAAAGCCTACCATTTACACGCTTGCGCGTAAAGGACTGATTCCAGCTTACAAACGAGGTAAGAAACTCTACTTCTATGAAGATGAGCTGTTGCAATGGATTGAGTCCGGACGCAAGCAGATGCAGGCCATGTCACTTCAGGAACAGGCTGCGGAGATAGTACATGGAGCGAAACGCAAACCAAAGGGAGGTTATAACTTTTGATCTGCATGGCTATGGCAACCTCCCAATTAACAGCAGAAGGTATTATCGGCGAGGCTGTACGCATCGGAGTCAAGATGTCCGGCGGTGAGTTCCCGATAGAAGTCTTTCCTATCAGGATTCAGCGTATCATCAGTAGTTTGCACGATTGTCAGGGCTATCCCGTCGATTATGTTGCTGCGGCTATCCTTGCGGCTATTGCCGTGGGGATTGGCAACTCCCATCTGGTACAGGTGAAGCGCAACTGGCTGGAAAGTCCCATTCTGTATATGGCACTGATTGGACGCCCTGGAGCCAATAAGAGTCATCCGCTGAGTTTCGCTTTCCAGCCGTTTATCGAGCACGACTATTGTCAGAATCAGGAGTATCAGAAGTTGTATGCCGAGTATGAACGCACTATGTCCATGAGCAAAAAGGAACGCATGGAAGCTGGTTTGGATGAATTTCCGCAGGCTCCCGTGCGCAGACGCTTTCTTGTTTCGGATATTACTCCCGAAGGATTGAGCCTGATACATGCCCAAAATCCCAGAGGACTCTGCCTTTGGTCGGACGAGCTGTCGGCCTGGTTCAAGAATTTCAACCGCTACAATAACGGTTCGGAAGAACAGTTCTGGCTTTCGGTGTTCAATGCCAAGCCTACGATTTCCGACCGCAAGAGTACACAAAGTTCCATTTTCATCAGACGTCCTTATATCTCCGTTATCGGTACCATCCAAAAGAAGATTCTGGGCGAACTGGGCAAGGGCGAGCGTTCGAGTAACGGTTTTATTGACCGTATTCTTTTCGTGATGCCTGAATCTGTCTTGAAAAGCAGATGGAACGACCGGGAAACTCCTGAAGAACTGGAAATCCAGTGGCAACAGGTTATCGACAAGCTGATCGCACAGGATTGTCCGCATGACGAGAATAATGAGTTGCAACCTCAATGCCTGCCATTCGATGAAGATGCCAAGCAACGGCTTTACGGTTGGCAGCATGAAAATGCCCGCCAATGTGATATGGAAACCAACGATGCTTTGGTCGGTATTTACTGCAAACTGGAAATCTACATTATCCGGTTTTGTCTGATTATCCAGCTTGCCCGATGGACTTGTGGAGAGTGCGACAAACGTACGATTGACCTTGAAAGCGTGAACCGTGCCATCCTGCTGACTGAATATTTTCGGACTACAGCCGTAAAAGTGCAGACTGCCGTTAGTCAGGAACAGTTGAGCGAATTGCACCGCAACATCTATCTGAACCTGCCGCAGAGATTTACAACTGCAGAAGGTATTGGTATTGCCGAAAGTTACGGGATGAAGGAGCATGCTTTCAAGATGTTTCTAAAACGCCACATCGGAACATTATTCAGAAAAGAGAATCATGGAGAATACAGTAAATAAACCTGTTACTATGCACATTTTCGCAACCGAGGGGTTTGTGAAGTTGCGAAAATGTGCATAGTAACATCCAAACTAAAAGAAAAATGAACTACAGATTCACATTAGAACCATACAAAGGTGTCAGCACCCGGCATACATGCCCGAACTGCCACCGCAAAAGTTGTTTCTCCAAATACATTGATACGGAAAAGCAAATCAGCTTTCCCGATTATGTAGGGCGATGCAACCATGAACAGAAGTGCGGCTACAACTATACGCCTAAAATGTACTTTGACGAGAACCCGATTGCCAAAGAGCGATTGAGCGAAGAATTTGTGCCGGTGTCAAAGCCACGCATAAGTCTGCCTCCTGCACCATCCTTCATTGAGCCGGAAATTATGAGGCAGTCCCTGAAGCTGTATCACACAAACAAGCTGTTTCAGTTCCTGAGTTTCCATTTCGGAAAGGAGGCTGCCGAAGAGCTGATGTTGCGCTACCATGTGGGAACTTCGAAGCACTGGCCGGGTGCTACTGTCTTCTGGCAGGTGGATATTTCCGGACGGGTACGTACCGGGAAAGTGATGCTCTACAATCCTGAAAACGGAAGGCGGGTTAAAGAGCCGCACAACTACATCACGTGGGTACATTCCCTTTTGAAGAAAGAGAATTTCAACCTTCGGCAATGTTTGTTTGGTGAACATCTTTTGGCCTCCGACCAGCAGCGTCCGGTTGCCCTGGTGGAGAGTGAGAAAAGTGCTTTGATATCCAGCTTCTATCTGCCGCAATATCTCTGGATTGCTTCGGGCGGAAAGAACGGAGCGTTCAATCGGGATGCCATGAGCATATTGAGAAACCGACGTGTCCTGCTCTTCCCCGATCTGGGTGCAACCGACTATTGGAACAGTAAAATGGAGATGATCCGGAGCCTGGGAATAGAAGTTTCTCTCTTTGATTTTATGGAAAGAAACGCAACAAAAGAAGAACGTGATGCGGGTTATGACATCGCCGATTTCCTGCTGAGAGAAGAAACAAAGGAGGCTATTCTTAATCGTCTTATCACGTTGAATCCGGCCTTGAAAACGCTGGTCGAAATTTTCGATTTACAGCTTGTCAATGTGGAGAAAGCATCGCTTTCAGCAACGGTCCAAAGTACCCGGAAAGGACTTTTCAAACGATGACTTTCAGATGTCTGATTCACTTCTTTTTCACTGGAGCAAGTTTATGCCGGTGTATTACATTTCCCGGCCACTTGCTCACCTCAAAAGAAGGTGAGACGGCTCCCGATGGTCACAATTATTAATCTCAAAAGCAAATATTATGGACAAGAAAAATACAGTTACAATCCGTCTTACAGACGAACAATTCGGCTGGCTCAGAGCACTCAGCCGACGCAGTAAACGCAGTCAAAGCGAGGTAGTGCGTTCACTTATCGAACACGGTACGGTACGCGAACGGATTACAAGAGAAAATCTTGACATCATCCGAAAACTGATTGGCGAAAGCACGAACCTGAACCAGCTTGCCAGACGAGCCAATGCTTACGGTTTTTATCGTGTGGCTGATGAGTGCAGTACCGCCGTTCAACAGATTTCACAACTCATAAAACAGCTCAAAGATGATAGGTAAAATTGTCAAGGGCACATCGTTTTCCGGGTGCGTAAACTATGTGCTGAAAGAAGATAAATCGCGACTGCTAAAAGCAGTTGGTGTCTACGGTTCACCTGAAGAAATAGCGGAACAATTCGAGTTGCAGACTTTACTGAACGACAAGGTCAAGAACACGGTCGGTCATATATCATTGAGCTTCTCCGCAGAAGACGGAGACCGCATCCGTGACGATGATGGACTGATGTTGAGGATCGCCCACGACTATATGAAACTGATGGGAATTGAGAATACGCAGTTCATCATCGCTCGGCATACCGACCGTGATCATCCGCATTGTCACATCGTTTACAACCGGGTGGATAATGACGGCCGCACCATCAGCGACAAGAACGACCGTTACCGGAACGAAAAGGTCTGCAAGATGCTGACAGCCCGTTACCGTTTGCATTTTGCCGAAGGAAAAGAGAATGTCAATTTCATGCGGTTACGTCGTCATGACAAGGTAAAGTATTTTATTTATCATGCCTTGAAACGAGAAGTTCCGAACGCCAGAAGCTGGAGTGAGCTGCGACTGGCCTTACGGAAGTACGGAATTGATACGCAATGGAAGCTAAGTCGCACGACCGGAGAGATGCAAGGTGTCAAGTTCACATGTGACCAACTGACCTTTAGCGGTTCAAAGATTGATCGCCAGTTCAGTTTCCTGAACATCGACCAGGAATTGAGATATAACGCACTTTCTTCTACCATGAACCAGCGTCAGTCACAGGCAGAAACCATACGCGAGGAACCTCGGCATGAATATCAGCAGGAGAATCATTCCGGTATTAGTCTGGGACTGTTTACTCCCTCTCTTACGGATTATGATACGGAGGAAGCGATACAGGCTAATCGGCTTAAAAAGAAGAAAAAGAAACCGAAACGTAAGCGAGGTTTCAGTCTATAATCAATTTTTTATTAACCATCAAAATTCAAATTATTATGAACTATTCCGATTTTATTTACGATTTCAATCTCTATTTGTGTGAGAGATTCGGTTACAGAAACTGCTGTTCCGTCATGCACAACGCCAACGGTATTTGTGTTTCTGTCCATGTAGGCGAAATGGATTTATACATTCGTTTCTGGGAATACAGTTGCGGCGTTGGCAGCATCCCCGACTGGAGCATTATCATTGTACGTAGCAACTTCAAACGAAACCAGCAGGAAAATCTGAAAGACCTTGCCCGCTTCTTCAAGGAGTACGCCCCGCGCTATGGTTACAAATACCTCTGCACCGAGGATGATGACTACAAGTATTATCAGACCCTTGGTTTGAAACTTATCCATAAAGGATTTTTCGGACAATATAATTATGGGGTGCCGTTAAAGGAATTGAATGTCTGATATTAGGTTTAAAGAAATGAGGGGATGTTTCCTCTCATTTTCTTTATATACCGATAAATCAGAATTTAGAGGCGATGGCAAAGCAACTTTACGATTACTGGTTTGTGCAGTTTGATTTTCCTGATGAAAATGGAAGGCCATATAAATCTAGTGGTGGTAAGATGGTTTGGAATAATAAGTTGAAGAGGGAGATTCCTGAAGGATGGAAAGTTTCAATGTTAGCAAATGAAGTTGATTTACAATATGGTTTCCCTTTTTCTACCGAACTTTTTACTGAACAAGAAACAACGGTTCCAGTCGTTCGAATAAGAGACATTCTGAATAATACAATCTCTACTTACACCACTGAGGAAGTTGAAGAAAAGTATTTGCTTAAAAAACAAGACTTATTGGTTGGTATGGATGGTAACTTTCACATGAACTATTGGACAGACAATAAATCATACCTTAATCAACGAAGTGTTAGATTACGAGCATCTAAAAATTCAAATGTTTCTATTGTTCAGGTTAAATATGATATACAACCATACATAAAGGCAAAAGAAGCAAGAGCAAAAGGTTCTACGGTTGGACATCTTTCTGATAAGGATATGAAAGAACTATATGTGTTAGTTTGTACTGATAAAAAAGCTAAAGAAAAATTTGATTCTATACTTTCAATGATTATAACAAATCGAAATGAGATAGAACTCCTTACCAAGCAGCGTGACGAACTTTTACCGCTCTTAATGAACGGTCAAGTGTCGGTAAATTCTGATTTAGCAGCTATTTTAAACTTTTTCCCCAAAAAACACTATTTATACATATACGTGGGTATATTTCCATAAGATCACTAAATTAATTTTATTATGAACGATAAAATTATTCAAAGAAAATTGGTCAAAATCATCTGTAAATGTTATGGAAATGAGTTCTATACAGGAGCAGGTACTAAATTCTGTTCCGAATGCGAAAAGCATTGGAATAAAGATTAATTAAAAAGATTCTATAGAGGCAATTTTGTCCTCTATAGAATTATATTCTATATTATGATGTTATCATTATCTTATAGAAATTATGAAAGAGAACATCATTCAGGCCATAGTTGCGAAGATGCAACGTAACTTAGACAGCCGACAAATGGCACAGCTTAAAACTGTGCTTGCATCAGAACTACATAATGTAGAAATTATTGAAAAAGCAGATTGTCTTAGCAAACAATCACAAGAAAATGAACATCTTCTAAACTCTTTCATATCAGCAAAAAAGATAGAAGGGTGTTCGGACAAAACATTAGCCTATTACCGTAATACCATTGAGCGATTATTAGTTACACTATCTGTTGCAATTTGTCATATTACCACAACAGATATTCGCTCTTATCTTTCTGAATATCAAGAAGGACATCAATCAAGCAAAGTGACCATTGACAATATGCGACGCATTTTTTCTAGTTTCTTTGCATGGTTAGAAGATGAAGATTATATTGCCAAAAGTCCGGTCAGACGCATTCACAAGGTAAAAACGGATTCACTTGTTAAAGAAGTGCTTTCTGATGAACAGTTGGAACAACTGCGTGATAGTTGTACCAATAAACGGGATCTTGCTCTTATAGACATTCTTTCGTCTACAGGCATTCGTGTAGGAGAACTTGTAAAACTGAATCGTGATGATATAGATTTCCACGAACGGCAATGTATTGTGTTCGGAAAAGGTAATAAAGAACGCATCGTTTATTTCAATGCCAGAACAAAACTGCACTTGCAGCAATATCTTAATGAACGCACAGATGACAATCCAGCCTTATTCGTTTCCTTACATTCGCCTTATACACGTCTTACAATCAGCGGAGTGGAAGTACGAATCAGAAAATTAGGGCAAACCCTTTCTATGCCAAAGGTTCACCCTCATAAGTTCCGTCGTACCCTTGCTACAATGGCAATCGACAAAGGTATGCCTATTGAGCAAGTGCAACGACTGTTGGGTCATGTACGCATTGATACCACACTTCACTATGCCATAGTGAACCAAAACAATGTAAAGTTGGCTCATAAGAAGTATTTAGGATAAACAATCGTGCCAGATTCTGACTGAAAATGCGTACTTTTGTATTCAATAATGAATACAAATGGGAAAATATAAATTAGGAGATATTGCCACTGTAGAGATTAGTGGAGTTGATAAGAAAATGAAAGACGGAGAAAAGAAAATCCGCCTTTGTAATTTTGTTGATGTTTATTATAACTGGGCTATTACCACAGCTCGGCATGACAGTTTTATGTTTGCAACTGCTAACACCAAAGAGATTTCCAGATTTCAACTGAAAAAAGGTCAAGTTGCACTAACTAAGGATAGTGAAACACGTGATGATATTGGAATTTCTACTTATATCGCTGACGATTTTGATGATGTGATATTGGGGTATCACTGTGCCCTAATAACGCCCAACAGAGATGTTTTGGATGGAAGTTATCTGAATGCTCTTCTGCATACAGAATATGCAAAGAAATATTTCGCTTTTAATGCCTCTGGAAGCGGACAACGCTATGCGTTATCCGTAGAAGCATTAAATTCTTTTCCTGTCCCAAGGATACCATTGAGAGAACAACAACGAATTGGCGAAATATTCTCTGCATTAGATAAAAAAATAGAACTCAATCGTCGGATAAATCAGAATTTAGAGGCGATGGCAAAGCAACTCTACGATTACTGGTTTGTGCAGTTTGATTTTCCTGATGAAAATGGAAGGCCGTATAAATCTAGTGGTGGAAAAATGGTTTGGAATGATAAACTGAAGAGAGAGATTCCAAAAGGGTGGGAGGCAGCAAAACTTGACAATTTATTTCAAGTTGTAGCAGATAAAGCTAAGAAAATGGGTATACAACATTTGTTATATGCTCCTATAGAAGTATTACCAAGAAAGCAGATGAGCTTTTATGATACTGCTCCTATTGAAAATGCAGTGAGTGGATTATGCAAATTTAAGAAAGGAAACATCCTTCTATCAAATCGTCGTGTATATTTTCATAAAGTATGTATAGCACCCTTTGATGGAGTAACAAGAGATACAGTTATTGTATTAAAAACATTAAACGAAAACACATTTGGATTTGATTATCAAATTGTTAATTCTGAGCATTTTATTTCTTATGCTACAAGGTTTTCTTATGGTTCTGAACAACCAGTTTTTAGTTGGCAGGATGCTAAGAATTATTATTATGCCAAGCCTAATAATGGAATAGCTGAAATATATTCAAATTGTGTTGCTCCTTTGATAAATAAGGTACTTGAAGTTCAAAATGAACTAAGAGAACTCACTAAACAGCGTGATGAACTTCTACCGCTTTTGATGAATGGCCAAGTATTGGTAAATTCTGATTTATTGCACGATTAAGTTCGATTTTAGAATCAAGATTGCAGAGCAATTTACCTATGTGCTTCTGCTCAGTCAATTCAGGAATCCATACAATACAATCCTTGATTTTATCTGGTGATGTATGCCGGATTTTTGTTTGCTGAGCGGCCGCACTCAATTGTTGTTTTATGACATTAGAGGATATAAGATAGAAAGCAAAATCCTTGTCTAGCAGATTTTCTTTACAAACAATCTTTGCCACATCTTGGCTCTGAATATATTTCCCGCTTTCTGGAATAATCGCAGTAGAGCCAAGCAAACCTATTGCCTGCTCTGTTAAAGGGGTAATAATATCACCCTTTTCCATTAAAAACTCCGGCTTAAAATTGCCGACATAATATAGATTGTCTTTAGATTTATTCTCCTTAAAGCAGTTATTCTGGTAGTCAAAATTACCGCATGTCAAACGAATGTATTTACCCTCAGTCGCATAAAACTCGCCACTGAGACTTGCTCCTCTTGTAACATCAAGGATTTCTCCCAATTTATATTTTTTCAATTCCATACGTTTGTTTATTAAAAAGGCAAATCGTCATCTGGGTCAAATTCATATCGCGCATTATTAACCTGTCGAGGATATTTGCCCATATAATAGTTTAGCAAAAACAATCCTACAGTAGACACCGCATTAACAACAAAGTAAGCGCACATAGGATCTTTAATAATAAAATCATCTTGTGTTTTACCGTGCATTTCAGTTTTTGTACTACGAAGGTCTTCAATAGCATTACTACAAGCTATCAAGGATTTGGCTATTGTCTGCACCTCTTGAGGTAATGAGTCGCCATTGTTTAAACGGAATGCTTTACAAATATTTTTTATTAACTTTGATAAGGTATCTCTACTATCATACTGAATCTGCAACCTTTCATCTTTTAACATCTCTTTAAGAATACTTTCTAATGCAGAATTTGCCAAGCCGATAGCAAGATTTGGATCTTTTTCTACATTACAGAATGCTTTGTCGAATGTTTGAGCAGCAGTTTCATATGATGATTTTAACTCATTTTTAAATGTAGGGACAGACGGGATGAAATCAGGTGTTTCGAGCCCCAAGTCAATAGCTATTTTCAATAATGTTTCGCCATCTACCTGATGGAGTGTCTTTTTTGAATCAATTTTCTTGCGTTCTTCATCTTTGTACTGAATGTAGAAATTTGCGTTTCCAAAGTCATCATAAACTTCTCTCCATTTTTCAATATAGGCTTCTACATCGTCATATGATTTGAATAATTCATACAATTTATCATTGATATTTTGTACAATCTTCATTTGATATTTTGGAGAAATTTTATCCATTGTCACTATCTATTATTATTTCCCTAACATTCCTCTAACTTGTTTATCAAAGTCAGAATCAATACGTTGTGTGCGATTAAAAATATCGTATTCACTCTCAGCCTTAGCTTTTGCCTGTGATGCAGAGATACGACCTTTGTCCGGAAGAATCTGATAATCATTAAATGAAAGGAACTTATTGACACTTGCAGCAAATTGTTCCATTGTGAAAGTATTATGCCGTTCAATCTGATTTTCAATATAATCAAAATACGATGTTACGGTCCTTTCCAATTGCCTGATCTCTTTCTCAGTCAGATAATTCTTAGCTACAGACACATCCGATTTGAGAATCCGACCATCAGGAGAATTTTTCCATGTAGTCAGTCCCATGTGTTCTTTTGTATGATCGGCTTTCGAATAGATAATCTCTGCAGCAGTCTGTCCTGTAATCGCATAATGGAAGCGATTTTGTACCATGGCATAAAACTCTTGAGTAGTCAGAGCGTTTTTGTCGTAATCAATACTACATTCCGCATATATATCAGTAATCTGTTGCCAGATACGGCGTTCGCTGGCACGAATAGAACGTACTCTTTCGAGCAATTCACGGAAATAATCCATGCCAAACACTGCCGTTCCTTGTTTCAACCGTTCATCATCAAGTACGAAGCCTTTCCGGATATACTCGTTCAGGATTTTGGTTGCCCATTGCCGGAATTTTGTAGCTCTGAGTGAATTAACCCGATAGCCTACGGCAATAATTGCATCAAGGTGATAGAAATCGACAGAAGATGTTTGTGTCTTGCCTTCCATAGCGCCATGTCGAGTGGTTATTTCCATTTTGGAAACAACCACTTCTTTCTGTAGCTCTCCTTCCTGAAAAATATTCTTCAGATGTTTACTGATAGCAGGAACTCCAACCCCGAAAAGCTGTGCCATAGCCTTTTGGGTACACCAAATAGTTTCATCTTTGACGATTACCTGTACCTTTCCCTCTTCATCAGGAAGACTATATAACAAAAACTGTATTTCGCTATTCATTGTTCCCGATATTAGCATTAAACCTTAAAGCGTCCAACTGCTTCATTATCTCTTCCTCCAGACGATGGCTTTCAGCAAACTGTTCGTTCAATGTCTTTTTATATTCGACCATGCGAGAATTAAACTCCTCTTCCGTAATATCCACGTAATCTATCTTGATGTCGAAATATTGCCCAGCTGACAACGAATAATTTTTCTCTATAATTTCATCGTAGCTTACAGCAACCGAGAAATCCTCGATGGCTTCTTTATTTTTGAATGTATTGACAATTAAGTCAATGTCATCCTTCAGTAATCTACGTTTCTTATTTTTCCCTTCCTTATATTCCTCTCCTAACTTACTTGCATCAATCAATATGACTTTCTCGGCAGAAGCAGCTTTGTCAAAGAACAAGACGGAAACATTCGTACCTGTATTTGCAAACACATTGCTTGGCATGGAGATACAGCCATATACCCAGCGGTTATCTATAATTTTTGTCAAAACCTTTCTTTCAACACCACTTTTGGCTGTAATGAATCCAGTAGGAATAACAATTGCCCCTTTTCCGGCCGTTTTCAGCGAATTGACAAGATGCTGTATAAAGCATAGATAGATAGACATTGACTCTTTCTTCTTTGCCGGGATAGATGGTACACCAGCCCAAAAACGTACTGTATCAGAAGCCAACGTGTCTCTAAAATCCGAGAAATCCAGGTTGAATGGCGGATTGGAAACCACGAAATCGAATTTTCGAAGTGTTCCGTTTTCTTCCTTATGGTAAGGTTCTGTAAGTGTATTACCTTGTACAACATTCGGAAGACTTCCTGAAAGATTGTTCAGAATGAGATTCAGTCGAAGCATCTCACTGGATTTTTCAGATATATCCTGACTGAAGATCGTACAACGGTCTTCTCCTATCTGATGAGCCAATGCCATAAGTAATGTACCTGTTCCTGCTGATGGGTCATAACAGGTTATACCTCGCAAGTCAGCATTATCACCAACCAACAAACGAGCCATTACCTGTGCAATTGCTCTTGGAGTATAATATTCCGCATATTTTCCGCCTCCTGCGTTATTGTAATCTTTTATAAGATACTCAAATATTCGTGAGAAGAAGTCATATTTTTCTGCAAAAACACTTTCAAAATTGAATGACGCAACGGAACTCATCAATGAACGTGCAAATTCATCCCTTTTCTGCGGATCTGTTACAAACTGTGTAAGCGCACTAAATATATTGACCCTGCTTTTCCCGGAAGTTACAACAGAAAAAGTATCTGCATTCAGATTGGCAATATCAATCAGTGTAGCATCCAGCCTTGTAGAAAAATCTCCTGCTCCGGAGGTATTGTACAAATGCGCTAATGTATGTTCAGGTTTAAGCAAAGGAACAGATGCTGGAAGATAGCTGAACAAATCTTCGACTTCTTCTTCCGTAAATTTATCATATTCAGCATCCCACTTGTCTGCCTTGCTCAATCTTTCTCCATAGATTTTATCACGTTTTGCCTCATATCCGAATTTGTCATTGAAATACTTGTACAGGAACATTTCCGTAATAATCTTGTACTCACCTCCACTATTGGCAAGACCGAAATGGGAAGTGGTCGATTTCAATGAGTCGATAAGGGCTATTGTAGCTTCTGATATATTCTGGGTATTTGCATCCATATTATCTTAAGTGAACTTGATTGTATTGGTTTATATATTCATTTGCAATGAGATTGTTGATAAACTTGCGGTCAGAGATACTTGCATTTATTCCCAAATCTATGAGTTGATGACCTATCATAGCCAATGTGTCTCTCTTGAAACTGTTTTCATTCGCAATGATGTTAATATCAAGGTAAATCCGGTTATCAATCTCACGTTTCATTTTTGACAGACTTTCTGCTATTTCGTATTCGGCTTTAGAAATAATAGGCCTTTCACGCTTTTCATTTTCCTCTTCTATCCGCTTGTGAATACGAACAAAACGCTCGTCTCCCTGATATTTCTTTTTGAGTATATTGTTGCGACGGTTGATTTCACGAATTTTCTTCATCACCGCATCCATATAATCAATGCTTTCTTTTGCATCTTGAGTACTTTGAGGGACAAAACCTTTCTTCCTAAAATATTCCCGAAACTCGTCAGCTAAAATCACATACTTGTCTTCCGTTCTATCAAAGTTAGCTTCAAATTCAGCCTGAACTCTTTCGCAACGTTCGCGGATGTCATTGACAATAATACGCAATTCCTCTGAAATACCTTTCTTGAACTCGAATTCCAATTCTGAAAGAGCGACATTGATAATTCCGGACACATCTGCTTTATGTTCGGTACTCTCCAACAGATTCATTCGTTCTATGCGGTGTGAAACCTCCGTAATAAGTGTAGGGACAGTACCTTTAGGCAGACTGTCGATCTTTTCTTTAAGTTCTTCATCTCCAAATGCCCTTATTTGGTTTATGATTGCCTTAGCATTTTCAAGGGTAGAACGGAGCGTATATAGATTTTCTTTATTCTCAATTTCATCTATTTCTTTTCTGAACTCTTCAAGATTATCACAAGTATAATTGAACAAAATACTGCGGATTTCTTTTATCTGTTCTATAATCTGCTCCTTATCTACAATGAGTGCCTCTCCTACTGTTTCCTTTTCGCCTGTTTCCTCAATATCGGCAGTACGGTTCAATTCACGCAGATAGCGGTCATTTGTAGCATCGAAATTTTCCTTGATATTTACAAAATCCACGACATAGCCATACTTGAATTTATGGTATGGTCTGTTTACTCTTGTCAATGCCTGGAGCAAATCGTGCCCGTCAAGGCTACGCCCCAAATAGAGTTTCTTCAAACGGGGAGCATCAAAACCAGTCAAAAGCATCTGATTGACAATCAAGATATCAACTGATAGTTTCTTCTTATATTCATCAATGTACGCCTTACGTTCTTCCTTGTCTCCTTCATCATGCAAAATTAAAGAAGCCCTAAGCGGTTTTGTATGATTTCCATAGGCTACCATAGGCTCAGCAGCCATCATCAGATTTTCATCATGTTTCTCTTCTATATACAATGCCTTATTAAAGCGTTCTTGCCACAAACGATACATTTCACGGGCTTGCGGATTTGTCTTGCAAACAATCATTGCCCCCACCGTATCATCAGCTTGTTCAATACGGAACCGTCGGAAATCGGCTATAATATAGTCTATTAATGCATTAAGGTAAGATTCATGTTCAATAATCTTGTTGCGGTCAATATCACTTTTTCTGACTTCAATACCACCTGCCAGTTTGTCAAGAATACTCTCTATTTTCTCTTTATAGATTGTTTCGACAGGTTCTCTCATAAGTTTCAAAGTATAGCCGTCTGCTATTGACTTGTCATAATAATATGTGTCAATATAATCACCGAATACACGCCAGGACTCCCTTTCCTCTTTCAGTAAAGGTGTACCTGTTAAAGCAATCTTTATAGAATCGCTATCGGCTGCCAATAAGTTTGCCAAGAAACTTCCTTGTGGGTTATAACCTCTATGCGCTTCGTCGATGAAGAAAATACGCTGCAAACGGGTACTATAATTGGAATCAATCTGTATTTTGGCGGAATCCTGTTTGAATTTCTGGATATTGACCACCATTATCTCCGCTTTTCCTTCTGCATTTTCCGTCAAATTCGTACTGCGTATATCTGACATCAATTCATCTCTGCTGTTAGCCGTCCTGACAGACAGTCCTCTTGCCACGAATTCATCCTTAGCCTGCTCCATCAAGTCAAGACGATCCACAATGAAATAAAATTTCACGGCAGTTTTCTTTGCTGCATAAAAATCAGTCAGACTACGTACGGAATAATATGCCAAGGCCGTTTTTCCGCTACCCTGTGTATGCCAGATAATTCCGCTTTTTACTCCATTATTCAATTTCTTTCGGATAGCAAAAGAGGCAAAGAGTTGTTGGTAACGCATTACATGTTTTTCCAACTGGGTAGTCTTACTACCGTCTTCCAATTCGATCTTTCTGTCCACATAGGCAAAACCATATCTTAGTAAAAAGAGAAATCTCTCTTTACTGAGCATCGATGTTAGAATCCGGTTGGTTGGAGTATTTATATCTTTGTTTGTATTATATTCAGGTAGATTTTTGATAACGACACAATTTCTGTGTTGCAATATCTGTTTTTCCGTACTATCAAATACAGCCTTATAAGGATACCCTGCTACAAAACCTTTATCAGCCTCACGGAAGACGTTGAAGAAAGCTTTGCTTTTAGATGTACAGCAATAAAATGCACCTTGAATCGGAACTCTACTTTCATTGTCATATTCCTGATTGTTGGAAAATATCATCAACTGAGTAACATTCAGGAATCTCCGAAATTTTGCGTTATTCATTCTCATGTTGATACGCTCCCTTTCTGCCAAAATACCGTCATGGTTATTCGGCTTCTTAACCTCAATAAAAGCTAATGGAAGTCCGTTTACAAAACATGTTATGTCCGGTCTAAAACTGTCTCCGCTATCCTGATTCTCACACTCAAATTCAGTGGTTACATGCCATTCGTTATGATCGGCATTTTGGAAGTCTATCAGTTTTATATTACTGTTGGAAGACAGTTTGTTATAAAACTCCCTTCCAAGATCATTATTATTAAGTATCAATATGATTTCACTCAGCAATTGCTTTGCCTGCAAATCGGACAGCTCTGGGTTTAGACGTTGAACACTACGCAAAAAAACATCCGTCAGAATATTAGTCTTGCTGTCATATTCTGTTATATTGTCCAAATATGTATATCCAAGCCTACACAAATGTAAGGCAGCCGGAACCTGCACTCGTGTATTTTCATTGAACTTGTATTCCATGACTTCACCTTTCTTCTTTATCAGTTATCAAGTCTTTCAAATCTACTTGTAGGATAATAGCTATTTGCTGAAGAGTATCCAAATTAGGCTGTGAACGATTACAAGCATACGCATTGACCATACTGAAACTCTTACCAAGTTTCTTAGCCAGCCATGTTTGAGAAATACCCTTTTCTGCTAAAACAGGTTTTATTCTGTTCAATTTCATAATACAAGCACTATTATTCCACAAAAGTAGTGAATTATATTGTATAATAGGTCTCTTTAGTCGAACTTTTGAATTGTCCAAGAAATGTTTAAGTGTTTTATTCTGTAAACTTTCGACGTATTGTCGGGGGCATTTAATCCTAAACAAAAAAATATAGGAATAGGATTATCAATACTTCCAACTGAACAAAAAACTCTAACTAATACTTATATTCTTGATAGATATAATTTCTGCTAAAATAACACACTTATCCGAGAATATCATGAAAACTTTAGAATACAACAAAATACTTCCATATTTTCATTGTCAGTATATTAAATTCATTATCAATATATTAAATCAATTTTATAAAATTCAACTTGATACAATTGTCTCATTAGGAAATGAAGCGAATAAACAAGCTATGAGTTTAGAAATCAAATATTCACAAAAAATTAGGGTTTCACTTACTTCGCATTTCCATGACAGATGCAGTGAATCAGAAAATGATTAAAAATTCATTATTAGAAGTTTTATGAAATAGTAACGAAGAAGGACATTATCAAAAAAGATTCAGCTTTCTTGATATATGCTTTAAAATATTACTTACAACAACCTATAAGACGGTTGTAAATTCTCGAAAGACCAACCGTTTTATCATTCAAAATATATAGCGAAACTGCATTACCAACAGCAACTCTTCCTTTTCTTAAACGCATTCAAAGGTTATGTAACTGTTTTTCTGTTATAAAATCACATCCATCTAAATAACTAGGAGTAGGCAATGAAACAGGATGTGGCTTGTATACTTTCACGCTTTTAGATACGTTCTTAAAATACATAACCTCTCTTTCTGTACATGGCGATTTAATGCTATTATCCGTCATCACATAAAGTAACGTCTTGGATTGATCCATTCTTAGTTCTAGAGCTTTCCATGTATCATGATTTTGATTTTGACGATTCAGCATTACTCTATCATTTACCCAATCAATATATACAGTCTTTCCTTGCTGATTAAGGAGAACTTTAAGTTGTAAAAGCTCATTGGCATCAAGTGAACTATGAGAAAGAAAAACATCATATTCCTGATACAACATATGTTGATTGGAGTATATAAGTTGAATTAGTTCTGTAGGATTTTTCTGTACATCAATTGGTTTTAGCATAGAGAGACGCCTTTTACCTTTACGTTTCTTTGACAACCATGGATTTTCTCCTAGTCTCTGAAGGGAATAAAAGGCCATTTCTCGAAGATCATTATTTTTTTCGCAAGCATTTATCTTATTCAAGAATTCTATCGTTTCATCACATCGGAACTGAGTTGCCTCTAGGAGTATTAGGTAACGTGCATTGATGTCAAGAGGAGAAGTCTTACGCGTTTTGAAATATGATTTGATCAGTTGTTTGATGTATGGAGGGCAAACCTCCTGAACAAAAACAAGATTTGAAGCGAGCTTATCATTACGCCGCCTTTTCTTCTCTTGCCCTTTAAGAACTAAAGATGCATACTTATTATTCCTATCCTGTTCATTCAAATATTTAGATAAAGAGCGCATATGAACCGTATGTTTTAAATACTGCTCTGGAGTATAATATGGAACTGTACGAAGCCCTTTACGGCTTCTTCGATAAAAATCATTTTTCTTTTCCTTACAATAACGTACAATATCCTCCCATTGACACGGATAGCACTCTTTAAATGCAGACAAGAAATCCTTAAAAGAGAAATTCTTTGGCATAACTTCAAACAACTTTTCAGAAATATGCTTTAGATGTAGGTTCTTCTTGAAAATCATATCTCGATAATTCTGCTTGCGGTAGTAGATGGACATATATTCAAATGCTTATTTATTAACGCTAACGTGTAGTTTATAAGAATTATTTTTCTCATAATCATCTTTAATTCGTTCTGCACGTTCTATTAATGAGGTAACATGATATTTAAAGTAATCCCATCTAACCATAGGAATATAGCTATATTCGCCATACCAAATTCTAGTATTATTTTGACAATCAACAATATCCGGATATTTTTGATTAAATAAATTCTCTTTTATTATTGTAAACATCCAATCTTTGATATATGTTGTACAACCTGTTTCGCAGCATGTATTTGACTTTAATGCATATTCATAATTCCCTTGTTTATCAGGTAAAACAACTGCGAGTATTGCATTTCTATGACTCTTTCTGTCACTACGAACCGTTTCTCTTAATGAATAATAAATTTCCCATGGAATCCATTGCGATTTATCATACTTTCCATACTCTTTCATATTTGGGGAAATTAGGACAATAGTAATAGTCGTGGGAAAGATTCTGTCCTTTAACTCTTGCCAAATTTCATCTTCTGACCAATCAGACAAATCTTCTCCATCATGCTCTCCAAAGAATATATGATCCTCTGCAGCTAATAGTTTTTCTATCTCGTCCACATAATGACGTGCCTTGGTAGGAAAATGCCCAAACAAGTGTTGTACATTTTCATCTGCATATTTGTAGGATACGAATACGTTTCTTGCCATAATAGAAGGGTATTAGTTACATATATTTATAACAACTGTAGCAACTATAATCATGAATAGCATAATTAAATAGACAGGATATACAGACTTGTTTAACATCATATACTTTGTTCTTTTTAGTTTTGCATTGTTATCTTCATTGTCCATAAACAATGGTCGAAAGTCAAAAAGAGCATTCCTTTTTTCTTCTGTTGAATTATCTCCTGTGTCCTCTAATGAATTCATGAGATTGATATATTTCTGTTCTCTATTACGCAAGGCACGCTCTAAACGAAGATAATAAGCATCTATATACCAGAACACAATTATTGGGATTATTGCTAGAAGCAACCACCAATCTAAATCCTTAATACTACAACCAATAGCAAAAAAGCCTGTAACAATAGTAACTAACCAAGTTTTGGCATTGGCACTATTCCCAGCCATTCTAGTAATGTTCTCCTGCATCATCTGAAGATATTGGAGATCTTGTGCGTCATAATTTAACATATAAAAGCGTATTTAATAATTCCATCTATTGTCTATAGCGTCTTCAATCAAATCTTCTATATGATCTTTTATGTCATTATAAACATATTCACTTGAACTATAGATAGATTTGAATAGAGTAACATAGTTTGATAACCTATGTCCAGATGGGGTGATAACGTTGAAAAACGGATTGCAACCTTCATTATCTTGATTACCCTGACTGTTTTTGAGTCGGTCAATGCGAATACCAACAATACCTTTGTGCAATTCCATTGCTTTTTCAATTTCATATTTTACCCACTTCCTCTCAGATGTTTCGTAACCTACTAATACAACTAGACAAGAACGCATAGAAAGTTGTTTATCTATCCATTCTCGTATCTTTGTATCTGACTTATAGCGAACCTCTTCCCAGTCATTATCACAAAAAGTAGACTGTCCATCGACTTTTCCCATGTTGCGAATTTGAGAAGCTCTCCATGCATCACGATTGTAGTGAAAACTAAAAAATACTTGTCTTTTCATATTAAACATCATTTGCATCCAGTTAAAAATCTGGACAAATTAAATATTAAATCAAATAATTCCGGAAAATGGAAAATTAAGTTCTTTGATTTCGTTGAAATTAGTATTTAGTCACAGCAAATATCTAAGATTGGTTTTTATCTTTAAGATATCTTTAAGAAGACACGTTTAGGATTTGTATAACTTCATACGTTAATCGCTCCTGTTTCATGTAAAGTTGGCCGATAGCAACAAAGTAATATTTATGTGTGAAACTATAGGAAGCAAACACATGACATGTTCGGAATCTAAGTAACACTAAGATTTCTGCGTAGTCTAGCTAGACTGACCTGTTCTCCCACAATTTTCATTTTTTTAATTTAATTTTCTTGCCAACTTGATATCCATTGTACTTTTTGTCGTAACTCAACTTATCATATAAATCACAAATATAGCAATTTTATTTTATGATAGGTTACGAAAATCTATTTTTCGAATTTACTCTTACCGTAATCTGCTTGACCACATCATTGGACGTTAGGACATTAAATGCTATTATATTATTCGTAGAGTTCGTATTTCACCTATAACAAACAATATATTGTTTCTTACTGGAAAGCGAAACTCATTATGATTGTACAACTTTTATCCTGATATTTATATATAGACAACACCAATCAGCAAGATGCTACAATAAATGTATATACACTTTTTGTAGCATCGACTTATGTAATTACATTTTTGTGCTATATTAGCAACATAATCAAAAATAGAGTGATATGGAAGAAGTTCCGTTTATATATGGAAAAATAGCCATCGGAAAAGATTTTTGCGATCGTGAAAAAGAAACGACTTACTTGGTCCAGTACTTCACATCGTTAATCAATACCATTATTATCTCTCCTCGTGGCTGGGGTAAAAGTTCGCTTGTAAATAAAGCCGCAAAATTAGCGATGGCGCAGAACAGCAACCTCCGAATCTGTCATATCGATCTTTTCAATGTGCGTAGCGAGGAGTATTTCTATTCGCTGCTCGCACAAAAGGTCATTGCTGCCACTTCCACAAAATGGGAGGAGGCAATCGAGAGTGCGAAGACTTTCTTTTCGCGCCTTGTTCCCAAAATTTCAATCGGTACAGACCCCACTAATGAGGTTTCAATTGACTTTGATTGGGAGGAGGTAAAGCGCAATCCAGATGAAGTGCTCGATCTTGCCGAAAAGATTGCCAGGAAGAAGGGGCTGAAAATCGTGATTTGCGTAGATGAGTTCCAAAATATCGCGGAATTTACAAACCCGGACTATTTCCAGAAAAAGTGCGTTCACATTGGCAGCTGCACCAAAGTGTGGCCTATTGCCTCTATGGCAGTAAGCGCCACATGATGATGGAAGTATTTACCGATTCATCCAAACCCTTTTATAAGTTTGGCAACCTGATGTTTCTTAATAAGATTGACACGCCTTGCCTCGTGGAGTTTTTCAAGAGTCGTTTCGCTGATACTGGCAAGGAAATCAACGATGAAGCAAGCCATTTGATTGCGAAGCTTGTAGACAGCCATCCATACTACGCACAGCAGTTGGCACAGCTTTCATGGCTCAGAACAAAGGATGTATGTACCGTTGAGATTGTGAGCGAGGCACACACGGCATTGGTAGAGCAGTTAAGTCTGTTGTTTGTAACAATCACCGAAACACTTACCACACAGCAACTGAATTATCTTAAAGCCCTTATAGCCGGCGAAAAGGCCATCAGTTCGACTGAAGTGATGCATCGCTATCAAATCTCTTCAACAACCTCAATATCCCGTTCAAAGGCTGCCCTTATCAAGAATGATATATTGGATAATAAGGCCGGTGAAATCTCGTTCCAAGACCCGATTTATGCCTATTGGTTGAAGACTGAGTTCTTTGCAAAATAATAAGACTATGAATAAGTATAACCTTACTTGGATTGACTTCGCCAATAAGAAAAGGTGCAGGCTTACTAAAGCTATAAATACTTTAGTAGTTATTTCTTGGAGAAAGCTTAATGTTGTATTATTCTATTCTTACCATCCCGGCCAACTGCACGAAATAATCATTTGACCAAATATCAAGTTCTTTTGGATTGCGCACGAAAGGCAATACATCTTCTTTCACTTGTTTTATATCAGCTGAAGAGAGACGCTCAATGAGTTTCTCCTTGAATAACTCTGGAGTGATATTCTCATTGTTGAACTGCTTGCATCGTTCTGCCAAATGAGCAAAATCAAGTGGAATATTATGGCGTACATACCATTCAAAGTCGTACCAATCACGACCTTTTACTCTGTTCTTCCACGCACGATATACTAAGGCGTGCATCTTGCCTGCAAACAAGTCGGGAAGTGTAAAACAACGGGTCATAAATGAATATGGCTGAAGCAATAGCTTCTGTTCCGTCTTGAAGTTCAACGGTGGGCAAGTATCTACTTCTATCTTTATCTTTATAGATTTCTCTGTTTGGAAAGTCACATCATACACATCGGTATTATCTTTAAGAAATGCCGATTCGACCTTTCCGAAATTCCTCTTGTCTTTTTTCTTTATTTCAACCTCACGGCCTACCATTGTAAAAGCATCAACGATAGCAGGAAAGTATTTCGTAAAATCGAACTTATCATCTTGCGTAAGCAATGAAAAATCCATATCCTCACTGAAACGCTGTAAGCCATGAAAGATTCTCAAGCAAGTTCCACCATAGAAAGCCGCCGACTCAAAAAAGCCTCCGGCATACAAGCCAGCAAGTATCACTTGTTGGTTCACTTCAAATATAGCGTTTCTCTTCTGTTGCTCTGTTGTTAAATCATAACGGGAGAGCATATTGTCGAATATTTCATTTTTCATCGTCTTAAGAATTTTAAAAGTGTCGAAATTGAATCGGCCTTTTTGCCAACTTTTATGTAGTCTTCGAATATGGTTTTATCCATCTTATTGAACTCATCCATATCCATACGAATATCCTGTTCAAGATATGTTTCCACATCTTTCATATAGCGAAGATTGACCTGCGAGGAATTGGCAATCAAATCACACAAAGCCTTTTCCGGTGATGCAATAAGAAAAGCATAATTATCCTTATACATACTCCTTACTCCTATTGGAAATGCTATTTTTGAGATATGTTTGTAGTCATAACAGCCGACCGGAGTTTGAAAGCTACGCGAATGCTTTACCGTCATTGATTGATGAACATATACAGCCTCGGGGATAAGTCCATAATATCGTAGTGCAGTAGACATTGAAATATACGAAGGTGTATAGAGATGGTTGGCTATCAACTCACTCGATAGGGTCTTTCCTGAATGTTTGGGGTTAGCCACATAAAGTCCCCGCTTCAGTCTGATGATAAATCCTTGCTTCTCAAGCCAGGTCACTTTTTTATTCGCAGACTTAAGTTCCGGGTATAACGATTCGATGATTGAAGTCGTTACAGGAATAGTTCCTATTTCAGTTAATTGTCTATCCATACCGCAAATATAGCAATAATTTGAACAGAAAAAGAAATAATACTTCCTTTTCTATTCAGAATATTACTACTTAAACAATCTTAAGAAATAGCGACCGCTGCCACATAAGGCTGTTGTTTGTGACAATCACCGAAACACTGACCACACAGCAATTGAACAGTCTCAAAGCTCTTATTGCCTGCGAAAAGGCCATCAGTTCAACTGAAATGGTGCACCGCTATCAAATCTCTTCAACGACCTCAATATCCCGCTCAAAGGCTACCCTTATCAAGAATGACATATTGGATAATAAGGCTGATGAAATCTCGTTACAGGACCCGATTTATGCCTATTAAATGAATACTGAATACTTCGCAAAATAATCATAATGTGGCTCTCGGTTTCAGGACCATTTTTGTACCTTTTCTCATCAAAAAACAGCATTTTTTACAAGTTTTTGTACCGCGCATTTTGATATTCAAGAAATTACACTTACTTTTACTTTCCAAAATGGAGGTACAAGCCGAGAATGGTGCTGAAAATCACTAACTTACACATTCTCAGATACTTGCCAACCTGCTGGTTGTACCTTTTAGAGCGCTATGCTATTGATAATCAACGATGTACACATACTGCATCGGAAAATCCCAATATATAGCAGTCGGTAATGGTGGATATTTTACCAGCTCATTGGACGGGGAGACATGGAGCGAGCCCGTACAGACTCACAAGAATGACAGAATTGACTGGCTGAACATTGAATATGCCAATGAAATGTTTTTAATCTCAGGTGAAAATCAAACGGGGCATTACATCTCATATTCAAAAGACGGAGCAAATTGGTCTGAACCCGTTACGGACTCTGGAAATGGGCGTATGGTATTTGGAAATAATTTATGGATAATTTGTGACAGTTATTGTATATATGTATGGAACAGGGATTTTACGCACAAAGAACAGGTTGAACCTTCTTATGACAATGCCCGTGTGGATTATTACGATGTAGCATTTGGTAATGGTCGATTCGTGTTGGTCTCAAGTTGTGCAAATGACGGAGACGTATTCACATCAACGGACGGTTTGAACTGGAAAAGGCTTTTTACAGAAATATCCTGTCAGTGTATCACATTTAACGGGAAACAATTTGTAGCAGGAGGTGGTGGAGGTCGTATTTGGACTTCTACAGACGGGGAGAATTGGACGGAACACCGTGCGTTACCCTCAAACTTCCTCCCGTCAAAAATCAAATATGGAAATGGAAATTATATCATCATGGGGACATTGAAGTGTATTTATACGTTATAAATGTTGTACCCATATCCTATGTTGATAAAAATAGAAAGGGGGCTGGAGTCGGGAAATCCCCGAACCAGCCCTCTTCTAAGATTTTCCAGTGTCGATATGTACGTTAGTACCAAAATTAATGAAGCGATAATCAACCAAAGTTTAAGAAATAAGATTTTTACTCCAATAAAAACGAATGAAATTGCAATCAGCACCCGAGAATATTTATTGAAATTTACAGCAGAACAATATGTAGGGGTACAAGGCCTATCGTATGCAACTATATATCACCAATTGGAAGATAGAGATGGACATGAAAAAAACAGTCAAGTTCTTGAAAACTTTGCTAAAGAATATGGAACACAAATTAAGTTCTTTGGTATCGAAAGTGTGATCGACAAAAATATCATTCCTGACTCATTACTATATCCCAATAGATTATTACTACTAAATTTTAATTATACCCATACTGCCGATTTATATATTCCTCAAGGCAAAACAAAAGAGTATTGGTTTCCCATCAATCATATTCATGGTGATTTAGAGAAGCCTGACGACATTATCTTTGGCAACGGTGATGAACTTAGTGAACTTGTAAAGCTTTACAACAATGAGCATTTACGCAATATCAAATCCACAAAATATCTCGAAACCGATAATTATCGTAAAATGTTAACTTTTATTAATTCAACTCCTTATCAAGTCTATATTATGGGCCACTCTTGTGGTAATTCGGATAGGACCCTCTTAAATACATTATTTGAACATAAGAACTGTATATCTATAAAGCCATTCTACTACATAAAAGAATATGGTTCTGACAATTATCTTGAAATTATTCAAAACATTAGTCGAAATTTTACAGATATGAAATTGATGAGAGATAGAGTTGTAAATAAAACTTATTGCGAAAAGTTGTTAGATTAACAAATAGCAATCCATAACAAGCATGATAAATAAAATGGTACTAATTTCGGCAAAAGATAAAATCGATTCCCTGTCGGTTGATACAGGAACGCAAAATCCCGTAACACGGTCAGGAATAAAGTATTTATAATTCAAATCTATAATTTTAGAATATAATATCTTTTTACAAACTTATACAAAGACTCATCTTATTTTCAAACACTTCTTATCGCAACCTTGATAACTCCGTCCTCTCTATTTTCAAAGATACGGTAAGCTTTCTCAATTTCATTCAATGAAAAACGGTGAGTAATGAGCGGCGCGGTATCTATACGGCCCGATTCTATCAAGCGAAGTATCTCTGCACAATTACAACCGTCCACCCCTCCGGTTTTAAAGATAAGATTTTTTCCATACATATCGGGTAAGGGTAAAATTTGAGGTTTATCGTAAAGTGCCACGATCGTTACAATAGCATTGGGACGAGCACATTTCCAAGCCAAACGGAAAGTATTCTCGCTTCCCGCCACTTCCAAAACCACATCAGCACCGCCATGATCGCTATTTTTACGAACAAACTCCTCGCAATGTTCAGGAGTAGTTACCAATATGTCGGGATAATGTTCTTGCAAAAACTGTATTCTTTCCGGGGACTGCTCACAAACAATAATACGCCGGGGATTCTTTAACAAAGCGCACAATAAGGTACAAATGCCGGTAGGACCGGCTCCAATAATCAGAATCGTATCCTCCGATGTAATTTCCGAAATACGTACGGACCAAAAACCGGTTGCCAAAATATCGCCTACAAACAAAGCTTGTTCGTCGCTTACCGTATCTGGAATACGATTCAAACCTTGATCGGCATAGGGCACTCGAACATATTCGGCTTGACCACCATCGATACGACACCCCAAAGCCCAACCGCCATTGGGATCCATACAATTATTGACATACCCACGACGACAGAAGAAACATTCACCACAAAAAGTTTCGACATTTACAGTAACCCTATCTCCCGGCTTAATACCTATAACATCTTCTCCCACATCTTCTACGACACCCACCATCTCGTGCCCGACCGTTACTCCCGGCACGGCATGCGGCACACTACCATGTTTGATATGGAGATCGCTGGTACAAATACTTCCAAGAGTCACCCTCACAATCGCATCGCGCGAATCTTTCAACCCGGGTTTCAGCTTTTCTTGCAATTCAAACTTACCGGGTTCAACGTATGTATATGCCAACATAATATTATCCTTATCATTTTTCAAAACTTCCCTCACAAAGATAGAAGAAACGGATTTCAGAAGCAAATATTCTTTGTTAAACAGAGTCACTACGAATCAAATAGCAATCTATTGGTGTATTCTATGACGACTACCAGCTATGTAAAAAGAGTATGACATCAATTAAAAAATATTTACTTCATACAAATACAAACTGCTTTCACAACTTTCTTGTTATTTTTGTATGACTAAAAGAGTGTTAATATGAAAAACCGAACAAAAAAATTGTTTAAGATTACGGGTATTACACTGGGAGCGTTGATAGTCTTTCTCTCGGCAGTAATCGCTTTCTCCATAAATTTTATATTTACGCCTGAAAAATTGACCCCCATCGTATTAAACGTAGCCAATCAAAACATAAATGCCAAGCTCGATATGAATAGCGTAGAGCTGACCTTTTTTTCAACTTTTCCCCGTTTTGGAATAAAATTGGAAAATGGCACATTGGTATCAAAGGCTATCCGTGATTCTTTATGGCAACGTACCGACACATTAGCCACTTTTCGAAAAGCCATTGCCGTAATCAATCTCGTCGATTATTTGCAACAAAAAAAGATCAGTATCAACCGATTATCATTGGATAGCACAAACATATACGCCTTTAAAGGAAAAGATGGAATCGCCAACTGGAATATATTGATCGCCGACACGACAAATACACCCGATACAACAACCGCTACTTCGCCAATTATTAACGAAATAGACATCAAGCACGTTTCGCTACGTCATACCACGGTCACTTTCGACGATCGGGAAACGAATGTATTCGCCAATCTATGGGATGCAAATCTTAAATTAAAAGCAAATTTAAAGAAAGAACAGTCTACGTTAACGTTGGATTTCAACAACAAAAACATTCTGTTCTGGCAAAATGGTGAATTACTGGCTCATCGTATCGTCACTCACCTACAAACCGACATCGAGCTAAATCGTTCGAAACGGGCTCTTTCCTTGCACGATGCTATGATGGAGATTAACGGCATAAAATTAGACATACACGGCTCTATCTGCAAAGACACGACCGCACAAGCGTTAGATATCGATCTGCAATACGGGCTACATGCTCCTTCGTTGGAAACAGTCCTGCACATGATTCCCGAAAGTATTCTTAAAAAAGAAAAAGTTTCGGCCAAAGGCGACGTTACAGTTAATGGCAATCTAAAAGGTCTATATGGAAAAGGGAAAATGCCATTAGCTACATTAAAAATAGAAATAAACGATGCATCCGCCCAATATGCCCAATTGCCCTATGGAATAGATGAACTTAAAGCCAACTTTTTCGGACAGATAGATTTAATGCGGCAATCGCCATCTTATCTCGATCTTAAAATATTTCACTTCAAAGGAGCTCATACCGATATCTTGGCCGACGCCAAAGTAAATGATCTATTAGGCGATCCCGATATCTTGTTTTATACCCAATCTACGATAGACCTAACGGCATTGGCACAAACGTTCCCTTTACAAGATGGTGTGAGTATCGAAGGGAAATTAGATGCCGACATGAACGTGCGTTGCCGTTTGTCATCTATCAAAAAGAAAGACATAGGACGAATTCGGGCCAAAGGAAAAATAAATATGAGCGAATTGGCTTTACGAGACAAAAATAAGAAATTCGAATTCACGAGCGATGCTTCACTGTCTTTCGTGGGAAACGATGTATTAGGAGCCCATATCGAAATAGGAAATATGGCTTTTCACTCAACGCGATTAAACTCATCGATAAACAATCTATCGGCTTTAATAAAAACGACCAACCCACAAGATACTACACGAATCGCTCTTGTAGAGTGTAAACTAAATGCAAACAAACTAAAAGCATCCCTACCGGATACATCAAATTTATTTTGCGGAAAAACTGCCGCAACCATAAAATTACAACCGACAGAAAACAATCCTACCCGACCCGAAATAGGATTCGCATTAGAAGCCGACACCTTGTTCTGCCGTCTCGGAGATACTAAATTGGGCATGGACAAAGCCGGGATTACAATAACAGCACAACAATTAAAAGACTCTTTGTGGATTCCAAAAGGCATAGTAGGTTTTAATCGACTTTTTGTACGTACCCCACAATCGGCTTTACCTATTCGAATGCAAAAGACTGCGATTTCAGTCGGTAATCGAGCTATTACTTTACATAACGCAACCATGAAAATAGGAAGATCCGATTTAACGGCGACGGGTGCTATTCACGACTTATACGGCGCTATGCGTCACAATAAAAAACTACGGGCCACATTAACACTTTCCTCTAAGAATCTAAATTGTAATCAGTTAATTCGGTCTATCTCTTTTCCAAAAGACACTGCTCAAATCGAAACTGAATCCGACACTACGTCGACTGCCCTAAAACTATTCGTTATTCCTCGAAATATCGATTTTGAATTACAAACCAATTTGAATCGGGTTCGTTACGGGAAAATGGTTTTCAAAAACGTACACGGTGCAATAGATATACGCAATCAAGCCATTCACCTCAAAGAGCTCAGTATGGAAGGAATGGATGCGACTATGCGCACGACGCTGATCTATCAAGCCCAACAACCAGAGCAAGGATATGCCGGATTCGATTTCAAACTTCATAATATCAATATAGGGAAACTTGTCGATTTTATTCCTTCGTTAGATACCATTGTTCCCATGCTACGGTCATTTCAAGGAACTGTCGATTTCAATGTATCGGCCGAGTCGGGATTAGATTCATGCCTCAATATAAAAATACCCTCATTACGATCGGCTATCCATGTTGAAGGTGATAGCCTCGTCCTTCTCGACGGTGAAACTTTTGCCGAAATATCGAAAAAATTTTTCTTCAAGAACAAAGAGAGAAATTTGATCGACAGTATCTCTGTCAACATCAGTGTCGAAGACGGTAATGTAACCGTCTACCCGTTTGTAATAGAAATGGATCGCTACCGGGCTGCCGTAGGAGGGAACCAAGACTTGGATATGAATTTCAATTATCACATATCCATACTCAAATCGCCCATACCCTTCAAACTGGGACTGAATATTTCGGGAAATTTAGATAAAATGAAGTTCGGTATGGGCAAAGCCAAATACAAAAACGCTGTCACACCGGTAGAAATACACAAAGTCGACAGTACTATTGTAAATATGGGAGAACAAATTGTTCGGGATTTCAAGAAAGTCATGCGACGACAATTGCCACAAACACAAGCCTCCAACAAATAAGTATCATGTTCGATAAACCCATATGTCATATAAAATCGCCCTATCTTCTTCCCGAGATTACACAGAAATACTTAATGTATGGAAAAACTCTGCAAGAAGTTTCCTTTACTTTTTAAGTGAAGAAGATGCACTTTACTATAAAGGGCTCGTCCCTTCCTACTTTCCACAAGTAGAATTGTACATTGTTAAACGGGAAGAATGAAATAACCTCATTTATAGGACTAAGTAATGACGGAATCGAAATATTCCCCGTCACAAGGTCGAGAATTAGGACAACAAGTTGTAGAATAAGAATATCCATCGGATAGATACGAACACAATATAAAAGTCATTCGATTCTACTGCACTTATCTGTTCCAAAATAATCGGTCGGGACAAAACCGACCTTTCGGAAAAGCTCTACCCTATATTACACCTAGTCATTAAATCGATACGATTATCGCTTATTTCATAAATACGAAATAAACGGCAAGAACAAGGCAGCCGAACGCCGCAATATGGTTCCAATGCAACGACTCTCCTTTAAAAACTACGACCGAAAATAAAGTGAATATGATTAACGTTATTACTTCTTGTATTACCTTTAATTGCATAAGACTAAACGGCCCTCCATTCTCTCTGAATCCCAATCGATTAGCTGGCACTTGGCAACAATATTCGAACAATGCTATACCCCAACTAAGCAATATCACACCATAAAGCGGCCAATTATTGATAACCTTCATTTCTTGCAATTTCAAATGCCCATACCAAGCCAGTGTCATAAACACATTAGAAACAATAAGTAATCCTATCGAATATAATCCTTGCATTGCGTCTTATTTTGGAGTGCAAAGTTACACGAAATAGCAGTAAATAGAATAAATTTCATAGGTCAAATTTATTAAAAGCTGTACAATAAAAAGTCCCCTTCAAAAATTATTCCCCCTCGATATATTATCTCTATATTCACATAATATAAAAAATAGGCTATATCTCGGTAAAATCAAAAATTTGATTTTGTCATCAATTATATTATCTTTGTAGAAATATATAGTAAAGCATTGTATGAATAGAACCCATATTGAAACTTTTTCATACCAGTTATCGCCTCAATACTATTTTAACAGACTGCTGAAAATTTGGTTACATAATAATTGGGGGTGGCTTCTATCTTTTTTCCTCCTTCTCGTGGGGCTATCCATTCAAAACCCTCTATTTATTTATGTAGGACTTATCATTTTATTTTTGGTATTTCCTATGATCATCTCTTACCTGTGGTTCGCTTATGCCCTACACCCCGATTGCCGTATGTCCATACTTTCAAAGACAGTCGAAATAAACAAAAACGGCCTTTCTTGTACTTTCGACGATGGACGAACAGAATCCATAGCATGGAAACGAATTACCCATATACGTTATACCTCGACAGACATTATCTTCCACTTGTCAAACTATATTTTTTTCATTTTACCATACAATTCGTTCAAATCGAATGACGATTTAGAATACTTCTTAAAAAATTTTCTCGCTCTCAACATTCAAAATAAAAAATAATTGTATATTTGAGTACAATTTTTCAAACATGAAAATGTTCAGACAAATTCTAAAATATTCATTTGCAGTCCTAATTGTCTTCTCGACAATCTTCTCATCGAGTGCACTGACGCTTGACGAAGCACGAGAGTTGTACAAGGCCGGTAAATACAAAGAAGCCGCTCCTATATTCAAGGCACAACTGAAACGCCGCCCCAATGATGGATCGTTGAACCATTGGTATGGAGTATGCCTTTTTCACGAGAAAAAATATAACGAAGCTGAAAAATATCTGAAAATAGGGGCTAAACGTAAAGTTCTCGAATCGCCTCACTATTTAGCAGACATGTATATGGCTCAATACCGCTTTGAAGATGCCATAAGCAGTTATGAAGAATATACAGCTGCATTGTCCAAAGCGAAAAAACAAATACCCGATTCTATCGGCAAAGCCATAGCTCGTGCACGTAGAGCGAAATTAATGTTGCAATATGTCGAACGGGTACAAATCATAGATAGTTTGATAGTTGATGCTGACTCATTTTTCAAGTATTTCAAAATGTCCCCCGAATCTGGACGGATAGGGACGAATGAAACACTAGGCATAGATATTCCCGAAAACACGATCGGCTATATTCCTCAACGCGGAGACAATGTATTTTTCGGATATCCCCTTGAAGGTAAAGGATATGAATTATGTACAAAAAATAAGCTGATAGAAGGGAAATGGAGTGACATCATACCGTTACCCAATGGTGTCAATACAGAACAAGATGAAGCCTATCCATTTTTTCTCAACGACGGAGTTACACTCTACTTTGCCTCAAATGGAGAAGGTTCGATCGGAGGATACGACATATTCATTACCCGTTTAAATCTCGAAAATAACACCTACTTGAAACCCGAAAACGTAGGTATGCCCTTCAATTCGATATACAACGATTACATGATGGCAATAGACGAGATGTTAAACATCGGTTGGTTTATATCGGATAGAGAACAAATTCCCGGAAAAGTGACAATCTATCTATTTATCCCGAATGAGAGCAAACAAACATATAACATCGATGAAATCAAAACCGATATCAAATCGCTAGCTCTGATTCGATCTATTCGAGAGTCTTGGCCGGAAAATGCAGATTATACCGATTTATTGCAACAATTGGACAATATCAAGGAACCCAAAAAAGAGACTCGCCCCGATTTCATCTTTGCAATTTGTAACGGAATCCATTATACTAAACTTGACCAATTCGTCAATCTTGAAGCTCGCAATCTATATGTAAAGTCCAAAGAATTACGTAAGAATATCATTCAAATAGAAACTAAGCTCTCGGAACTGCGATCTCAATATACTAAATCGAAAGGCACAACTTTAAAAAGACTATCGTCCGAAATTCAAAATTTGGAATCGCAACTGCTCACACTCTATCCTCAACCGGAAAATTACGAAAATCAGGCTCGAAAGATAGAACTCGATAATTTGCAAAAGAAATATAGATAGAACCTAAATCTAAGAAATATGTTTGATATATTAGCTGTTACACTACTAATAATATTAGCGCTAGTTCTGGCGGTACTGGAAATATTCTTTCTTCCCGGAATTACCATCGCAGGTATATGTTCGGTCTTATTTTATGGAGGTGGAATTTACTATGCCTATTCGGCCTTCGGGACAAATGGGGCTGTAATAACATTATTCATTGCAGCCGTCACTACTATTGCTGTCATCATAGGATTTATGCGATCCCGAAGCTTGGACAAAATGTCTCTGCATACCGAAATAAGCTCGGTAGTACCCTCCCCGATAACCCCTGATATTAAAGTCGGCGACATGGGAGTAACACTAAGTAGACTAAACCCTATGGGAAAAATCATCGTGGGAATCCACACCATCGAAGCCCGCGCAGATAATGAACTGATTGACGAAGATACACCTGTAAAAATAATCCGCATAGAACCCACTGTAGTCATTGTTTGCAAAGAAACAGAAAATGAAAAAACAGGGAATAATATAAACACTTCTAAACAAAAATAAAATTATGGTAGGATTAAGCGTATTTCTTCTAATTGGCATTATTGCCATACTCGCTGTATTCTTTTACTTCGTACCTTTCCTTTTATGGATTTCGGCACGAGTATCGGGGGTAAGAATCTCTCTTATCCAATTATTCTTGATGAGAATCAGAAAAGTACCGCCACAAGTCATTGTTCGAGCTATGATTGAAGCCCACAAAGCCGGACTTAAAACAATCACGCGTGATGAATTAGAAGCTCACTATCTGGCCGGAGGTCATGTAGAACGCGTCGTACACGCACTCGTATCCGCTTCGAAAGCTAATATAGATTTAGGCTTCCAAATGGCTACTGCTATTGACTTAGCCGGACGCGATGTATTCGAAGCCGTGCAAATGTCTGTCAACCCGAAAGTTATCGACACACCGCCGGTTACAGCCGTGGCCAAAGACGGTATACAGTTAATAGCCAAAGCTCGTGTAACAGTACGGGCAAATATTCGTCAACTGGTCGGCGGTGCAGGTGAAGATACCATATTGGCTCGTGTAGGAGAAGGTATCGTGTCGTCCATCGGCTCGTCTGAATCTCACAAACAAGTCCTTGAAAACCCGGATTCCATATCCAAACTAGTATTGAAAAAGGGGCTTGATTCAGGAACTGCATTTGAAATCCTCTCCATTGATATAGCCGATATCGACATCGGTAAAAACATTGGAGCCACTTTACAAATGGATCAGGCACAAGCCGATAAAAACATCGCACAAGCCAAAGCAGAAGAACGTCGGGCCATGGCTATCGCTCTCGAACAAGAAATGAAAGCCAAAGCACAAGAGGCAAGAGCAAAAGTAATCGAAGCCGAAGCCGAAGTTCCCAGAGCTATGGCGGAAGCCTTTCGTTCGGGAAATCTCGGAATCATGGATTATTATAAAATGAAAAATGTCGAGGCAGACACAGCCATGCGTGAATCGATAGCCAAGCCATCGAGTAAACCCGAGAAATAAAGAAATCAAGTAATTAGAGAATGAATCGGACATTATAAAAATGTGTATACTCCAAGTAACAGAAAAAAAATACTTAGATATACGAAACTTTTTTAGTCCGACGATTGTTATATAAGTAACAAAGAAAAATAAATAATTATGATTTACGAATTGCCTCCATTACCTTATGGTATTAATGATTTAGCCCCTGTAATCAGTCAGAAAACGATAGAATACCATTACGGTAAACATGAACAAACTTATATCGATAACCTAAATAAACTTATCGAAGGAACACCCTTCGCAGACAAGCCTCTCGAAGAAATCATCAAAGAAGCCGACGGAGCTCTATTTAATAATGCCTCCCAAGCATGGAACCACATATTTTATTTCTTCACATTCTCCCCGAATGGAAAAAAAAGTCCACAAGGGAAGTTGGCAGAAGCTATAAATAAGAAGTGGGGAAATTTCGAAAACTTCCAAAAAGAATTTGAACAAGCAGGGACTACTCTATTTGGATCTGGTTGGGTCTGGTTATCCAAAGATAAAGACGGAAATCTGGTTATCAGTAAAGAAAATAATGCGGGCACTCCTTTGACCAAAGGACTTACTCCTTTGTTAACGTTCGACGTATGGGAACACGCCTACTATATCGACTATCGCAACAGACGAGCAGAGCAATTGCACAACCTCTGGAAAATCGTCGATTGGTCGGTTGTTGAATCAAGATATCTATAATTCGCATAGTCGCGCGTGAGCGTAACTCTATCTAGCACTTTAAAATAAGCATAATGTGATGAATTCTAAAAAAGAGATGCTGCGTGAGCAGCGTCTCTTTTTGCATTTAAAAATTCAAAGATAAATTCATATAGACAAAAAAATCATAGTTTTTCTATACATTTAATAAAAAATTCATATATTTGCTTTTCAATTAGATGTAAAAACTTTATTTTTACTTTATAAATCACAAAAACCAAAGGAGTAAAATGGCTACAAAAAAATTTATCCTTGCAGAAAAAGACATACCACAAGCATGGTATAATGTCATTGCAGACATGCCCAACAAGCCAATGAGTCCATTAAATCCGGCAACCAAATCTCCCCTAGCCGTAGAAGACCTCTATCCGATTTTTGCAGAAGAACTCTGTAAACAAGAATTAAACACTTCCGACGCATGGATAGAAATCCCCGAAGAAGTACGCGATATGTACAAAATATGGCGTCCTACTCCTCTTGTCAGAGCTTTGGGGCTCGAAAAAGCATTGGATACTCCTGCACACATCTATTTCAAGAACGAAAGTGTAAGCCCTGTTGGTTCTCACAAATTAAATTCGGCCATACCACAAGCCTACTATTGTAAAAAACAAGGTATAACCAACATCACAACCGAAACCGGAGCAGGACAATGGGGGGCTGCACTCTCTTTAGCCGCAAAAGTATTCGGATTGGAACTTGCAGTCTACATGGTTAAAGTGAGCTTCCATCAAAAGCCCTATCGACGTTCTATTATGCAAACATTCGGCGCACAAGTTATTGCTTCACCCAGTATGTCGACCAAAGCAGGACGTAAAATATTAACCGATCACCCCAATTATCAAGGAAGTTTAGGTACGGCAATATCTGAAGCGATAGAATTGGCAATGAGTACCCCCAACTGTAAATATACTTTAGGTAGTGTACTCAATCACGTATCTTTACATCAAACAGTAATCGGGCTAGAAGCTGAAAAACAAATGGAAATGGCCGGCGAATACCCCGATATTGTCATCGCTTGCTTCGGAGGTGGATCCAACTTCTCGGGAATTTCATTCCCATTTTTACGCCATAAATTAAAAGAGGGAAAAGACATTCGGTTAATCGCAGCCGAACCTGCGTCCTGTCCCAAATTGACCAAAGGAATTTTTCAATACGATTTTGGAGATGAAGCGGGCTATACACCTCTACTGCCCATGTACACTTTGGGACATAACTTTTCCCCGGCCAATATACATGCAGGTGGACTACGTTACCACGGAGCAGGAACGATCGTTAGCCAACTGAAAAAAGATGGCCTCTTGGAAGCCGTGGACATAGAACAACTCGATACATTCAAAGCAGCTACATTATTCGCTCAATGCGAAGGAATTATCCCTGCCCCGGAATCCTCTCATGCAATCGCCGCCACTATACAAGAAGCACTAAGAGCAAAAGAAGAAGGAAAAGAAAAATGCATCCTCTTCAATCTATCCGGCCACGGGCTCATCGATATGGCTGCCTATGACCAATATTTAGCAGGAGACCTTCTGAACTACAATTTACCAGAAGAAGAAATAGCTAAAAACATCAAGGAGTTAGAAAAAATAATTTAGTCATTCATCTTCAAAACAATAACAATCTTATTCGAGACACTGAAAAAATTTCATACCGAAAGTTTGTTCAATAAAAACAAATCGGTTATATTTGCATCGCTTTTCAAAAAGCGAACGGCGGTTTAGTGTAGTGGCCTAGCACGCAACCCTCTCACGGTTGAGACTCGGGTTCGATTCCCGGAATCGCTACAACAAGGAATGAAACCTCAAAAGATTACGTATTAAGCTTTTGAGGTTTTTCTTCCCTAAAACAGGGCTAATACGGATCAAAAGCCCCCTCGTGTTTAGCGAATCACCCCAGATTCGTTAAATAAAAAAATGCTTAAAAATACGGTTCCCGCGCGGATTGATTTTAACATTGACAATCTGCCACAAAAATCCACAATCGACGAAATAATAAGTTTTACATATCCAAGGCTTCGTGAAAATGACCCTGCCTGGTATGTTGAGTTTTACGCTTTCGACCCAGTTAGAGGGAAAATGAAAAGGAAGCGAATAAAGATAAACCGATTGGCGACAAAGAAACAGAGGCGGGAGTATGCTGCAGGTCTGATTATCCGGCTTTACCAACAACTTATCCGGGGGTGGAATCCCTGGGTCGAGAAAGAATTTAAGGTTGCGATATCGTTTGATGATGCCATCAAACGATATGTGGAGAATAACAAGAAGATGTACTCCGATGGGATTTTCAGAAAAGAGACATACATCAGCCACGAATCAAAGATTAAAAAGTTGGTTGCCTATAATCAACAGAGAACCTCACCCATCATCTACCTCTACCAGCTGGACAAACGATTTTGCAACGATTTCCTCGATTACATACACTTGGAACTGAAACTGTCCCCTCAGTATAGGAATAATTGTCTCACTTTTCTCAAAGCTTTTTGCTCCTTTTGCGTAGAAAAAGGACTTATGAACGAGAATCCGGCCTCCGGCATAAAACCTTTCAGTCGAAAATTATTCCAGAAAAGGAGGAAAGTTATTCCGCCCTCTGTGATTCGACAGATAAGCGAATATTTGATGTCGAACGACAAACACTTTCTTTTATCGTGTTATCTCTTATACTACTGCTATATTCGTCCCATCGAACAGACCCGGCTGAGGCTTCGATATTTCAACGTTAAGAATTGTACCTTGACAATCCCGTCCGAAGACAGCAAAAACAGAACGACACAAACTATAACTATCCCGAAAAAGGTAATGATGTTCATGCTCGACTTGGGGGTATTCGACTACCCTCCTCACTATTTCCTATTCTCAAACAACATCATGCCCGGCAACGTGCAAGTAGACCGACGGCTCATAACTATTCGCTGGACCCGCCTGAAAAAAGAGTTGAAACTCGACAAAGATTACACATTCTACTCGCTAAAAGATACTGGAATCACCGAGATGCTGGACAAAAAACTGAGCAACATCTCGGTGAGAGACCAGGCAAGACACAGCTCACTGGCCGTTACCGATGTATATACCCGCCACCGGGACAATGCCGATAAAGCCATTCTCGAACTCGACGGGACTCTTTAATCGGTTCGATAGAACGTCCCCTTCAAGAGCTGCGACATACCATATTCCGTGAATGTGGCCGTGATTTTTTCACAGATATACGGCTTACCTTGAATAAAGAACAAAGCCCTCACAGGCGGAATTTTGTTCGCCAAAAACTGGAAATTGTATTTTTTGCAGCTGTCGATCGGAGAGTTGAAATAGGAAAGGTCGCTAGGATCCCTATTTAGACGCATGCTATACCCAGTCTCAACATAAGTCCAGTCTTCATTCGTAGATATTTTGTCGATAATTGGACGCGGCTGCAGCCCTTTGAAATAATTCGTACCGTCCCAGAATGCGACAAAAAGTTGAGAGAAGTATGCCCCACTTTTTTCACTCTCCCCAGATTCGAGTAGACTTATCGGTAAATACTCAGAATTGCCATCTGTTTCTCCATCATTGAAGTCGAGCTCTAAAAACAGACATTGCCCTTTACTGGTTTCTGTGTCATCTATCCAGGCGGGGACAATCCCTATCTCTATGCTATCGCTTTCCTCATTTGTACCGATGCGTTCTCCAAACTGGTTTATCGGTTGAAGAATGTTCACATACTGGTCATAATAGGTCTCAGACACTGGATCATAATAGCTCTGAGGTATAATCTTTACCGGTCTAAATACGAAATAGGTATTCAAAGATTCGACATATAAGATTTTTCCCAAATTTGAATCAGGATACTCAACCCCGACAACGGTCTCCTTCAAGTTTTCATTGGCCTCGATTAAATCATTCAGAGTCTCATATCGGACAATCATCTTCTCATGATTTTCCACCAACCAGTTACACGAGTAGAATTTCCACATTTCATGGTCGCAATCGGAATATCTCAAAGTAGATACTCCTCTGTATGAAGATTCCCCCTCGGAGCTAACATCTACCGTAAAATCGTCGGCAACATGGTTAAGGGTTATACTGGTATTGAAATCCGAGTCATTAGCGATGAAATGGAATGTCACTGTCTTGCCCCTATGGTCAACGTCAATAAATGCCGACAGAAAGTTCTCCAAATGTTCAAAAAACTCTGTCACAGTCCAGTGAGGAAGGGCTTTTGCTATTTGGGGCATATCCCAGGCATACGGGAGCGAATTGCAGACAATGAGATGACGATATGTCGACCTCTCCCATTCCCCGAAATCATAACTATAACCTAATACCTCGCAAATTTGTTTTGCGATGAATAGCAAATATGGCTGAAACGATACCCCCTTGGTGTCCGGATGCCATTTATAAGTGCCATTTTCATATACGACCTCATTTTGTATATTCCCCGAATAGTTGTTGACCCAGGGCAAAGATATATAGTTTTTCATGCGGTCGATGCTCCTCCAAAGCCATTCTGGAGGTGTATTACTCATATTCACATACTCATAATCGCCCAAGTCGAGTTCGTTGATGTATATTTCGTCGAAATCACCGATGAAGTTTTGGGCGCTCATTCCATCGAGGAATTGCCCTTTGATTTCGGATTGCGACACCTCGACAATAGCGAGAACCCCCATTTTATAGAAATTGGTATCCCGTAGTTCACAGGCGAAGTTCACTTTTTCGATATCGACATCTTTCCGATATAAAAGCCCGAATATCGCCCGATTCCGAGGACAATCGACTATGGGGAAGGTGATAGACAAGGTGTACTCGTCGGAACCAGAGAAAAGCCTGTTTTCAGCGATAAACTCGAAGGAGGTTCCTTTCTTCAAGAAAGCCTCTTTACCCTCTACGAATATTTTCATTTCCTGCGTGATTTAGGGGTTTTGTTTCTGATCAAACGATCGTATTCGTCCTGAGCCTTCTTGATGCCCCGGTCGCCGGTAACCGTGTTGACCGTGACGAAGGGCTCGTCCAGGCGGTCACCCAATTTTTTGAGAACCGCAAAATATGTGGCGAGCAATACGCCTGTGTCCGGGGAGTTTCCTCCTCCATCAGGCGAAGGGGCTGGTAAGCTAATCGGCGCGGGGAGAGCAGACACTCGACGGATAGAGCCGATCGTATTGGTTCTCTGCGCATATTCGAGGGCATCGATGATAGGACGCGTTACCGGCGAAGTCACCAGTTTCTGACTGGCGACCCACTCGCCGGCATGGACGATACCGGCCGGCTCGTCCACCGGGCCGGGGCGGGTGAATCCGCCGGCGGCATACCCCTGCGCTTCGGAGGCCTGCTGCTGTTTCTTTATAGCCGCGATCTGCACGGCGCCGGCAGCTACGGCCATAGCCGCCGCAATAGGAGCCATGATATATCCGACGATGGGTATCGCCGCAGCCGAGCCATAAGCGGCCAAAGCGTTCTGAGCAGTCTGCGCCACGGCTTGGATCACCTGCATGGCGAACATCTTGCGGTTCGCTTCGTTCTTTGCCCGGGCTATCTCATTCTCTTTATCCTGCTCGAGCTTCTTGACTTTGTAGGTATTTCCTTCGGCCAGCGAAATCTCTTTGTCGTAGCGTTTCTCGATGGCGGCGGTCTCCATCTCCATATTCGACTGGACTATCGAGGATATTTGCGAGAAGATAGCCGACATTCCCGACATGATCATACCGAAAGAGTCGGTCACGGCTTTCCCGCCGTCGCTTTGCAACCACTCGGCCAGCTCGGCGTTGGCTTTCTCCATGGCATTGAAACTCTCCTCCGTAGTCTCTTCGAAATACTGCTTTTTCAATGCCTTTTCGGCGATGGCAGAGGCTTCGATGATTTTCTGCCTTTTAGCCTCGTCGTTTCCGGCCGCGTCGAGCATCTTCTTCGTCAGGGCATTCAGAGAATCGATTTGCAGCCGATACTGCTGCTCCCTCTCTTCGGCCGACATAAGGGATATCCCTTTGAAATACTCCTCATAAAGAGTCTTCTGCCTGTCTTGCGTCTCCTTGAACTTGGCCAGCTTGTCGGCTTGCAGTTTGTCGGTAATCTGTTTTTCAATCTCGGCGCGCTCCTGGCTACCCTCGGCATACAACTCTTTGAGCCGGTTGAGATATGCTATCTCCGACTCGAATTTCATTCGCTGGTAAGTCTTTTCCGAAATTCGGCCTCGCATATAACTGTCGGTATCGGCAGCATCGCGTTCCCGGCGTTCGGCTTCTATCTCCTCTCTTGCGGCATCGAATTGCTCTTTATTCCGCTGTGTCACCTCCTTTTCAGTGAGTTTGTCGAGCTCGCCGACGATATCGGCTATCTCCTTTTCCGTGGCCTCTGCGTTCTGCAACTTTTTGAGAAGATACTGTTTATCGAGCTCTGCTTTTTTCTCGATATATTCGTTGTAATCCATCAATCCGGTAGCATAGCCGGCGAGAGCCTTCGACTTCTCGATCGACAGCCAGTCGTCTTCTGCTTGAAACTTATTTCTTTCCCCGCTTTTCCCCGCACTACCGGAAACAGAGACAGAGCTCATATTTCCACCGTCTCCCTGCCCGGCGAATACACCGGTCAAAGATATACCGTACTCCTCGGCCAGTTTCTTATTGGCCGCTTGCAGCTTAGTCAGCTTGTCGTTCGCTTCGGCATACGCTTTCCACGCTGCTTCCGCCGCCTTCCGTTCATCGTCGGTTCCGGGAGCCGATTTCCTTACCATGACATTCGACAAAAGCGCCGACTGATCTTGCGCATAACCGCCGCCCATGGCCGACGGGCTTATGTTGTATCTATCGATATATTCCTGCCTCCGCTTCTTCGCCCGGTCATAGGCTATGTCCGTATCGACAGCGTTTTTCTCCAACTCCGGCATGGATAGTTCTATCTCGACGATTTGCTCGGCATTCCTCTTTATCAAATCGGCCGCGGCCTTCGCCTTCGCATTTTTCAGAATCGAATCGGTCAATTCATCGTATTTGGCTTTGGCGTCTCCCAACATGATTTGTTCGGTCGACATTTTGGAAAAATAATCGGGATAGAGCGATTGCAACCGGCGGGCTGCCTCGATTCGTTCTTCCTTCGATCGGGCTTCGTCGACGGCTGCCCGATACAATGCACGCAAACGTGCGAGTTCCTCCTTCGATGTCGAGGCGGCAGCTTCCGAGACATCGGTGATGCTTTTCTCGTATTCCCGCTCGGCTTTGGCTGCCTCGGCCGCCGCCTCACGAGCAGATTTCATCTTTTCCCGATAGGAAAGCAAGGCTGCGACTCCGGCCGACAAGGCTCCTACCAATATCCCGACAGGCGACATTTTGGTCGTGCGATTGAAGGCCTTCATCACGACATCGGCTTTGCGGACCTGACCCTCTAATCTAAAATAGGCGTATCTGAGCAATAGAACGATACCTCTCCCTGTCGCCGCAATCGAATTTCCGGCCTTCTGCGTCGCATTCCAAAGATTTTGAGCGACGGTACTCGCCTTCACGGCGACCGTATATCCGGCTATACCGGCCGCCACAGAGACGATCAAAGCTCTATTCTCTTTCATAACGGAGATAACCTCCTTAAATACCAGGAGCAAGGCCGACGCACCGGTAATCGCATGGCGCATGACAGGAAGCAGATCTTTCCCGAGCTCGACCGATAACTCGTTGAACGACTTTTTGGCCTTGTCGAGCTGCGCCTGCACCGTATTATTTTGGACATTGAATTCTGTAATGGCCGATGTGCCTTCATCAAATGCTTCCTGAGCCAGCTTTTGCTCTCTCCGAACCGATTCGATATTCCCGGCCAGCACCGACAACACGCTGGCCGCCCGTGATCCGTCGAGCTTCATCTCGTCGAACATCGGAGCCAGCGCCTGCATGCCTCCGGCCTTACCGAGGGTGTCGAGCAGTTGCAGCAAAGCCTCGTTCGCATCCTCCCTCACCAGCCGGGCGAACTCTTTCACGTCGATGCCTGCTATGCGGGCCAGTTTCCCCGGATCTTGATACATTTTCATGATAATGCCCTGCAAAGCGGTGGCCGACATCTCTACTTGCTGGGCGTTCTGGTCGAGCACCGAAGCGTAACCCATGATTTTAGGGATACTCATATCGGCCTGTTTACCCACACCGGCCATACGGTTCTCGAAATCTACCAAATAAGAAGCCGAAGCGGTGGAGTTTTGGGAGACTTCGTTGATGGCAGCGCCCACGGCCAGCATGGCTTTTCCCAAGCCCATTCTCTCGGCATCGCCGTAAATCGACGAAAGTTTTCCGATATCCCGGGTCGCCCCCTCTCCCAATTCGTCGAGGGCGACGTTGATCACATCGGCCGCCTCGACATATTCGATAACCGCCTGCTGCGAGGCGATTCCCAGTTTCCCGGCCTCTTGGGCAAGCTTGTTGAGCTGCTCGCGAGACGAGCGTGTATCCATCGTCTTGAACGATTCGTTCAGTCGCTCGACCTCTTCCGTCGTCATGCCGGTGAATTTGCGCACATTCGCCATTTCGCCTTCCATGTCCGCATAACTCTGTACAGCCCGCCTGCCGGTAATGGTCAAGCCGGATATCGCGGCCATGGACATCGTAAGGGCGCTTCCCCAGTCGTACATTTTTTGGGCGAACCGGGACCACAACGACTCATGTTCTTTCATCGAACCCTTTACGGAGTTCAATTCCCTTTGCACCGCTTTGATTTTTTCTATCTGGGCATTCCATGCGGCCGATCCCCGCTCGATATTGTCGAGCTGCTTCCGGAGGGTAGATAGCGTTTTAGAGAGCTCTCTCGGGGTAGCCCTGTCGAGACGGCGCATGACGCTCTCGGCTTGCTGAGCCGACGACGACATCTCCCTAATCTCCTTATTCGTCTTTTTCAGCTCCTTTTGGAGCTTGTTCATCTCGATTTTGTCTCCGGTGTTCCGGGCACGGGCCAAAGCGTTTTCCAGATCCTCGGCTCTCTGCCGAAGAGCCTTCAAGCGATCCTCCGCGTTCTTGCCGTTCACCTCCAAGGTGATGGAGGCCGATGTTTCGTAATTGCTCATATCCGATTAATTTTTCACGAATATGGCCACTCCCGGCGAGAGGGAAAAAGACACAAAAAGAGCCTCGGGAAATCTTCCCGAAGCTCCGACGAGAATTCTATTTCTACAATAACGATTTACGAACGACGAGCTTTCCTTTTGAAAAAGCGAACGAGGCGACTGCAAAGAGCGGCTATCGCCGTGACCGAAAAAGCAGCTACCACGATCCAATATATGTACGACAATACAACGCTAGCCGCCGTGAATGCTCCAAGAGCTATAATTATCACGAACAAGAGCACAAATCCTAAGGCCTCGATTATAAACATATTTCCTCCTTTTCTTCGAAGATACGAAAAACTCCCGGCATTCGCAAGCCGGGAGCAAAAAATTATCGCGCGGTCTCGTCCTTCGTCGACCGGAACGTCTCGATATATTCTTCGAGCATCTCTTTGAAGGCGAACAACTGCGGCTCCCTGTCGAACCATACGAACGACCGGGGCAATCCGGAGGATTCGACCTCTATCTCTACCGACGGCGATTTCCCCGGTTCTCCGGCCGGGTAGCGGGTGATCCGAACGACCAGGTCGTCGCGGGTGAACTCGATCGTATGGCTTTTCATCGCGCACCTCCTTTCTCCGTAAAACGGGAGGTTATGTCGGCAACGCCCCGATAGGCGTAAGCCGCCAGTGCGAGCGCCGGCAGAACCAACAGGGGTTCGCCGGTCGACAGGGCGAGCAACAAGACAAACAACGAAGCGACGAAACGGACGCTTCGCCACATCTCCCGGCGGGTAAGCTTCACTTCGAGCTCCCGCTCGAAAAATCGAATGAGGGATTTCTCTAAGGCCGACGTTTTTCGGCCTTCTTTTGCCTGCGATACAGGCAATGCGACTGTTCTTTTCATTTTGATGAGCATTAAATGAAACAATATGTTAACTAAAACACGGGAAGGGAATAAAAAAGTTCCGCTTTCCCGTTGCTCATCACCTAAATCAGGCTGGGAGGCCATTAAGCTCTCCACACGGGGGTCGGAACTATATATATCGCCCTGGGCATAAAAAATGCCAACGGCAAAGTTGGCGAACGTCGTCGCCTGATTTAAATGATGAGCATTGCAAAGATGGGGGTTCTTTTCGAGAAAAGCAAGAGATAAAGCAAAAATAAAACAAGACCTCTCCCCGTATTCACTCGATACCGAAGAGAAGTCCCGCAAAAAAAATCAACTACAAAAATATATCGTATGTCCGGTGATTATCGATAAAAGAACTCTTCCTTTTCAAACTTACTAAATAGCTTGGAATTCCGAACCAGTTCTAAGATTTCTTCTCGATGCCGAGGCAATAATTCCCCGATATAGCTAGTCCTCCCGTCTTGAATACTTAGCATAAGATCCGACTTGTTTATACGCAAAATATTCGTGCAACATAAAAAAGAATCGTATCTTAAAAAATCATAATCCGCTTTTTTCAACGGATATTGCATATCCAACTGTTCTTGCTTATCCCATATGGTGTGGCTGATATTGGAGTTTATAAAGAAAAATCCTACCGCACATTCACTTGACACCCCTATAACGACGAAATATTTCCCGTGGTCTACATACTCGAAAATAGAAGAATGCAATATAGCTCCTCTCTCAATGGGTAATCCTATCAGTTCTACGGGAAGTTCCATCAAATTCTAAAATCTTCTAGTTTGAGTTTGTCAGAAATATAAGAGGCGTATTCCTCGCTATCGTTTATCTCCCTCAATATATCTTTAACAGACATCGTCCGATCCCGCTTGGTATTGCTCCAAGCTATATCGTGAGACATTTCTGTCAACTCCGCAAAACTTTTGTCTTTACATTTATCGATAGCAAAATCCAGACATTCTACGTCGCTCTCGGATAGATAATCCATATTCGCTTTTTTGTTGGGAACCAAATGATACTTATTGGTTATCTCGAAAAACTCTTTTAAATCCTCTACGCAACCCGAAAAATAGCTGTCTCCCCTCAAAGCCTTAAATATATCCTCGATATTCGAAGGTACCGGGCCATACTCCATCGCGATATAAGTATCGCCGGTGATACTACGACCATACCTCGAAAGATGAGATTGATCGGCATAATATAAAATCTTGCAGATTTTATGAAGATCTTTCCTTTCGATACATTGGGCTATATACAATATAGCCTGTATCGCTACATCTTTACGAAACAAATGATTCATACCTTTATTCCCTTCTCATGATAACGTCGTATTCTTATCCAAAATCCAAGCAATAGTATTATTTAAGAACGCTTCGACTCTACGAACAACGTACAAGATCCATATCTCGTTCGCCTGTTTCATCGATACATTAGGCCGGCATCGAAGAATAATCTTCGCAAAAATAAGAATTATATTTTATATTTAGCACCCAAATGATAAAATCATAATATTTCTTGCACATACACGCCACTGACTTATCTACATGACGAATCCTTTGTCTATGTATATATCCTATACAAGGTAGAACTATTCTAAAAGGAATTAGCAAAAAACACAAAAAAAGCATCGGAAAGGATTAAAGTCACCGATGCTATTAGAAAAACGAAAAAATCTAAATCTTGTATTAAACAATAACTAGTCTGCCAATTTTAAGGATTGGACAGACTTTGAGTCAATCGAACCGAATCTATTATAGGGAGCGGGTACTTCGAAAGATTCGTCCCAGCCGTTTTGACAACTAAGATTCCTCGCATGGTACCGATCGCCACATTAATAAGAAGTGGCATGATGTAAGTAACCGTGATGCCATCTTTATCATGCGTAGTAATGAATCGATCCAAACCGTTCACTCTAAATTCAAAGCGATATACACATTCAAGGATTTTATCGTCCTCCAATTCATACCTAACACCGAATATTAGGGCAATCTTATCACTCTCCACTTCGGGTTGAACCTGATTGAAGAAACCAAGTTTTATATTTCCGGGCTGCACATTTTCAGTAACCTTGCCCGGCAACATCATAAAACTTACTTCATCGACAGAAGTAAGCCCCATTTGAACATTTACATCACGCCCTGCCATAATAAATTAGTTTTCGTATAAAATAACACATGAATTAGTCTCATGACTAGTATAACTATTGCCAGGTGTCCCTAATGAGCTGTTATAAAAAGGCATCGACATAAAGACATACTTAGTCTCCGGATCTCGGCGAACTTCAACGATAGGCTCCCCGAGAACCGCTGAAATCTTAGCAAGAGTCGCCGTTGTAAAACCATGAGTTCCTGTCAGCCATCTTGAGATTTCCGAATCGCGCTTACCCATACGGGAAGCGAACTCGTGTTGAGTCAAATTCTTAGCTTTGAGAAGGTCATAAATTCTGTTTGCAATGTCAATGTTGAGATTTACCTCCTCCATCACCTCAGGAGCAACATTTGCAACACATTGTTCAAATAGTGGAATCTTCTTCATAATTTATATTTAAATGGTGATAGTTTCAATTATCGGTTTCATTTTATCGAAGTCATAGTAATTGACATGAGCTTTTTTGGATTCAACAAAAATCTGATGTTCAATCTGCCTGAGTTGATTTACTATACTGAGTAGAACCGGATCTTCTTGAAAAGTGTCAGTTCTCTTTATGCCGCCATTCCCTATGACAAGTATCTTATCCGATATCCGGATACAATATAATCGCAACGTTCCAACAGACCGATCTTTGCGGCGAAGGGAGACACAAAGCGGTATGGCTTTAATATTTCCTCCTTCCAGTCTAAAAAGGTTTTCTCTCGCGCCACAATCATCAGTCATTTTCTTAATGACGCTAATAATAGCATCGAAATCTCTCTTCAACTGGGGATAAGGATCTCTATTGATAAACATGAATTTCTCGAACTCGGTCGCAGTCTCCCCATCAAATTTTGGAGAATAAATGCTGATATTCTCAGACTCTATTACCAGTTCAAGTTTTCCCATATAAAACTATACAACGATTGGGGATTGCAAAGATATAGCAAGTTATCGTGTTTTCCAAGCAAACTTAACAAAAAAGTGAATTTTTCAGATTTTATCACATATTCGGCACACGGGGCAATCTATATGACTTTACAAGCGGATTTTCAAACCTCCTTACAACGAGTGATTCTTATAAAATTCGGTCGACTTCTTCAGCCGCTGGTCGTTGAATGCATCGGCTACTATGCCGACAAACTCCCTACCCATGCTGTCAGCCATAAAATCTCGCAAGTTCATCACCGACGAGTAGTATTTGGTCGAGAACCACCGGCGACGCTCTCTTACTTTCTTCCGACCTTTTTGTCCGGGATATATCCCCAGGATTTCCCCGCCATACCTCCCGGCCTGTCCCGTAATCCTGCCAAAGGCCATATTCGAGAAAACACTGTACGATGACGACCTCGGAGAACCGGCCGTCGGCACGCACGGGGAGAGCGGCCACCGAATCGAGCAAACTCCCGGTGTCTATGATGTCCATATCGACGATCTTCTCTTTCCAGATGTCGATCATCGTCCCGTTAAACGCCCCTATAAATTTGGCCCGTTCTTCGAGCGCCTTATCTTCGGTTATGTTATTCCCATTCATCGGCGTTAAGTCTTAAATCGGTGTATGTACTTACGGATATGTTGAAAAAGGAGCAGGCGCAGCCGGAAAAGAAATATTTGTCTATCTCGCTGAATCGGATTTTCTGGTCGATGAAGATTCGGTTCTCGGCGAGGCGCGTGCTCTCGAGAATCAGTTTCGACATGAACTGGCGAAAAATTTCCCGTTGCAAGTCGAAGGCTTCCATGCGGGCCTTCATATCGTCGATTTTATGCCGCACGGCGAAAAACACTGTTTTTGTCCGAACGGTATGCGGGCTGTTGGTCAAATCGGTGGAGCCGGAGGACACGTCGCTCACGCATACGAACGCCGTAGAGCTCTGCATGCGGGCGAGAGCTTCCTCGAATCCTTCCAAACTGCTCACGAGACAGAATTTGAAATTCTTCGACCGGGCGAGTTTGTTGGTTTCGGTCAGCCGCCGAAAGAAATCGGCGGCGTCCCAGTTGAACGATTTACTTTCCATACTGTTTCTTTAATTCTTCGTACTCTTTCGCCTGGGCATCGAGCTCGGCCAAAGCTCGCCAGGTATCCATAGACAATACTTCACGCTCTTTGGTGATATCTCCTTTGGTAAGGGCTCGTATCTGAGCGTTCATCGCTTCTTGCAATCGTCGGCCGAGAGGCGCTCCCTGTTCGAGCAGGTTTTCCGACGTCATCGAACCCGCCGGTCGGAGAAAGCTCGGGAAAGTCCGCGAGAACAGCTCTTTGAGCGAGGCGAACCAATAGAAGGTAGAAAGTTTCTCGGCGGCGTTCGTCTTTATGCCCGGCGCATTGTACAAGATACCGGCCATCTCGTTGAGAAGTTCTTGCTTCTGCGTAGAAAGATAGCCCTGATACAGGTTGTCGCAGTAGATGTATTTTTCGAATTCGACTCCTTGAAAATCGGCGGGGAGAGCGGCATGTTTCCTTATTCGGGAGATTCTCACCGGATATTCGGGAATCTCGACGATCCAATCGAGCTCGTGGATAGCCGAAGCTATCAGTTCCCGACTGACTTTGAATGTTTCCTTATCGTGCCGCACGATGTAATCATGTTCGTCGTACCGGCATTCTATCCTGATTTTTCCCCACAAGAAGAAACAATAGGTTTTAATTTGGTCGGCCGAAAGGTTGTCCAAAAACAGATCGTAAAGATAATAGAGCTGCCTATCGGTCAACTCCTGCCACGATACGGGCAATGTAATCGCTATTTTCCTATTCATATCAAAAAAAATTAAAGTCAAAACCAATATCCCGAACTCTTTTTATCGTTCCCGAAAACGGGAGGGTCGAACAGCCCGGCCGTTCGGGAGGCGTGCCATTCGGGATATTTATCGGGATTCTCCCGAATAAAGTTCACGAGGTCAGTGAGCGCCCTTTTATCGAGAGGGGCTCCGGGTATTGCCCTGGCGATAACCCGGCGGACACGGCCGGCCAACCGGGCATAACCCGAACCTTTCTCGAAGGGGGCCGCACGTAAACGAGTCATCAGTTCGGGCGAAATAAATTCATCGGCCGCCTCGTTTTCGAGAGGCTCAGCGATATTACGAATCCTGAGGTACTCGTCCCACATGGGTTTTTCGGGGTCGACCAGTCCGGAAAGGTGACCGGCCAAAGGCAGGAACAATGAAGAGGAGAACCACTCTCCCTGAGGGGTCTCGGCATAGCCATCTATATCCGCCAGGGCTATCACCATAGTAGAAACAGCTTTATCTCGCATCTGAGCCAAAGAGAACATCAGGCGCTCGATTCGCTCTTTCGATGCCGGTACGACATTCTGGTTATTGACGATACCGAAGCCGTTAGGAGTGAGTACCAGGTCGAGCGAAGGGACTGCCATACGGAATGCCTCGTTGGCGACATAGACCGATGCGGCATTTCGCAGCGCCTCGGGCATCGACCGGGGATTTGCCAGCATCTCGGGACCGATGAAAATATCGGACAGCGAGACTTCGACGAGCCCCATATAGGGCTCTATCTTCTCATAGAGAGAACCCTCCCCTTCTACGGTGGACATAACGTTGGGGATAAAACGCCTTAATTCGAAATCGTTCGAGATGATCATATTTCGGAAGTATTAACGGTAACTGTTTTCGCGTCGTTTTTTTCGTCGAGTGTCGTGAGCATAATGAAGGGGCAGTCGGGATATGCGCCTTTCCATTCGTTGAATCGGATAACAAGGTTGTGAACGGTGAAGAGCAAATCGTGATAGGGCTTCTGCAAAGCCTGGGCGATAGTGTAGAGTTCGCGCTTGTCGCTCCCGCTGTTGTTGGTCTGCGCCTTCCCCGGCACGGAGCCGACCAGGTTGGAATGAACCCGCATGGTGAAGCATATCATATTCACGGCCTCGATGATATCAGAAGCCCAGTCGCCGCCCTCCTTGTCGGTCTCTATCTTGTTGATGACGACATCATGTACGACATCGCCGTTCGGATTGGTGTAAACCTGGGAGAACCAAGCCTTCCCGCTATTTTCGACACCGGTAAGAAATTCGAGTATTTTCTTCTTCTCTTCGACAACCCTCGCCTGTTGTTTGGCTCTATCCGTGATTCCTTCGGCCCGGAAGATACCGGTCCAGTATTTGTCGGAAATTTCAATGTGGTATTTGATGGGCGCCGAGTTCTTGAGTTTGGCCTCCTTGGCCAGGCCAATAAGTCGCTTGATGTTGTACCACCGTCCCCGGAATAGCGAAGCATAATAGGGTATCGGATAATAGGTATTATCGGGAGTAGGAACCTTTGTCAGAACGGCAAATTTCCTTGTGTCCGTTCTCATGCGTGTTTCCCCGTCGTCGCCGGGCATGCGCCCCATGCGCACCATAAGGTCGCAGAGCGGAGCATTCAAGTCGAGCAGGTCGATGATTTCGACCTGGTCTTCCATCGGCTTAGCTTTCCGCCAATTTGCATAGTACAGTTTATCGATGCGGCCATTTGAATCGGCAACCCCCAGGCGACAGTAACAGGCTTCTTTTCTTATTAACCGAATTATTTTCGAACCGTCTCCGTTCAAAATAATGACATTCGCGCAAAAGGCAAAGTATTTGAAGTCCTGACATACACCCAGATAGTTTGTCGGTATATTATTCCCGACGAAGAAGGAATCAATTTCTTCCTTGACTTTTTCCGAACAGGCCTCGGTATTGTAGAGAAGCCCCGACCCATAGCAAATTTCGGCGTTGAACATCTGACAGGTCGACAAGGTTTCGTCGCGCTCGATCAGCTCGAGAATATCATACGGAAGCTGGTCGTCGGCTCCCCAGGGCATATATCGATGCTTATCTCCTATGGAAACGGGCGAAATATCGCCTGTTTCACGGAACTCTGTTTTGCTCAGTTCCGAGGAGAACAAGGCTTTTGCATTGATACCGGGAATATCGTCGATGCTCGTAAAGTCGATAGGCTCAAAATCGCTCATAAGAATACTGTTAGATTGTTGATTTCAAAGATACACACATCGCGTACCGTGCGAATTTGGCGGCTGTCGAGCAGCTTCACCCGACGAACCCCTTTATAAAAATCGTAACGAAGGGATATGCAATTCCGCCAGTGCTGTATCTGGCCGGATTTTGTCCAAAGAGTTATATCGACAGGATCGCCGGCTTTCAGCATTTCCCGCATGGTATTGATGTGAATAGATTGCGCCATAACTATTTAAATTGGAACTCGAACTGTTGTGAAAAAAGGTCCTTTGTTTCCCTATCGATAGAATTTAGACGGGGATAGACATCGGCATATTTCCAAGTAAATTTCACTTTGCCGAGTTCGGTATTCGAATTACTGATTTCGCAAGCGGATTCGGTGATAAGGACCTCGGTCATCTCATTGATAGAATCGGCGTCGGGGTCGAACATCTTCACGAGCGGAGAGAACAGGAACTGCTCCACCCAGTCTTTCACCGGGGAAGAAAGAGCTGACGTTTGCACCTCATACTTTTTTTCGATTGTCCGGTCGTAGAATGTCTCCCGGCGATTGATCACAGCCGTATCTCGCTCGACGGTTGTCTTTGCGGTGGTAACACCTTGAATCTCAAAGAGCTCGAACACATTGAATGCGTTGATGAAAAACATCTGGGTGAGATTCTTTCGATCGATGACATAGTAGGTAATATTTCGAGGGCCTACCGACACGGAGAAAGAGAGGAGCTTTATCTCTTTGTCCGGGTATGACTCCTGAATTTCCGCCTCATAATTCATAGCCGACACGTTGATATCATGCTGCGCGATATCCTTTTCCTCTGTCCCCTCGTTTTCCCAGTCCATCGTTCCGAGAATCCCGTCGGCATAGAATACGACATGATGGCGAACGGTGATATTCTCTCCCTTTTTCGAGATGAAAGCGACCATATCGTATGCCGACGAAGATATTTGTTTCGCGGACAAAGTCGTCAGGAAATTTTGGGCGATAAAGGATTCGGCATAATCGTCCCAAAAATAGCTGGAAAATACAGCGACAAAATCACGGCGAAAAGGGTCCTCCGGACGTTCAGGACTCTCTCGAAGAGAAAAAGAGGCAAACGGTAGCCGATTTTCAATCATGTATTGCTCCATTACTTGCCCTAAATCGGTCAAATAAATAAGACCATTTTCGTTCGCACAAAGGTAGACAGAGAATATCGATCGTTCTCCTGCCCAAAGTTCGAGGCGCTCCCAATTCTGGTCTGAAACCAGTTCAAGGTCCGGGAATGCCGAGGTGAATATAATATCGCTAAACCAAGTATTGAGTCCTACTATCATACGCCTTCTATTTTGTACTCAAAAATAGAACTATGCGGCATTCTCCAAAAAGACAAAAAAACCCCGTATCTCGAAGATACGGGGCCGGATATTCGGTAACAGGCTTAACTAGAAAGAAAGGGCAGCCAGTTCTTTCCCCAATTTATGTAAGCCGTTTACGATTTTCTCGGCTTGCTTCTTTCTCGGCTTGGACCTGCCGGCAGCATAATGGCCCAACTGCTTTTGATTGATTCCGGTAATATACTGCAAGGCCGAAAAAGAAAAAATATTCTGATAAAAACAAAGTAAACTTTGCACATCGAATCGATATTCGATTCGATAATCCCGGTCGAAAATTTCGGGATAGCTATCCCCGTCTTCTTTGGCGCAATCGATATAGAAATCGATGCTATCTCGGACTTCTCTTTCCAGATCGCTCCAATCGCCGGTAACAGCCACTACCCAACCGTCCAGCAAATCGCAAGAAGCAGAATAGCCGCCCTCGGTTTTCGCAACATTTACAACAACATTTTGCTTAGAAAGTCCCATAACAGTATTATTTTATAAATAGTAATATAAGGAGTATAACAAATAAGTAATTTCTTAGTCTTGTGCAAAGCCGGAGAACCGGGGCTAAAATTTTAGCCCCGATTGTTTCTCCACGCTTTTCAGGTTATCGCCCCAGATGTCATCGGAAGGTTTGCCGTTCAACGTTACCTTCCCTTTTTTTACCGGGTGTTTTAGCTGTCGATGGCTCCCTCTCTGATGAACGATTTCCCAGCCATCGTCGAGCAACAATTTAAGAACCAAACTCGTTTTTAGAACTTTCATATCGTTCTTTTTTTATGCCACAAAGATAGTATATTTACTACGATTTACAATAAACGCCGATTAAAAAGTAGTATTTTTACTATTATTTAACAAGAGAGATTAATCGTCTGCGTCGTCTTTCATCGGCCGGAACGTCTCGATATATTCTTCGAGCATCTCTTTGAAGGCGAACAACTGCGGCTCCCTGTCGAACCATACGAACGACCGGGGCAATC
>OLOQ01000214.1_pt1 | contig 69037 bp, 69 predicted proteins | sample 1673101 | NCBI WGS metagenome assembly OLOQ01 (sample SAMEA3136754, study PRJEB25190) | human gut metagenome | biome: human gut; feature: human-associated habitat; material: faeces | place: Austria | collected 2013 | reverse complement strand
CGTGAAAGTGGTGCTCAAATCGCGTGCAGATGGGGCTGGGGTGGCGATTTTTGCAGACGAAAACCGGGAGATCACCATGAAGGTCATTATTAACGTGCAGGAATGATGGTTGGTAAATGGTTTGTTTTGGTGTCCTACTTGTTTTCAAGATATATTTCTATGAAGGGCCGGGAGCAATCCTGGCCCTTTCGCTTACCTCGAAGAAGGGGAGGGGGTAGGCTCAAGAGTAACGGAGCAGTAAAAAAAGAAATGCTTGATTAAAGCGGCTTACTCCTAGGTGTCGGGCAACATCTACAGAGCGCACCCATTCCTTTCTGCTTTTGGAGAACGAGGATATACGCCGGTGGAGTCCGCAAAGGCTAACGGTCTGGGGCGCTATGCTCACCTGTTTCAAGCACTGACGGAATTACCATACCTCGTAAAAAGACTAAGCCAGGGATGCAGGCTGCCTGTGCTGTGAGAAATACGCCAACCACTGGGGAGCTCTGATGGGACCCCAGTTTTTTGTGGACGGGGGATTCGTATGCACTTACAAAGGAATAACCCGTTTACTGGGAAGAGGTAGCGTAAGGATCACCCCCGCACACGCGGGGAAAAGCTTTTCCAGCTCAATGGCCCTTTGCCGCTGCCGGGATCACCCCCGCACACGCGGGGAAAAGAGCAAAATAGGGGTGTTTTCGCTAGTGCTCTTGGGATCACCCCCGCACACGCGGGGAAAAGGAGTTTGGCTTTGGGAAGGACAGGCTGGGCCGAGGATCACCCCCGCGCGTGCGGGGAAAAGATCCAGGGAGAGGTGTTCGCTGCAATGTACTGGGGATCACCCCCGCGCGTGCGGGGAAAAGCAACATAAACCTTGCCCCTGCGCTTGCTTCCTTGGGATCACCCCCGCGCGTGCGGGGAAAAGTCGGGGGTTTCGTTGATTGGCCTTGCGCCTGTGGGGATCACCCCCGCGCGTGCGGGGAAAAGAGGCGCATAAAACTATGCGCCAAGATTCAATTAGGATCACCCCCGCGCGTGCGGGGAAAAGGGGAAGGCGAAGGATTTCCTCATTAATGATGGGGGATCACCCCCCGCGCGTGCGGGGAAAAGGGTGGCACATTGGGGCGTTACCACCCCCGCCTAGGATCACCCCCGCGCGTGCGGGGAAAAGGCAATGTTCACCATGTGCCCGTTGAGCATCAGGGGATCACCCCCGCGCGTGCGGGGAAAAGGAAAAAATGCGCGGAACATCGGTTCCGCACCTGGGATCACCCCCGCGCGTGCGGGGAAAAGCTCCTGCAGGATGTCCGTCAAAAAGCTGGTGAGGGATCACCCCCGCGCGTGCGGGGAAAAGAGACTGGCAAGGGAATATATCCAGGCGGCTAGGGGATCACCCCCGCGCGTGCGGGGAAAAGAGCTCCCGGCTGCGGTTACGCAGCGTCCACAGGGGATCACCCCCGCGCGTGCGGGGAAAAGCTCGTTTGCTGAACTTCCTCTTTCAGCCTGTCGGGATCACCCCCGCGCGTGCGGGGAAAAGAAAATCTATGGATGAGATCCGCACCAAATACGGGGATCACCCCCGCGCGTGCGGGGAAAAGAGTTTCTTACAACCTCTCACAGGAGGCGGACAAGGATCACCCCCGCGCGTGCGGGGAAAAGGATGGTGAAGTGAAGTGGGATGTGTACTGTATGGGATCACCCCCGCGCGTGCGGGGAAAAGCCGATGGTTTCTTCCTCACGAGTAGAGAAACCGGGATCACCCCCGCGCGTGCGGGGAAAAGTCCAGGCCGTTCTGGGCACCGGCGGCAATCAGGGGATCACCCCCGCGCGTGCGGGGAAAAGGAAAAGTTTGCCTCGATACTCACAAGGGCCCTGGGATCACCCCCGCGCGTGCGGGGAAAAGACTAAACGGATCCCGATTTTAAGCCATTGTTTTCAGGTGAAAGGGTCATTTTCCTTTAGTTTCTCATAGAGAGAAAACAGTATTTGACAATCGTTGAGTGCTCTATGAGGCGCTGGAATTTCCAACGAAAACCGAGTTGCCAATGTGGTTAACTTAAAGTCTGGAACATCAAACACTTTTCTGCGAGCCAGACTTAATGGCGGCGGCAGGAATGTGCACAATCCCTTGTTCGTCTGTCACAGTGATCGCTCCATCCTGCCTGCCCAAAGTACAGTGTTCTAAATAGAGGAAGGTCATTCGGTCCTTGATTTGTGGCAGCGCCTGCAGCTCCGGGCGAATGATGCCAGGTATCTCACCCATGGCTAGCGCCTCCCCTTGTCACCGTTAGAAGGCCTTGCCCATAGGCTTTGCCCCGACCGATTCCCTCTGTGAGAACCTGGCGGAAAAGAACGGGGTCTGTCACCTCCAAAACGCCCTCATATACCACAGAAAGCAATGTGACAGGCCGCCTTTGCTGCCCTTTTTGGAACCGAAGCCACCGAGACCCTGTCACTTGTAGGCTTTTCAGGCGGAATCCATGCTTTTCCGCACGCGCCCGAAGCCACCCTTCTTGAAATTCCGGCGTGACGTGGGCCTGTACCTTGCCTCGCTCCAAAGGCCCGGAAGAAGGAACTTTACTGGTGGTGGGATTGGCTGCCAGCCGGAAGCGCCAAACGCTGCCCGGCAGTATCCGTTCCAACAGGGGACCATAGGATTTGGTTTCTCCCGGCTCTCCTGCCCCAAATTGTTCCTCAATAGCTGACAAATCGGGCGTATCCTCGCTGAGAATCATCAAATACAGTTTTTCCCCCAGCGGGTCCAGCCGCCAGAGCCGGCGGCGGCGTTTTCCGGGAAACGCCTGTTCCACGGCTCCGTGAAACCGCTGCGGATTTGCCAGCGCAATCACGGTTGCCCTTTTGTGAAGATCCAAGGGAACTCTCGATAAAAACATGGGATCACCTCACAGTTCCGCAAAAGCATCATGCTCCGTGGAGAGCAGTTCTGCTGCCTTGTCCTCCCGGGCTAGACGATAGCCGAACTGCCGGTGGGTTTGGCTGAAAGACAAGGGCAGGTCCCGTTGAGGCACCGCGCCTGGTTCCCCAGGGGCTGCGTCCAGCACCATTCTTCTTGCGCCAGGAACCGGCTTTCGCCACGCTGGTACCAACAAGGGCTCCTCTACCAGGGCGGTTTTCAAATCTTTCTGTCGGATTCCCAAGCACAAGGGCATTGTGGGAGGGCAGGAGCGACGTCCCAAAAACAGCGGGAACACAGGTTGGCGAAGAGCCTGAACCAGATCTTGCAGAAAAACCTCCTCCTGGCTTTCCAGACCTACCAGAAAAATAGCATCTGACAGGTAGTGGCGATAGGTAATGTAAGGGGTCACTTTTTGTATCTCTCCCTTACGGTTTTTCTCCTCTTTTCGGGCGGCGTGGTAGTCCACCAGAAATTCCCCCTCTTGATCTACCCGCACCCCAAAACGCAGTTGATTGAGGGGGCCTAACTTTTCCGGTTCCTCCCGCCCGATTCCCAGGGCAGCCGCCAAAAGCCCTACCACGCCGCTTTTGGTTGGTTCCCGGTTGGTTTTTCTGGTTTCAAATTTGGAGTCCATCCCCCAGGACTGCAAGGGCGCGGCCAAGCGCAGCAACAGGGTAGCCATCAGAACACCTCGCATGGGCCCAACTGCTGGGACACTGCCTTCGACAGTTCATCTAGCATGGCCCGCAAAGACAAGGGAGCAGCCAGGCCTTCCCATCCCTTGCCCACGGTAAAAGCGATTTGAGGTTTACCAGTATAGTCCGCGTAGACCTGCTCCGTGTAGGAAACGAACCGCTGCTTTGAGGCTTCTACATACCCATCGGCCGTGGAGGGGACAGCTTGCTCAAATGCGCCGCACAAGTTGACAGGCTGGTCGTCCCGCAATGTGATGTAAACCACATCTGGCAAAGTGCGGTTGGCAAAGGTGTTTTGTTTGCCTGTGGGCATGGAGCGAATAAACGCTTCTGCGAATACCTCTACCGCTTTGACAGCGTCTTCTTTTCCCAGATACCCTGCCAGCTCCAGCAAGTTTACTGTAGCATAGCGGTATAAGGTGGCAGAATTGTATTCCACCGTACCCAGGTGGCCCGCGCCGGCGTTATCCTCAGGGGCACAGTCATCCACGGCGGTGAAATAATCATATTCGTTTTGCACCCGGTGCGTAGAAATGCTGTGGGCGACCTGAGCGGAAGCGTCATAATTCAGCGAGGGGTCGCTGGCTACCATGCGCCCAAATAAGGCCATATCCATAGAGGGGGCTTTTTCCAGCGCGTCATGGTACGCTTTTTTGTCGGAGGAACCTTCCACAATTAAGTTGGCCAATGCTTTGGCCTGGAAATGGCTGAGGAAGAACAGGGCATCCAAGTCATTTCCATTCTTTTTCGAAGGGGTTAGACCCGCATATTCCATGGCCTTTTTTGCCAGCTTTTCCGCCTCTTGTTCAGGTGCGGTCCGCTGTATTTCTTCCGTGAGAATCTGCAGAACCTTTTTCGTGCGCTCTCCCATCTGCTCCGGGTTTAACAACTCCTCACGAAACATGGTTCGCATGGCGCGTTTCCACGCTTGGGAAGAAACTCTAGCTCTCCGAACCCCACCGTACACTGCGGTTTTCGGACTTCCCGTATCATCCCGATTGACACAGCTGGGGGGTACGGTCTGCAATACATGGAGATCTACATAGAGACGCTTATTCATGGGAATCCTCCTTTTCTTGTGGCTCCTGGGTTTCGTTGGGTTGATAGAAGTAATCCTGGCCCCATCGCAGCTTCACCTGTGGGGCACTATCGGGAAATTGCAGTTCAAATAGATCAACGGCCAATTGGGGATAGTCTAAAGGCAGGCCCTCTCCTCGGAGGAGTTGAATCAATCCTCGCAGGTGATGGGAAACTTCTTCGACGCTGTCGGACGTAAGCAGGGCGCTGAAGCGCTTAAAGGCGCCGCTGTCCTGCGGGTCTTCCCTTTGTTTGTTTGCCAGCTGCCGCACCGCTTTACCAATTCCGGCGCCGTCTGCGCACATGGACTTCTCCTGGCTTTGCTGATGCAATGCGAAGAGGGTCAGCGCCAAGTAGATTGCCCACTCGGCTGCGGTGGGGTTGCCATTGCGGCTGAAAAACTCCGGGGGCATCTCTTGAAGAAAACTCCCCCACAGTTCGGGCAGTTCGCCTGGCGCCCGGCCTATGCCACGGCGGAGATTGGCCAAGGCTGCCCGGCGGGGATGTTCTGGCAGGCCCTGTATCTGCCGGATGCGGCGTTCCACCAAACCGGCAATTTGCTTTGCGATCATACTTTGTTCCCTCCTTTTTCTTCGTAGATCTTTTTCAGCTCCCACAAGAAATGATTGAAAGCTTTTGGCGCTGCATGATACAGCTTTATTTCCTTGTTTCCCTTTTTGATTTTTTCACACCGGCCAACTAAAGCGCTTGGGCCCGCCTCCTCTACAAGGGCCTTCCCCACTTGACGGGCGATCCCTTTGGCCTGGCTGCGCCAAGAGAGCACCGCTTCGTCCATGTCTTCCTCTGGGTCCAGACTGGCAAGCCAACGGCGGAAGGGCTGGTCGATCGCAAAATAGAAACGCGCCCTGGCCGTTTCCGGCACACCTTGCCCGCCAGCAGACTTAGCAACCTCTTTGGCAAGGTCGCCCACCGCTTCGGCGATTTCTTCGCAGAAAAGGACTTCTTGCGTAATTTTTCTACGGGCTTCTGCATTCGCAGTATCCAACACCGCGCGATGAAAGGTCAATGTATCCGTAAAAGTGTCGTTGACAAAAAAGTCCTTATCGCCATAGGCAGCGCCCACAGATTCAAATTGAATGAAAAGATGTCTGTCCATGTAGTCTCTCAGAGCTGCAATCCATCGGACGACACCAGGCGTGTGGGTACTGGATTCCACAGCGAAAGCAGAGGGAAATTCCCGCCACAGTTGTTTCGCTGGGTCATGCCGCAGTGGGAGATAGACCAGGGGGGCATTCCTCTTCTCTTGGGATTTGCGCCAAATGGTCATCTGCTCACAAAAAGAGTTTTCTCGTTCAAAAAAGTCTCCTCCCAAAAGCCGGTAACCTGTAACTCTGCCTTCCTCTCGATGGAGAAAAATCCTGCGGGATTGCAAGGTTAGCAAGGCGGCTTGGTTGTCCGGGAGGGGAATCTCGGTCCGTTCCCCACTGCGGGGCTGATCCAGCTCCCAATACGGGCAAGGAGGCGCCCACAGCTCTTGGCCATCTTTTAGCAAAACCAGGTTTAACAAAAGCGTCTCAGCCAGGGTATTTCCGCGGGCTAGGAACAGTCCAATCTTACCCAACCAGCCGGCCCCAACAGAGGGGAGACCCTTTCCTTTTGGTTTGGCAGAGGTGTCGTCAAAACCATTGAGATAGAGAAGCCATCTGGCGGCTTGACCGTAGGTGAGGGAATCTTTTTCTGTTCCACCATAGGACTGAAACAGCCGGTATTTGTTTTCACTTTCGGAAACCTCTCCGTTAAGCTTCTTGGCGCCATACTCCGTTCCAATCTGGGCCTCTAGCACCTGATAAAAAGGCCGCTCTGGATGAAACAGCCAGAACCGTTCCCGCCAGGCTGTCAAGTAATCCAGGATGGGCTTTTCGGGCAGCCGCTTTTCTTCCCACAGCTGGCCCCAACGGTCGAGAGCATCCTCCTCATCTGTTAGGGGAGAAGGGGAGCCTTCCAAATCCACTCGGTAAAAGATGGTTTGCAGCACTGCCAGAAGCAAGCGCAAAACCGCCACGTCCTGGGTGGGCAGCTCTCCAGCCAAGCCGGCATACTCGTGAGCGTGAAGCAACGCGTCTGTGAGAGAAACTTCCTGTAGCGCGCAATCCGGTGTGCGCACCCGAATCCACGGTTCCTCCAACAAATTAAACTCTATCTTCTTCACAGTTCTCCTCCTTTCCATAGGTCAAACCGCGCTCCTTGTCGTAGACAATTTTGGTTCCCGCTAAGTTGGCGGAGAACGTCTCGTCCAGTAACAAGGCAAGTTCTCCATTGAGCATAGGCGCCTGCTGCCACTGGGCTAAAAAACGGCGGTTTTGCTCTTCCAGTTCCGCAATAACACCGTCAATGGTCCAGCGGCGGCTGAAATACCCGGGCAGCCGCAGACGCTGCCGGGCAATGGCGCGGCTTTCTTCCTGGGAGGGCGGCCTGTCCGTTGGAACAGAGGCTCCACCCTCTTGCCACGGAAGAAACCGCACGCTGCCATCTCTGTACCGCATCATGACCAATACCTCGATGGAGGGGTCTCCATCCCGCACGGCAGCCCGCGCCTGTGTTTCAGAATGGGCGCCCACATCCTTCATCCAATCATCCAGCACCTCCGGTCTGGAGAGGGTCTTGCGTTTTCTAGGAGGCAAAATGGTAAATTGGCCAGCCCTCTCTTGCTTGGACTTTTCCTCCAGCTGGTAGAGTTCCCACGCATGTTTGCTCTCCTCTGTTCCCGAAAGCACATCTTGTTCCCCCCAGCCGTAGGTGTTTTGCACTAAGGTAGATATATCCTCTGGAAGACGGACCACAGAAGGAAGCAGCCTCTGGGTTCGCCACAAAAGCCATTCCCCATATACGGCTTTGCTGCCTTCATCAAAACCGTCCTCCGCTGTCAAGACAATACACCTGGCCTCTCGCAACCGGGGAGGGCGCTGGGGCTCATGGCTGGGATGACGGTGTTCTCGCCCGATTCTCTGCAGGAGCAGATCCATGGGGCAGAGCTCGGTTACCAAAAAGTCAAAGTCAATGTCCAGTGACTGTTCCAACACCTGGGTCCCCACTACGATGAGCTTGTCCCGCTCCGCCGCAGTGGAGCGTTTTCCCAACCGTTCTAACAAAATCCGCTCCCTCTCTGCGCGGTCCGGCATGAGGAACTGGGCGTGGAACAGAAACACTTGAAAATCTTTCATCCTTTCTTGAAGCTGCCTTGCGAGGGCCTGAGCCTTTTTTACCGTGTTGACGATGATTCCTGCGCAGCCGCCTTCCGCCAGGGCATCTTCCAGCAAGTGCGGGAGCGCATCCTCCGTGGCGGTATGCAGGGCAACTTGGCGCTGCTTGGTTGAGAGCGCTACCACCCGCTGTTGGACAGCGGTTCCTGAGGACCAGGTGAGCAAAGGATAGCCCCGGTTGGAGAAAAGTTCACGCTCCACAGTTTTCGCGCCCAAATAAGCCGCCACCAGTTCGCCCCGGCGCTGGGCGGGCAATGTGGCAGAGAGCAAGATCACCGGCACATGATAGCGGCCCAGCCAAGACAGGGCTCTGTCAAGATATGTATCCATATAAGCATCGCAGGCATGGACCTCATCGATGACAACGACTTTACCAGCCACGCCCAGATGGCGCAGCATCAGGTGTCGCTGCTTCAACGCGACCAGCAGCAATTGATCTACTGTGCCAATGACAAAATCAGCCAGCAACGCCTGCTTGTGGCCTTGAAACCAAGGGTGCACATAGACCCCCTCTTCGGGAATATCTTTCTCGACCAGCGCCCTTCCAGGAAAAAGTTCCCGATAGTCCTCGTTTAGCTCCGCCATGCCGTGGGCCAATCGGATGGAGTGCACGGTATCTTCCGACTGGGTCTGCGCCCAGGTAGTCAACCGCCCGAAGATGCCGTTGGCAGTGGCCTGGGTAGGCAGCCCGAAGAAAAGACCGCCCGCTCCCCATTTTGCAGCAAAGGTTTCTGCCGCAGCCAAAGCGGCCTCCGTCTTGCCCACACCCATTTGTGCTTCTAAAATCAGAAGGCCTGGTGTCTCCATAGAGGCTGCCACATCTAGTACAGCCTGCTGCACCTCATTGGGAGAAAAGCCAAAGCGATTTTGGAAGGAATCCTTATCCATGGGGATGTAAGAGGGCGTTTGCCAGGGATCCGGCAAGTGAATCCGCTTCCATCCGCTCACGAAACGCTTTGGATAAAGGGCTTCACTGCCCAAATCCTCCACCGAAAGCAAGGGGAAAAAGCTGGTATTGGAGGCAATCCAGTCCGCCATAATGAGCATTCCTGTCAGCAAAAGCTCTTGCGGAATGGATAAAACAGGCAGGTCTTCTAGGGAGGCAAACCCTGCGGCCCGCAAATGCTGCTCCACCATCTGTTTCCAGAGGGAAAACCAAAGGTCTTTTTCTCCTTTTCCGTAGTAGTTGTTTTTATACGACTCTATATTCTCGTCGATATACTCGCTGCTGTTCTCTTGGGGTTTCCCGTGGTGCGCGCCCACTATGGAAGCAATTCCTTTTGGGCAGCCAAGCTGCAGCAAGATTGCCTCACTTGCTCTGGCGTGCGGCGTCACTCGGGGATAGACAAAACTATCCGGGAGAACGCAGCGCCTGGCTAAACGGTCCCGCGCCTCTGGCAAGCGCTGCGTGATGGTGCTTTGAAATAAGACAGTTGCCTTTCCAATATCATGGACAGCTCCCAAAAAATACGCTGTTTTCGAAAGGGTCGCTTCTTCCAACTCTAAAGCTGCCCGAGCTCCATCGGAAAGCCAATGCATCGCCAGGCGCCGCATCACTTCCGCTGTATCCCGGCTGTGTATCCACAGGGGAAGCCAAAGGTTCGCATTTTGCGGATCCGTTTTTGCGGCCAGATATGGATTCAGGTGAAGGTTCATCGGGCATCCCCCTCTTCACGATTTGTAAGGTTAAACTAATTTTATTATACATAAAACTGTGTTTTTTGCAAGTTTAGAGTCGGTTTTCCAGCGTTTTGGGTCTATTCGTTTTTAGATTGACGAAGAGCAGCGTGTCCAACCCTCCCTTCACCTTTTCTTCGCTTTACTGTTTCCGAAACTCTGAGGGCGTCATGCCCACTGCTTTCTTGAAAAATGAGTGGAAGTACGCTTGGCTGGAAAATCCAAGCATCCCCGCGATTTCGCTGAGACTGATGTCCGTGTACCGCAGCAGGCGTTTGGCCTCCTGGGTTCGCAGGTAGGATTGGAACTCCCCAAAACTCTGCCCCATCTCCTCCTTGAACTTCCTCGTAAGCCAGGCCCTGCTTTTTCCCACCCATCCGGCGGCCTCGTCGATGCCGACTGTTCCGAATAAGTGGCCCCGCAAGAATTGCACGCACTGCGTAATTTCCGGAGAGAGATGAGGAGGCAGTTTTTCCCTGGCCACCCGCTGGGTGAAATCCAGCAGCATATTGTATTGCAGCAGCTTTACCGCCTCCACTGTGGGGGCCTGTTCGCACGCCTGTGCGTACAGGTCGATGAGGGTATAGGCTTCTTCGTCATCCATCCCACCAGGGATAGCCGCCGTTTTGCCCACCAGGGACACCAGCCCCAGAAAGATATTCTTGGCTTGGCGCAATGGGGTGTCCGCAACTTTACCTTCCCGTAAGTTGCCAACCTTCCCCAAGGTATCCAACAGTTTTTTCAAGGCGTCCACGTCCCCGTCCCGCACGGTGGCGAGGATCATATTCTCCACTTGGAACGTTTCATGCCGGCGTTCCTCCCAGGGGCTCCGCATTGCCTGCCGGGCTTTTACGGAATCTGGCTGGGAAACCGCTGAAGCCTCCTGGGCGATGGCGTCGATTTCCTCAGGGTTTCGTCCGTTTAGGGTGAGGTCCAGAAACCGCAGCAGGTTATAAAACTGATTGTAGGTGTACCGGGGTACCCCAGCCAGCAGCCAGTAGAGGACAGACCAGTCCCGGTTGCCAATGCCGTTCTGCCTGGCAAAGATGGAGACCATCTTCTCCGTTACCGGCTGGCTGAACACCGGACCCAGCAGCAGCACCCGATCCCCGGCGTCTACCAATCCATAAAGGCCCAGCTCCTCCGTGGAGACTACTTGGCACGCCCCGGAAAATCCTTTTGCCTGCTCCAAAGCCTTCCCATACAGGGGCAAAGGCCGCTCCAGGCTGGAATAGTTTTTTTGAATCTCCCCCTTTTGGAGCAGGGCCATGGGGATGTAGTGGCTGGCATAGAACAGCTGGCAAAACAGGTCCAGGTCCATTCTGTATCTCTCCCTATCCGAATTTATAAAATTATAGCCTTACTTGAAATACTTTTCAAGCTTCGCCTCTTATAATGAAGAAAACGCAGCTGAGAAGAGGAGGAAAGACGCTATGACAAGAACAAGCAAGCTGCTCAGCCACGGCCTGTTTGAAAAGCCCTTCATGGATTCACGGGTACAATCCCGCACGCTCTCCAAAAAGGAGGAGATCCTGGGCCACCTGGTGGGGCCCCTGGGGCTCATCTTCGTGGTGAACACCATCGCCGCCCTGGTGGAGAAATTCTTCACCCAGCAGACCGGGGCCATCTACGGCGTGGAAAACCTGGAGATGGTGCGGGTGATGGGCCACCAGTATGAAGTGGTGATGACCGTCACGAAGATCCTGGCGGTGGCTTGGGGCCTGTTTGTGGGGTGGCTTATTCAGCACACCCAATCCAGGCAAGGGCGCTTTCGGCCCTGGCACCTGATCTTTGGCTTTCTCACCATCGCCATCGGCTGCCTGATTTTCCTGTTCCCAGGGAATGACCTGGGCGGCTCCTATTGGTACTACTTCTTCTTTTTACTTATCTGCTACAACACGGTGGGGTCGTCCTTTTTCTACCTGTTCCGTAGCAATATCTGCTCCCTCACCACCCGGGACCCCAGGGAAAAGACCCAGGTGCAGTTTATCCGGCAGATGTCCTGGACGCTGCTCTCCGGAGTGGTCATCGGCATGGTCATCAACATGGTGCTGCTGCCCATGTGGCTGGAAAAGGACATTAACGGCTACCCCGTCCTTATGCTGTGCTTGAGCATCGCCGCCATCCCCCTGCTGCTGTTGGAGTATTTCTACACCCGGGAGCGCATCACCGAGGACATGGCGGTGGAAGTGGGCCTTGCCAAGGAAAACAGCGTCCCCCTGCTGGACCAGATGCGGGCTCTGCTCTCCAACAAGTACTACGTCATCTTGACGGTGCTTGCCACCTGTACCGGCATCGTGGACAACTTCAAGGGCGGCAACGTCCAGTACTTCTATGTGAAGTTCCTGCTGGGCGGCGCGGACGACCCCATGATGTTCACCATCTACCAGATCGCCACCGGCATCCCCCTGGGGCTGGGAGCCATCTTCGCCTATCCCGTCGCCCGGAAGATCGGCATCCGGAACTTCACCTACATCGGGTACGCCTGCATCCTGGCGGGGAGCATTTTGGGGCTGCTGTTCCCCTCCAACCTGCCCATCGCCATCACAGCCGGGTTCCTGCGCCAGGGCGGGCTGATCCCCAACAACTATGTGTTCGCTACCCTGTTGTGCTTTGCCTTTGACAGTGTGGAGGTCCGCTCCCACCTACGGCTGGAAGGGCTGTTGGGGGTGGCCATCATCGGGGCGGTACAGACGGTGATCTATGCCCCCTTTGCGGGAGGGTATGAGTCCACCATTCTGAAAATGGGCTTTGTAGACGCCCAGGGTGTGGTGCCCGGCACCGATGTGCAGCAGTTCATGGTGCTTGCCTTCTACTTGTTCGACCTCATCTGCGCCACGGCCTATCTGATTTTGCTTCCCTTTGTGGATGTGGAGAAGAAGATGCCCCGGATCAACCAGGAGCTTTTAGACCGGAAGAAACAAGCTGTCCTGGCCCAGGGCGGGGAGTGGATCGAGCCGGAGGAGCTGGAACGCCGGGAGCGGGAGGCATTGGCCGCCCAGCACGAGGCCGACCGCATCGCCGACCTGAAAGCCCTCTGCCAGCGAAAGGGCCTGGACTTTGACACGGAAAACCAGAAGTATTTGGATAGACAAGCGAAAAAGGAAGCCAAAGCCGCGGCCAAGGCCGCACGGAAACACCGCTGAAAGGAGATCACACATGAAACAGCATATCGCCATCGACAAAGCCACCCCCAACGTGGGAGCTTTGGATTTCTCCCACCTGCTGGACGCCCCGGCGGGCAAGCACGGCCACGTCACCGTAAAGGACGGCCACTTCTATTTCGCGGACGGCACACGGGCCCGGTTCATCGGGTTCAACCTGCCCACTCGCTCCAACACCCCAGATCACGAAACCGCCGAGAAATTAGCCGCCCGCTTCGCCAGCCTGGGGGTGAATGTCATCCGCCTTCACGCCGCCGACGCCCCCATTGGGGACGAGCCGGGAAGCTGGTCCTCCTGCCGGGAGGCGCCCCTGCTGGACTATGAAAGCGGCACTACCCGCACTTTCCACCCGGATGGGTTGGACCGGTTCGACTACTTCTGGGGCAAGCTGAAGGAGCATGGCATCTACCTGCACATCGATCTCATTGTAGCCCGGGCCTTCCAGGAGGGGGACGGCTTGGATTATCCCGGAGAGCCCGGCTCCTGCCTGAAGTGCTACACCATGGTGAACCGGCGGCTTATCGAGCTGCAAAAGGAATACGCCGAAAAGCTGCTGTGCCATGTGAACCCCTATACCGGCACCCGGCTGCTGGACGACCCGGCGGTGATGACCATTCAAATCAACAACGAGGACTCCGCCATAAAAGGTACGGCAGATGTGAAAGATCTGCCAGGGGTTGCCCCTTACAGGAAAGAGCTGCTGGAGAAGTTCGGCCACTTCCTGCTGGCGAAATATGGCAGCCGGGAAAAGCTGCAGAAGGCTTGGACTTATGAGGGCGTCTGTGCCCTGGGAGAGGACGAGGACCCGGCTGTGGGCACCGTGCGCATCGCCGAGGGGGGCTTTGTCCAGCCGGTAAACGAGCCCACCGGGGACTGGGCCGGTGAGAACAGCCCTGCCCGCTACGCCGACACCATGGAGTTCGGCATCCAGCTGAACCGCCGGTTCTATCGTGAGATGAAGGATTTCCTGAAAGCCCTGGGGGCCAAAGCGCCCATCGCTACCAGCAACCTGCTGGGCGGGGCAGCGGACGTTTATGGACACACGGATGGGGACTTGATGGAAAACAACTCCTACTTCAACCACCCCATCCTGCCGGTCCAAGGCAATACCTACGTTGTAGGGGGCTTGCAGGAATATGTCGCTATGAACCCTCTGACCATGCAGCAGGGCTACGGGGCCGCCCGCACCAGCCTGTTAAGCCTGGGCGCCACGGCTGTGGTTGCTGGGAAGCCCTTTGTGCTCAGCGAATGGAACGAGTACGGCGCCTATCCCTTCCATTCCACCGCCTTTGTGCAGATGGCGGCCTACGCCTGCCTAAACGATTGGGACGGCCTCATTCTCTACGCGCACCACACCTCGGAGAAGTGGGACGACCAGCCCGCCGGCGAGATCCGCAACATCTTCGACGCCTTCAACGATCCCTCCCTCATCTGCCAGTGGGGATTTATGGCGGAGATGTTCCTAAAGGGGCTGGTAGCTCCTGCCAGCGCCACGGCGGAAATCGTCTACACCCAGGAAGACCTGCTGACTTTGCCCAACAGCCACATGATGCCCAACTGTTTCCTTCCCTATGTGATGAACACCGCCAGTGTATTTTTAGACGGCGGCGAGGCCTATGCCGGTTCCGCCGATGTGGCGGTGAACGCAGGGTTCGTCAACACCGGCGACCTGTCCCAGGCAAAGCACGGGGTGACCTATGCCTGGTCCCCCTGGCGGGACGCCTTCCGGCAGTTCCGGGACGAGTCCCGCCTACCCGCTGCCGCACAGGGTGGGGAAAAGCTCCATCCCGGCGTGACCTTGGGCAAGGACCTGGTGTTTGCGGACATCCAAGCCCTTTCCGGCGCCGGAGATTACCGGGCCTTCGCCCACTATCTGACCCAAGCCCTGCATCGGTGGGGCGTGCTTCCGGAGGGTACCGGCTTTGTGGACGGGAAACTTATCTCCCAGACAGGGGAGCTGGTGTTCGACCCAGATCACGCCCAGTTTGTCATGCATGGGGAGAAGTGCGCCTATTTCAGCGGGCAGCCTAACGGTGCCATTTTCTTGGGCCAGGGCATCACCGCCCAGGCGGAAAACCAGCGGCTTTCCCTCTCAGCCCTTTCCCTGGACGGAAAACCCCTGGCATCCTCTCGGAAAGTTCTTCTCACCGCCGTGGGGGAGACCGGGATGGATGAAACCACCCAAAGCCCTGTGGAGTTCTTCCCCGGCGTGCCCTTCACCGCCTGCGCTTTCCAAGGCAAGCTGTACGCCGACACTTGGGAGGGGAGCCTCATCGTGACAGGAAACGCCACCCTCACGGCCCTGGACGTGTATGGAAATGAACTTGGGGAGATTCCAGGGGAGGCAGCCAACGGCAAAACCGCGTTTTACCTTTCCGGAGATTTGCCCACTACCGCATACGTCCTTCAGCGCGAGTAAAAAACGCGCGGGAATCTCCCCGGATACTTCTTTCCGAAGCGTTCATCCCATCAATCGCTCCCGAATCATCGCACCTTTTTCTTAAATAATGTGACTTGTGTTTGCGCGGCATCGAACTGTTGCATTGTCTTTGCCTGGAGATTTTGTAGTTATACTATATATTACATTGACATCCCCTTGTGAAAATGATATACTTCTTCTATAAAAATGTTTTGCATAGAGGTGTGATAGAATAGGGGGTTGTCCTATGAAAAAGCTCGCTTTGCTGCTGACTGTCTGTTTGCTTGCCTGGAGTGCCTTTGCCGGCTGCCAACCCCAGGATACACCCCAGCCCCCAGAGCCCAGCGGCTCCGAGGCTTCCGCCAGCTCCACTGCCCAAGAGGGAGACCCGGTGGTGCTGTGCATCGAGGACAGCTTTGAACAGGACGCCTACGAACTGGAAAACTACCTGAAGGCCACAGGGGTGGAGACGGAGTACGAGTTTTTAGTGCTGCCCAATAACACCGAGGACCGGGAGACGGAACTGACCCGCCTGCGCACGGAAATCATGGCGGGGGAGGGGCCGGACGCCTTTATCCTGGATGCCACCGTTCCCGGGACGGTGACGAACTCTGGGGAACCTTTGGAGGCACTCTTCCCCAACGTGGAAAAGAGCATGTACTCCCACTTGTTCTTGGACTTGGAGGACATGGCCCAAAGCAGTGAAATCATCGACCTGGAAAGCTGCAACCAGACGGTGATGGACGTGGGTGTCACCGAGGATGGCCGCTTCCTGCTTCCCTTGACCTACTCCCTTTCGGCGCTGATTCTAGACCCATCCATCTTAAACGACCCGGCTTATGTTTTCACCTCTCTGGACGAGCTGCTTCAAAGTGACGAGGAGGCCCTCAAGGGCATCATGGCGTGGGGCACGTTCCGGCTATTTCCCGACTGCCTGGGGCTTTTGGCCGACTACACGAACCAGAACCTGCTGGTTACCCAAGACTCCTTGCAGCAGGCAATAGAACAAGCGGACGCTTTTTCGGCGTTTCAGGACGAGGCTTATTCCCAATCTCCGGCCTTGTACCAGGGCGGCGGCAGATTCATCAGCGCTAACCACTTGATGAGCCTTGCCAGAGAGGACATGGAGTACGCTGTCCTTCCCATTCCCAATCCACAGGGGGGCGTCACTGCCGCGGTGACTTTCTACGCTGCCATCAACGCCAACGCGGCCCATCCCCAGGAGGCCTTCGACTTCATCGAGCTGCTGTACAGCCCGGAGCTTGTCACCCAGCAGGGCTTTGAGGTGAACGGCATGCACTACGGCACCATGTTCGATTACGGCGACAACGGCTCTCTTGCCATCCCTGTAAAAGATAGGCTTCTCCTCCAATACGCGGAGGACAGCGGCTTGCTGCCTGGCACCCTGGCCTCCTTCCAAGGGGCCTTAGACCGCATCGACAGCGCCAAGGTCTACTCCGATTTGGATTTGGACATCTACAACCTGTACGAAACCTGGCACTTTGAGAGGCCGGAAGAATCCCTGGAAGAACTGGTGGACCGCACCGTTTCCACCATGGAAATGACATTGGCGGAGTGAGGCGTATGAAACGGACGTGGAAGGGCTATCTCTTTGCCGGGCCGCTGCTGCTGGGCTTCCTGCTGTTTTACGTGCTGCCCTTTGGCCAGGTGGTGTGGGACTCCCTGTCCCAAGGCACCGGGAAAAGCCAGCTGTTTGTGGGCCTGGAAAATTACAGCCGGATGTTCCAAAACGACATGTTCCGCATGGCCTTTGGGAACACCATGGGCTTTTTGGGCATAGGGCTGCCTGTCATTTTGCTGGTGTCCTACGGGCTGGCGCTGTTTTTGAAAAGGCAGGCCCGGCGGTTCCAGCTGCTGCGCACGGTGTTCCTGCTGCCCTATGTGATGCCCGTGGCGGGCACGGTGCTGCTGGTGGATTTGCTCTTTTCCAGAGAAGGGCTGGTCAACCGGCTGCTTCTCACCCTGGGCCTGCCCTTGGCGGATTGGCTTCAATCCCCGGCGGCCTTTTGGGTGATGCTCATCCTCTACCTGTGGAAGAGCACGGGCTACGCGGTGGTGCTGCTGCTGGCGGGGCTGATGGCCATCCCCCCTGACCACTACGCCGTGGCCCAGGTGGAGGGCGCCGGCCGGTGGCAGGCCTTCCGCTACATCACCATGCCGCAAATGTGGTACGCCCTGTTCATCGCCTTTGTGTTCTCCCTTATCAACGCCTTCAAGTGCTTCCGGGAGATTTTCCTGGTGGGCGGGGAACATCCCCACCCGTCGGTGTACATGCTCCAGCACTTTATCAACAATTCCTTTGAGAACTTGAACTACCAGCGCCTCAGCGTGGCCTCTGTGCTGCTGTTCTTGGTGTTGACCTTGGTGCTGGGGGCCTGCGCCCTGTGGGTGCTGCGGAAGGAGGCGGCCCGCTCATGAAAAAGCTGCGCGCTGTGGCTGTGGGGCTGGTTGCCGCCTTGCTGCTGGTTGTTATCGGCGGCCCCTTTATGTATGTGCTGGTTCTCAGCTTTTTCGCGGAAGGGCCCGCCTTTTCGGCGGAGGGCTACTACCGCGTGTTCCTGGGCTCCCAGGAGTACCTTCTCAACTTCTGGAGGAGCCTGTTCCTCTGCGCCGTCATCGTGGCGGGGCAGGTGGTTCTGTCGGTGTTCGCGGGCCTGAGCTTTGCCAAGTACGCCTTCCCCGGGAAGAACTTCTGGTTTTTCCTGCTGCTGGTGGTGATGGTTTTGCCCCTCCAGGTGACGCTGGTGCCAAACTTCCGCATTCTGGGGGCTTTGGGCCTGCTGGATACCCAGTGGGCCTTGGTGCTGCCCGCCATGTTCGCGCCCCTGGGCACCTTCCTCATGACCCAGTGCTTCCGCTCGGTGCCCGATGAAATCCTGGAGGCAGCCCAGCTGGACGGCGCCAACATGGTGCGGGTCCTGTGGAAAGTCCTGGTGCCCATGAGCAAAAACGGCGTGGCCAGTGTGGTGCTGCTGTCCTTTTTAGAGGCGTGGAACATGGTGGAACAGCCGGTGGCCTATCTGAAAGAGCCCGCCCAGTATCCCCTGTCCGTGGCGGTTGCTTATGTGGGCACAGGGGACGCCGCCACCCAGCTGGTGTGCTCCCTGCTCTCTCTGCTGCCGCCGCTGCTGCTGTTCCTCCGGTTCCACCAGGAGCTGGTCCAGGGGATTGCCCTGGCGGAAGTGAAGGGGTAGGGTGATACCATGAACAAAGCCTTTTTGCGGGGGCTGGTTGTGGCCGCCGTTTTGCTGATAAACTGCACGCTGCTCTCCGGCTTTATTGAAAGGCAGATGACAGTTCCGGTCCGGGAGTGCTCGCCCCGGTACGACAATGCCGTGGGGAGCCAGCGTATCCCGGCCGACGCTATCCGCTGGGAAGACGGGCAGAGCTTCCTCTACGCCATCCAGGAGGACCAGGGCTTGACCGCAGGCCTGTGGGCAAAACGCGTTCCGGTGAACGTCATAGGCACAGAGGGCGCCGCCGCCTTTGTCATGGAGGATGAAAGCCAGGAGTATGTGCTGTATGGCTCCCGGCCGTTCCAAGACGTGGAGCGCGTCCTCCCTGTGGAGGAGGGGCGCGCCCAGCCGGACACCCTCCTTCTCTGGATGCCGGCGGGGGCATCCCCCTTGGAGGAGGGCGCTGCCATCCCCTTGGGGGAGGGGGAAGCCATCTTGTACAGCCGGGAAGTGATGCAGCCTTTCCTGGCGGAAAGGGAGCTGGCCCAGCTGGTTCCGGAGGAGCTGCGCGCCCAAAGCACTGTAATCAGCTGCCAGGAGCTGGAAACGCTGCTCAACGGGCTGCCTTGGCTGGCGGGGGCGGCCCTGTTGGTGCTTGCCACCTTGCTGCTGGCCATCCTGTTTTGCGCGGCCCTGGGACAGGCAAGGCGCTGGCCCTGGTACCTGGGCTGCGGCGTGGCATGCCTTTTGGCTTGGGTGGGCCTGGTTCTTGTGCTGGGCCGCACCCAGCTGCCCTCCTCGCTGCTGCCAACGGGCAATATCTTTGCTTGGGGCCATTACAGCAACCTGTTCCGGCTGGCGGAAGAGGGGCTGGCAGCTTTCGCGGAGAATGCCCGCTGCGCGGAGCTCCTCAACCTCCTGAGGCAGCGGCAGCGGGAGGCCATGCTCCTTTTGGCGGGAGGGGCGGCGCTGCTCTGCCTACTTCTTGTCACGATGGGGATGTATCTCAGAAGGAGCTCTGGTTTTCACGCACGGGGCGGCGGTCTTCCTTCTTTCCGAAAGGAGGGAAGCGATAAATCGTAAAGTGGGAATAGGAGGCCTCCCGGTTTGAGCGTCCCATGTTCCTTTTCTCCTGTAGAAGTCTTGGAGAAGGGAATCTGCTGCACCCATCCGGCCCACGTCATCCGCCGGACCAGGTTTGTGAGGCCATGTGGTTCCGTAATGGGGCTTCGGTTATAGGGCAGGCTGCTTCGGATGTGATGTATAGTTTACGCGGAAAGCCCTTCCAGTCTTTTTTCCAAACTTATCAGAAACGGTTATTTCTAATACCTCTTTTCTCCCCCCCTGGTTGAAAGGGAAGATTCAGGTCTCAAGACAGCAAAAGGACTTCCGGCAACCAAACCGGCTGCCGGAAGTCCAGCTTTTTTTATTGCGTTTCGCTGTCCTCTTGACGGGGAGCGGTTCAAAAGCCGCAGGGGGTTCTTTGAAAATCAGGGAAATCCAGCGGGATCAACGATTGCCATCATAGGCCTTCTTCAGACGGTGGAGGTTGGAGAGCCGCTGGACCGCCTCGTCCCCCAGCTTTTCCGAAACAGCCACCACCAGCGCGTCCACCAGGGCGGCGGGCGCTGTCATAGAGTGGTACTCCTTGGTCTCCCCCCGGTAGACGAACAGGTTCATGTCCGCCCGGTCCGGCTCCGGCAGATAGCTGCGGCTGGTAAAGGCGAGGGTGCGGTACCCCGCCTGTTTTTGATACTCCAGAATCATCCGGCCCTCCCGGGAGACCTTGGAAAAGCTGAACAGCACCACCAGGTCGTCCGAGCGCGCCTGGGAAAGCCCCTCCAGCACCTCCGAGCCGCCGGAGGGCAGCAGGATCGCCTCAATGCCCAGCCGACGCAGCCGGAACAAAAGCAGCCGCCCCAGGGAGGCGGAGGCGCTTTTGGCGTGGATGAACACCCGGTGGCAGTCCAGCAGCGCCTGGGCCGCCTGTTCAAAGGCTTGGGGGTCCAGGCCCTCCAGGGTCTTTTCCAGGCAGAGCTGCTGGCGCAGCATCCAGTTTTCCACCGTAAAGCCCTGCTGGGTCTCCAGCAGCTTGGCGGCAGGGCCCACCGGCTGCTCCTGCTGGGACACCAGCCGCTTTAAGCCCTTGTAGTCCCCGCAGCCCACCCGGCGGGCAAACCGGGACAGCGTGGTGCCCGAAACCCCCAGCTTCTGGCTCACCGCGCCGATGGAGTCCTGGAGGAACTCCCGGGGGTTGTTGGAGATGTAGTCGATAATCTCCGCCTCGGAGCGGGTGACTTGCTCCGGCATGTGGGGGAATTGTATGGTCATGGCGTTACCTCCGTCCCAGTTGGCATTGCAGTGATTTTCAGTATAACAGAACGCGCCCGCGGATGCAAGCCGGCCTCACGCTGTGCCCCGCTTGCGGAACAGCAAAATGCCCTTAGCCGCCGGCGTCACCGTGGAGGACACCAGCTCCCAGCCCTGCAAGGCCATCTCGTTGGCAGCAGTCTCCAACGCCTCCGCCATGGTTCCGGCCTTGGGGGCGTATTCCACCACCACCGCCTTGTGCTGGACAGCGATCCGCTCCCCGTAGGAGGGGCCGTGCTCCTGGTCCTTTTCCGGACCGGTGAGCACCGCCACATAGTCCCCGCCCAGGGCGTGAATCTCCTTTAGGGCCCGCTTCAGCAGGCTGGCGGTTTTTACCTTTTCCGCCGCGCTTTCCGACACGGTGATGGTATATCTTCCCGCCTGCATCTCTTGCAGCAGCTCCGCCGCCGTGGAGCACTCCCGCTGGAACTCCGTCCACACGCAGCCGTACTGCACCGCCTGGTGGGTGTCGCTGCCGGACACCACCGGGACGCCCAGCTGGCGGCCCAGGGCATAGGTGCGCTGCTCCGCCTGCTGGCGGTCGGTGGCCAGGTCCTTGCCGTTTAAGTCAAGAAAATCCAGCCGGGCAAGCTGTTCCCGGGGCAGCTGGGGGATGTGCCCCCCCTCCCGGTAGGGATGGGCCCCGCCCACCACCACCGGGTATTGGTCGAACAAATCCCGCAGCCTCGCAAAGGGCAGGAAATTCCCCGGCGCCTTGTGGGGGGCCAAGCGCTGGTTCAGCTCCAGAATGGCCTCCAGCGGGCCAATGGACAAAATGTGCCCCCCCTCGGCGATGTCCGTCTCCATGCCGGGGAAGACCCGCAGGCCGTTTTCCAGCACCATGGCGTCGCCCTCCCGGGTGCTTCTGGTGGAGAGGTAGCCGTACAGCTCGTCAAATTGCAGGGTGTTGAAGTGCTCTGTCAGGCAGAGGGCGTCCAGGCCGGCGTTTATGGCCTCGCCAAAAAGCCAGTCGGTGTACACCGTGGAGAAGGGCAGCCGCTTGGCCAGCTTGCCGTGGGTGTGAAAATCCAGTTTCAAGGGGATACCTCTTTTCTAAATCAAAGTGGAAAGCAGAATGGCCAGGGAAATCCACAGCAGGGAGATGGCCAAAAAAAGCAGGTCGTTGGTGCTCACCTTTAAGGTGGCCAGCTTCATCCGCTTCACTGCCTTGTTGGTGGCGGCGTTGCGGTAGCCCCGAATCTCCAAAGCCTCCACCGTGGTGCGGGAGCGCTTGGCGGTGTTGAGCATCAGGGGATAGAAGGCGTGCATGACCACCTTCACCTGGTAGAACAGGTACTTCACCTTGCCCCACAGGCCCTCCCGGGAGGGTGGGTTGCCCCGTAGCCGGAAGGAGAGCAAAATGTTCTGGAACTCCTCCATCAGCATGGGCAGCACCCGGTAGGCGTAGGAGATGGAAAAGGAGAGCCGCTCGGGGCAGCCGAACCACATCAGGCCGTTGGAGAGCTTGTCCGGGTCCAGGCCGGAGAACACCGTCACCGAGGCCAGAGAGCAGGTGGCCACCTTCAGGCTGAGCACCAGCAGCGGCGCGATGGTGGAGGCGTTGCCCCCAAAGAGCAGGGACACCAGCAGCAAATAGCCTGTCTGGGAGAACACCCCCACAGCGAACACCAGGAGCACCAGCCCCGCCACCCGGGCCAGCTTGGTGGTGACCACCACCAGCAAAAAGCAGGCCATCAAAAACCACAGGTCGTTGACAAACCAGGGGACCAGCCCAAAGAACAGGTACCACACAATCAAAATGCGGGGGTCCAGCTTGGCGATGACGGTGTCATTGTTGCCATAGGCGTTTTTCAGCACCTGGTTCCGCAGAAAATCCATGGAGAACTTCTCCAAAATGTTCTCCGAGAGCTTTTTCTTTGTCTTGCTTTCCATTTCCATCATGCGCCCTCCCCAAAGCAGCGTGTAAATTCCTCCACGGTGTAGCACAGCGCCCGCTCCTCCAGGGCCTGGCCCATGGAGAAGATTTCCGGCGGCCGGATGCCCACCTCTTCCAGCAGCGCCCGGTTCCCGAAAATCTCGTCCCGGGGGCCGTCCGCCACCACCTTGCCGCCCAAAAGCACCACAATGCGCTGGGCCCATTCGCACACCAGCTGCATGTCGTGGGTGGCAATCACCACCGTGTCGGTGATGTCCTTCATCTCCCCCAAGGTGCGCAGAATCTCCTTGCGGGTGGCGATGTCCAGGTTGGCGGTGGGCTCATCCAGCAGCAAAATGCCGGGGTTTAAGGCCACGCCAATGGCCAGGCTGGCCCGGCGCATCTGCCCGCCGGAGAGCAGCCGCCCGTCCCGCTCCTGCAGCGGGGAGAGGCGGAACCGGGCGAGCAGCTCCTGGGTGCGCTCCTTATAGTGCTCCACGCCCCGGGCCTCCATGGCAAAGGCGATGTCCGCCCGGATGGAGTCCTTGATGAACATCTGCTCCGGGTTCTGGTACACCAGGGAAATCTGCCGGGAGAGGTCCTCTGTCTTTTTCCGGTGGATGCTCTCCCCGTTTAGGCGGATGTCCCCGGAAGCGGGCTTCAAAAGGCCCACCATCAGCTTTAGCAAGGTGGATTTTCCCGCCCCGTTGGAGCCTATCAGCGCCACCTTGTCGCCCTTGCGGATGGTCAGGTCCAGCCCGTCGAACACCACCCGGTCCGCCCCCTTTACCGAGCGGTAAGATAAAGACACCTGCCGGAACTCCACCGCCGGGGCGGGTTCCTGCTCCGGTGGGGGAGAGGGGGCCCGTTCCGCCGGCCGGTAGGTAAGGCCCCGGAAGGCCTCCAGCCCCTGGGGGATGGTGGTGGGCAAAGGCCGCTCCCAGGGGAGGCTCCCTTGGCGCCGCAGCTTGTCCGCCGCCCGTGTCACTTGGGGCGGGAAGATGTTGCACTCCTGCAGCTCGCCCACCCGGCGCAAAGCCTGGCTGGTGGGCAGCTTCCAGGCGATGTTTCCGTCCCGCATGAGCATCACGTGCTTGCAGTAGTCGGCGATGTATTCCGTGTGGTGCTCGATGACGATGATGGTCTTGCCGTGCTTCTCGTTGAGCTCCTTGAGCACCTGGTAGATGCGGTCGGCGTGGCCCGGGTCCAGCTGAGCGATGGGCTCGTCCAGAATCAGCACCTCCGGCCGCAGGGACACAGCCCCAGCCAGCGCCAGCAAATGGGTCTGCCCGCCGGAAAGCTGCCAGATGTAGTCGTCCTCCCGGCCCTCCAGCCCGCACAGGGCCAGGGCCTCTTTTCCCCGCTCCACATAGTCCGCCATGGCGTAGTTCAGGCAGGCGTAGGAGGCGTCGTCCAGCACCGTGGGGCGCACAATCTGGTTTTCAAAGTCCTGGTACACATATCCCGCCTTTTGGGCCAGGGTGCCCACGTCCGCCTCCAGGGTGTTCACCCCGTCCACCACCACCTTCCCGGAAAACTCCCCGGTGATAAAGTGGGGAATCAGCCCGTTGAGGGTCTTGCAAAAAGTGGATTTCCCACAGCCGTTGTTGCCAACGATTGCCAGGAAATCCCCTTTTTCCACCTGTAGCGTGATGTCCTTTAAAATGGGTGTTTCAGCGGCGGGATAGGAATAGGTCAAGTTCTCTATCTCGATGATGTTCATCCCGCGGTAGTCCCGTCCTTTCCGGCCTTCCATTTCAGCACGGCCAGCACGATTACCGCCAGCGCCGCGGCCACCACCAGGCCGATGGCCAAAGCGGTGCCGCTGCCAGCCCAGTCAGCTTCCCAGTCCACAATGGAGAAGCCGCTCTTGGCGATAAGCTGAGTCACGACAGCCACCACAAAGCCGATGACGCAGCCCAAAACCACCTTGGGGCTGACGCCGCCCACCCAGGTCTTTTCCGTGCGGGGGGCCATGCCCAGCAGGGGCTCAATCTTCCCATAGAGCTTGGGCACCAGGAACAGCGTGGGCAGTAGGCAGAACAGGATGCCGGAGAACAACAGGTCGTTGAGGAAGGCAAAGCCCTCGGTGGCGAAGACGCTTTCCGGCAGGCCGGCCACAGCCTCAAAGTCCTCCACGGCAAACTGCACCTTGCAGATGTCCACCACAGCGCCCATGGCCAGCTGCAGCGCCGTGCCGGTGATGGCGGCGATGCCCACCATCTTGTAGTTCTTGGGGTTCTTCACCATGCGGCCGGCCACATACACGCCAATGGTCACGGTGAGGAACTTCTCCAGCTCGCCCAGGCCGCCAAACTGCCCCAGCATAATTTCGCTGAACACCAGCTCGCCGGTGGCGGCGCCCAGAGCAGCGGAAAGGGGGTCAAAGAGCATGGCCAGCGTCAGGGGGATAAACAGGAAGTACTCCACTGAGAACTCCACAACGCCCACCTGGAAGCTGGGAATCAGCTCGGTGAACAGCGTTGCCAGGCCATACAGGGCCATGGTCAGCACAAATACCATCAGTTTTTGGGATTGGGTCGCGGTCTGCTTTTTTGCAAGTTCCATGTCACTCTTCCTCTCTCATACAGTTCCGTTTTCTTACAGCCCTATTGTAATCCCTATCTGTGTAAAGCCGCGACCGTGTTTCTGTAAAATTGAAATTAAAATTTCTCTTGTCTAAAAATATAAAGAAAAGTTTCATTTATGCCGTATGGATGTTTACGGGCTTCCAGGAAAATAGCGGCACAGCATAACGGAACGATGCCCTGTGCTACTACAACTGACAGCGGGAAGGACTAGCTTGGAATTATCCACTCCTGTGTACAGGGGATGGCATAAAAACCTGTATCATTTCCTCAAAAAGAAAGAAATGTACAAGGGGTGCATACAAGCGATAATCTAATAGTGTAATCACATAAATTGAGTATATTCTATATGATATTGGGGTCAAAAGCCTGTCTATAGTACCTTGAAAAGTTCATATATTTTGTAGTAAACACAAGCCGAAACGCCTCACTTGCTGTATAATAGAGATATCCTAGAAAAGAAGGTAATCCCTATGTCATTCAAAGAAAATTCTTACCAGCAAATATCATTTTCAGATAGCTTTTCCGGATTAACCGCCAGGGAACAGAAAGCACTGGAAAATTCCTGGGCAAAAGTTTTTGCTGATGAAATATTCCCTGCCATTGATGAAAAGCGCTTTTCTGTCTTTTGATTTACTTGAAAGACGTGGGAAGCTATCCCTTGTCCGTATTCCTGGCCAGCCGCTACACGGAGAACCTGCCCCTGCAATTTGTTTGCTGCGTGCTGTCCTTGCTGCCGCTGGCGCTGTGCTTTTTCTATTGCGGCGGCGATGTGTTGGACAGTGGGATTCCCAAGGAGGAGAAGGCATGAAACCAGTCATTCTGAAAGTGAGCTTTGCACTACTGCTGGTATTGGCGTTATGCACGGTTGCCTCCTACCACATTGAGCGAATCATGATGGCAAAAGTAACGGTATCCCTGCCTCAGGACGGCATTGTCCAAGGCGTCCCTTGCGAGGCCACGGTGCTCCCCCTCTCAAGCCTCACCATGCAGGATGGCAACACGGGAGTGTACATCATCGACTATGTGGAGGGGGCGTTCGGGGAAGAGATGGTGGTTCGATTCGTGCCAGTTACTGTGCAGGAACAGGATCAGCAGAACTTTTCCTCTGGGGATCTGCTGGATTTCCGGGAGTATGTCGTGTCCTCCAACCGGCCCTTGAAAGACGGGGAGGAGGTGGCCACCCCATGAAAAAATGGCTTCTGTGCGGGGTGTTCTTCCTAGTGGCAGCGGCCTTTACCTGTTTGGGAATGTTCCATCTGGAGAGGGCAGCTTCCTGCTTACCGGAAGGAATTATATATGCAGACCCAAATGGAGTGGTGCAGCAGCCGATGGAAGAAGATGAATGGGATTTCTCCTGGGTCGATAGCTATGTGAAAGAGGGCGAACGGGTCACTTTCCTGCTGTTCTCCTCCCAGGTGACCACTGCCGAAGAAGCGGAGCAGCTTGTGACTTCACTTCTTGGGCTTGGCGCTGGAGAACTAGTCCTTTCCACCAAGGATATTGCCACTATGCTCCGCCAGCTGAAAACTGTCTTTTGGCTGGTGTTGATTCCTTGTTTACTGGTCATTGCCTATTGCGTTACGGTGAAGACCTTTCCCCACCGGTGGAAGACCTTCACCGTAACCAAGAGAGTTGTCGCAGCCTTATTCCTGTGCGGTGTGTTTCCGGCATTGTTCGCGGGGTATGTTATCGCATGGCAGTCACTGCAAATACCAGATATCTTCCTGCCAACAGAGCATTTCTTTGACCTGTCGTTTTACATTTCTAAAGTTAGCTGGGCGATGGAGGGGGTTGACTTGGGGCGATTAGAGTGGGGAGGCCTTCCGGTGAGAGCTTGGACGATAGCAGGATTGTGTTTGCTAGCGATGGCATTGGTGAGTACACTTGCAGCTGGAATCTTATTTGTTTCGGCTCTAGGCAACAAAAGGGATAAAGAAAATGCCTGAGTTTTTTCAAAGGCTGGAAGCGACTCCAGCCTTTTTGTTATCACTACAGAGGCGCCTGCTCCAAGCAAAATCTTGAGCGGCAAAGCCAGTTGCAGAAGCCCCAAGTTATAATTACGACGTTTCTGCAGTTGTTCACTTTTAAGGCAAATGAAGTTTCACAATATCCAGGATAAGCCCTCCGTGTAACAGGTTGACAGGCAGGCGTCAGCAAGATATAATTTTACATATACCCCTAACGGTATGGGAGGTGACTCTATGAGGCAATGTATGGATGCGGATAATCTGCATCGCAGATTGAAAAAAATTATCGGCCAGGTTCAGGCTATTGATCGCATGATCGACCAGGATGTTCCCTGTGAGGACATTCTTGCCCAGATCAATGCCGCAAAATCTGCCCTTCACGGATGTGGAAAAGTAGTTCTGGAAGGTCATATTCAGCACTGTGTCCGGGACGGATTGGAGCATGGAGACGCGGAACAGACGATTGAAAAATTCACCAAGGCGGTGGAACGTTTTGCTAATATGGGATGACCACAGAAAAAGCAGCCATAGGTGCTGCTTTTTTGCTTGACATTTTATACCCCTATGGGTATCATATACATATACCCCTAATGGTATAGAAGGAGAATCGTACTATGAAACCCATAATGGAAAAATTAGAACATCTTTTACAACTGGGCGGGATAAAGAAGGACATCCTCTTTCTTGTGCTTTCAGGCATAGCCATTGTGTGCAGCCTGCTGGGGCTTAGTCCTTTTCCCTTTGATATGGCATGGATCGCCATTATCTTGTGCGGTGTCCCTATCATCTTAGAAGCGATCATTGGACTGGTCACCGCTTTTGACATCAAGGCTGATGTACTGGTGTCTCTGGCGCTGATTGCCTCTGTCTTCATCGGAGAAGATTTCGCCGCAGGTGAAGTAGCCTTTATTATGCAGTTGGGAAGCCTTCTGGAAGAATTGACCGTAGCCCGTGCCCGTGCGGGAATCGAGAAACTGGTTCATCTTACGCCGCAGACCGCCAGGGTTCTGAGAGGTGGAACTGAACAGGTTATTCCGGCACAAGATGTTCATGTGGGCGACCGGCTCCGGGTTCTTCCCGGTGAAAGCATTCCAGTGGACGGTGTAATTGTCTCCGGCCAAACTTCCATCAACCAGGCGGTTATGACCGGGGAATCCCTCCCCGTAGACAAGGCGGTCGGGGATACGGTATCCAGCGGCACCGTCAATCAGTTCGGTGCCTTTGAGATGGAGGCCACAAAGGTAGGCGAAGACAGTTCCATCCAGCGGATGATCCGGCTGGTGCAGTCAGCGGATGCGGGCAAGGCAAAGATTGTGGGGATTGCGGACCGTTGGGCTACCTGGATCGTTGTAATTGCTCTGAGCGCGGCGGCACTTACATGGCTGTTTACCGGAGAAATTATCCGGGCCGTGACCATCCTTGTAGTGTTCTGCCCTTGTGCCCTGGTACTGGCAACCCCTACCGCTATCATGGCAGCCATCGGCAATGTGACAAAGCATGGCTTTTTGGTTCGGGAGGGGGATGCCTTAGAACGTCTCTCGAAAGTGAAAATCATTGCCTTTGACAAAACAGGAACGTTGACTCATGGCACGCCCAAAGTGGTAAAAGCCGTAAGTGTTTCCGGGAATTATACATCCGAGCAAATCTACCAGTTAACGGCTGCTGCTGAACAGTACTCCGAACATCCTTTGGGGAAAGCTATCGTGGATTGCTGCAAAAAGGAGTTTCAAAAAGAACTGCCTCCTGCCAATGATTTTCGCATGATTCCCGGTCGGGGCGTATGTGCCCGTGTGGAGGGGAAACAGATTCTTGCAGGCAATCCGGAGTTGATTCGAGAGCATGGGATCGCTATGACGCTGCCCCCGGAGGCCATAAACTATCTTGAACAGGGTTGTACCGTCACCTACTTAGCAGTGGACGGTAGCCTTGCGGGTTGGATTGCCCTTTCTGACACCATCCGGAAGGAGAGCAGCGAGATGATCGACGCACTTTCCAGTCTGGATGTAGATCCTGTGCTGCTCACAGGTGACCATGAAAATGCCGCCAACGCCATCGCCTCTCAACTCCATATCCGGACAGTTCGGGCCAACTGTCTGCCGGAAGATAAACTGAAAGCTGTTGATGTCTACCAGTCCCAGGGAAAATTGGTGTGTATGATCGGCGATGGGATCAATGATGCTCCTGCCCTGAAAAAAGCTGAGGTTGGCATTGCCATGGGCGGTGTAGGCAGTGATATTGCGGTGGATGCGGCGGACATCGCCCTTGTAAACGATGATGTAAAAGAACTGCCCCACTTAATTGCCCTTTCTAAACGGATGATGACTACTATTAAATGCAACATGACATTTTCCATGGTGCTGAATTTTATCGCCATTGCTCTGGCTATCAGTGGTGTTCTGAATCCAGTGGTAGGGGCTTTGGTTCACAATGCAGGTTCGGTGCTGGTCATCACTAACTCGGCTTTCTTGTTAAGGTGGAAGAAGTAAAAACAACCTAAACTAAAAAGAGATGCAACTATTATTCTTCTGGGTATAGCTGCATTTCTTTTGCTTTGTATTTTGGATGTGGCCAAAAATATATTTCGTAATTGTAGTATTAGTAGAGGGAAAAACGAGGGAAGGGTTGCGGGAGTTATACCGAAAGTTGGATTATCCCGAAACCTTAGTTTTCAGCCTGTTTCCATGCCGGTTTCGTTCAAAAAATTCGGGATAACTTTTCCACTCTTTTGGGCAGGTTTCAATACTTTTTCATCGGAAGCATCCCAACATTCGAGATAATCTTATATGGGAACAAATCGAGGACTACGCTGCCGCGGTGGACTGCCTGGCAGGGGAGGAGGTAAAGGCTGCTTATCTGCAAGGGGCAGCTGACTTCGCCAGGGTTATGGCAAGGACGGAATCAAACATGACCGATTAAGGGTGGGAAAAGTGTGACCGCAGGGATATGGTCGAGTGTTTGAAAAGCATATATTCGTCCAATGGTTCTCTTTATATCGTGCGAAATAATCCGTACGGTTTCTTGACAATTTCATACGATTTGCGTATAATGAAGATAAAGAAGGACATACTATACATCATGAAGGGGGCGCGTATTATGATCGTAACTGCAACCGAGTTCAAGACCAACCTCGGTAAATATTTAGAAATGGCTACGAAGCAGGATATATTCATTACCAAGAACGGCAAGAGCATCGCCCGGCTCACCAGCCCTACCGTCAACAAGCTGGCCGTCCTGGATAGCCTTGTGGGGATCGTCTCCGAGGACTCCGCCATGGATGAGGAAACGATACGAAAGGAGCGGCTGGCCAGACAATGAGAGTCCTGATCGACACAAATGTGATTTTGGACATTCTGCAAAAGCGGGAACCATTTTTCACGGATTCCTACCGGGCTCTGCGCAGGGCTCTTGAAAATGACGCCGAGTGTTTGATCTCCGCATCTGCCGCTACCGATATTTTCTATGTGCTTCGTAAATCCCTTGGGTCGGCACAGCAGGCCAAAGAACATATCGATCAGCTCGCCCAGGTCGTGAGCTTCGCCGATGTACAAGGTATGGACATACACACTGCCCTCATGCGGGCTATGCCGGATTTTGAGGGTGCGGTGGTGGATGCAGTGGCCGAACGGAGCGGCGCAAGCAACATCCTTACTCGCAATATCAAGGATTTCACCGGTTCGGTGGTGCCAGCCATCCTTCCCGCCGATTTCCTGAAGAAATAAACATACCGCCACTCTTGACTGGGTGGCGGTATTGTTTTGCTTTCTCAGCGCAGGAGCCCGTTTCTCTCTTTTTGAGAAAATGTTGTAAAACAGCGGCTTAACGAGTGAAATATCTATATTAGGATACTCCACAGGACGAATTGGATGAAAACAAAATGGCAGAAAAATGGCGCACTCCCCGCCGATGACAAGGGAAAAATCCCATGCTAGAATGGTACTGTCCAAAATTGGAGCCTGCAAAGGCCCCTACCTGAGGAGTGATTGCCTGTGAAATACTGCCCCTACTGCGGCGCCGAGATCCTCTCCGGCGCCTTTTCTTTTTGCCCATCCTGCGGGGAGTCCCTGCCGGTGCTGGCGCAGCCCGCCGCTGAAAAAGCTCCGGGAAAACCCTCGCCCCAGAGGGAGAAGGCAAAAAAGGAGCGCCCTCGCAAAAAAGAGCGCCCGCCCAGGAAAGCGAAGCAACTGATCCTTTCCGAAGTGGAAGCTTTGGACTGCGACGGCTATTACGAGGACGTCCAACCCATAGACGCAGACCGCCAGCGGGAGGGAGTTGACACCAGGCTCATCCTGCGAGTGGTGCTGTTGGTGGCTGGGGTGGCCCTGGTCATTGGCGGGTGTGTTGCCGCGCTATTTTTGCTGTGAAAGTTGCAAACAGCCTGCCTCGTCCGTGAAATACAGGTAGAAATTCTTCCAAAGGGAGGCGCTGTTTATGAAATATATTTCTAAAGGCCTTGTTGTAGAGGGCTCTACCGAGCACATCCTGAAAATCCAGCGGGGAGGCTACGAGTTCCAGTTAACAGGGGACAGGGCCCGCCTGTGGCTGAACGGACGGTTTGGCGTGGCAGATGCGGACGGGACGAATCCCCGGTATGTAAAAGAACTGCTTCATCTGAAACGAGTCTGCCTAACTGAACCGGCTGGCGAGGAGCCGGAAGGGGTGTACCGGGCCCTGACCCAGTGCGTCCTGGTACCAGCAAAGGTGGGCAAGCTTCGGATGCCCCTGAATCCCCTGGAAAGCCAGACTCTCCAGTGGTTGCGGGAAGCAGGGCTGCGCCTGACCATGGCGGAGCTGGTGTGCCTGCGGGAACATGGCATCGCTCCGAGCGCAGAGCTTCTCGGAGAAGAGAACCGCCAAGCCCTGACGGAAGCAATTTACACCCAGCAGACTATCTTCGACAACGTGCTGGAGGCGCAGATGGAGCGCGCATCCTGCCGGGAGGAAATGGTGCGTGCCGTGCTGGGCTTGCTGAAGAAAAAGAGGATCGTCTTGCTGTGAGGTATGTATGAAGAAGCTGAAAAAGCTGCCGCCGCCTCTACGAAAACAGGCCCTCCTCCGGTTTGCCGGAGCGGGGGCCTGCTTTTGTCTGCTGTTGCTGGTGGCAGTGGGGTACCGTCAACCGATGCTGTGGTTCCCCTTTCTGGTGATGGGTGTTTTTTCCGCCGGCAGCGGCGCCCTGTTGGTGTGGAGGGCGGACCAAGGAAAGGTCCTGGTCGTGGAAGGCGTTTGCAGAGAAGTGGAATCAACCCTGTTTCGCCGCCGGCCCAAGGCTGTGGTGATGGAATGCGGCGACCGACAGGTCAAGGTCTATCTCCATGCCCGCGTGCGGAATCTGGCTGTGGGGGAGCGGCTTCGAATCTATGTGGCGGAGTCGGCTCCTGTTTATGAGGAAGACGATATTCTTGTGTTGAGCGGATACCTGGCGGTAGAGGTGGGCAAAAAATAGGGAGCGGTTTAGCCTGCTCTCGAAAAAACTGTATTACGCTACGCTGTCCTGATAGTTGACGATAGCCACCTCGGAAACCGCCTTTCGTACCGCCCGGACGATGCGCTCCAGCTTAGCGGCCACCTCATCGGAGTAGGATAAACACCTCCAAAAGAAAAACGCCTTTCCGTTATGGAAAGACGTTCTCTAAAAATGGGTTATTGATTTTCTTCTTTCAGCAGCCGTTTGAAAGTTGTTGGGTAGTTGCTGGCTCCGTGCGCGATGTGGTAAACGAACACCGTATCCGCAATCAGCCGGTAAACACAGATATACTTTCCGGCAATCACCAGGCGGTAGCCGCCGTTACGCAGTTCCTTGTCCTGAGGGATATGGCCGGACAGCGGAAATATCTCCAGCCGGGAAAGCGTATCTAAAATGAGGTCGGTGATTTTGCGGGCGGAGTTGGGACCCACCAGGTTCAAATGGAGTTGGGCAATCTCCTCTAGCTCCCGTTGCGCGGGCTCAAGAATAACAAGTTCAGCCACGTTGATAGATCGCCTCCAGCCGTTTTCTGGACTCCTCCAGCGTGTAGGTAGGCGCACCGGAGAGCCGGGCTTGTTCCGCTGCTTCCAGTTTGGCCCGCAGCTTCAGGGTTTCCTCCCGCTGCTCAAACGCCTCAATGCTCATAACCACCAAATCGCCTTCGCCGTTTTTGGTGATATAGATTGGCTCCGCTTCTTCATGCGCCAGATCAGAGATCATACCGTAGTCATTGCGGAGCGCAGTGGACGACTTAATAATCACGGTCAACACCTCCTGCGTTATTCTACGATAATTCTACCAGAATTATTCACCATTTGCAAGAGACGCCGAACCCCGAACCCCGAACAATGATTTTGCCAGCCTGCCGCTCTTGAACAGCGAGAAGCACAAGAGGACCGTGTGCTCCATACATCCAGGAAAACTCAAGAGATATCCAGCAAAACCCCCACAAACCGTTTGACACCTCCGCCCCTGGATGCTATAATGGAGCCGTAAAGTTTCCAGGGTTTTCCAAAAGCCCACAGTGACCCGTATGCAAAGTGTCAAGGAGCCAGTGGCTCTTTGGCACTTTTTTTGTTTTCCGGGACCCCCTCCAGAGGGTGGAAACAAATTTTTGTGCAGGCCAAGCCTGCGGAAAGGAGCCCATCATGATCAAAACCATCATCACAGGAGCCGTCATCTCCCAGGGGTATGACAACGCCCCAGCTCTCAAGTTCTCCGAAAAGGGGGACGCCGTCCGATTCCGCATTGGGAAGAAGGTCTATGACCCCAAAGAGGAAACCGGCCACCGCTGGATCAACCTGCCGGTGAAAGCCTTCGGCAGCCTCTGCGGCCGCGTCAAGAAAATGAAGCTGCAGGCAGGTTCTTATGTAAACCTGCTTGGCAGGCTGGACGAGGACGAGTGGACGGACAAGGCAGGAGAAAAGCACAGCACCATGGTCCTCATCCTGGACGACATTGAGTACTGTTCCGGAGGCGCGAAGAAAGAACCGGCGGAGGAAGCCCCTCAGCCCATGACCTCTTCGGAGCCACCCCAGGAAGAACCCTCCACCTTTACCGGGTATGTGGGTTTTGGTGGAGCAAACCCCTTCTTCGGGGATGACTGAGAGGAAAGCAAAATGAATCAGGCGTAGGTGACGCACAGGTGTATCCATATCCTGTGCGTTTTCTTATGCCCAAAAGAAAGGAAGAGCGCAGATGACAAAGAAAGAATGGCAGCGCCACATGGCCTATGAAGCACTGGTCATTTTGGGAATGCTGGCCCTGCTCCTGTTTGTGTGCAGGCTGTGGCCTATCCTGTTGCTAGTCATTTTGGGGATCTTTGCGGCAGCACTGCGGCTGGTGTTCCTCAGTTCGCCCAAGGTACAGCCCATCCGGCCGGAGCAACAGACGGCAGCGTCCTCCGTACCTCAGCGCGCTGTGGAAAGCCAGCCTGCTGCTCAGAATGCGGAAGACGCCCAGTCCTTTGGAGAGCTGCAAACACGGATTACCCGCTGGGTGCGGCAGGAATACCCAGATGCCCGGTGGGTGTGGAAGTATCCCGACGCTAAAGCGCGGTTCCAGCGCGGCGAGGACGTGGCCATCCTGCTCAACCGGGCGGGGGGCTACCGGGAGGCAGTGATCCACCTACAAGGAAAACGGCTTTTCGAAATCCAGTACTTGTGCGCGCCGGCAGAAAATCCCCGGCTGGAGCAGCCGGAAGAATCTGCTCCCCCCCAAGAGGGGCAGCCCCCAATGGAAGAAGCCGCGTCACAGCCCGAGCCTTACCAGCCGGAGGATTACAGCCTCGCTGCCTTTGAGTGGGTGGAGTCCCACCTGGAGGAGCTGAACATCCTCTGCAACGAATGCATCGCTCAGAAGCAGGATTTCCTGCTTCTCACCGGCGGGGACTTGCCGGAGCCGGCGGCCTGGCCTGCTCTGTGCCATGAACTCTTGCGAAACGGCCTTTCCTGCCACATGGAGGAAGAAGGCGTTCGCATCCAGATCACGCGGGAGAACCGCAGAAAGGAATGATGGGTATGGCCACATCGCTGACAAACCTGTTCAACTTCGGCAGGCCGCTGCCGAAACCCTTTGATAAGCTGCCCAGCAAAAAGCTGAAAGGCGTTGCCTCCAAATATGGGGGTGTGGAAGCCACCCTGTGCGCTCCTGTCATCAAGGCGGTGCACGCGCTGTGCGTCTGTCAAAACGGCGGCGAGGGCGCTGTGGGGCAGATCACCTCCGCCATGAGTGTGGCGGAGTACAAGTCCTCTATGGGGCCGGACGCCTACCACCTGGTGGTGTACGACTCCGGCACCGGTTCCCTGCTTGCCAGCGTCTACGACCGGAACACCGAGCTCATGGAGCAGTACACCGTCCACGCCAGCGCGCGGGATGGGGCAGCCCTGTTTTTCGCCATGATGCCCCAGCTTTTAGAAGACGAGGAATTTCGGGAGAATTGGAAGGCCTATCAGGAGCAGTTCACCAACGGATTTCCAGACCTGCCCAAGGCGACCCACGCCATGGCCATTCTCTGCGATAACGCCTACCGGCGCATCAAGGACAGCGCCTGCCCCACCCACCTAAAGGTGAACGTGGACAAATCCGGCAACCTGATGCGGGTTTCCCGGGCCCAGCTGGACTCCGGGCTGTACCAGCCCACAGAGGTGCTGGCAGGAGAGTTCACCATCTTCACCCAGAATGGGGAACCGATGGTACACAAACCTACAAAGGTCATCGACCACAAGGACTTTATAGGCCAGTACGTGTTGAATCCCAGCCGCATGCTAACCCCTGCGGAGCGCGCCCAGGTGCCCACACTCCCGGAGTGGTACATCATTCCCCAGGAGGCGGTGGACATCTGTAAGCACGCCCAGCTCACCACAGGCAAGCCCACCCAGATGCGGAACTTTCTCCTTCGCGGCCCGGCCGGCACCGGCAAGACCATGGGAGCCAAGGCCATCGCCGCGGGACTGGGGCTGCCCTACATGAAGTACACCTGTTCCGCAGGGACGGAGATCTTCGACTTTGTGGGCATGGTGTTCCCCAACACGGAGCACTCCACCGGGAACGCCCAGCTGGACCAGGAGCGGGAGCAGCTGCAGGCCATGGGCGGCGTCAACTACGCCAACGTGAGCAAACTGCTGCACCTTCCCGACTTGGACGACTTGGACTACGACCCGGCGGGAGTGTACCTGGCCCTGACAGGAGTGGAAAACCAAGCTGCCACCCCGCAGGACTGCATGGAGCTAGTGTTGGAGAAGGTCACCGAAAAGGTGCGCCAGCTCAGCGTTTCCGTGGAAGGGGAAACTTCCAGCCAAACCTACACCTATGTGGAGACGGATTTCATCAAGGCGCTGAAGAATGGCTACTTGGTGGAAATACAAGAACCCTCCACCATCCTCCAGCCCGGAGTGTTGGTGGGACTTAACTCCTTATTAGAGCAGAGCGGGACCATCACCCTGCCCACAGGGGAGGTAATTCACCGCCACCCGGACGCAGTTGTGGTGGTGACCACCAACGTCAGCTATGAGGGCTGCCGGGGGATGAACCAAAGCGTTGTGGACCGCATGAGCCTGGTGAAAGACATCCAGCTTCCCAGCCCGGAGGTCATGGCCCAGCGGGTCATGGCGGTCACCGGCGCCACGGACGAGTACCAGGTGTGCCAGATGGTGCAGGTGGTCAACGACCTGGCGGACTACTGCCGGAAGAACGGCATCACCGACGGCACCGTGGGAATGCGGAGCCTCATCGACTGGGTCACCAGCGCGGAGATCTCCGGCGACCCTTACGCCTCCGCGCTGGATACCATCATCAGCAAAGCCACCACGGACGAGGAGGACCGAGAGGCGCTCATCACCTCCGTGCTGGACCCGGTCTTCGCACCCAAGCGAAGAAAAACCGCGTAAGGGGGTGAACACGTGGCACGAGTGAATCACAAAAAGGTCAAGCAGCTCATCCAGCAGAAGCGTGGGAAAATCACCGATCAGGAATTTTTTATCAGCCGGCTTCTTTCCCGTCACTTTGAGGATATGGCCGCCGCCCAGACAAAGCGTTACGGGGCCAGCCGCCGGGTGCGGGTACGACTGCTATGGCAGCCGGACAATACCGACCTAGCCTATACCGACAATTTGCATATCACCATCAACGCCGGAAATCCCGCCATCACCGATTTCCCCACCCGGGAAGAGCGGTACCAGATGGTGCTGGGGCTCTTTGCCCACGAGCTGGGCCACTGCCTGTACACGGATTTCCTGACACAACAGACCTACCGAAACAACCTCTCCGCCTGCCGCTGGTATCCGGAAAAGCCGAAACTTGCCCGGGTGCAGGACGTGAAAAACGAACGGGAGTTCTGGGAATACGCCAAGGAAGACCCCCAGAACCTGGTCCTTTTAGGCCGGGTGGCCCATGAAATCAGCAACGTGCTGGAGGACGCCGCCATGGAGAACCGGGTGCTGGAACAGTTCCCCGGGACACTGGGCCAAGCCCTGGATTTTGTCCGGGCCTGGCAGTGGCGGGAAATGCCCACGGTCACCCAGCTCAAGGAGCGGGAAGCCCAGGGGACGCCTGTGTTTTACAGCCTCCTCCAGCTGTTCCTCTCCTATGGGAAGTTCGGGGAGCTGAAGTACGGAGCGGAGCCTCTCAGCGAGGAGCACATCCAAACCGTGTTTGAACTGCTTCCTCTGCTGGACGATGACCTGCGGGCAACCTCTGGCAAAAAACGTTGGAACACCGTCAACTGTATCCTCATTCGGTGCTGGGAGCACGTCCGGGAGTACCTGGAGGCCCTGAAACGCCGGTATGAGGAGAAGAAGGCCTCCGGCGGGGTAGGCTCTGTCTTCTCCCAATTGGAGGAAGAGCTGTCCGCCTTGGTGGGCAGCTCCGCCCGGGGAGAGGGCTCTACGGCTCCCGTTTCTGAGGAGTTGGAAGAGCCTTCCCTTCCCCAGCCGGAGCAGCGGGAGAAAACCCACACCCTGGCAGATGGAAATCCATCGGGAGAAGATGAAAACAGTGGTGAAAAGCTCTCCACAGCAGGTGTTTCCTCCGAATCCGCCACAAGGAATCGCTCTGAGAAACAGGAGATAACTCCGGAAGAAACCGGCCGTATGCCCCTGATGGAGACAGACAGCGTGTCTGAACCCATGGGCGGCGGCATAGAAGTCAATCGGGACTATAATCCGGAAATCTCAAACACTGTAGAGGCGGAAATGGAGCGGCTCCTGGACACCATGGCGGAGAAAACCGTGTGCCAGGAGCTGGAGCAGGACCGCCTGCGGGAGTTGAACCAAGAAGCCCAGAGCATTTCCTATGGGGACATCCACAAAGGGGTGCCCATTCGGGTGAACCGCATGACGGAAGTGCCCCCGGAGATGGTGGAGCAATACAACACCGTGGCCGGGCCCCTGCTGGCCATTTCCAAGCAGCTGCAAAAGAGCTTGCTCCGGCAGCTGCGGGACCAGCAGCGTGGCGGCAAACAGACGGGCCTCCTTATGGGGCGCCGCCTGGACGCCCACGCACTCTTCCGCAGCGATGGGAAGGTTTTCACCAAGAACGCTTTGCCCATCCAGCCACCGGAGATGGCGGTGGGCCTGCTGCTGGACGAGTCCGGCTCCATGGCCTCCTGCGACCGGGCCACATACGCCCGGGCTTCCGCCATCATCCTCTACGATTTCTGCCAGGCGCTGCACGTTCCCGTGATGGTCTACGGCCATTCCACAGGCAGCAAGGGTGTGGAACTCTACTCTTACAGCGAGTTTGACGCCATCGACCGGGAGGACAAGTACCGGCTGGTGGACATCTCAGCTCGGGGAAGCAACCGGGATGGGGCAGCCCTTCGCTTTGTGGCGGAGCGGTTTTCCCACCGCCCGGAGGAGCTGAAGCTGCTGATCCTGGTTTCAGACGGCCAGCCTGCGGACACCGGCTACTACGGCACTGCCGCGGAGGAAGACCTGCGGGGCATCCAGCAGGAGTACCGGCGAAAGGGTATTCTCTTCGTGGCCGCGGCCATTGGGGACGACAAAGAAAACATGGAACGCATTTACGGGGATTCCTTCCTGGACATCACCGACCTAAACCAGCTGCCCGTAAAGCTGACCCAGGTGGTCAAGCGCTTCCTGCGGGCGTAATTTACACGCTGCCCACTTTGGGCAATCACAACCATGTTGACAGGTGGGCAGCGCAATCGCGCCGCCCATTCTGTCTTTTTTTAGAAAGGACGGTTAGTATGCACTTTTTAACTTTGACCGCTGTACAGATCTCCGACATGGAAGAGGACTTGGCGAAAAACAGCATCGTGGAAGAACAAAAGAAGAAGCTCCAAGAGGCCGCAAAAGAAAACGGTGGAGAAACAGCGTTCCATTCTCTGTTCCGGCAGTGGCTGGACCAGTTCAGCACCACCTTTTCCAGGGCGGTAGATGAGGCTGTAGCCGAGCAGCTGGAGCCATTTAGCACCAGCACGGACGATCCCAATTATCTGGAGTTCGTAGACCAGACAGAGGAGCTGAAGCGGGAATACGAAAGTTCCACAGATTGCGTCAAGCTCCCCCAAGGGAAAATCGTCCCTGCGGGCTATGGGCTTTCCGGCAACCGATTCGAGATCCGGGATGGAAAGGTGTTCCAGCGAAAAGCCGGCCCTGCCAGCCAGCCCCGCCGCACCAAGCGGGCCAAACGGATGCGGGCGCTGCCAAACTACCCCTTCCAAAAGCTGTATAAGGACTTCCGGCAGTTCGCGGAGGAATGGGCCTATGCCGATTGGCACGAGGAACAGCAGGCCTATGGGTTTTACAATAATCCGGACGCCCAGTGGGACTGGTATTCCATCGGGGGCCGCTGGCCCTGCCAACTGCTGGTGAAAGACACCTGCGCCCAGTATGTCCCCAGTGTGCTGGAGCAAGGAGACCATGAGCTCCAGCCGCCAGCGGGATACCAGTGGGCCAGCGCCGCCAGGATGAAGGACATCCAGTGGGACGCTATCCGGGAGTATCGCCGCGGGCTTTTGACAGAACAGTATTCCAAGCTGAAAGAGATTTTCCAAACCGGTAACCTGCCCCAAAACTTCTACGGCAAATGTGTGGAAGATGGTATCCAGTTTGGGGGAAAACTGGTTTTCCGCAAGGGCGAAACCCTGGAGGAATACCTGATCCGCATGGACTGGTCCCGTACACGCAAGTACCCCATGCCTGCCTGTAACTTTCTGGACTTGGACGGCAACTGGGAGGGGGAGGCAGTCTTCGGCTGGAACTCCTATTCTCAGGATTGGGAGGATGCGTTAGACGCTTTCTTGTCCGCTCTATCACCGGAAGATGTGCTGGTGGTTGTGGACTGCCATATCTAAAAAAAGCATCTCTGCCTGCGCTTCAGTAATTGATTTTTACGAAGGTGCGTGGTACAATAATCCCACAATTAAGATACAGAAAGGAGCTGCTAGCATGCCTCGGATTATCCCCATTCGAGATTTAAAAAACACCACTCAAATCTCTCAGATGTGCAAGGAGTCCAAGGAGCCCATCTTCGTTACCAAGAACGGCTACGGCGACATGGTCGTCATGAGCTTGGAGGCCTATGAGGAAAAAATGATGTTGCTGGACGTGGAAGCAAAGCTTGCCCAATCCGCAGATGAATTCCGCGCTGGCAGAGTGATGGACGCCCGGAAATCTCTCTAGAAATTGAGGAAGAAACATGGCCTATAAGATTTTCACCACTGTGTATTCTGAGCAGGACCTGGACAGCTTCTGAGAGAGACTCTTCCGAAATCCTATTTTGTCAACATGAAAAAACAAGCTGGTATCTCGAAGATGAAAACATTCTTTCAGCCAAAGAAATGGTAGAATATACCAGTACCGAAAGGAGCTGACACCATGAGCACCCGCGAAATGATCAACGCCCTGTTGGACAGCGTACCCGAGTATAAAATGGGCTATGTGCTGGCCTACCTGCAAGGGCTGACCGCCGATGAAGAAGCCGACAACGCCTATTGCGAACAGCTGTACCAGGACTATTTGAACGACCCCGACCCCGACAAGCACCAGACGATCTCCCTGGAAGAGCTTTGCAAGCGGGAGGACGTGGAGCTGTGAAGTACACCATCCTGATCGAGCGCCCCGCTGAAAAGTTCATCACCAAACTGCCCAGGCCAGAGAAAGAGCGGGTCTTGCGGGCCATTGCCAAGCTGCCGGATGAGGGCGACCGCAAAGCCATGCAGGGCCACCCGGGGCTTTTCCGCCTGCGTGTGGGGGCTTTCCGTGTCCTCTACACCGTGGATAACGGGAAACTGGTCGTGTGCGTGGTAGACGCTGGCAACCGCGGGGACGTGTACAAGCGGTATTGAGAAGGGGATAAAACAATGAAGCCACCTATAAAAAAGGGCCGTTACACCTTCACGGACTGCCTCGCCTGGGATGAAAAAGAGAGGGCGGAGCTGATCGGCGGGGAAATTGTCATGATGGCCCCGCCGTCCAGAGTTCACCAAAAAATCTGCGGGGAGCTGTTCCGGCAACTTGCCAACTTTCTTGAGGGAAAAAAGTGTGAAGTGTACGCCGCCCCTTTCGCCGTGCGCCTGTTTGAGAAAAGCGGGGACGCCCCGGAGGACGTGAACACCATGGTGGAGCCGGATATTTCCGTTGTGTGCGACCGGGATAAACTGGACAGCCACGGATGCAAGGGCGCGCCGGATTTGGTGGTGGAAGTTCCCTCACCCTCCACCCAGCGTCATGATCGCCTGGTAAAACTGGACTTGTACCAGCGGGCCGGAGTGCGGGAATACTGGATCATTAGCCCAGAGGAAAAGACAGCCCAGGTGTTCCTGCTGCAAAATGGCCTACTTCTCCCCCGGGAGGTGTATGGGCCCAAGGACGTGGGAAAAGTCAATGTTCTGGACGGTTGCTTTGTGGAATTGAGCAAGGTTTTCGCCGAATAAAGACACGGTAATTCCTTGACCGTAAACTGTTAAGTAATGGTGAGCAATTCTTCCGCATTGACCCTCTGAAGTGAAGGGAGGTATCCAAATTGTTGCAGCCAAAATTGGTTCGAGTAGAGGCTATTTTTCCTTTGACTTTACGTCTGTATTATGAAACAGGAGAGGTTAAACTGTTTGATGTGACCCCATATGCCACAGGTTCCTGGTTTGGTGAGCTGAAAGATGAAGCCTATTTTAAGTCGGTTCGCTTGTTACCAGGTGGAGTAGGGATCGAGTGGAATAATGGACAAGATATATCGCCTCATGAGCTATACGAAAGAAGTGTCCCCGCTTAATTGGAGTTTAAATGATATAAATGCGGGTTATACCTGATTTCTTGACTCCTTCCCAGAACCCTGCTATAATAGACCCCTAGTTTCAGAGTTTGGCGGAAGCTGAACACAGTATCTCGTAACAAAGTGTCATTTGCCCTTTGGGCAGGTGGCACTTTTTTGTTTTCCTGCCAAATTCCACAGGCACACGCCGGTTTCCCTTGGGAGGCCGGCTTTTTTCATTGCGGGAGATCATGAGAATAATTCTACGGCTTTCTTCACTTGCGAGGTTGCATTTTTGGTCTGAAAGAGTTTACTTTCCCCGACGCATGGGATATAATAGAAACAGAGATAAGGAAAACTTGAGTTCTAAAGAATAGAAAGGGTGAGCTTCATGAATTTGGCGAAAATCTCTGCAAACGGTCAAATCACTGTGCCGGTGGAAATCAGGCGGCAGCTTGGCCTAAAATCCGGCGATAAAATCCTGTTCTTCCAGAATCAAAATGGAGAGATCGTTGTCAGCAACGCCTCCGCTGCGGCCATCCGAAAAGCGCAGGCAGCCTTTGCCGGAGCCGCTGAAGCGATGGGGGTATCCAGCGAAGATGATATTCAGGCGCTTGTAGATGAAGTGCGGCACGGAAAGGAACGGTAACATACGGATAGTGGTAGATACAAACGTCCTGTTTTCCGCATTGGTTTTTCCCCGTTCCAAACCTGCGCGGGCGTTGCTCTACATCGCAGACAATCACGAAATAGTTCTGTGTGACCGCAACATCGCAGGGCTGCGGGATATTCTCGGACGGAAAGCGCCAAAGTATCTCCCGGATGCCGAAGTGCTGCTGGCCGAGATGTCCTATGAGTTAATTCCTGCGGTGGACCATGCGGAAAAGCTGATACGCGACGCAAAAGACCAGCCGATCTTAAACGCGGCCATTGTGTCGGATGTGGATGTTATTCTTACAGGCGACAAAGATTTTCTTAGCCTGGATATGGAGCATCCAAAGTGCATAACTGTGGCACAATTTCTTGAAAGCGAGGGTATAGAGGAATAACCGCTGCGCCTTTTCTCGTGGCATGGCAAGGGCCGGGAATCTGTTTGAAGGTTCCGGTATGTTGTTTCCTCTGATTCATAACAGATGGAGAAGCATATATTCCCGGATTCCTTGACTCCACTCTGGAAGCCTGCTATAATAACCCTGTAAGTTTCAGAGTTTGGCGGAAGCTAAACACAGTATCTCGTAGCAAAGTGTCATTTGCCCTTGGGGCAGGTGGCACTTTTTTGTTTTCCAGCCAAATTCCACAGGCACAAGCCGGTTTCCCTCGGGAGGCCGGCTTTTTTCATTGCGGGGAACCGCAGAAAGGAGCGCAGTATGCAAACCTGCCAAGACAACTATTCCACCGTGTTCTCCTCTTTCGGGGAGATGCAGACCTACCACCAGCGGCTGAGCCAAGAAAGCCAGTGGCGCCGCTGCCGCGTCCGGGACCTGACCATCGAGCCCCTGGACAGCAAATCCCCTTTGGCGGAAGACCTTCCCGCCTTTGCCCCAGGTACCAGCCAGGAGGCGGTGCGGGACACTGTCCGGGGACTGGGGCTGGCCATGCGGGTGGAGGGGAACCTCTACCCCATGCGGGACACCGCCTACAAAAGCCTGCTGGACCGGGCCAAGCTGCGGGGTTCCGTGTTGCCGAAGCTCAGCCGCCCCAAGCTTGCCCGCACCCTCAACGATTGCCTGCACGTGTTCACTTCGGACACCCTGGTCCTTATCCGGGACGAAAAGGTGGCCGCCGCTCACTCGGGGGAGCCTGCGGATTACGCGGTGCTTCCCGCGGACGAGCTGCTGGAAGTGCTCCAGGCAAAGCTGGACAGCCGTTTCCCTGGCAACCGGTTTGAAACAGGCTACTGGGACCACACCTTAACCAGCGCCATCTGGACCTTGGCCGGTCAAAAAGAGGAGCTTCTGAGAACCTATCAGCAGGAGCTTGCCGCCCGGGGCAAAACCGGCGTGGAAAGCCGGCTGACTCCCGCGGTCCAGTTCCTCACGTCGGACATCGGCGTGTCCTCCGCCAAAGTGATCGCCCTTTTGGAGGGAGGGAAAACTCCCATCCACATCGGCAGCTGCGTGGCTGTAGACCACCGGTGCTGGGCCAAGGTGGAGGATTTTGACAAGTCCCTGGACCAGCTTTTCGCCCAGTTCCAAGATTCCGTTGGGAAGCTGCAAAAGCTGCTGAATGTCTACCTGGACTATCCGGTCAACGCCATGACCCGGGTGTGCAAAAAGTTGAACCTGCCCAAAAAGGCGGCACTGGAGGCCATCCACCAGTTTGAGGTGACCTATGGAGGCGGCCCTGCCACGGCCCACGACGTGTTTCTGGCCATGCAAGAAATCCCTTTCTTTTTAAGCTGTGACCACGCCCCGGAGAGCAAGCTGTTGGCAGTTGCCGAGTCCATGGCACGCGCTCTCACTTTCCGGTGGGAGGACTACGATCTGGCAAAGGGGGTGGAGTACTGATGGCGTCTCCCATCATCCTCTGCGACTGCGCCGGCATGGCCAACGACCGCTGGCTGGAGTGCCGGGCCCATGGTCCCAAGGGGGACATCCCCTACACCGTAGGGGGCAGTGATGTGGCCGCCATCTTCGGCCTGTCCCCCTGGACCACGCCCTTAGAGCTGTGGCTCATCAAGAAGGGGCGGATGAAAGTCCCTGTCAAAAGCAACGAGGACCAGCTGGAGATGGGGCACTTGCTGGAGCCCATCGCCGCCCACTGGTTTGAGAAGAAGACGGGAAACCTGGTCACGGACGACACGTTCCTGTACCAACACGCTGACCACCCCTATGCCTTGGCCAACATTGACCGGCGGTACACCCGCCAGGAAGATGGGGAGCCGGGGATTCTGGAGTGTAAAAGCTGCACCTACCACAAAGCGGAAGACTGGGCAGACGACGCCATCCCCCTCTATTACGAATTGCAGCTGCGTTTCTACCTGGCGGTGCTGGATGTGGAATATGGGTCCTTTTCCTGTATTTGGGGCAACAACCCGGAAACGGACCTGGCTATGCCGGAAATCATCCGGGATAAAGCGAAAGAGGACATGATTTTTGAGCGCCTGGAGCAGTGGGTCTGGAGCCTGGAGCACGACAAGCCGCCCACCATGGAGGACGTAAAGCCCAAGCTGGCATTGGAGTCCCTGGCCCGCATTTACGGTGCCAGCCTGCCGGGGCTGCCCACGGTGGAGTTCTCCCCGAAATACGAGCGCTCCCTGCGGCAGATCGCGTTGCTCCAGGAGAAAATCGCCTCCTGCAACCAGGAGATCAAATCCTACGAAAAGGAGATGGAAGCGCACAGTGTGCGGATTGCCGAGGTCATGAAGGAGCACGAACACGGGGTGCTGACCACCACAAAGGACAAGCTCCTCATCGACTTTGTCACCAGAACCACAAAACGGCCTGATTCCAAGGCGCTTAAGGAAAAGTACCCTTCCGTGTACAGCGATGTGCTGAAGGTTTCCGAGAGCCGCAAGGTAAAGGTCCACATCGAGCCGGCCTGAGCCGGAGAAAGGAGAACGCCTTGCTCTGTACGTTTAAAAGGCTCATCTATCCAAAAGTCCCGCCGCCGGAGGACAGTGGCTACCGCATTGCCCTGTACCAGCCCTGTGAGAAACTCCGGGACGCTGCCGGTCGCCCTGTGACGGAGGTGAAAGCCGTGGGATTTTTCCTCCCCACAGGGGAAAGCCTCTCCTATGAGCTGAAAGGCCGTTGGGCCCGGGACAGTAAGTACGGCGTCCAGTTTGAGGTGGAGGGGTATGAGGAAATCATCACCCCCACCAAAGAGGGAATCGTGGGGTACCTATCCTCTGGGCAGGTCAAGGGCATTGGCCCCAAGACGGCGGAGAAGATTTTTCAAGCCTTTGGCATGGACACTCTTCGCATTTTGGACGAAGAACCGGAACGGCTGTTGTCCATCCCCGGTATCAGTGAGGGAAAGCTAAAAAAGATCCAGGAGTCCTACCTGGCCAACCGGGGCGCCCGGGACGTGGTGGCCTTTTTAGTCCCCCACGGGGTCACGCCCAACCGGGCGGTGAAGGTCTACCAAGCCTTTGGCAAGGAGACCATGGACGTCCTGCGGCGCCACCCCTACCGGCTGTGTGAGGCGGCGGGCATCGGCTTTCTCACCGCCGACCAGATTGCCCGAAGCCTGGGTTTAGACCCCCGCTCCCCAGAACGGGTGGATGCCGCCCTGCTCCACACCTTGCAGGAGGCGGAGCAGCGGGGCCACCTGTGTTTGGAAAAGCACGACCTGCTCCGGCAGTCCCTAAAGCTGCTGCGTACCGAGGGCCTGACGGAAGCCATGGCCGCGGTGCGGGCAGGACGCCTGGTGGAGGAAAACAAGCTGGTCACCTACCACCAGTGGGTGTACCGCTGGCCCACCGCCCGGGCCGAGATAAAGCTGGCCCAGTGGATCGCCGCCCTGCTCCAAAGGGGAACGCTCCCAGTGGAGGACCGCCTTCCCCAAAAGCTCTCCGCTGTGGAGAAAGAGCTGGGGATGGCCCTCAACGACCAGCAGCGAAAGGCGGTGCTCACCGCTCTTCGCAGCCCGGTGACCATCCTCACCGGCGGTCCCGGCACAGGCAAAACCTTGACCCAAAGGGCTTTGCTGGCCCTGTATAAAAAACTCTGGCCCAACCATACCGTGCAGTGCTGCGCCCCCACAGGGCGGGCCGCCCGGCGGATGGAGGAATCCACCGGTGTGGAAGCCGCTACCATCCACAAGGCTTTAAAGCTATTGGCCGGGGAGGACGGTGTCTATTCCGAGCCGGAACCCCTGGACGCGGACTTGGTCCTGGTGGACGAGGCGTCCATGCTGGACATCTACCTGGCGGAAAACCTGTTCCGCTCCCTAAAGCCGGGGTGCCAGGTGGTGCTGGTGGGGGACGCCGACCAGCTGCCCAGCGTGGGGCCGGGGGCGGTGCTGCGGGAACTGCTTTCCTGCGGCCAGATCCCCGTGGTGCGCCTGACCAAAATCTACCGCCAAAACGCGGGCAGCCCCATCGCCATCAACGCCGCCCTCATCCGGGCGGGCAACCTCCATTTGGAGTACGGCCCGGATTTTGAGTTCATCGAAAGCGCGGATTTGGAGTGTTCCGCCGGCCTGATCGAGGAGCTCTACCTGCGAGAGGTGGGGCGCTTCGGGGTGGACAATGTGGCCCTGCTGTCCCCGTTCCGGAAAAAGACGGAGACCGGGGTGAACGCCTTAAATCCCAAGCTGCGGGAATGGGTCAACCCCAAGGCCCCGGACAAGCCGGAGGTTTCCCATGGGAAACGGCTGTTCCGCCTGGGGGACAAGGTCATGCAGACCCGCAACGTGGAAGACGTGAGCAACGGCGACATGGGAACCATCACGGCCATCACCCGGGAGGACAGCGACTTCCTGGTGACGGTGGATTTCGGGGACGGCCGAGTCAAGAAGTACGACAGCTCCAAGCTGGAGCTGCTGGACCTGGCCTATGCCACCACCGTCCACAAGAGCCAAGGGGCGGAGTACGATTCTGTCATTATCAGTATCCAGAGCGCCCACGCCGTCATGCTCAACCGGCCCCTGCTCTACACTGCCATCACCCGGGCGAAAAAGCGGGTGATTCTAGTGGGGGAGAGGAAAGCCCTGTGCATGGCCATCCGCCGGACGGACACGGAACATCGAAACACCCAGCTGGCCCGGAGAATTTTAGACCGGCTGGAACAACTGCGAGAGGAGAACCAACATGGCAACGTATCTTGATGAATATCGCAACCGGAAGCTGAGCTTTGCACCCCTGCTCCAGGCGGGGAAAATGACCCTCCGGGACACCGTGGTGTACCAGGAGCTGCTGTACCGCATCCAGGTGCTGGAAACCTGCCAACTGCTGTGTAAGACAGCCCCAGTCACCACAGACACCCGGGAACTGGTTGGCCACTACCAGCTGGTAGACGCCGTGCTGTTCTGCGCCGGAAAGGAGCACGCCTTTGGCGCCCCCGTCCAGGAGAAGGGGAAGGCCCAACGGAAGGCCGCCGGGGAAAACCTGGCCAAAATTGTGGCAGACTGCCGGAAACGGTTCTCCAGCTTCCAGGTCAAAAGCCCGGAGCAGTACCGGCAGAGCGTTTCCACCATGATCGGCGCGGTCCTGGTGGCCTGGGTGCAGCTGCGCAACACCTACGTTCCCATTGGAGAGGAGGCAAAGCAGAAATGAGCAAGGAAGAACAATACCAAAAGCTCTGCGAGATCAACCGGGTGGAGGGCTTTGACCCCGCCGCCTTCGCGGTGGAGTACACCGACATGAATACCGGGGAGGTGCGCAAGCGCCTCCCTGTGATGATCCAGATGGCCTGGTTCCGGCTGAAGTACCCGGAGGGCCGCATCGCGGTAGAAGTGACACCTGCCAAAGACTGTTTTGTGGCCAAAGCCCGGGTCTATCCCAACTATCAGGACGGCCCGGAGTGCTACCTGGCGGAGGCCACCGCCTCCCGGGGGCCCGACCCGGAACACCCCTCGGTTTCCCCCAGGGAGTGGGCGCAGACGGCTGCCGTGGGCGTTGCCCTGCGCAACGCGGGTTTCGGCCTACAGTTCGGCGCGGCGGGGGAGGATTTCTCCCAAAGCTCCCCGGAGGAACTGACCACCGAAACGCCCACCTCCAAACCGGAGGAACCGGCCTACAAGGCGGAAGAACCCAGCTCGGAGGAGCAGCTGCGCCAGGCCATGAACACACCCTGTCCCATCACCAAGTACAAGGGAAAAACCCTGGGGGACGTGCTCACGTTGGACCCCAGGGCCATTTCCTGGGTGGCCACTAAGTTCACGGGAAACTCCCAAATTTCAGAAGCGGCCAAATTGCTCTGTGACTATGCCCTGGAGCAGACAGCGTCTTGACCTTGGGGACAGCCCCGGAAAGGAGGTAACATGGAGCTTTTTCACATGGTGGACGTCATCCCCCTGCTGGGATTGCCCACCCCTCCCGCCGGGAAGAGCAGCTACAACCTCCCCTGCCCCTGCTGTGAGGACAAACCCAAGGGCAGGCACCTGAACATCAACCTGCGCAAGGATGTGTTCCGGTGTCCCCGGTGCGGGTTTTCCGGCGGCGTGCTGGATCTGTACGCTTTTTACGCCAAAATCCCCCGGGAAAAGGCCTTGGAGGAGCTCCTGGACCGGAAAGGGAAAATTTTCCGCCCTCAGCAGGCTCGGTTGCCGGCGGTGGAGGAAAACCCCCTCACCGGCGTGGAGGAGCGCCACGCAACCTACACAGCGTTGCTGCAAAGCCTGACCCTGGCCTCCGACCACCGGGAAAATCTCCTGTCTCGGGGCCTGAGCCCGGAGGAGATCCACCGGCTGGGGTATAAGACTACCCCGGTGCTGGGATTTGCCTCCCTGGCAAAGCGCCTGCGGGAGAAGGGCCTGTACTTAGCCGGTGTTCCTGGTTTTTACAAAAGCCAGGGCCAGTGGACGCTGAAAATTCCCGGCCGGGGCATTCTCATCCCGGTGCGGGATATCCAGGGCCAGATCCAAGGCCTGCAAGTCCGCCTGGACAATGTGGAGAAACGGAAGTTCCGCTGGTTATCCAGCAATGGATTGGAGGAGGGCTGCGGCGCCAAGACCTGGGTCCACCTTGCGGGGGAACCCAGGCCCCTGGTGCTCCTGACCGAAGGCCCTATGAAAGCCGATGTGATCCACTTCCTCACAGGCCAGACTGTGCTGGCAGTGGCAGGGGTGAACTCCCTGTCCCAGCTGAAACCTGCCCTGGAGAAGCTGCAAGCCGCGGGAATGGAGAAAGTCATGACTGCCTTTGATATGGACTATCTCATCAATCCCCATGTGCGGGCAGGGCAGGAGAACCTGGCGCACCTGCTGGACCAGTGTGGGATTTCCTACGGGACCTACCTGTGGGACCCCCGGTACAAGGGCCTGGACGACTACATCTGGGGCTGCCTGTGCGGCCCAAAGTGAACGGGAAGAGGCGGAGCGATTCGTCTCTTCTTTGCGCTATTTTATGGAAATAAAATGAATTGCCGAAAACTTCTTGACACAGAATATATATCGTGGTATATATCATAATAGGAGGTGGTCATCATGGATACCGCAAAAATCTTTGAAAACGGAAGGAGCCAGGCTGTGCGCCTGCCCCAAAAGTACCGCTTCAATGCGGACGAGGTGGTCATCCAGCGCTTGGGTGACGCTGTCCTGCTGGTTCCCAAGGAGTCTCTGTGGAACACCTTTATGGACGGTGTAAACAGCTTTACCGAGGATATTTTTGAAAACGGCCGCGACCAGGGGGGGCAGGAGGAGCGGGATAGCCTATGACGTATATGCTGGATACCAACATCTGCATCTATGTGATGAAGAACAAACCGGAAAAGGTACTGCGGCGGTTCCGAGAGGAGCTGGACGGAGGGCTTTGCATTTCCTCTATCACGCTGGCAGAATTGGAGTTTGGCATGAAGCATAGCTCCAACCCCGCAAAGAACGAGCAGGCTCTCCTACGTTTTTTGGCCCCGCTGAGCATCCTGCCCTTTGGGGCGGCTGCCGCGTCTGAGTATGGTGCACTGCGGACGTACCTGCAAAACAAGGGAACGCCCATTGGCCCCTTGGATATGTTGATTGCCGGGCACGCCTTGGCAGAGGGTCTCACCCTTGTGACAAACAATGTCCGGGAATTTGAACGGGTGCCAGATTTGCAACTGGAAAACTGGGCGCTATGAAAAAAACGGTAAACTGAAGATAGGAAGACCTATCCCTGAGCCCCACAGTATGAGGGGCTTGGCCGACTACATCTGGGGCTGCCTGTGCGGTCCAAAGCGAACGGAGAAGAGGCGGAGGAATCCGCCTTTTTACATTTTTAAGAACAATGTATTGACAATGTTATAACGTTGCACTATAACAAGGATGAAAGGAGAGTGTGTATCATGGCACAAACAACTTTAAGCGTTCGAATGGATGATTCCCTAAAAAGCGACTTTGATAAAGTGTGTAACGAGCTTGGGTTGTCTATGACAACAGCCATTACCATGCTCGCCAAGAAGATGACTCGCGAGAAAAGACTTCCTTTTGAGGTATCTGTGGATCCTTTTTACTCAGAAGAGAACTTGGCTAGACTTAGAAGATCCATCGCGCAAATGGAGTCCACTGGCGGCACTGTCCATGAGGTGAATTTGGATGATTAAAGCGTGGACAGATGCGGCATGGGAGGATTTCGAGTACTGGATGAGACAAGTTCGAAAGACTCTCCGGCGAATTCTTCAACTGCTCAGGGACATCGACCGCAATGGATACGAAGGCATCGGCAAGCCGGAACGACTGAGCGGCGACCTTTCTGCGTATTGGAGCCGTAGAATTGACGAGGCAAACCGTATCGTCTACCGCATAGAAAACGATGTTATTAAGATTGTTCAGTGTGGTTCTCATTATCGAGATAAGTAAAAAGGAAAATGATGAAGGCGCCCATTGTATTGGGGTGTTTCTTCCTCCCACACTGGTCTTAAAATTTACTTGCTGCTGGGGCCGCCTGTGCGGCCCAAAGTGAAAGGGGAAGAGGCGGAGCGATCCGTCTCTTCTTTTTTCGCAAGGATGCGTTTTTGGTTGTAAAACGCGCACAGTACCAGTGTAATACAGACAAGGAATAATTTAAGGAGGATTCGCCATGCTTATCGCCATCGACCACGGAAATTACGCCATCAAGACACCACACACCGCCTTTCTCTCCGGCCTTGCGGAGCACAAGGTGAAGCCGCCTTTGGCGGAAGAGGTGGTGGAGTATGGAGGCAGCTACTGGACTCTGTCCGGGAAACGTCTGCCCTACATGCGGGACAAGACCCGGGACAGCCGGTTCTTTGTCCTCACCCTGTTCGCCATTGGCAGGGAATTGGAGCGCCAGGGTTCCCTGTTTTCCTGCGAGCAAATCGACTTGGCTGTGGGCCTGCCCCCGGAGCACTATGGGATGCTCCGGGAGAAATTCGCTCAGTATTTTAAACGGGGAATGGTGAAGTTCAGCTACAAAGAACAGCCCATCCACTTGGACATCCGGCGGGTGTTGGTCTACCCCCAGGCCTACGCCGCGGTGATCCCCCAGAGCGGGCAGCTTTTGAAGACGCCCCGGGTGTTCATTGTGGACATCGGCGGCTTTACCACCGACGTGCTGCTTCTCCGCAGTGGGAAACCGGACTTGCAGTTCTGCCGCAGCTTGGAGAGCGGCGTCATCACCATGGACAACGCGATTATCGGGAAAGTCAACGCCCAGTATGACATGATGGTGGATGACGAGCTCATCAGCGATGTGCTGCTGGGACGAGAGACCATCCTTCCCCAGGAGGTCAAGCAGACCATCCAGGAGGCGGCGAAGACTCACGCCAAGGACATCCTGGACCAGCTGCGGGAGCTGGGAGTGGACTTGCGCACAAATCCCGCCATTTTCATCGGCGGGGGCAGCAGCCTGTTCCGGCCTCTGCTGGAAGGGTCCCCCATGGTGGCCAAGGCGGACTTCGTAGAGGACCCCAAAGCCAACGCCATTGGATATGAGATGCTGGCGGCCCACCAGCTGCGGTCATGAAGAGGGATGGGGTCTACCGGTTCAACCTGCAGTTTCCGTCGGATTCGGAGGAACGTATCCGTGTGGGGGAAGTGCTGGAGCGCTTGGGTAAACGGAAGAGCCACCTGGTGGTGGCTGCCTTGGGGGAATATCTCGACCGGCACCCCCAGTGGGAAACCCCGGAGGTGCGCGTCAAGATAGAACAACAGTCCGCTATGAGCCGGGAAAAGCTGGAAGAACTGGTGCGGCAGCTGGTGGAGGAGAAACTCTCCGCTTTGCCACGTTCCAGACAGGAACCGTCTCCTGTGGTGGGGGAGGAGCCAGATTCGGACATTTCCCAGATGCTGGAGAACTTGGAGCTTTTTCAAAGCTAGGATAACTACACGATAGAACCATACAGAATATTGTTGATACAAAGATTCCATTATGTTATGATGTGTGTGTGAAACTAGCTTGTTGTACACGGTGAGAAGGTGGCAGTGTGGAAGAGAAGTCTTTTCGTCCTGTGACGATAGACGCAGAGTGAAGGGCAAGGTTTTTTCGTCTTCTCAGCGCGGTGAAAACAAGCTAGACACAGCAAAACAGAAGAATTCAAAAGGGGCGCGAAGTGCTTTAGCATTTTGCGCCCCTTTTGTCTGCCCCTGGAGAGGGGGTGGTTCCCATGGGTGTCTAATGGGGCCTGCCCCGCAAGAAGAAAACCCAAATTTTTCATGCCATCTTGGCATGTCGTCCCGTCTGCCGGGATGGCATGGCCAGGAGGCATGATTTATGGATACTACGGGAAGAGATCCCCTGCGTGGGAAGTTCACGCGGTTTCTCCAGGAAACCATCAAGAATTTCAAGACCGACTATTTCCGAAAGATTGACCACAGGCCAGTCTCCCCGGAAGCCCTATGGCAAAGCCGAACAGACTATTTTTCCGAAAAGACTGCGGCTCAGGGATTTGATTTTCAATGGGATGCTCTGGCGGAGGCTTACCAGTCCCTGCCAAGAACATACCAGGAGGTCTTGTTTTTATTGATGGTGCGGGAATTCTCACCGAGGGAAGTAGCGGACTTGCTTCACTGTCCTGTGGAGCAAGTCTATGTTCGGAAATCGAGGGCGGTAAAGCTGTTGCGGAAACGGCTGGGAGGTGCAAAATGAAGGATCGAGAATTTCGTGAAGTGTTGGAAAAGGCCGTGCGGGGAGATAAGGTTGCCATGGAGCAGATTTTCATCCTGTACAAGCCGATGATAGACCACGCCAGCGTGGTAAACGGGAAGCTGGATGAGGATTTTCGGCAGGAGATTTTCCTGCATCTTGTGACAGCGATCCCCAAATTCGCAAAATTTATGGACTAAACGGAATGGCGCCTTGCTGACCAGGAGAGGATGTGATATACTCTAGCTAAGAAGTATCCCCGTTGCGTTGCGTGACGAAAGTGACTTGTTTCAAAGTGTCAGAGAGCCTAGCTTTCTGGCACTTTGTTGCGTTTCGGGGGACTGCGTCCTAAAAGCCATTGTCAGGATTTTTTCTGGCAATGGCTTTTTTTAAAAATTTTTTTGAGAAGGTGATAGAAATCGCGAAATTTTTCCGTTCTTAAAGTATGAAGGCATCCTACTTCAAGCACCTTGAAAACCACATAACAGCCCGTCACATCCCCGGCTGGAGAGTGCGCCTTTGGAGAAGGCGAACAAATCGTGGGTGGCGCCCACGGGACGCGATGACCCAGCCGGCTACAATGGTACTTCCGCCTTGGACGCTTCACAGCATCGGGCGGCCCGGCATCAGCATGCGGGGAGAGAGAAACTCTCTATGGCCTGTTAGCTGCAGGCAGACGGACTCAACTGCGTTCCCAAAGCCTTTTGGACGGTTCAAAGCAGGTGGATCCACCTAGTTTCCATAGGCAGCACAACGTAGAACTTCTTGGAAAGGAAGCGAATAGGATGGGAATAGGGGACTTGCGAGAAAACATATACGTTCACGCGTCTCCAAAATGCGAGAGGAGGATTTCAATGGAACATGTCAGTTCGCATCCGGCGATTTGCACAAATGTGTTCAAAAACGGGGATGCCACAACCTCAAAAGCTGCTTTCACCAGAAAGTGGATCGAAATGATAAACCGGATCGAAAAAAACAAACAGCTCCAATATGGAAAAATACAATGACATCCTGCTTCTTGTGTGGTATAATAAACAAGAAACAGCTTGTTCCTATCTCTAAGGGGATATGAACATGAAAGTAGCGATTTACTGCCGCCTGTCCGAGGAGGACAGGGACAAAAAGTTTGAGACCGACGATAGCAACAGCATCCAGAACCAGAAGACCATGTTGCTGCAGTACGCCATGGAACAGGGGTGGGAACTCTACAATGTTTACAGCGACGATGACTACACCGGTTCCGACCGGCGCCGCCCGGAATTTAACCGGCTGCTGAAAGACGCGGAACTGCACAGGTTTGACATCGTCCTCTGTAAGACCCAGTCCCGGTTCACCCGCGAGCTGGAACTTGTGGAGAAGTACATCCACGGTTTGTTTCCCATCTGGGGTATCCGGTTCATCAGTATTGTGGACAATGCGGATACAGCCAACAAGGGAAACAAAAAGTCCCGCCAAATCAACGGGCTTGTAAACGAGTGGTATCTGGAGGACATGTCCGAGAATATTCGCAGCGTCCTTACGAACCGGCGGGTCAATGGCTTCCATATTGGGGCCTTCGCCCCTTACGGATATAAGAAGGACCCGGAGCAGAAAGGCCACCTCATCATTGATGAGGAAGCCGCTGCTGTGGTTCGCGAAGTCTTTACGCTGTTTTCCCAAGGGCATGGCAAAACTTCCATTGCCAGAATGCTCAACGATAGGGGAGTACCCAATCCAACAGAGTACAAACGGCGTCAAGGGCTGCGGTATCAGCAGCCAAAACGAAAGAATAGTACCCTGTGGAAGTATTTCGCTATCTCGAACATGCTGGTAAATGAAGTTTATATCGGCAATATGATCCAGGGCAAAACGGGAAGTGTTTCCTACAAGACCAAGCAGTGCAAACCCCGGCCGAAAAGCGAGTGGTATACCGTGGAGAATACCCATGAACCCATCATCGACCGGGATTTGTGGAACAAGGTGCAAGCGCTCATAGCGCAGCGGGCGAAGCCCTTTGACACGGGCAATATTGGACTGTTTGCCCGGAAGGCCCGTTGTGCCAATTGCGGTTACACCATGCTTTCCTCAAAAACCTCCCCCCAGAGAGGGAGCCAGCACTATTTGCAATGTTCCAACCGGCATGTGGCCAAGGATGCGTGTATTGGCTCCTTCATCTCCGTGGACCGGCTGGAGAAAATGGTCATCGCGGAGATCAAGAAACTGGCCGCCGAATATCTCGATCGGGACGAGTTGGAGCAGAAAATAGAGTTTTGCGACACCCTGAAAGGGCAGAAAAAACGTCTTACTGCGGACCTGCATGCCTACGAGAGAAAGGCCGCTGAGTATTCCAAAGGCATCCGGGAACTGTACCTGGATAAGGTCAAAGGGCTTCTCTCCGAGAACGATTATGTGGAGATGTCCAGGGACTTTGTCTCGGAACGCGACCGTCTGGAGCGAGTGATAGCTGAGGGGGAAAAACAACTGGCTGCGTTGGAGGATAAAATTGCAGCAGGGGATAACCGCCGGGAAATCATTGAGCAATATACCAACCTAGATCATCTAACCCGGGACATTGTAGAAGAGCTTATCGACTACATCCTGGTGGGCAAGCGGATTCCAGGGACACGGGATGTGCCCATCGAGATACACTGGAATTTTTAAGGCCCAAAGCTGTTTTTGCCGGCCGTAGGGCAAAAAGGTTGTTCTTACAGCATCGCACCAGAACAGAAAGCTAGGATGACCTACGACAACATCCTTCGTTTCGCCGACGACCCCGACGTGCGGGACCCCATCAAGTTCCTGCGAGAGCGGGAGATCGTCCACTTTCAGCGCTTCGGCGAAGGCCTGCGCATTCTCACCGACCAGCTGGATTCCAAGAACTTCTACGCCTTTAATCCATCCTTTGATAAGCGGTAACCACCCAAAACTAGCCGTCCCAGCCGGGGCGGCTTTTTCCATCTTTCCACCATGCCTTCCTTTGAAAAAGTAACAAAGTTCTTAAAATCAAGAAGTGTTCCGATATTTTGAATAAAAAAATTAAACACTTAAAAAATATACTTGACAAATTAGGCGAGCAGCGTTATCATTTAACCAAAATCAACGGAAATTCATCTGGACAGTTTGAATAGCTGTCCTCTCCTTTTACAACAGTGATTCGCGACATGCTTGTTTGCCTTTCTTAACAAAAGCCCATTCCCCGGAAAAACCGGGATTACGGGATATACACACCCGAAGGAGGTAAATTTTATGAAGCGGAAACTCTTAGCACTGTTCCTGGTGCTGTCCATGTGCGTGGGCATCTTTGCAGGGTGCTCCAACGGTGGCAGCGGCAGCTCTTCCTCCAGCGCTGGCGGCGAATCCTCTACAGCCGATACCAGCTCGGAAGCTGGAAGCGAAGCGTCCACAGGTGACACTGCTGGCAAGCAGACCGATGGGAAGAACCTTCCCGAGCTGACGACAGAGCCTCTCAACATCTTGGTATGGGGCACTGCTACAGAAGAGCCCAGCAAGAGCCAGTACGAGGGCGCCATTGCCCGGTTCATGGAGGATTATCCCAACATCACCATTGAACTGGTCAACCAGCAGAATGACAACTACAAGCAGCAGCTGGTGGTGGCTATGAGCTCCGGCCAATGCCCCGATATGTACCAGCACTGGGGTGGCGGCCCCATGGCCGAGTATTACGAGTCCGGTTTTGTCAACGACATCACCGAGATGTACAATACATACGACCATCCCGCCTTCATCGAGGCTTCCATTGCCCAGTCCACCTATGAGGACAAGATTCTGGCCATCCCCTTCAACGGCCTCTCCGGCTGCGATATCTTCTACAATAAGACCATCTTTGAAGAGGTTGGCGTAGAAGTCCCCGAAACCATCGACGAGCTGGAAGCTGTGTGCGACAAGCTGCTGGAAGCTGGCTACACGCCCTTCTCTCTGGCCAACAGCCCCGGCTGGACCGGCTCCATGTACTTCATGTACCTGGTGGCCCGCCACTCCGGCAACGATGAGTTCGACGCCGCCTACACCCAGGAAGGCTCCTTCACCTCCGATGCTTTCATCTATGCCGGTGAAAAGATTCAGGAGTGGGTGGAAAAGGGCTACTTCCCCGATGGCGTCAACTCCCTGTCTCCCGACGATTCCCAGGACCTGGCTTTGCTGTATGACAACACCTGCGCCATGATGCTTCACGGCTCTTGGGTTGCCACCAGTATGAACACCGATAACTCCGAGTGGTACACCACCAACATCGGCGCGTTCCGCTTCCCCGAGGATGCCGAGGCTGCCGCCAACGGTGTGCCCCAGGATGTGGAAGTTGGCACCGCTATCGGCAATGGCTGGTCCTTCAACTGCTGGAACGAGGACGGCTCTGTGGACCAGACCAAGCTGGACGCCTGCTATGTGCTGGCTACGCAGTACTTCAACGACGATACCTGGAACCAGGAGAAGATTGACAACCTGACTATCCCCTCCATTGAAGGGTATGAGGATTCTCTGGATGACCCCAACATGACTACCGTGGCCGAGGTTTTCTTCAACGCCTCCAACGTGCAGCTGTGGTACGACCAGTACCTGCCCGCCTCTGTTACCGAGGTGCACAAGGACTGCATGAATGCCCTGTTTGGCCTGGAGAGCACTCCCCAGGAGATTGGCGAACAGCATGACGCTGCCATGCAGGAATACCTTGCCAGCCGGTAAGGAAAAAAGAAAGCGGCTTTAGAAATTTCCCCGCAGGAAGAAATACCCCTGCGGGGATTTTTCTAGATATTTTTCCCCTCCAAACAGAAAAAGAAAGGTGATGGGTATGAAAGAAAAGACCGGCCTGGCAAAGGTCCGGGCCAGAAGCACGGCCATTGCGGCCACCGTATTTCTGCTGCCGACCATCCTGCTGATTATCGTCTACATGATTTATCCCATTATCGATACCTTCGTTATCAGCATGTACAAATGGAACGGCATTTCTTCCGACCGCGTTTTCATCGGCTTTACCAACTGGCAGAACCTCCTTGTTGACGGGGAATTCTGGACTTCCTTTGGCCACAACGTCATTGTGATGGTGTTCTCCATTTTGCTGCAAATCCCCATCGGTTTGCTGCTGGCCACCTTCCTGGACGCCCTGGGGAAGAAGGCCAACGCCTTTAAGATTGTGTGGTTCTTCCCCTACCTGATGAGTTCCGTGGCCATCGCGTTCCTGTTCACGTATGCCTTGGCCACCAACGGCGGCATCTTCTCCGAGCTTGCCTCGCTAATCGCCGGCAAGAATGTCACCGTGGACCTGCTGGGACGTAACCCCCAGGCGCTGTACACCGTCATCGGCGTGATGGCCTGGCAGTTTACGCCCTTCTACATGGTCTACTTCATCGCGGGGTACAGCAATATCGATACCTCCATTTACGAGGCGGCCATCATCGACGGCGCCAACCGCAGGCAGTACTTGTTTAAAATCGCCATCCCCCTGTTGATGCCCATTTTCAAAACCGCCTGCACCATGTCCCTCATTGGCTCCCTGAAGTACTTTGACCTGATTTGGAACCTCACCGGCGGCGGCCCCTCTGGCGGCACCGAGCTGATGGCCACCTATATGTACAAGCTGTCCTTCCAGCAGTTTAACATGGGCTACGGCTCCTGCGTGGCGGCGGGCATGTTCATCTTGATTACCGCCATCGCCCTGCTGTTCCAGAAAGTATTTGTCGTAAAGGAGGACTATTGAGTATGGCAACGAAAAAGCAGCAAGCCGAGTACCGGAAGAGTCAGGCCAAGAGCAAGCTGGCATGGGGCATCGCGTTTTTCTTTGCTATTGTGTGGCTGGTAATAGCCCTGGTCCCCTTCCTGTTCATGATTTTGAACTCTTTCCGCAAGCAGTTTGACATGCTCTCCCAGGGTGTGTTCCACCTGCCGGACCCCTGGTATTTTGAGAACTACTCCAACGTGGTGGCCAATGGCTTCTTTGGCTATTTCTTCCGCAGCGTGATTGTGGTGGCCATCTCGCTGGTGCTGATGCTGATGATTTCCGCCTTCGCGGCCTACCCGCTCTCCCGGATGAAGTTCCGTTTTCGCAACCTCATCTACGCCGGCGTGGTAGCCATGATGGCCATCCCCATGCACGTCACCTTGATTCCCATTTTCAAGATGACCACCAACATGGGCCTGTACGACACCCTCTGGTCCCTGATAGGCCCCTATGTGACTTTCGCCTTGCCCATGTCGGTGTTTATCCAAACGGCCTTTATGTCCACCATCCCTAAGGAGATTGAGGAGTCCGCCGAGATAGACGGGTGCAACAAGTACCGCAGCTTCTTCTCCATCATTTTGCCCCTGTCCAAGTCGGGCCTGTCCACCTTGGCCATCTACAACGGCGTGTCCATGTGGAACGAGTTCGCCTTTGCCAACACGCTGCTGCAAACTCCCTCCAACAAGACGCTGCCCCTGGCCCTGGGCCAGTTCAAGGGCGAGCACTCCTTGGATATCCCCCTGATTTTAACCGTGCTGGTGCTGTCTGTGCTGCCCATGCTCATCCTGTTCATCGTGTTCCAGGATAAGCTGGTCAAAGGCATGATGGCCGGCGCGGTGAAGGGCTAAGGCATTCACCAGCGAACAGCGCTTTTCACACAGTTGGATTCTTTCCTTTCAAAAACCATCCTCTGCGCGGCATGTTGCAGCGTAGGGGATGGTTTTTCTCTGGGCCCGCCGTATGCGGAGGCAGGGGAGAGGGAAAGAGCAACAGTAGGCCGATAGGGAAAACAAGCCGCGCCATTGCCGGAAAACAGCACACGCAATCCTATTTCCGATTTGTTTACGGCAACCCAAGCTGAAAGCACAATGCATGGCACGGCAATCCTTGTCGAGACTGTCCTGCCATGCATTGTGCTTTGACATAGCACCGGATTTTTTCTTGCCTGTGTGTTTCCGGCAGCTAAGAATGGGTTCCTAACTTCCCCGCCGCCATTCCCGCCAACTCCCGCAGCCGGGGCAGAGCGTGGCCGAAGAACTTCCTATACCCCTCACACAGGCAGTTGCGCCCCAGGGAGCCCTCCTCTCCCGCGGGACGGTAGCGGCGGCAGCCTCCCCGGCACAGGGGGAAGTACCCGCAGGCCTTACAAGCCGGGTCCACCGCCCGGGACTGCTCCACAAAGCCCAGCGTTTTCCGCCGCTGGTTTACCTCCTCCAGGCTGTTCTCCCGCAGGTTGCCCAGGCGGTAGCCGTCCAGCACGTAAAAGTCGCAGGGGTACACCGAGCCGTCCGCCTCCACCACGTGCTGCATCCCGCAGACGCCCGCCATGCCGCAGGCCTCCGGCGGATAGCCCAGCAGCATCTCCACATAGTTCTCAAACTGCCGGATGGACGGCGCCCGCCCCACCTTGGCGTTCCGGTACCACAGGTCAAACAGCCTGCACAAAAAGTCCCCGTAAGCCTCCGGCGTCAGGGAATATTCCTGGCTTCCCGGCTCCTCGCCCAAGGGGTCCAAGCAAGGAATAAATTGCAGATACCCCCAGCGGTTGCGCTGGTAAAAGCGGTATATCTTTTCCACATGATGGGCGGTGGCCTTGTTGACCACCGTTAAAATATTGTACGCAACCCCGTGGCTTTCCAGCAGCTGAAGGACGCGCGCCGCCCGGTTGAACGTCCCCTGGCCCTGGGCGTCCAGGCGGTAGAGGTCGTGGGTGTCCTTCATCCCGTCCAAAGAGAGCCCCACCAGAAAATGGTTCTCCCGGAAGAACGCCGCCCACTGGCTGTCCAGCAGCAGCCCGTTTGTCTGGATGGAGTTGTACACCTGCACCCGGTTCACGTTGAGCCGCCGCTGCAGCTCCACCGCCTTGCGGAAAAAATCCAGCCCCGCCAAGGTGGGCTCGCCCCCTTGAAAGGCAATGGTGCAGCTGTGGCTGGCGGCAGCCAGGGCCTTTTCCAGCACCGCAGCCAGGGTGTCCTCTGTCATCAGGCCGTAAGAGGCCTGCTCCCGCTTCTCCACAATGTCGTGGTAAAAGCAGTAGAGGCAGTTCAGGTTGCACAGCCCAGAGGCCGGCTTGATAAGCAGGTGTACGTGTCGCATGGCTCGCTCCTTTTCAGCAACAGCAAAAAGCCCCGCTGCCGCGGGACTTCCTGCCAAATGTTTGGTTGTGGTTTCGTCATTCTTGCGCAGTTTCGGGAATCTCATGCAAGCCCATAACCAGATTCAAAACATCAGGTTGTTCCTCAAACCGCATGAGTGATAAGTGCATAACGGTATGTTTGCCGCCACCATCCGATTCCCAATGATGAACGGTAGAGTGCATATGTTCTAAATCGTTATCGTAAATGGTGGAAGGGCCATACTCTGCTTCCAGCTCCTGTGATAGGCTGGTCAGCGTTTCCTCCATGGCAGGCTCTATGTCGGATTCATCCCCGTTATACTGGTAAAACCGGAAGTGAATGACTTCTAAACTGCCAGAATCGGTGTTCCTCCTCACTTCTCATTTTACAAAAGGATTCCGGTTGCCTTTCGTGGGGGAGAACTCACCTCTGCATCGCCGCCACCCCATTACATTGTATAATATTTGGTATCTATATTATACCGTATATCGCTTTTCTGTCAATCTATTTTAGATAAAAAAGCAAATTAACGTAGGCTAATAAGCCGCTCCCCACGTTGCGGCAAAAGGGAAAGCCCGGCTTGCGCGGGGCTTTCCTGGTTTGCTTATGGCTCGTTGGGATGCCGTCGGCGCAGCTCTTGGGCGCCTTGGGCGCGGCCGGTCTGCTCCAGCCGCTGGGCGTACTCTTGCAGGTGGCCCCGGGTGTGGTAGGGCCCGCCCTCGTGGAGCACCGTGTACATGGGGTCAACGGGGCTGGGGGATTTCAGCATCTGCTCCTCCTGCCAGTCCAGAATCAGCTTGGCTCCCTGGGCGCACACCTCGGGGTGCAGCGCCTTCACGTCCCGCTGCTCGTGGGGGTCCTCCTTCACGTTAAAGAGCATCTCCCTGTCAAAGAGGTGGTACCCGTCGTGGAGGGTGCGGATGTAAATCCAGTCCCCAAACCGCGCCGAGCGCTGGCACACGTGGGCCATCTGGGAGAGCACCAGGTACTCCCGTCCGGCGGCCTTCCCCTCGGTGACAGCTGGGGCAAAGCTTTGGCCGTCCCACTTCTCCCAGGGCTCCACCCCCAGCAGCTGGGCCATGGTGGGCAGCAAATCCAGGCTGTAATGAAGTCCGCTGTCCACCGAGCCCGCCTTGCAGCCGGGCCACTTCATGATAAAGGGGATGTGGCAGGTGGGGTAGTCCGCCGTCCCGTGCTCCGAGTAGATGGCCAGCTCGCCCATGTTCTCCCCGTGGTCCGAGGTGATGAAAATGGCCGTGTCCTCGTAGAGGCCCTGTTCTTTCAGCAAGTCTAACAGCTGCCCCACCAGGTAGTCCGCGTAGAGGATGCCCGTGTCGTACCCGTCCATGACCCGCCGCAGCCCCGCCATGTCCTGGGCGCTCCCTGGCATCCGGGGGTAGCCCGGGGCGATTTGGTCGGTGTACATCCCCAGCTCGTTGATGCCGTGGGGGCCCACCGCCTTCTTGTGCTCCTCCAGGACCGCCTCGTCGATCCAGCTGTCCAAAGGCACCTCCGCAAAGGGATTGCCAAAGCTTTCCGGCGCCCGGTAGGGGGTGTGGGGGTCCCAGAAGTGCACGTGCAGGAACCAGTTGTCCCGCTCCCGGTTGCGGCGCAGCCAGTCCAAAGCCACCGGCAGCACCTCCTCGCCGGATTCGTTCCCGTGGCCGCCCACGTTGTAGCACTCGTTAAACCCGGCGTTAAACCACCAGGAGGAGTGCCGCTCGGGGAAGGTGCTCACCGAGGCGGTGTGCATCCCCGCCTTGCGGAAGATGTTGTGGAAGCAGTTGTCGTCCACAATGTCGGTGAAATCCCGTGGGCAGCCTGTCAGCCGGCGGTCAGCGGCAGTGCCGCCGTGGCCCACCGCCCCGTTGTGGATGCCGAACATCCCGCTGACCAGCGAGGCCCGGGAGGGCAGGCAGGGCGCGTCCGAGCAGTAGTACTGGTCAAAGCGGATGCCCTCCCGGCAGACCTGGTCCATGTTGGGGGTGGTGTTGCGGCTGTAGCCGTAGCAGCCCATGTGGTCCGGCCGCAGGGTGTCGATGTCTATGAACAGAATCCTCATATTTTTCGCTCCTCTCCGTAAAAATACTAGGACTATTTTAGCATATTTTTCCGGCCGAAGGAAGGGCTTTGCCGCAAATTGCCAAAGTTTTTCCAAGGGGCTGGCGCCTTGCGGGAAAATCATATACAATATTATAGAAATATAGTGGAATGGGAGGTCGCCCTATGGCAGAGGAACTCATCGCGTTGGCTTCTCAGTTCTCCCAGCGGATGGGCGGGGGAGTGCCTGTCACTGTCTGTGCTGAGCCCATGGGCCCCGGGGAGGAGGGCTTTTCCGGGGCAAAGCTGCTGCGCCTGCGCTGTACGTATGCAGATGGGGGAGAGGCCACCTGCATCGCCAAGCACACCACCTGGCAGGAGCGGGCGGTGATGCAAACCTTCACCGGCCAGGGGCGGGGCTTTACCCCAGCCGCTTGGGACACCCAGGAAACCTCCCGGGAGGACGCCTGGCTCTTGCTGGAGGACGTCAGCCCCAGCCAGCCCTTGCCCACGGACACTTTGGCCTGGAAGGCCCAGGTAGCCCAAGCGCTGGCAGCCCTCCACGGGGATAACCTGTCCCGCCCCGGCACCCCGGCCTTGCTGCCCCCCGCCCAAGAGGGCCATTGGCAGCGGGTCACCACAGCCCTTTCCCTGGACCACCTCCAGCGCCAGTGCCAGCAGGACGGGGCGTTCTCCCGCCGCTACGGCGGCCTTCTGCCTCAGCTGTACAAGCGGGGGGAGCGCTTTGTCCGGGAGATGCTGGCCCTCAGCAAGGAGGAAGCCACCCTCACCGTGACCCACGGCGACCTGCAAACCATCTGCGGGGACCACGTGCGCCGCTTCCGGGATAGGCCCATGGTCATCGATTGGGGCTTTACCCAGCGGGCGCCCTTTTATATCGATTTGGTGGATTTTTTCACCCGCCAGGAGTCTTTGCTCTATTGGGAAGCCCTGCGCCGCCAGGGGAGCGTCCTCAGCCAGGCCAGTTTCCTGGAGCGCTGGCAGGCTGCCTCCGTCTACCCTGGCTTCATCTACCTGTACCCCACGCTGATGCAGTACCTGCGTGGGGACGATTCCCGCCTGGAAAAGCTCATAAACCTGCTGCTGGCCGGCTGACCTACCGTTGACGGCAGCACGCTTGCTATGGTACACTTATTATTGTAAGGTTGGGTTTCTCCAGGGGAAAAGCCCTGTCCCTGGTTGGGGCAGTCTTTCGCCGTGGAACCGCCGCCTTTGCCAGGAAACCATAATAAACCAAAATATAGCTGTCCGTTTGATGAAACGGCAAGTTATCCCATGGTGCTTCGTTCCTGTGTAAGAGGGGGGAGGAAATGGACCTGAATTTTGAGTATTACAAAGTGTTCTATTACGTCTCGAAATACGGCAGCCTCACCCGGGCGGCCAACGTGCTTATGACCAGCCAGCCCGCGGTGACCCGCACCATCCACAACCTGGAAAGCGAGCTGGGCTGCCGGCTGTTCATCCGCAGCAAGAAGGGGGTGGAGCTCACCCCGGAGGGCCGGGTGTTCTACGAGTACATCTCCGCCGCCTGCGCCCAGATTTTCAAAGGGGAGAACGAGCTTGCCAGCATGGTGGGGCTGGAAAACGGCACCATCTGCATCAGCGCCACGGAGACGGCTTTGCACTGCTGCCTGTTCCAGGCGGTGGAGCAGTTCACCAAGGAGTACCCCGAGGTGCGCTTTAAGCTTCTCAACAACAGCACGGCGGCCTCCATCCAAGCCCTGAAAACGGGCAAGGCAGATTTGGCCGTTGTCTCCTCCGACCCCGCCGCGGCGCCGCCTTTGCGGGTCAAAACGCTGCGGGGCTACCAGGAAATCCTCATCGGCGGCCAGAAGTTCCAGCATCTCAAGGGCGAAAAGCTCTCCCTGCGGGAGCTGGCGGACTGCCCTTGGATTAGCCATACCTCCGGCTCCATCACCCGGGACTTCTTCAACCAGTACTTTCAAGAGCACGGCCTGTCCTTCCAGCCGGATATTGAGCTTGCCACCACAGACATGATTCTCCCGGCGGTGCGGCACAACCTGGGCATTGGGTTTATCCCCGCGGAGTTCGCCACCGAGGATTTGCGCCAGGGCACCGTGTTCGAGATCGCCGTGGAGGAAAAGCTCCCCCAGCGGAGCATCCAGCTGGTGTACGACACCGAATATCCCCAAAGCGTTGCTTCTAAGACCTTTTTAGAGTTCCTTTTCCGGTAACCATATCAAAAAAGTATGGAAGTAATGCGGGATTTGTATTTTACCGTCGCATCCTTTCATGGTACAATACACATGGTTAAAGAATTAACGAGCGCAAGCCATGCGAACGTTTTCTAGTTACCCGCGCGGGCCTCTCCCGCGACAAAATACAACAGAAAGAGGGAACAGTATGCAAGAAACGACCTGCCTCGAAAAGCAGCCTTTGTCTCAGGAAATGCTGGAAAAGATGGACGCCTATTGGCGCGCTTCCAACTACCTGTCCGCTGGCCAGCTGTACCTGCTGGACAACCCCCTGCTGAAGGAACCCCTTACCATGGACCACATCAAGAAGAAGATTGTGGGCCACTGGGGCACCGTGCCTGGGCAGAACTTCGTGTATGTCCACTGCAACCGCGCCATCAAGCGGTATGACCTGGACATGATTCTGCTCTCCGGCCCCGGCCATGGCGGCAACTTCCTCATTGCCAACACCTATCTGGACGGCAGCTACAGCGAGGTCTACCCCAACATCAGCCAGGACGAAGAGGGCATGAAGAAGATGTTCAAGCAGTTCTCCTTCCCCTGTGGCGTTCCCAGCCACTGCGCCCCCGAGACCCCCGGCTCCATCAACGAGGGCGGCGAGCTGGGCTACTCCATTGCCCACGCTTTCGGCGCTGTGTTTGACAACCCCGACCTGATTGCCACCGTGGTTGTGGGCGACGGCGAAGCCGAGACCGGCCCCCTGGCCACCTCTTGGCAGTCCAACAAGTTCCTCAACCCCATCACCGATGGCGCCGTGCTGCCCATCCTGCACCTGAACGGCTACAAGATTAGCAACCCCACCATCTTCTCCCGTATCTCCCACGAGGAGATCGAGAGCTTCTTCAAGGGCTGCGGCTGGAAGCCTTACTTCGTCGAGGGCGACGACCCCATGACCATGCACAAGCTCATGGCCGAGACCATGGACACCGTCATCGAGGAAATCAAGGCCATCCAGAAGAACGCCCGCGAGAACAACAACGCCGAGCGTCCCGTGTGGCCCATGATTGTGCTGCGCACCCCCAAGGGCTGGACCGGCCCCAAGGTTGTGGACGGCAAGCAGATCGAGGGCTCCTTCCGCGCCCACCAGGTGCCCCTGACCATGGAGTCCCCCGAGCATCTGGACCTGCTTAAGGAGTGGCTGGAGAGCTACCACGCCGAGGAGCTGTTCGATGAGAACGGCCGCCTCATCCCCGAGCTCCAGGAGCTGGCCCCCAAGGGCAACGCCCGCCTGGGCGCCAACCCCCACGCCAACGGCGGCCTGCTGCTGAAGGACCTGCGCCTGCCCGACTTCCGCAAGTACGGCATCGAGGTTGACCCCGGCAAGACCAAGGCACAGGATATGATCGAGCTGGGCGGCTATATCCGCGACATCTTCAAGCTCAACGAGGAAAACAAGAACTTCCGTATCTTTGGGCCTGACGAGAGCATGTCCAACCGCCTGTACAAGGTCTTCGAGGCCCAGAACCGCGATTGGAACGCCGAGACCCTGGATTCCGACGAGGCCCTGGCCCGCGACGGCCGCATCATGGACTCCATGCTCAGCGAGCATATGTGCGAAGGCTGGCTGGAAGGCTACCTGCTCACCGGCCGCCATGGCTTCTTTGCCAGCTACGAGGCCTTCATCCGCATCGTGGACTCCATGGCTGCCCAGCACGCCAAGTGGCTGAAGGTCTGCAACCAGCTCTCCTGGCGGCAGCCCATCGCCTCTTTGAACTTCATCCTCACCTCCAACGTGTGGCAGCAGGACCACAACGGCTTTACCCATCAGGACCCCGGTTTCCTGGACCACATCGCCAACAAGAAGGCAGACGTGGTGCGCATGTACCTGCCCCCGGATACCAACTGCCTGCTCTCCTGCTTCGACCACTGCATCAAGAGCAAGAACTACGTCAACGCCATTGTGGCTTCCAAGCATCCCAGCTGCCAGTGGCTGAACATGGACCAGGCTGTGAAGCACTGCACCCAGGGCATCGGCATCTGGGAGTGGGCCAGCAACGATGACGGCGAGGAGCCCGACATCGTCATGGCTTGCTGCGGCGATACCCCCACCCTGGAGACCATGGCCGCTGTCACCATCCTGCGCGATGAGATGCCCGAGCTGAAGATTCGCGTGGTCAACGTGGTGGACCTGTTCAAGCTGGAGTCCGACCACAAGCATCCCCACGGCCTCAGCGACGCCGAGTACAACGCCATCTTCACCAAGGATAAGCCCATCATTTTCGCTTTCCACGGCTATCCCACCCTCATCCACGAGCTGACCTACGAGCGCACCAACCGCAACCTGAGCGTTCACGGCTACCAGGAAGAGGGCACCATCACCACCCCCTTCGATATGCGCGTGCAGAACGAGATTGACCGTTTCAACCTGGTGAAGGACGCCATCATCCACCTGCCCCAGCTGGGCAACAAGGGCTCTCACCTCATCCAGCGCATGAACGACAAGCTGGTGGAGCACAAGCAGTATATCGCCGAGTACGGCCAGGATATGGAAGAAATCCGCAACTGGGAGTGGCACACCCCCAACAACTAAGGAGAACGTTTCCATCCCGCAAGTACCCGCGCGTGTGATTGCGTGATACATCCAGAAAGGCTAGGACGTTTGTCCTAGCCTTTCCTTTACCCATCTCGTCATGTGAAAACGGCAGCCGCTGTGGGCGGTAACCTGTTCCCTGGGTGATTCTTATACATACTAAATCTGGAGAACCC
>OLOQ01000210.1_pt1 | contig 69741 bp, 61 predicted proteins | sample 1673101 | NCBI WGS metagenome assembly OLOQ01 (sample SAMEA3136754, study PRJEB25190) | human gut metagenome | biome: human gut; feature: human-associated habitat; material: faeces | place: Austria | collected 2013 | reverse complement strand
ATCGTCCATCCGCGGCTGACGTGCCTGTCGCTGATGGCGATCTGTCCCCACTCGCTGCGGGCGCGGCCGGTCATGCTCGCGCCGGACCAGGAGATCTCCGTGCGGATCGAGGCGCGGTCCCTGCCCGCGATGATCTGCGCGGACGGCCAGGACCTGATCTCCATGGCCTCGGGCGAGAGCGTGCGCATCCGCCGCGCGCCCTACGACGCGCGGCTCATCCGCCTGGACCGGCGCGACTTTTTCGCCAAGGTGCATGCCAAGCTCGTCGAGCGCTAGGCGCGCCGCAAAACCGTCCCTTCCCATCTCACTTGCAAGGAGGAACGCATGAAATCGGTACGACATGCCGTGATCAAGGAGATCATCGAATCCCAGGAAATCGAGACCCAGGAGGAGCTTGCGGCTGCCCTGCGCGCGCGTCAGGCAGAAATTCTTGCCGCGAACGAAGAAGACCTTAAAGCCGCAAAAGAAAACGGCATGAGCGAAGCCATGCTCGACCGCTTGGCGCTCACGCCTGCCCGCATTGAGGACATGGCAAAGGGCGTGGAAGACGTATCCGCCCAACGCGACCCTGTGGGCCGTATTTTAAGCGGCGAAACGAACCCCAAAGGGCTTAAAGTGGAAAAAATCACGGTGCCGATGGGTGTTATCGGCATCATTTACGAAGCGCGTCCGAACGTGACGAGCGACGCGGCTGCGCTGTGCCTTATGGCGGGCAGTGCCGTCATTCTGCGCGGCGGCAAGGAAGCGTTCCGCTCCAATAATGCCATCGCCGAGATTCTGCGCGATGCGATAGAATCCGCCGGCCTCCCGCGCGACAGCGTTCAGCTTGTACAGGATACCTCCCGCGCGTCCAGCGTGGAGCTCATGGGCATGACGGAGTACCTCGATTTGCTCATTCCGCGCGGCGGCGCAGGGCTTATCCGCGCCGTGGTGGAAAACGCCAAGGTACCGGTCATCGAGACCGGCGTCGGCAACTGCCACGTGTATGTCGACAAAGACGCAGACATCGAAATGGCGGCGAATATCATTTTCAACGCGAAAACCTCCCGTCCGTCCGTTTGCAACGCCATCGAAACGATCTTGGTGCACAAGGACATTGCCGAAGCGGCGCTGCCCGTCATCTCAAATAAGCTCAAAGAGAAAAACGTAGAGCTGCGCGGCGATAAGCGCACATGCGAACTTCTGTCCGAAGCCAAACCCGCGACCGAAGCGGACTGGGCAACGGAATACCTCGATTATATCTTAGCCGTGCGCGTCGTAGACAGCCTTGACGCGGCTATCGCACACATTGCGCAGTATTCTACCGGCCACAGCGAGTGCATCGTCACCGAGAACCTCCGTGCGGCGGAGCGGTTCACGGCACAGGTCGATGCGGCGGCGGTCTATGTAAATGCGTCCACGCGCTTCACGGATGGCGGCGAGCTCGGGCTCGGCGCGGAGATCGGCATCTCCACGCAGAAGCTGCACGCCAGAGGCCCCATGGGCTTAAATGAGCTCGTTTCCTACAAATTCATCATCCGCGGCGACGGTCAGATCAGATAAGCAGATAAAAGAGCGCGAACAAAAGCTCCGCACTGCCGCCTTCGTTGTAAAGCAAAAGGAGGAGTGCAAGCAAAAGCGTGCGCTCCTTGTCTTTTAGCAGCGTATCGAGAGGAGAAAGAGGTCTATTCGGAGCAGCCTGAAATTCCTTCGGTATTTCAGTTGACGTTTCCGCATTTCCCTGCGGCGATTCCTCCGTTGGCTTTTCCGGCGGGGGCGGCGCGTTATGCGCCGAGCGCCCCTGCATTTCCCGCGCGCGGCGCAAGGCTTCTTCCACGGCGCGTGCGTCCGGCATGTTACTCGGCATTTTACCCCGCCTTTCTCAAAGAATATTCTGTAAAACGCCGCTCTCTTTCAAAAGCGGCAAAAGGTGCAAGAGCTTCAAAATTTTCGAGGCTTCATCCAGCTTTTTCTGCCGTGCTTCGCCGAGCAAAGGGCGCAGCGCCGCAAGCAATCGCGTGGAGTCATCTTCGCGGTTCGCGCTTGCCAAAAGCGGCGCGGCGCGCAAAAGCATCGCCGTCATCGGATCGCTGTTGTTTAGCGTGTTCAGCAAATTGAGCGGTGCGGCGGCCGCCGGTTTTTGCTGCACGGGCGGCGGAGCCGGGGCAGGGGCTTGCGGCGGATTCATGCCAAGCGAGTTCATCACGCTCTGCAGCTGCGCCATGCTTTGCGGGTCGTTTAAAATGGATTGTACGGCTGCGGCCAGGTCTTCCACCGCCGCTCACCTCCTTTCTATTTTTTGCCGCCGAGAGCCTCAAATAGTTTCTGCGCGGCGGGTGTGGAAAGCAGCTTTTTCGCGGCCTCCGGATCGCTTAAAACGCGGTTTAGCTGCGAAGCCGCCGCGTTATTTTGACCGCCCGTAATGTTCTGCAGGTCGCCGTTTTCGGCGGCGGCGCGCAGTGCTTCCGGCGTGGTGTGCAGCCGTTTCGCCGCCAAAGCCAAAAGCGATTGCATTTCACGTTCGTTCATGGTAAACCCTCCCTTTAGGGAAACTTCCGTTTACAGTTTATGCGCGGCGCGAAAAAATGAGACCTCATCTGCGTTAAATTCAAAAGAAGGAGAATTTTCATGAAACTGCTGGTTTTTTCGGATTCCCACGGCATGCCGCTCTATATGCGCGAAACGCTCGAGAAGCACAGAGACGTGGATGCCGTCATTTTTCTCGGCGACGGGCAAAACGATTTTCAAATGATGCGCGCTCTGTTCCCGAATATCGCATTTTACTCTGTGCGCGGCAACTGTGACCTCGGCTGCGCAGACGTGCCGGTACGCGAAATTTTAGACCTTGACGGCGCTAAAATTTTCTGCACACACGGGCACCTTTACCATGTGAAATCGGGGCTCTATACCGTTGTGTGCGCTGCAAGGGAGGCGGGTGCGAATCTTTTGCTGTTCGGCCACACGCACGAGGCGCTCGAGACCTACGACGATGGACTGTATATCTTAAACCCCGGCTCCTGCTCGGGCTTTCGCGCGACCTGCGGACTGGTTGATATTTCGCCCGCCGGGATACTAACAAATATTTTACACATAAATTGACATGGAGCGACGCAACTTGTCATTGACATTGCACAGATAAAATGGTAATCTAATTATAGCGTGTAGGTGCGGGTCATCCGCATTTAACATAAGGCAGATACGTTTTTTCGCACTGCCGAAAATTTAAACCATGGAAGGAAGAATAGAGTATGACCGAGTATGAAAGATGGCTTAGCGTCGAACTGGACGATCCCGACTTGAAAGAAGAGCTGCTTTCCGTTAAGGATCAGCCCGAGGAGATAAACGACCGTTTTTACAGAGACCTTGCCTTCGGCACCGGCGGCCTTCGCGGTGTCATTGGCGCAGGCACGAATCGCATGAACGTCTACACGGTGCGCAAGGCAACACAGGGCCTTGCAAACTACTTGAATAAGCACAACACGGAGGGTAAGCCCCTCTCCGTTGCCATTGCACACGACAGCCGCAACAAGGGCGTGCTGTTCTCCAAAGAGTCCGCAGCGGTGCTCGCCGCAAACGGCATCAAGGCGTACCTCTACCCGCAGCTCATGCCGACCCCGGCGCTGTCCTTCGCTGTGCGTCACCTGCACTGTGATGCAGGCATCTGCGTTACCGCAAGCCACAACCCGGCAAAGTACAACGGCTATAAGGCCTACGGCAACGACGGTTGTCAGGTAACGGAAGGCATGGCAGACGGCATCATGGCGGAGATCGAAGCGCTCGATATTTTCGCGGATGTGAAGAAAATCCCGTTTGAGGAGGCGCTCGCTTCCGGCAAGGCGGAATATATTGGCGAAGAGACCGTCAACGCGTTCATCGACGCGGTTTACGGCGTGAGCATCCTCGGTAAGCCGGCGGATAACCTCAAGCTCGTCTACACCCCGCTCAACGGCAGCGGCAAAATGTGCGTGCTGCGCATCCTCGACCGCATCGGCGTGAAGGATATCACCGTTGTGCCGGAGCAGAGCGAGCCGGACGGCAACTTCCCCACCTGCCCGTACCCGAATCCGGAAATCCGCGAAGCACTCCAGAAGGGCCTTGATCTCTGCAAGACCGTAAAGCCCGACCTGCTGCTCGCGACCGATCCGGACTGTGACCGCGTAGGCATCGCCGTCAACCAGCATGGCGAGTATGTGCTCATGACCGGCAACGAAGTGGGCATTCTGCTCCTGAACTTTATTGCACAGTGCAAAACGGAGCTCGGCACCATGCCGAAGGACCCGGTCGCGGTCACGACGATTGTTTCCACCGATATGGTTAACGGCATCGCGAAGGATTACGGCATTGAAATTCGCCGTACCCTCACCGGCTTCAAGTATATCGGCGACCAGATCGCTTTGCTTGAGAGCGAAGGCCACCCGGAGCGCTACCTGCTCGGCTTTGAAGAGAGCTACGGCTACCTCTCCGGCGGCTATGTGCGCGATAAGGACGCCGTGGACGGCAGCATGATCATCTGCGAAATGGCTTCCTACTACAAAGAAAAGGGCATGACGCTCGTCGATGCCATCAATGTCCTGTACGAAAAGTATGGCTACTACAAGAACGCCCTGTGCAACTTCGCGTTTGAGGGCGAAGACGGCATGAAGAAGATGAATTCCATCATGGATCATCTGCGCCACAACGCTCCGGCAGAGATTGCCGGCTTCAAGGTCGTCGGCGACAGCGACTATCAGCTTTCCGTGCGCACAGAGGGCGCGGAGAAGACGGAGATCACGCTTCCGAAGTCCAACGTGCTCGAGTATCGTCTGGAGAACGGCAGCAAGCTCATCGTCCGCCCGTCCGGCACAGAGCCGAAGATCAAAATCTACCTCTCCGGCAAGGGCAAAACCGCCGCAGAGTCCGATGAGATCATCGCAAAAATGGAGAAAGCGGCAACCGAACTGCTCGGTCTGTAATTTCTACATAAGCTAAAAAAGGGGCAGAGTTCCGGTTTTCTCCGGGGTTCTGCCCTTTTTGCGCCAAAAGATGTCCGCCGATGTCCTGTGATGTCCTCTTAACTGTCGCTTTTTCGCTCACCTCAGCAAGAAAAGAAAATATGTTCGAGAAAACCGTTGCTTTTTTTCGACGGATTTAGTATAATAGAGGTAGTAAAAAAGAGTTTCACCTTTGGAAACCGCAGCCTTTTGAAAAAGGTTGGCGAAAACTTTAACCACGCTCGACGGAAACACAATCCATCAGGAACCATAACCCAAATTTCAAAAGAAGTGAGGATATAACCATGGCGAAGGAAAATAAAAGCCCCGTAAGCAAAAAAGTGGAGGACATCAAGCCCGAAGACAAGCGCAAAGCGCTTGAGACTGCGTTGACGCAGATTAAAAAGCAGTTCGGCGAGGGTGCTGTCATGCGCCTTGGCCAGAACAACGGCATGCACGTGGATGCGATCTCCACCGGCTCTCTTTCGCTGGACCTCGCGCTCGGTATCTGCCGCGCGGCAGAATCATTGAGATCTACGGGCCGGAATCCTCCGGTAAGACCACCTTGGCGCTCCACTGCGTCGCCGAAGGCCAGAAAATGGGCGGCAACGCGGCGTTTATCGACGTGGAGCACGCACTTGACCCGGTCTATGCGTCCGCGCTCGGCGTAGACGTGGATTCTCTGCTCGTTTCGCAGCCGGATACCGGCGAACAGGCGCTCGAGATCACCGAGGCGCTCGTGCGCTCCAACGCCATCGATGTTATCGTTGTGGACTCCGTGGCGGCGCTCGTTCCGCGCGCGGAGATCGAGGGCGAAATGGGCGACAGCCACGTCGGCTTGCAGGCGCGTTTGATGTCGCAGGCGTTAAGAAAGCTTGCCGGTGCCATCTCGAAGTCAAACTGCGTCGCCATTTTCATCAACCAGCTGCGCGAAAAAGTCGGCGTTGTCTACGGCAACCCGGAGGTCACGCCGGGCGGCCGCGCGCTGAAATTCTACTCCTCCGTGCGTCTAGATGTGCGCAAGAAGGAGGTTTTGAAGAGCGGTACCGACATCATCGGCTCCCGCACAAAGGTCAAGGTTGTGAAAAACAAGGTTGCGCCGCCGTTCCGTGAGGTCGAATTCGACATCATGTACGGGCAGGGCATCTCGAAGGTCGGCGACCTGCTTGACCTTGCCGAAAGACTCGAGATCGTGCAGAAGAGCGGCGCGTGGTTCTCGTATAACGGCACGCGTATCGGTCAGGGCCGCGACAATGCGAAGAACTTCCTGCGCGACAACCCGGATATTTTTGAGGAAATTTCCGAGCTCGTCCGTCAGAACGCGGATAAGCTCTACGCAAAGTCCATCAAGGGCGGCAGTGCGCCGAAGCCCGTTGAAAAGGCCGAGGAGGAAGAATCCCCCGAGCAGGCGGAGAATACCCGTAAGAACGTGCAGGCTGACATCGACATCACAGTCGATGATGACGAATAATGAAGATCACGGACATCGCCCCGCGCCGCCACAGGCTTTCACAGCTTTATATTGACGGCGAAGCGGCGGTGAAGGTGGACACGGAAACGCTTTTGCGCCGCGGCATTGCCATCGGCGACGAGCTCGACGATGAGGAACTGCACGCGCTTTTGCAGGCCTCCGCAAAGCACCGCGCCGAGGAAAAGGCGCTGTACCTTTTGGAGCACCACGCCCACTCCAAAAAAGAGCTGGAAAATAAGATCACCCGCGCGGAATTTGACCGCGAGGCTGCCCGAAGCGCCGTGGAGCACATGGAAGAGCTGGGCTTACTAAATGACGAGGACTACGCCCGCCGCCTTGCAAACGAGCTTTTCACACGCAAAAAATTCGGCGCGCGCCGCGTAAAGCAGGAGCTGCGCCAAAAGGGCATTGACGACGCGCTCATCGCCGCGGTGATGGACGAGTTTTCCACAGAACGCTCGGAAACAGAGGAAAACATCCGCGCCATTTTGGAGCGAAAGTATCCCATGGCGCGCGAAGACGAAAAAGTGCGCCGCCGTGCCGTAGCCGCCTTGCAGCGCTACGGCTACGGTTTCGACGAGATCTTCTCTGTCTTAAATTCAGAAGAATGACCGTAAAACGGCGCTGCTTTGGTTGCAGGGCCGTTTTGTGTTCCGGGGGTGAAGCTGTGAAAAAGTCGGTTTGCATCGGAATTCTCTGCGTGTTGGTTTTCGGTGTTTCGCTCGGCGTGGGACTGAAATTGGGCTTTATGCAGACGAACGCCGAACGATACGCGGAATTATGGAAAATCAAGCTACCGCAGGGCATGACGGAGGTTTATTCGGCACATTCCAAAGATATGGCGCTCGGCGACGGTGTGCGGTACACGGCTTTTGAGGCGGAAAAAGCGGACACGTTTTCGACTTTTGTGCAGGAAAATGTTGAATTTCCGCAGGATGAGCTTGAAACGACTTTGAAGCAGATCGGTGTGCCGGAAGAAAGCATGCCGCCGTTTGAAGAAAATTTAAGCGGCAAAATTCTGGAAAAAGAGGACGGCAGCAGGTTGTATATACTGGTATCGACGCAGGAAAAACGAGTGTATTTTGTACAGATCACGGTTTAAAATCAACAGGAGAGCTTTTATGTTTTGAAATCGGGATGCCGGGGTGCATGATATACTTACGAATGTCATCAACCGCAGGACGCACAGAATATTATGCGGAGCGGGTGCGGATTTTAAGCGGGAATTTACACTGAGCTCCTATGAGCAGTTCTTTAAGGACGCGGACTATACGGATGCGGAATACATCTGGTGCCCGGGCAAAGTGCCGTGCGTGGTGGCTGTGCTACACAAAAAAGCATGATTTCCGGGCGGCAAGCGTGTTTCTGCGCGTATAATTGTATGATTTTTGTGAACGGGCGGCATTTCGATTGAAAAGCCGCTCGTTTTCTGCTAAAATAGGTAGCGGCAGAACAGAAATTATATAAGGGCATGTCTAAAGCTTGGATATGCACCGAGAAAGGGTTATATACATGGCAATTAAAGTGGGAATGGTCAGCCTTGGCTGTGCCAAAAACCAGGTGGACGGCGAAATGCTGATGGCGAACCTGAAAAACGCGGGCTTTGAGCTGTGCGATGACGCTGCGCTTGCGGACGTTGCAATCGTGAATACCTGCGGCTTTATCGACAGCGCGAAGCAGGAATCCATCGATGAAATTCTGGAGCTTGCGACGCTGAAAAAAGAGGGCCGCATCAAGAAGATTGTGGTGACGGGATGTCTTGCGGAGCGCTACCGCGAGGAGATTCACAAAGAGCTGCCCGAGGTGGACGGCGTGTTCGGTATCGGCGCGAACGCGGACATTGCGGCGTGCATTGAAAGTGCAATGAATGATTTTACGGAGAGTTTTCCCGAAAAGAGCAAAATGCCGCTGTGCGGCGAGCGCGAGCTTTCGACCCCGAGCTATTTTGCGTACATCAAGATTGCAGAGGGCTGCGACAACAAATGTACTTACTGCGCGATTCCGATGATCCGCGGCGGCTACCGCAGCCGCACGATGGAGAGCATTGAGGAAGAAGCGCGCGGTCTCGTTGAAAACGGCGCGAAGGAGCTTATCCTTATTGCGCAGGATACGACCCGCTACGGCATTGACCTGTACGGCGAATATTCCCTTGCAAAGCTGATGCGCCGCCTGTGCAAAATTGACGGCCTCAAGTGGCTGCGCGTGCTCTATTGTTACCCGGACGCTTTGACGGATGAGCTTTTGGAGACGATGGCGGAGGAAGAGAAGATTGTGAAGTATATCGATCTGCCGCTGCAGCACGCTTCCGCACGCGTTTTAAAGCGCATGAACCGCACCGGCGACCGTGAGAGCCTGACGGCGCTGATGAAGAAGATTCGCGAGAAGATTCCGGGCGTGACGCTGCGCACAACGCTTATTACGGGTTTCCCGGGCGAGACGGAGGAGGAATTCACCGAGCTTGCGGAATTTGTGAAAGACATTGAATTTGAGCGCCTCGGCTGCTTTGCCTACTCGCAGGAGGAGGGCACGCCGGCGGCTTTGATGCCCGACCAGATTGACGACGAGGTGAAGAATCACCGCGCGGAGATCATCATGGAATCACAGATGAACATTATGGACCGCCTTGGCGAAAAGCAGGTTGGGGGGGACATCACCGTGTTGACGGAGGGCTTTGACCGCTACGCCGAATGCTGGTTCGGCCGCAGCGCCATGGACGCGCCGGACATTGACGGCAAGGTGTTTTTCTCTGCGGAAACGAAGCCGTACTACGGTGAAATGGTAACGGTGCACGTGGACGAGGCCATTGACGGCGACCTGTTCGGTACGCGCGTCTGAACGGGAGAACCGCTATGAATTTACCGAATAAACTGACGATACTGCGCATCATCTTAGTACCGTTTTTTGTGCTTTTCATGCTGCTTTCCGGCGACATATTCCCACACCACAATTTAGTGGCGCTGGCAATTTTCGGCATTGCGTCGTACACCGACCACTTGGACGGCAAAATCGCGCGGCGCGATCACCTCATCACAAATTTCGGCAAGCTGATGGACCCCTTGGCCGATAAGATCATGGTGATGTCGGCGCTTGTCTGCTTTGTGGCGAACGGCATGACGAACACGGTATTTGTGCTCCTTATTATGGTCCGCGAATTTGCCGTGACGTCCATCCGTCTTATTGCGGTGGAGCAGGGCAGGGTGATCCCGGCGAACAACTGGGGCAAGGCGAAAACCGTATCGCAGATTGTCGCAATCTGCATCGTGCTGTTGACGCAGTACATTCTCGACCTTGGCGCATGCGGCATTTTGGCTTTGCCGACGGAGACGCTTTCTCCGATATTTACATGGGTGAATTTTGTCGTGATGGCGATTGCAACCTTGCTCGCCGTCGTTTCCGGCATCATTTACGCCAAAGACGCAAAAGATTTATTTACAGAGCTGTGATTTGAATTTCGCGCTTACATTACCCCTTTGGAAGGACCTTAGCATTCCCTATGAAAATTACCGTTATCGGTTGCGGCCGTTGGGGCACGTTTATCGCGTGGTACCTCGATAAGATCGGCCACAGTGTTTCCCTTTACGGGCGGAAAAGCTCTGCCCACATGCAAAAGCTCATCGAAACCCGTACGAACGGGCTTGTAGAGCTGCCCGAAACCTTACATCTGACAAATTCTTTAGACGCTGTGAAAGACAGCGACGTGATTGTAATCTCCGTCAACTCGCAGGGCCTGCGCGGCCTGATGCGCGAGCTTCAGCCGTTTGAGTTGAAAAATAAAATTTTCGTGCTGTGCATGAAAGGCGTGGAGATTGAAACCGGCATGCGGCTTTCCCAGGTGTGTGCCGCGGAGTGTGACAACTCGAACGCGGTCGCCGTTTGGGTTGGTCCCGGCCATGTACAGGAGTTTGCGGCCGGTGTGCCGAACTGCATGGTCATTGACAGCGACAGCGAAGACGCAAAAAAGACGCTGGTGGAATCATTCGGCAGCGACCTCATTCGCTTTTACTACGGGCAGGACCTCATCGGCAATGAGATCGGTGCGGCGGCGAAGAATGTCGTCGGCATTGCTGCCGGTATGCTGGACGGCCTCGGGCTTTCGACGTTAAAAGGCGCTTTGATGGCGCGCGGCACGCGTGAGATTGCGCGGCTGATTGACGCTTTAGGCGGCAACGAGCTTTCGGCTTACGGGCTTTGTCACCTCGGCGACTACGAAGCGACGCTGTTTTCGCCGTATTCGCACAACCGCATGTTCGGCGAGAAGTTTGTGAAAAACGAGCCGTACACCGATTTGGCGGAGGGCTATTACGCCGTGGACGCGCTTTTGCGCCTTGGCAAGACGGTTTCAGCCGATTTACCGATTTGCCGCGCGGTATACAATGTGTTGTATAAAGGCGAAAATGCGCACGATGAAGTCAACACTTTGTTTACAAGGAGTATAAAAAATGAGTTTTGAGCTTCAAGGCAGCGGGACGTATGAAGACGTCGTTTTGCAGGCGAAGGCACTCATTGAAGACGAGCCGGAGCTTGTGCCGAACATGGCAAACCTTTCGGCACTGTTGAATCTAACACTGAAAAACATCAACTGGGTGGGCTTTTACACGGTGCAGCCGGACGGTAATTTGCTGTTGGGGCCGTTTCAGGGTAAACCGGCGTGCATCCGCATCAAAGCGGGGCGCGGTGTGTGCGGCACAGCGCTTACGGAGAAGAAAACGCTGCGCGTAGCGGACGTGCACGCGTTCCCGGGGCATATTGCCTGTGACAGCGCGAGCCGTGCGGAGATTGTGGTGCCGGTGATGAAAGACGGAAAAGTCTATGCTGTTTTGGATGCGGACAGCCCGTTTGAAGATCGTTTTACCGCAGAAGATGAGGCGTTTTTAGAGAAAGTCGCCGCGCTTTTGGCGAAAAAATTTTGAGTCAATAAGCGGATGACCGCTTAAAAATAAGGGTACATACCCGAAAAATCAAAGAGAGGAAGCGTTTTTATGACGAATGAAGTGATTCAGAACATTTTGACCCGCTGCAGTGTCCGCGCGTATGACGACCGCCCGGTGGAGAGAGAAAAGATCGATACGCTTTTGCAGTGCGCTGTGCATGCACCGAGCGCGATGAACCGCCAGACATGGCATTTTTCTGCTGTTTTAAATCGCGAGAAAATCGCGAAGCTTGCGGCGGCTGTGGGCAAGGCGCTCGGCAACGAGAAGTACGACATGTATAAGCCCGCCGCGCTTATCATTCCGTCGAACGAGCTGATTGGCGACACAAGTATCACGTCCTGGGACAACGCTTGCGCGCTTGAAAATATCTTCCTCGCGGCGCATTCCATGGGGCTTGGCACCGTGTGGATCAACCAGCTTTCCGACACGTGCGACGTGCCCGAGGTGCGCGCCGTTTTGACGGAGTTCGGCGTGCCGGAGAACCACAAGGTATTCGGCATTGCGGCCATCGGTTATGCGGCAGCAGAAACGCCTGTGAAAGAGAAGAAATTCCCCGTTACGTATGTGGAGTAAAGAAGAGTAAAGTGAAAGCGCCTGCAAGGTTTGACCCTGCGGGCGCTTTTTAGTGGCTAAAAAGTCTGCCTTTGTCGTTCCGTTTACCGAACAGCTTTCCGGCGGCGGAATTTTCGATGAACCACGCGCGAAAAGCTTTGCGTACGGTAGGATTGAAATATACGCGCCGGGAAACGGGTGCGGCTATCTCCTGAGATGTCAAATTAAAATCCTATTTCGTACTTTTATTTTTGTAACCGCTTGAAAAATGGGAGAAAAGGTGTTAGAATGGGCGTATGCGCGTTTAGAGCGCGGTTTAAGAATAGGCGTTATAGGGTATCAAAGGGGGAGAACGTTTGGAAAAAACAAAAAACGGGATCACGGAAGGTGTTATTTGGAAACAGCTTTTGCTTTTCTTCTTTCCGATCTTGATCGGCACTTTTTTTCAGCAGTTGTATAACACGGTTGACACGATCATTGTCGGTCAGTTTGTCGGCACCGAGGCGTTGGCGGCTGTGGGCACGACGGGCACGGTCATCAACCTGCTTGTAGGCTTTTTTGTCGGCGTAGCTTCCGGCGCGACGGTCATTATTTCGCAATATTTCGGCGCAAACGACCGCGAAAATCTTTCTAAATCTGTCCACACGTCCATGGCGCTGGCGGTGGCGGGCGGCGTTGTCATTATGGTCTTCGGTATTGTGACGGCGCGCCCGACAATGCTGGCGATGGGTGTGCCGGACGACATCATGGATGACGCGGTTTTGTACATGAACGTATATTATCTTGGCATTATCGGCAACCTGATTTATAATATCGGCACAGGTGTTCTGCGCGCCATCGGCGACAGCCGTATGCCGCTGTACGTTTTGATTGTGTGCTGCCTTGCAAACGTGGTACTCGATTTATTGTTCGTGGTGGTGTTTCACTGGGGTGTGTTCGGTGTAGCGTTTGCGACGATTCTATCGCAGCTGATCAGCGCCGTGCTTTTGATGATCCGCCTGATGGGCACGCAGGAAGCATACCGTGTGGAGCTGCGCAAAATTCGCTTTCACAAGGACATTCTAAAGAATGTGGTCCGCATCGGCTTGCCGGCCGGCTTGCAGTCTGTGATGTATTCATTCTCGAATATCCTCATTCAGGCGAGCATCAACAGCTTTGGCACGACAGCTATCGCGGCTTGGGCGGCCATCGGCAAGATTGACGGCTTTATCTGGATGGTGATGAACGCGTTCGGCATTGCGGTGACGACATTTGCCGGGCAGAACTTCGGCGCACGCCAGTATGACCGCATGAAGCGCTGCACGCGTGTGGGGCTTGGCATGTGCCTTGGCACGATCCTCGCGCTTTCCGCGTTACTGTTTATTTTCCGCTATCAGCTTTTGATGTTCTTTACGGGCGATGCGGAGGTTGTGAATATCGGTGCGCAGTTCTATTTGGTATTGGCGCCGTCCTACTTTACGTTTGTTTTTATCGAGATTTTGTCCGGCGCGATTCGCGGTGCCGGCGAGGCTTTGCAGCCGATGCTCATCACCTGCATCGGCGTATGCGGTCTGCGCGTAGTGTGGATATTGCTTGTGGTTCCATATTGGCACACGATGCAGATGGTCGCGATGAACTACCCGGTATCATGGGTCATCACGGCGGTGATCTTCGTTATTTATTATTTGCGAGGCAAGTGGCTTGACCGCTGCATCAAACGCGAGCATGACCCGCAGCATGGCACTGCGACGGAAGCGTAAGCAAAAAGCATCTCGGCATATGCCGAGATGCTTTTTTTACAGATCAAACTCCATGATGCCGCAGTTTGGAAGCTTGAAGGCGGCGTAGTCGGTGTTTTTGACATCTAAGAAGTAGGTGCGGATCATGCGGCAGATGCCGCCGTGGCAGACGAGAAGCGTGGTGGGGCCGTTTTCGGCTTTCAGCTTGTTTAAAAGCGGGTAGAGCCGACCAGCTAAGTCCAGCATGGATTCGCCGCCGGGGTAGCGTACGGCGAATTCGCGCTTATTTGCGTTGAACGCTTCGCCGTCCCAGTCGGTATTTTCGTAGATGCCGTAGTTTTGCTCGATGAGCCGCTGTTCGGTCTCGATGGTATCTATGCCGATCTCGTCTGCGATGAGCCTTGCGGTGTGTTGGGCGCGCAGGAGCGGGGAGGCGATGATGCGCTTGATGCCTTTATCTTGGAGGCTGCGCCCGGCTTCTTTTGCCTGCGCGATGCCTTTTTCGGTGAGGTCGATATTCGTGAGTCCGCAGACGCGGTGTGCAGCGTTCATGGGTGTTTCGCCGTGGCGTGTGACGTACAGTTTCATCTTACAACTCCCTTTACGCTTTTTCCGCGATGCTGTAAAGCAGCTTTTCGGTGTCTTCCCAGCCGAGGCAGGGGTCTGTGATGGATTTGCCGTGGATCATCTCCGGGCAAATCTTCTGCGCGCCCTCGAAGAGGTAGCTTTCAATCATGACGCCCTTGACGAGCTTGTGTATGGCGGGGTCGTAGGAACGGCTGTGCAGCACCTCGCTGACGATGCGGATCTGCTCTTTGAACTTTTTGCCGGAATTCGAGTGGTTGACATCCACGACGCAGGCGGGGTTTTCGAGCCCGCTTTCTTCGTAGAGGGAAGCGAGACGTTTTAAATCCTCGTAGTGGTAGTTCGGGATAGTTGTGCCGTATTTATCAACGCCGCCGCGCAAAATAGCGTGGGCGAGCGGGTTGCCGGTGGTGGTGACGTCACACCCGCGATAGATGAAGTTGTGCGCGCTTTGGGCGGCTTTGATGGAGTTCATCATGACGGAAAGATCGCCGGAGGTGGGGTTTTTCATGCCGGCGGGGATATCCATGGAGCTTGCAGTGAGACGGTGCTGCTGGTTTTCGACCGAGCGCGCGCCGATGGCTTCGTAGGACAGAAGGTCATCCAAATAGCTACGGTTTTCGGGGTACAGCATTTCGTCTGCGCATGTGAGGCCGGTCTCCTCAATGGCGCGCATGTGCATTTTGCGGATGGCGATGATGCCGCCGAGCAGGTCAGGGGCTTTATCGGGGTCCGGCTGGTGCAGCATGCCCTTGTAGCCCTCGCCCGTGGTGCGGGGCTTATTGGTGTATATGCGTGGAATGAGGATGAGGCGGTCTTTTACCTGCTCGTTCACACGGGCAAGGCGACGGGTGTATTCGCAGACGCTTTCTTCGTTATCCGCCGAGCAGGGGCCGACGATGACGAGAAATTTATCGGACTCTCCGCGGAACACGGCGGCAATCTCTTTATCGCGCGCGGCTTTGATTTCTTTGATGTGCTCCGGGACGGGAAATTCGGCTTTGAGGGCCGCCGGGTTCGGCAGCTCTTTGTTAATGGTCATGGACATAGGGGTGCTCCTTTGATTACTCGAGTTCTGTATTTTGCGCTAAATAGCGGGCGATGGCTTCGTCGCTGTACGAGAGCAGATGTCCGTAACGCACGGCGATTTGGCGGCGGTTTTCGCCCGTATAGTTGTTTTCGGCGATGAGGGTTTGTTTATCGTGTTGAATGCTCAAAAATTCTTTAAGGTCACGGTCTTCGCGGTAGAAAACGACGTTTTGCTTGTCGCGGTTCAACGAGACCGGGAAAAGGTCGGTGATGAGCGGTTCTTTTAAATAATACGCTTTGCAGCCGTACTTTCGGGCGACTGCTTCACACGCGGGGAGAAAATCTGCGCCGAGTGCGTTTTGAAGTTCGTCTTCTGTGAACGGGTGACTGAGCGCGATGCGCTTTACGCCGGCACGGACAACCTCGCAGAATGCCTCGCACACGCCGAGTGCGAAGGAATAAGCATCGATTTGTTTGGACATGGTAAATATTCTCCTTAACGCCAGCCGCCCGAAATGACGAGCGTTTCACCGGTGATGTACGGGCTTTCGGCTAAAAATTTGACGCCTGCGGCGACCTCTGCCGGGGTGCCTGCGCGCCCGAGGGGAATCTCCTCGCACAGCGCTTTTTTCTCGTCTTCGGACAAATGGGCGTTCATTTTGGTATCGATATAGCCGGGCGCGACGGCATTGACGGTGATGTTCGACGGGGCGAGCTCCAAGGCCAGTGCGCGGGTGAGCCCGAGCATACCGGCCTTGGCGGCGGAATATGCGACTTCCATTGCCGCGCCGCTCACGCCCCAAATGGACGAGACATTGACGATAGCGCCGGATTTTTGGCGGATCATGGAGCGGGACGCGCATTGAGAGAGGTAAACGGCGGAGGACAGATTCGTGTCACACAAAGTTTTCCACTGTGCGGGCGTCATGGTGTCGAAAAAATCGACGAGCGAAATGCCGGCGGCGTTGACGAGAACGTCAATATGCCCGAGTTTTTTTTTGGTGTCCGCCCACACGCGCTCGCATGCGGCGGGGTCGGAAAGGTCGCCGCAGACGGGATAGGCTTCGATGCCGTTTGATTTGAAAGTTTCGGCAAGTTGATTTACATTTTCAATGTGCTTTGCGCCGTGGAGCGCGAGGACGTAACCTGCGGCGGCGAATTCTTTTGCGATGGCAGCGCCGATCTCACCCGACGCGCCGGTGACTAAAACTGTTTTCATTGCATATTCCCCGTGATGTACATTAAAACGGAAAGCGCCGCAAGCGGTGCAGTTTCTGTTCTTAAAATGCGTGGGCCGAGCGTGGCGGGTGCAGCGCCGTATTGTTTAGCGAGCTGCACTTCGGCAGCGTCAAAGCCGCCCTCCGGGCCGATGAAGACGGAAACTTCGGCCTCATCGGGGGAGACGAGCGTGCCGAGCGCTTCGCCTCCGCCTTCGTAGAATAAAATCTTTTTGCCGGGTGCGGTTCTGAGCGCGGACTCTAAATCGGTCATTTTACCGATTTCCGGGATGATGCCGCGGCCGCTCTGCTTTGCGGCTTCAAGCGCGATGCGCTGCAAACGCTCTTGTTTTTTTGAAGCGGATTTTGCATCCGGCCGGGAAACGCTGCGGGAGGTCAAAACGGGCACAATCTTCGTGACGCCGAGCTCCACGGCTTTTTGCGTGATGAGCTCCAGTTTATCGGCCTTCGGCATACCGGGGTACAGCGTGACGCGCAGGGTGGGCTCGCTTCTGTTTTTAAACTTATCGGTAAGGCGCACCATGACGATATCGCCCGTGATGCTTTCAATTTCGCCTGTGTAGTCGATGCCGGCACCGTCCGAAAGCGTGAGGGCGTCGCCTGTGTGCATGCGCAGGGAGCGGGCGATGTGGCGGCCGTCTTCACCGTCTATGACGGCAGAGCCTACGGACGCGGCTTCGTCAAACTGCACGGCAGATGTAAAAAATCTCGGCATATCGGTTCTCCTTATGGAACCACGTATACGCGTGGTTTTGTCTTTTCTATGATACCACGTTTAGGCAGAAAAGCGCAAGGTGTGAAGCACCTTAAAATGCGGACTTTTTCAAAAGCAGTCATTGCGCAAACGCCGCGAAAATGCTATACTTAACCATGTATACTTCTAAAGAGGAGAATCACGCTTGGAACAGAGTAAAATTCGCAATTTCAGCATCATTGCACATATTGACCACGGCAAAAGCACGCTTGCCGACCGCATTTTGGAGCAGACCGAGGCGGTCGCGAAGCGCGACATGGAAGACCAGATCCTCGACAACATGGATCTGGAGCGCGAGCGCGGCATCACCATCAAGGCGCATGCTGTGACGCTCGTCTACCGCGCGAACGACGGCGAGGCATATACGTTCAACCTTATCGATACCCCGGGTCACGTGGACTTTAACTACGAGGTTTCCCGCTCACTTGCGGCCTGTGAGGGCGCGGTGCTGGTGGTGGACGCTTCTCAGGGCATTGAGGCGCAGACGCTTGCAAACACGTACCTTGCGGTGGACGCAGGCCTTGAGGTCGTACCGGTATTGAACAAGATCGATCTGATTTCCGCGGACCCGGACAAGGTTGCGGCGGAGATTGAGGACGTCATCGGTATTCCGGCAGAGGACGCGCCGCGCATCAGCGCGAAAACGGGCCTCAACATCAAAGCCGTTATGGAGAAAATCGTGACGGATATTCCCGCACCGCAGGGCGACCCGGACATGCCGCTGCGCGCACTGATTTTCGACTCCTACTATGACGCATACCGCGGCGTTATCGCGTATGTGCGTATTAAAGAGGGAACGGTGCACCCCGGCGACACCATCCGCATGATGGCGGTGGGCAGTGAGTTCACCGTGGTGGAATGCGGCATTCTGCGCGCGACGTCTTTGGAGCCCGCAAAGAGCCTTTCCGCGGGCGAAGTCGGCTACATTACGGCATCGATCAAAAACGTGCGCGAGGCGCGCGTGGGCGACACCATTACGCTGGCGGACAGACCGGCGGCAGAGCCGCTGCCCGGTTACCGTGCGGTGCAGCCGATGGTTTTCTGTGGCGTGTACCCGGCAGACGGTGCACACTATGCAGACCTTAGAGATGCGCTCGAAAAATTGCAGCTGAACGACGCGGCACTGACGTTTGAGCCGGAGACCTCCGTGGCGCTCGGCTTCGGCTTCCGCTGCGGCTTTTTGGGACTGCTGCACATGGAGATCATTCAGGAGCGTCTGGAGAGAGAATATAACCTTGACCTCATCACAACCGCGCCGAGCGTTGTGTACCACATTACAAAGACGGACGGCACAAAGCTTTCCATCGATAACCCGACGAATTACCCTGATCCCTCGCACATTGCGCTGGCGGAGGAGCCGATTACGAACGCGCACATTTACTCCCCGACAGAATTTGTGGGTAACATCATGGAGCTTTGCCAGGACAGACGCGGTATTTTCAAGGATATGAAATACATTGACACCGACCGTGTGGATATTCACTATGAGCTGCCGCTCAATGAAATTATCTACGATTTCTTCGACGCGCTGAAATCCCGCACGCGCGGCTATGCGTCGTTTGACTATGAGCTCATCGGCTACCGCAAGAGCGAGCTTGTGAAGCTGGATATTATGCTGAACGGCGAAGTGGTGGACGCGCTTTCGTTTATCATCCACGCGGAAAAAGCGTACCCGCGCGCCCGCAAGATGGTGGAAAAGCTGAAGGAGAAAATTCCGCGCCAGTTGTTTGAGGTGCCGGTGCAGGCGTGCATCGGCGGCAAGATCATCGCGCGTGAGACCGTTAAAGCAATGCGCAAGGACGTTTTGGCCAAGTGCTACGGCGGTGACATCACCCGTAAGAAGAAGCTGCTGGAAAAACAGAAGGAAGGCAAGAAGCGCATGCGTCAGCTGGGCACGGTAGAAGTACCGCAGGAGGCGTTTATGGCGGTTCTGAAGCTTGATGAATAAACCGGTTTCGCTGTATATCCACATTCCGTTTTGCAAAAGCAAGTGCCCGTATTGCGATTTCTACTCCGCGCGGCCGGAAGAAGACGACGTATTTGATCGCTATTTGGCGGCGCTGTGTGCGCGGCTTGCAGTGTACGGTGAAAAATACGGCGAACGGCTGCTGCATACGGTATATTTTGGCGGCGGTACGCCGAGTGTGTTCGGTGCGAAAAGACTGTGCCGCGTGCTCGAAAAAGTGAAAGAGCAGTTTAATGTTGCCGAAAACGCGGAAATCACGACGGAGTGCAACCCGGCGGATGTAGACGTTTCATTTTTTGAAACGCTGAAACGCGGCGGGTTCAACCGTATTTCAATGGGTATGCAGTCCGCAAACGAGGCGGAATTGAAAATTCTCGGCCGCAGGCACACGGCGGAAACCGTGCGGGAAGCGGTGAAAGCGGCGAGAGAAGCGGGCATCGACAATGTTTCGGTCGATTTGATGCTCGGCCTGCCGAACTCGAGTTTGGGGACACTGAAAAGCTCGATCGATTTTTGCGCTGCACTCGAGGCCGACCATGTTTCCGCGTATATTTTAAAGATAGAGCCCGGTACGCCGTTTGCAAAACAAGAGCTTAATCTGCCCGATGAGGACGGCACGGCAGACCAGTATTTGTTTGCTGTAAACGAGCTTAAAAAGCGCGGGTACGACCAGTATGAGATCAGCAATTTTGCGCGGCCGGGCAAAGAGAGCCGACACAATTTGCAGTATTGGCGGTGCGGGGAATATTTGGGACTCGGTCCCGCGGCGCACTCCTTTATGGAGGGCAGGCGATTTTATTTCCCACGCGATTTAGAGGGCTTTTTAAACGGCAATGCGCCCGCAGACGACGGCGCGGGCGGCGGTTTTTCGGAGTTTGCGATGCTGTCGCTTCGGCTGACCGAGGGGCTGCAAAGAAAGATTTGCGAGACACGATTTGAAAACGGCGGTGCGCTGTTTGACGGGGTTCTGGAAGGGTGTAAGCACTTGCCGAAAAATCTGATACATGCAGATTACGAGCGAATCTCGCTGACCGCGGAGGGCTTTTTGGTCTCCAATGCGATTTTGGCGGAAATTTTGCCGGGATAAAGAAAATTCTCCTTTGGCTGTGGAGCCGAGGGAGAATTTTTTCTATGCTTATTTACTTTTCTTTTCCCTGAAAATCAAGCGAAAAATCAGGCGGACGAGCGGGCCACAGTAAAACATTTGCCACAGCACGGCGCACGGGAAGTTCATGCCCCATGTCTGAATAAACGTGCCGAAGGTGTGGGTGTTTTTAAAAAGCATGGTCGCAATCAGGCTCATGATGGGACACATGATGCAGCAAATGCAGATGGAAACGGCATAGGTGATGAACTGCGGGCGGTCTGTAGGCTTCATGAACGAAAACGCGAGGCGCTTTGCAAGCTTGCCGACGACGAAAAATTCCAGAATAAACGCGATCGGCGCCATAATGGGCAGTTCATGCAGGGCAAGCAGAAAGGTCTCGCTTGTGACACCGCCGGTGTTCAGCGCGACATTGTAGACAATCATGCCGTAGACCATGATAATAGCCATGATAGCGGTGAAAACGGCGTCCTGTACTTTGTTTTTGGGCATAAAAATTCCTCCTGAATGATAAACTGAAAGCGGCACTTTGATAAAGAGCCTGCCAATGTGTTGTTCGTTATCATTCGGGAGGAATGTGCGTTTCCAATATAAACCATTTAACGGTTTCTATTATACAGGATTTTCGCTCGCTTCATAATAGTTCAAAACGGAGAAAACCGAGGGAGCTGCGGCAAGAATTTTACGAAAAATGTTTACCTCGTTTTTTCGCGCAGTAGTGCGGTGTAGCTTTTCTTTATTCGATCGATTTTAAGGATTCCGCCATGTCGATTTTGGCGATTTTCTTGCGCATGACGAGGTCGGTGATGACGGTGAACAACACGACCATGACAACGGTCAAAAGGAAGCTGACGGGTGCAATGACAGCTTTGAAAGAGACCATATCGACGCGGATCTGCATGAGCACAAATGTGTGCAGCAGAACGCCGAGCGGCAGGCCGACGACGATGCCCATCATGGACAAAATGATATTTTCACGGAACACATACGCGCCGGTTTCCCCGGAATGGAAGCCGAGCACCTTGATGGTGGCAATTTCCCTGACGCGTTCGGTCAGATTGATGTTGCCGAGGTTAAACAGGACGATGAACGCGAGTGCGCCGGCGGAAATGAGCACGAGCGCGACGACATAGTTTAGGCTCTGCATCATTTGGTCGATCATATTGCGCGTATCGGTGACGACGGAAACGGAGGATACGCCGTCCGTTTTGGAGAGTGCGGCGGAAAGCGCATATTCGTCTGCGCTGTCGTTTACGCGCAGCAGGAGAGTTTTCGGCTCGTAGCCCTTATCGGCGACCATGGCGTACGTTTCTCCCGTCATGTAGAGGTAATTTTGCACGTAGTTTTCAACTAAACCCGCGACCTTGAGCTCGGCTTTTTCCGTGTCCGAAACGGAAACGGTGACGGTATCGCCGGTTTTGATATCGGTGAGCTCGGCGAGTTTTTCGGTGAGCAGCACTTCGCCTTTGCCGGGGTAGGGTACGGCCTCGCCGTCGATATGCAGATCGAAAATGTCGGTGATGGCGGGGTCGTCGGACGCGACGATGTAAGCGGATTTTGTGATGCTGTCGCCTGTGACGTCACCGGAGGTCATCTGCACGGCGGTGGCGGCGTCAAGTTCCGATTTGTGGTCGCTTTCGACTTCGTTGATTTTATCTTCGGTCAGCGTATCGGAGAACTGGGCGCTGACATCGTACTTTTGAATATCATCAAACTGGAAGTTTGCAATGTTCGCGACGGAATCATGAATACCGAAGCCGGTGAGCACCAGCGCGGTGCAGCCCGCAATGCCGAGAATCATCATAATCATGCGCTTTTTAAAGCGGAAAATGTTGCGCAGGGAGACCTTGTGCAGGAATTTCAGGCGCTTCCACAGCGGCGTGATGCGCTCGAGGAAAATGCGTTTGCCGGCGGCCGGGGTCTTCGGGCGGATGAGGTTTGCAGGCATGTTCTGCATCTCGATGCGCAGGGCTAAATATGTGGTGCCCGCCGAGCATAAAAGCGACGCCGCAAGCGCGATAACAAACAGCACGGGGTCATACAGTATGACGAAACCCGGAATGCTATACAGCATGCCGTAGGCCGTCCAGATGACGAACGGGAAAACATAGCCGCCCGCAAAATAGCCGATGACACAGCCGAGTGCGGCGGCGCTGCCGGAATAGAGCAGATATTTTGCGAGGATGGAGCCGCGGCTGTATCCGAGCGCGCGGAGCGTACCGATCTGTGTGCGTTCGTCGTCGATCATGCGGGTCATGGTGGTGGAGCAGACGAGCGCCGCGATGAGGAAGAAGAAAATGGGGAAGAGCCCCGAGAGCTTTTCGACGATGGTGGAGTCGCTTTCAAACGAGACGTAGCCGGCGTTTGTGTCGCGCGTTAAAACGTAGAGCTCCGGCTTCTTTAAATCGGCGAGCTCTTGTTTGGCGTCGGCGATTTTCTGTTCGGCGTCGGAAATTTGCTCGTCAAATTCCTTTTTGCCGTCCTCGTAGTCTTTAAGGCCGTCTTCGTATTCGGCTTTACCGTCGGCGAGCTCTTTTACGCCGTCGTTGTACGAAGAGAGGCCCTCGTTGTATTCTTTGATGCCGTTTTGAAACGTGATGAGCGAGTTATACGCTTCGTCAAGCTTTGCAGTTTGCGTTTTTCTCTGATATTCAAGTTGTGCTATGCCGTCGGTGTAATCGTTTTGGCCGACATCGAGCAGCGTGCGCATTTGCGAGAGAGCGGTTTCGGCTTCATCGAGCTGCTTGCCGGTCTCTGTGAGCTGTGCTTCCTGCGCGGTGAGGGCGGCATCCTGTTCGTTTAATACGGCTTCGGCATCGTCGAGCTGCGTCTGATTTTGATTCAAAGCGGCGCGCTGCATATCGAGCGCCGTTTGCTGCGCTTCGGCTTCTGCCGGGTCGAGCGTATCTTTTACGGCATCAAGCTGCGCCTGCGCTTCGTCGAGTGCGGCAAAGCCCGCCGTGAGCTGCGCTTTTTTCTCGTTTAAGTCGGCGCGTGCGGCATCAATTTGTGTGCGGGCGTCCTTTGCGGCGGCAAGACCCGCTTCATACTGCTCTTTGCCGGATGTGAATTCGGCATATTTTTCAGTGTAGAGCTTTTCGTTTTCCTGCAGCTGCGCGTAACCGGCGTCGATCTGCGCCTGGCTCTCCGCAAGGGCATCCTCTAATTGCTGCTTGCCGCTGTAATATGCGTCAAAGCCGCTTTGCAGGGCGCTTTCCCACGAGGTAAAGCCGGGCTGAATCTGCTCTGCGCCTGCATCCAGCTGTGCTTTGGCATCGTCCAATTGCTTTTTCGCGTCGGCAAGCTCCGTTTCGCCGGAGGTGATGGTCTCTTTTGCATCGTCAAGCTGTGCTTTGGCATCGGCAAGCTCCGTTTCGGCTTCGGCTTTTTTGTCGTTCAGTTCGTTCTCGGCGTCTGAAATTTCGGCTTTGCCGTCGGACGTGAGGCGATCAAAACGCGTGTTGACGGAAGCGGTGGCGGCGGCTTCGACAGTATCGGAGAACGTATCGATGTAATTGTCGTAGGCGTCGCTGTATAGCGGGAATTCATCGGTGCAGGTAACGTATAATTCTGTGTAATACTCGAAATCGAAACCGTCCTCCGGGATGAGAACGAAGCCCTGCAGCGTGCCGTCTCCAAGCGACGTGGTGCCGCGCAGCGTGTGGATGTACAGCGGAGAATCTGCAAGGCCGACCACGGTGTAGGTGCTGTATTTGAAGTTTTTCTTCGTATCTTCGTCGTTGGAGTCGGAAATTTCGATCGTTTGTCCAATCATGCCTTCCGAAAAGCGACTGGAATCTATAAGGCACTCACTGCCGTTTTCAGGCATACGTCCGGCAGTGAGCACAGGCTCGTTGATGTTATCTGTCAGCATATGTGCACGGTAAACGCGCTCTTTGTTGTCGTGCTGCCAGATGAAATCGGCATTCACACTGCCTGCGGCGGCAACCACACCGTCGGCTTTCTGCACGGCGGCAACGTCGTCCGCATCAAAGCCGATGGTGGAGATGAGGCGAAGATCGTAGAGTTTCGTATTTTTTACATAGGCGGTCTCGGTGGCGGACATGATGGGACGGGTATCTCGCAGACCCGTGAGAAACGCCACACCCAGCATAATGATGAGCAGGATAGCGATATACCGCCCAAGGCTGCCCGAAATGCTGCGCCGCGTGTTTTTTCTGAGTGCTTTTGTCATGCGTTTTCCGGCTCCCTTCGCGTTACCATTCAATCTGTTCCACGGGCGTGATGTGCTCGTTCATGCGAACGGAGTAAATGTGGCCGCTTTTTACGCGGATGATGCGGTCTGCCATGGCGGCAAGCGCCGCATTGTGCGTGATGATGACGACGGTCATGCCGTCGCGGCGGCAGGTATCCTGCAAAAGCTTTAAAATAGATTTGCCGGTCTCGTAATCGAGTGCGCCGGTGGGCTCGTCGCACAGAAGGAGCTTCGGTTTTTTGGCAAGTGCGCGGGCAATGGAAACACGCTGCTGTTCACCGCCCGAGAGCTGTGCGGGAAAGTTCTGCATGCGGTCATGGAGACCGACGGCGCGGAGCACGTCTTCGGCGGGGATGGCATCGGTGCACAGCTGTGCCGCAATTTCCACGTTTTCGAGCGCCGTTAAATTCGGGATGAGGTTATAAAACTGGAAGACAAAGCCGATGTCATAGCGTCGATAGTTTTCAAGCTGGGTGCGGTTAAAGTGGCTGATGTCGCGTCCGTCCATGCGGACGGTGCCTTTAGACAGCGTATCCATGCCGCCGAGAATATTTAAAAGCGTCGTTTTTCCCGCGCCGGATTCACCGACGATGACGCAGAATTCGCCCTTTTGAATTTCAAAGCTTGCATCGGTTAAGGCGTGCACCTCTACGTCGCCGGTTTTATAAATTTTCGATACATTTTCAAATTCTACAAATGCGCCCATCGTACCGTCTCCTTATACTGCGTTGGTTTCTATATTAAAGTATAACAGAAGCGCGGGAAAAAGTCATGGACAGAATATGAAAATTCAGTTGATTTTTAGAGGGGATTTTCGACTTTTGCGGGCGAATGCGGCTTTGCGGAGACCGACCGGCGCATCCGCAAGGCGTTTACGAAAATGGTGCTCAATAAAAAAACAAATCAAATTTCCGTGCGGGAAATTTGTGAGGCGACGGGCATCAACCGCTCATCGTTTTACCTGCACTATGCGGACATACCCGCGCTGATAACAGCAATCGTAAGGGAGAAATGGACGGAGTCCGTAGAGCGGATACACGAAGAGATGCACGGCGACCCGAATATCTTCTCCGAAGCATATGTGGCGGCGACGCTGCGCGAGGCAAAGCGCGACAGGGCGTTTTACCGGGCGGATTTTGAGAAATTCGGCACGGCAGAAGTGGAAAAAGGCTATCAGACGCTGTTTGAAAACGTCTTCAAGCCTTTTTTTCGGCGGCTCGGCATCGAGAGCGAGCACCGCATGGAATATCATTTTGAATTTGTGAAAGCGGGGTACTTTGCCGTGACGCGCAAATGGCTTTTGTACGGCTGCCCGGAAACGCCGGAAGAAATGGCGAAGATCATAAAAAGAAGTATGGCGGCGATACCCGATGACCTGCCGCCGGTCCCGGACGAATTATTTATTTGAAAAGCTCGGGGTGCATGCGCACATAGTGGAATAAATATTGCTGCGCGATGCCGGCGTTTTCACCGAAATCTGCGGGGGAAAGCTTCGGCAAAAGCGATACGGCGCGCTTCATCCACACGTCCATCGGGAAGCACTCCGTGCGGTGCAGACCGTAGAGCAAAGCGCAGTCCGCGACTTTTGGGCCGACGCCTGAAATCGTCTGCAATTTCGCTTTGGCATCGGGAAGCGGCATTTTGCGCACGGCTTCTAAATCGATCTCGCCGGAAGCGATGCGCTTTGCGGCATCGATGAGATATTTCGCGCGAAAGCCCGCGCGCAGCGGAGCGAGGTCTTCCGGCGTGCAGGAGGTCAATTTTTTCGGTGTCGGGAATGCGTAGCGGGTCTCGTTATGATAAAGAAACGGCTCGCCGAAATGCAGACACAAGCGCTCTATAATGCCCTTGATGCGCGGAATGTTGTTGTTCTGCGAGATGATGAATGAGCACAGCGCCTCAAACGGCTCCTGCTTTAAAATGCGGATGCCGCCCGCGAATTCGGCGGCTTCTTTCAGCGCGGGGTGCAGAGCGGAAAGCACTTCGCGGGACTTTTTGTAATCTGTGTTAAAATCGAAATAATCAAACCAAATGTCACGAAATTCCTGCTCGGTGCAGTCTAAAACGAGGTCGTTATTTTCATCTTGATAGACGGTCAGCCCGCGGGAAAATGCCACACCGCGCCATGCGGGAATGTTGTTTTCGAGCGTGACGGGATAAAAGCGGAACGACTGCCCGCAGTCGAGCGTTTGGGCGAGGTTTAAAACGCCATCGGGCGGGGTGAAGCGCATCAACGGTTTTTGCCTTCCGTTTTGGTGGTGACGGTGGGCTCTCGGCTCGTCAGATACGTGATGGCGCGCTCAATGGCATCGCGGGAATTGCCCCAGTCGCCGCCCGCATTGCGGTAATCGAACATGCGGCAGAAATGGGTGGTGTCGGCCTTGACGGTATCGAGATAGTTTTTCGCAAGGCGCTTGGTTTCTGCCGCAAACGGCTGAAAGTTTTTACGCGGCATTTTCTGCGCAGCAGCCAAAATGAAGCTGTAATGCGGCAGGCAGATGTGCGTCTGCTCGCTGTACAGTGTGCGGAACTCCGGCTCACTCTGCCAGAGCTTGATAACCGTGGCGCTGAGGTGCTGCATGTTTTTCTCAACGTTTTCGCAGACAAAGCAGCTGTGCGCACGACGATCTGCGGCGGCGAGAATTTTTTTCGGCGCGAGCTTGTCGTCCTCGGGCAGGATATCTTTGCCGGCTTCGTCTAAGAGACTTTCGAGAATAAGGGCGACGGACAGGCGGCTGCCGCGCTGTAAGATCTGCTCAAAATGTTGGTGGCAGAAGCCGAGACGGTTCGTTTCCACGCGCACGTCGGGCTCCATCATGGCCGCGCCGGTAATGTAGGTGGCCATGCGGTCCTCGAGCATGTCGCGCATGCGGCAGAACGGGCAGCCGTCTTTCGGCTCGAAAATTTCACTGATCGGTATAGAGCAAATGTCTTCACGCATTTTGGGTTCCTCTTTTCTTATAGTTGTATACAGTGCATGTTTATCCGAAAAATGTCTTTTGTTTTAATTGTCGTAGCTTACGGTTTGTGCGGCCCCATTTTTTTGTGGGACACGTCTAAAAAGTGCGCAGTTTCCCGGTGTCTTTCTGCTCGCTATTTTCATTTTACACGATTTTAGGTGAAAAAACAACCGTGTAAAGCCTGTCACCTTGCTTTTTTTCACAAAATGTGCTTAAACGGAAAATTCCGCCGCCTAGGATTTCGCCTAAATAGTTCTAATTTGAGGTTAAAACGCTGTTTTTCGCAAAAACACCATATATAGGGACATTTTTTCGGGCAAACACAAGGCTTTTCACGCAAATTTTACACACGGTTTATAGTGAGTATTCTGTGAAAAAACGGTAAAAAGCGGTATTTTCGACGGAGTAGTTTACATAATATTTTGCATTGTGAAAAGCTGTGGAAAGTAAAAAGAGCACCGAAAGCGGGTTTTTAACACTTTCCACAGAGTTTTCCACAGCTTAAACGGAAAACGCTGTGGAAAGCTCGCTGTGTGTATACTTCTGCCGTGCATATTACAGATTGTATAAATGTAAAGGCCAGCTCATATACAGCAAGATGTGAGGAAATATGCAACCAGAATGGATAATTATGCTGAGCGAAATGAACACACAAAAGCACCGTCAAAATGACGAAAAGAGCGCGGCGAAAAAACTGCCCAAAAACACGGCGGTTTTAGGCGCAAAAACCGCCTGCAAAAACCGCGCTAAATTGCGCGTTTCGGTTGCAATGGCAAATATAAGTATGCTATAATCTACTATATACTGCGATAGTATTGCGAATTTCGGCCGCAGACGTGTTCTGAAGCCGCGGAAAGGAATAGGTTTGTTCATGGAAAACGAGAGAGAAAGAGATGTCATAGCAGGGCGCAATGCCGTTACGGAGGCGCTTAAAGCGGGCAGACCCATCGACAGCATCCTTGTGCGGCGCGGGGAGAAAAACGGTTCGGTATCGTCCATTCTCCGCATGGCAAAGCAGGCGGGCATCCCGGTAAAGGAAGTGGATTCCCGTAAGCTGGACGGCATGTGCGGCGGCGAAAACCACCAGGGTGTCATCGCCATGGCGGCGGTGCACGCGTTCTCCGAGGTGGAGGATATTTTTGCGCTGGCGGAAAGCCGAAACGAGCCGCCGTTTATCCTTGTGTGCGACGAGATTGCGGACCCGCATAACCTCGGCGCGATTCTCAGAACGGCGGAATGTGCGGGCGCACACGGCGTTGTTATCCCGAAGCGCCGCAGCGTTGGCCTTACGGCGGCGGTCGGCAAGGCTTCTGCGGGCGCGGTGGAATACGTCCCCGTGGTGCGTGTGACGAATATTGCGGTATTTCTTGAGGAGATCAAAGCGCGCGGCGTTTGGGTATACGCCGCGGATATGGACGGCACGGATTGGTGCCAAACCGATTTCTCCGGCCCGGCAGCGCTTGTTGTCGGCTCCGAAGGCTTCGGCGTGTCCAGACTTGTGAAAGAAAAATCGGATTTTATCGTTTCTCTGCCGATGAAGGGCAGAATCAATTCGCTGAACGCTTCGGTGGCCTGCGGCGTGCTTTGCTATGAGATTGCGCGGCAGCGCGCGGGCATCAAGGCCAAGGGCTGAGGCGAAAAAGAAAGGACCCAAAACCATGAACGATGAGAGCAAATTCTCGGTGGACGAGATATTGGAAGCGGAGCGCAAGGCGAAAGCCAACGGCGCGCCGGAAGAGTCGGAAAAAACAACGCCCGGGGTGACGGAAGAACCCGACGCTGTGACGGAGCCTGAAACGGAGCAGCCCGTAGAGGAAGCCTCGGCAGAGGTAGCACAGCCCGCGCCGGAAGCGGAACCGCAGCCGGTGGAGGTGCAAGAAGACTCCCCGTGGGATACCTACGAGGAGGAAGAAGAGCCCGGAAAGAAAAAGAAGAACAAAAAAGAGAAGAAAGAGAAAAAAGGTTTTTGGGCGCGCCGCCGCGAAAAGAAGCAGAAAGAGGTTTTTAACGAAGCCGAAGACATGTACTATGGCATCCAGTTAAAACCGATTGACGAATACACCCGCGGGTTTGATGCCACAGGGGAGATTTCCACGCAGGACGAGGGATACCGCAAGCTGTTTGACGAGAACACCGCGGAGCTTGACGACGAAGTGGCAAAGGACTTTGAGCGCCTGCAGAAAGAGCGCCGCCGTCGTGTGGCCGAGGCCGTAGAGACGGCCGGTGTGGATCTTTCCGCTGTGGAAGACGAGCTGGGCATTGTGGCCCCGGTGCCGGTCTCCGTTGCGATGAATGACCCGAACGCTGTGGTGCCGGAAAACAAAAAGACGAAGGACAAGGTGCAGAATTTCCAGACGGCGATGCTGCAGGACGCGCAGACGCACACGATGGAGATTAAGCTTGACCTTGAAAATGAGACGTTTGGTTTGCAGCAGGCAAAGGTGGTGCCGGAGGTAAGCGAGGATTCCGTGCGCCGCATTCTGGAATCTGTGCAGGCGGAAAACGCGGCAAAGCAGGCTGCACAGGTGCAAAATGCCGAGCAGCAGGCTGCGGCAGCGCCGAAAACGGAAGAAAGTGACGCGCCCGAGATGGCGTTTAAAGATATTTCAAGCAATGGCCCGGAGCCGGAGGAAGAGCCGCAGGCGGAAGAAGGCATGGACATTGCTTCCGGCGAGCAGCTGCCCGAAGCACAAGCGCCGAAAGCGGAAAATGTGCAGGCTGCGGAAAGCGCCGAGAACGCCGGCGAAGAAGCGGCAGAGCCTGCGCAGCAGAAGATCTCCGTGCCGGTAACGGACGTGACGCAGTACAGAAAGCGCGACTTGCCGGTGCACATTATCAATGCGGATGTTTTGCAAAGTGCATTGCTGAGCGAAGCACGCGTGTATTCCGACGACGAGAACGTCAGTGCGGCCGGTGCGCACCGCTTTAAAATTCGCTTTGCGGAAAAGCCGGACGAAGCGCCCGAAAACACGGAAGCCGCCGAAAACAGCGACGAGCTCATCGACGATTACACCGGCCCGGCAGACGCAAAGAGCGTGGCGCATGACCTGCGCACGACGATGCGCGAGCTGACAATCCGCATGCTTGCAACGGGCGTGAGCACTGTAGTGCTCATTTTGGCGTCGCTCATTGCGGAATCCGGCTTCAATGCCAATAACACGGAGACTGCCGGTGCAGTGGGCTACACCATCTTATCGCTTGTGCTGCTGCTAGTGGCCATCGGCTTCTGCGCAAAAACGATTTTAAACGGTCTGAAGGCACTGTTTGAGTTCCGCGCGAATTCGGATTCTGCCGCTGCGGTAGCTTGTGTGGCGGTTTTTGTGCAGACGCTCTGCACGCTGTTTGCGCCGGCTGCGCTCAGCATGGGAAAAATCCACCTTTACGCCGGTATTGCGGCGGGTATTCTGTTCCTGAATACCGTCGGCAAGCTGACGATGCTGCGCCGCATCCACTCGAATTTCCGCTTTGTGTCTTCCCGCGAGCAGAAATATGCGGTGCGCGTATTTGACGATTACAACACGTCTTTAAAAATGGCGGGTTCCTCCGTCATTTCGCAGCCTGCAATCGCGTATCAGCAGAAAGCGGGCTTCTTAAAGCGCTTCTTACAAATTTCCTATGAGCCGGACCCGGCAGAGACCTCTTCGCAGGTTTTGGCGCCGGTGGGCCTCATTTCCTCGCTGCTTCTGTGCGTGGTGGCGCTTGTCATCACGAAAGATGCGTCCCTTGCCATTACGGCTTTGGCGGCTTCCTGCTGCGTGTGTGTAGCGGTGATGAACATGCTGGCCGTAAACCTGCCGGTGAGCCGTCTTTCCCACCGTCTGCGCCGCCGCGGCGCGATGGTCTCCGGCTATGAAGGTATCAAGCGCATGAGCGCCGTAAATGCCGTTCTGGCTGATTCCACAGAGCTTTTCCCGCGCGGCACGGTCGTTTTGAACGGGGTGAAACCGTTTAAGCAGGAGGGCCTTGAAGAAGCCGTTTTGGCTGCCGGCACGTTGGTGCAGCAGCTCGGCGGCCCGCTTTGCGGCGTGTTCGAGCAGGTGTTCAGCGAGCATGAGGGCGAGCTTCCGGAGGTCGAAAAGGCCGCGTTTGAGGCCGGAAACGGCGTTGTGGGCACGGTGGACGGCAAAGAGGTGCTCATCGGCTCCCGCACGCTTTTGACTGCGCACGGTGTGGAAGCACCGGAGCAAAATGTGGAGAGCCAGTACACGACGGGCAGCCGACAGATCTTGTACATTGCAATGGGCGGCGAGCTTTACGCCATGTTCATCCTGACCTATAACGCAGACCGTAAGAAGAAAGCGGAGCTGCAGAACATGGAAATGAACGGCGTTTCGCTCATTCTGCGTTCGGCAGACCCGAACCTTACGCCGCAGTTCATTTCGCGCCTGTTCGGCATTGACGCCACGGCGGTGAATGTCATCGGCGCGGGCCAAGACGGCCCGGCAGACCACCTTGTGAACGACACTGCGGACCGCGTGGACGCCTATGCCGCCACAAAGGGTCGTGTAGAATCCATGATGAGCCTTGTTTCCACGTGCATTGATGAAAAGAAGAACATCAGTTTCATCGTCGCCATGCAGAACGCGGCGGTCGTCATCGGCTTTGTGCTTGTGGCGTTCCTCACGTTCGTTGCGGGCGTGGAGCAGATTTCCGCATTTGCGCTCGTCATCTACGAGCTGTTCTGGGTGCTCGCCACCGTGTTGGTACCGAAGTTCAGAAATAAAGTAAAATAAGGTTCGAAATTGAAAATCTCTCTCGGCGCAACCGAGAGAGATTTTTTACGTTATTCTGTAATTTTGACGCGGATACTGCCGCTGAGCGTGCTGACTTTGCATGTGCCTGTGCCGGTATCGAACGGAACATCCACTTTGCCGCTTCTGCTTTGAGCACGGAAAGCTTTGCCGGTGTTTAGCGTGCCGGTTACATTACCGCTGAAGCTTTCGTTGCGAAAATGTAGGTCACGCGACCGTCTTCCTCGGAAGCAATCTTTTGCAGGTAGTCTTTTTGCCCTATTTCCTTTACGGTACGGGTCACACCGGGGCGCGGCCGGTTCAGCGTTTCACCGATGTCAGATCATAACTAACTTTGGTAATGATCAGAACGTAAAAAGAAAATGTCAAGGTTTCAAAGAAAAATCGGCACGGTGTACCTGCCTTTGGCGTAAACTGGTTTAAGATACACCTGCGGGTGTGCCTTGGGAACGGAAAGGGGGTGGTGGCATTCGTATCGTTTCGCCGCCCGTGCCGCTGACGTTTTGCTTTGAGACCGTGGGACATTTGATGGATGCGGTGGAGCGTGCCGTGCACACGCTCCATGTTCTTTCTTCGGCGCTGGGGCGGATTGGCAGCCGGTTTTTCCTGTGCGTGACGGTGCGGTTTTCAGAGCGCATCGCGGCGCGCAGCCTGTTTACGGAGTATGGGGAGTACGTCGGCGCGGGTGTGCTGACGGCGGCTTATATAGCAGAGCGGGCGGAAACATTCATCCCGAACGCCGCTGCCCGCATGACCAGGTATTTTTAAAGGCTCGTCGGTTTTGCCGACGAGCCTTTAACGGTTAAAGCCCCAACGCTGTTACGACTTTATTTACAGTGTCCTTATCCGCGCCGGTGGCGAAAAGAATCGTGGTGCCGTTGCGGTAGAGTACCGTTGTGAGGTCGTCGCCTTTATACGTGTAGCGGTTGTATTCGCTGGAATCGACCGCCTTGCCCTCGGAGGTCTTGACGCTTGAAAGCATCTGCGCATAGTTCGTTTTGGCGCTGTCCGTGGAAGCGAATGTGAAAAAGCCTAAGGAGTAATCATCGCCCGAAACGGTCAGCGCTTTTGTGATGACGCTGCTGTCAAACTGGTCGGAAACGTCCGTTACTTCGCAGTCGGCAGCCTCGCAGGCAGACTGGAATTGCGCATCTGTGATGACGGTGCGGCCCGCGCAGCCGGAAAACACGATGCACGCGAGCAGAACGGACACGGTGACGAAGAGGGGAACCTTCTTTAAAATATGCTGTTTCATGGTATTTATCCTTTCCGGTTGCCGGTTACCCGGCTTTTTTACAGTGATTGACAAAAAGAAAGAGCAGAACGGTCAAAAAGAATCCGGTCGAAAAGCCGGCGGTGTCGATCCACACATCGGAAACAAGCGAACCGCGGCCGGAGAAAATTTGAATGGTCTCGTCCGTAACGGCGCACAGCATGCCGATGAGCGGAAAGTCGAGAAGATTGCGCCCGTACTGGAGATTTTTGCCGTTTTTATCGTACTGCAGGCCGAGCAGAAGCGAAAATTCCACACCCAGAAGGCCGTATTCCGAAAAATGCGCTACCTTGCGCAGTAAAAATTCACTGATTTCTGTGTGCAGAAGCTGCTCGAGCCACGTTTTTAAGGAGCCGCTCATGCCGCCGGAGACCGCGCGGCTCTGCATGGAGTTGCTCCAGATGAACGCAAGCGTGAGCGCAATGAGAATGCCGAGCACCCATCGCACGCGGGTATTGTGCATTGTTTGTTTCATGCGGAATCCTTTCGAGATATTTTCTCCATTTTACCACGCGCGCGCCGGTTTCTCAATGCTGTCACAGAAATTTAATTTTTATATGACGCCAAAGCGCCCCTGACTGCTTGCGGCGGTGCGGGGGATATGATATACTTATATTGATATTGTAAATTTGCGCAGGAGGTGACGGCGATGCGCGGAAAACTGAAAAAACTTTTTGCAGCGGTGCTCGCCGTGCTTTTGGCGCTTTCTTTTTCGGGGTGCAGCGAGCTGACGGGTCTTGATGCGCAAGCGCTGATGTCTCCGCCAAAGACGACGGCAGACAGAGAAGCGATATATGCCCTGATGGGCGGCGGCGTGGGTGACGTGACGCTCGTTTACCCGAAATACGGCGATTACCGCTCGGCGATCATCTCGCGCGATTTAGACGGGTGCGGCACTTCGGAGGTCGTGAGCTTCTGTGCAAACGGCGACGCGGGCGGCACGCGGCTGGAATTTTTTAAGAAAAACACGGACGGTGTTTGGAGCTCTATGGCGCGGTTTACCTCGGCGGCAACGCAGGTGGACAAGGTGTTTTTCGGTGACCTGACGGGCGACGGTATGGACGAGATCATCGTGGGCTGGGGAGATCCGCTCACGGCGACGGCAAGCGTTTCGGTTTATTATGTGGACGGAGACACGATCCGCGAATTCTCCATGACAACGGTCTCTTACAGCGAAATGCTGCTGACGGATTTTGACAGCGACAACATAAAAGAGCTGTTCGTTTTGCAGGCAGCGCAGACGAGCGGAGAGGAGATTATGGCGCTTGGCGGGTTATACCGCTTTGACGGCGACCAGCCGTATGTCTCCAAAACCGTGCCGCTCGATGCGGCGGTGACGCGTTACACCTCCGTAAGCTTTTCACAGGTAAATTCCTGGCGGCGCGCAGCGGTGCTGGACGGCGTGAAAGCGGACGGGCGCATGCTGACGCAGGTCATTGGGTATGACGAAGCGTCGGACAGACTCATTTCGCCGCTGTCAAACGAAGAAAACGCGACGGATCGGCCAACGGCGGCCGCAGCGGTCTCGCGCGATGTGAATAAGGACGGCATTTTGGAGATTCCAACGGCGGAGTTGACGATAAACGGCAGCGAAACGACGGCGGATTCCACCGGGTATGTCATCACGTGGAACACGTATAGCTTACAGGACAACACGTTGACGCCGGTGTGCACAAGTATTTTGAATACGGCGGAAAACTACAACCTGTTTTTGCCGAGCAGCGAGGATAACTACGGTTGCCAAAATGACACCGTGACCCGCACAGCGACATTCTTTACGTATACACAGATCGGCTTTAACGGCAATTATCTCGGCCGGGAGGATAAGTTCTCCATTCGGGTATATACGGAGGAAGACTGGGCGGAAAAAGAACAGGATGACGAAGATATTCTGTTGAGCAGCTCCGCCGGACGCGTGTATGTGCTGCGCATTTTGGACGATTCCATGGCGGAAAGCGACGAAAAAACGCTGCAAAGCGGATTTGAAGTGCTGGAATAAATATAGACTGAAAATGGGGGACAGAAAGGGGAAACGAACATGAAAAAGATATTGGTGGCAGAGGACGAGCAGAATATCCGCGAGTTTGTGGTCATCAATTTAAAGCGCGCGGGGTACGACTGCGTGGAAGCCGCAAGCGGTGAGGAAGCCTTGCGCGTGTACGAGCAGGCCGGCGGCGATTTTGACGTGGCCGTGCTGGACATCATGATGCCCGGCAGTCTGGACGGCCTTGCCGTATGTAAGGAATTAAGACAGAAAAACGCGACCATCGGCATCATCATGCTGACGGCGAAAACGCAGGAAATGGACAAGGTGACGGGCCTGATGATGGGCGCGGACGATTATGTGACGAAGCCGTTCAGCCCCTCAGAACTCGTGGCGCGCGTGGACGCCGTTTACCGCCGTGTGGCACAGTTTACGAGAGCCGCAGAGCCGAATTTCTCCGAAGAGCTGCGCTCCGGCCGCTTCGTGCTGAACCTGCGCAACCGCTCATTCACAAAAGACGGCAACCCCGTGGAGCTGACACAGGTGGAGTTTCAGATTATGGAATACTTCATCTCAAATGCCGGTAAGGCGTTAAAACGCTCCGAAATTCTAAAGCACGTCTGGGGCAGCGGATATGTCGGTGAGGAAAAAATCGTAGACGTGAATATTCGCAGATTGAGAATGAAGATCGAAGACGAGCCCTCGAACCCGAGACATGTTGTCACCGTGTGGGGCATCGGCTATCGGTGGGATAAGTAATCAAAAGGTTGCGTGAAAGCAAACGAATGAAGTCTTTGATTAAACTTTCTTCAGAAAGTTTATGGGGTCTCGGGGCAAGGCCCTGAGGCGTCGTCCGCAGACGACGAAATCTTTTTGCCTAATAAAAAACTAGGAAAGTAGATTCAACAGTCCGGTGGACTGTTGAATCGCAGAAAACCCAGTTGCATGGGTTTTCTGATGACTTGCAGGGCAAGTCATTTAAAAATACTGGTAACCACAAAAAGAAGCACAGAAAGGAGGAAAGCGCGTGTTCAAAAAAGGTATCGCAAGACGCTGGCTGTTTAACAGCCTCGGTGTGATGATTTTATTATTTACAGCCTGTATTGCGGCGCTTTCTTTCGTTGTGCAGAGCTATGCCTATAACGGCATACAAATGACGCTCATCGGTCGCAGCGACGAGCTGCCCACCGTGCTTTCCGGCAGCATGAAAACCGTAAGCGAGTTTAACGCTGCAGCCAGAAGCTACACCGAAAATTTCCCGGATAAAGACCTCATGGAGGTCATGGCGGTCTCGCGTTCGGGCAGCATTCTGTCTACCTCCTCCGGCTTTGCGCCGGACCAAAACCAGAGCAAGCCCGATTTTGAAAGTGCCTTGCACAGCGAAAACGGGTACGGCTATTGGATCGGCAAGCTCGCAAGCGGCGAGAAGGTCATGGCCGTCTCGCGCGTGGCGCGCGGCGCAAACGGCGCGGTGCTCGGCGCGGTGCGGTACATCGTCTCTATGGAGCGCGCAGACCGGCAGATTACGTATGTTGTGCTGGTCCTGATTGGTATCGGTGTGCTCATTTTGGTGCTCGTTACGCTTTCGGGCATCTATTTTGTGCGGTCTATTATCACGCCCATTCGGGAACTCAATGCTACGGCGGAAAAAATTGCAAAGGGCGATTTTGACGTGCGCGTCAAGAAAGAGAAGGACGACGAGCTAGGCGCACTGTGCGACTCCATCAACGACATGGCGGCAGAGCTTGGCACAGCGGAAAAAATGAAAAACGACTTCATTTCCTCTGTTTCGCACGAGCTGCGCACGCCGCTGACGGCTATCAAGGGTTGGGCGGAAACGCTGCAAACAGGCGGCATCGGCCGCGAAACGTATGATAAGGGCATGAACGTCATCGTGCGCGAGGCAGAACGTCTTTCCGGCATGGTGGAGGAGCTTCTGGATTTCTCCCGCATGCAAAGCGGCAGAATGCGGCTGATCCTCAAGAAGATCGATCTTTTGGCGGAGCTCGATGAAGCCGTGTACATGTTCACCGACCGTGCGCGAACGGAGCATAAAAACCTCATTTACGATGAGGAAGACACGATGCTTTCGCCGATTTTGGGCGATGTGAATCGCCTGCGGCAGGTGTTCATCAACGTCATCGACAACGCTTTGAAATACACGAATCCCGGTGGTACGGTACGCGTTTCCGCGTATGAGGACGACGGGTTTATCCGCGTCATCATCAAGGACAGTGGCTGCGGCATCCCGGCGGAGCATCTGCCAAACGTCAAAAAGAAGTTCTACAAAGCAAACCAAAACGTGCGCGGCAACGGCATTGGTCTCGCCGTCGCAAATGAGATCATGGAGCTGCACTCCGGCTCGCTTGATGTTGACAGCGAAGAAGGTATGGGCACCACGGTCATCATCACGATACCGACCATGAAAAAGCTTGAGATGAATCCCGAGCTTTCCAATACAACGCAGATTCCCACCGCCACCGCGCAGGTGCAGGTCGTGGAGAGAAAACAGGATTAAATATTGTTTATAAGCAAAAGGAGAAAGAATGGCAAAACGCGTAACATCTATCGGCGGGCAGGCCTTGCTTGAGGGCATTTTGATGGTTGGCCCGAAGAAAAACGTAGCGGCTTTTTGTGACGAAGCCGGAAATATTACAACGGAGGAGGTTTCCACGCCGTCGCTGCGCGAAAAATACCCCATTTTGAAAAAGCCGTTTATACGCGGCGTGTTCTCTATGGTGGATACCCTGCGCCTCGGTATGAAGGCGCTGACGCTTTCGGCGGATAAAGTGGGCGGCGAGGAAGAGGAAGAGCCCTCGAAATTTGAAAAGTGGCTTGAAAAGAAATTCGGAGACAAGGTGATGAATGCGGTCGTCGCCGTGGGCGGTGTGCTGGGCGTGGCGCTTGCAGTGCTGCTGTTCTTCTTTTTGCCGGCGGTGCTCTTTAATGGGCTGATGGTGCTCACGGGCGACGGCATCAGTGGTTGGCGTTCGGTGTTTGAGGGCCTTTTACGTATCGTCATTTTTGTACTGTACATTGTTGTCATCTCTAAAATGCCGGAGATTGACCGCACATTCCGCTACCACGGCGCGGAGCACAAGACGATTTTTTGCTATGAAAACGACCTGCCGCTCACCGTGGAAAATGTGCGGAAGCAAAAGCGCTTCCACCCGCGCTGCGGCTCCAGCTTTATGATCTTAATGCTTTTGCTCGGCATCATCATCGGTTTTTTCATTCCGTTTTCCAATCCGTTCCTGCGCACATTCTGTAAGCTCTTGTGCCTGCCGATCGTTGTTAGCATCGGTTATGAGCTCATCAAGCTTTGCGGCAAGTACGATAACGTGCTGACGCGCATCATTGCGGCGCCGGGCCTGTGGTTTCAGCGTTTGACCGTAAAAGAGCCGACCGACAAGATGATGGAAGCCGCTATTGCGGCGATGAAAGCGGTTATCCCGGAAAACGGCGAGGATATTATCCGATGACGCTGGGCGAGCTGTACCGCGCAGCGAAAACGGCGCTTGAACCCGTCACGGAAGACCCGACGTTTGAAGCCGCGTGCCTTTTGGAGCATTTCTGCGGCGCGAACCGCACAGAGTTATTGCTGCACGGCGATAAGCCGGCGGAGTCTGAAGCGGAGCAAGCGGTGCTTTCCGCGCTCGAAAAGCGCAAAACGGGCGAGCCGCTGCAATATCTGCTTGGCGAGTGGGACTTTATGAGCCTGACGCTTTCCTGCGGAGAGGGCGTGCTGATTCCGCGCGAGGACACCGCTGTTTTGGTGGAAGCAGTGTGCAAGCGTTTGTCGAAAACCGAGAATTTGCCGAAGGGGCTTGACCTTTGCGCCGGCACGGGTGCGGTGGGGCTTTCCATCGCGAAGGAAGCACACGCCGAAGTGACGGAAGTGGAGCTGTACGACGGCGCATTCAACTATTTAAACGAGAATTTGGCGCGTTACCCGGAGCTGCCGGTGACGGCGGTAAAGGGCGACATGTTAGATAAAGCTTTTGCGGAGACGCTGCCGGATGGGTTCGATTTCATCGCGTCGAACCCGCCGTATATTGAGACAAGCGAGCTGCCGCTTTTGCAGCGCGAAGTGCAGAAAGAGCCGAAAACGGCGCTGGACGGCGGCGCGGACGGCCTCATCTTCTACCGCGCGATCTGCGATATTTGGGCGAAAAAATTGCACCCGAACGGCGTGCTTGCCGTGGAAATCGGTGAGACGCAGGGGCAGGCGGTAAAGGCGCTGTTTGAAGCCGCCGGTCTGCGCGATGTGCGGATTCACAAGGACTTGGGCGCGCTCGACAGGGCGGTTTCGGGGGTTAGATAGAATAAGTCGATTTTTTAAAGGCGGCTTTGGCCGCCTTTCGGGAAACCCTACTAAGAGGGGTTCCCTCGGACGAAACGTCCACCGGAAGTCTCGTCCTCCCTTCCTGACTTTGCGAACGCAAAAAGATTTCACTTTCTGCGGAAAACGATGTAGGGCGCTGCCCTAAGAACCTGCAAGCTTTTGAAAAAGCTTGAGCAAAACTTTTAACCATGGTTTTCTTTAGCTATGCAATAATTTTATCCGAAAGGAAGTTTTTCAAATGGTAAAGCACGTTTTAATGATCAAGCTCAAGGACAATTCCAAGGAGCAGTGCGAAAAGCTGCGCGATCTTTTTATGACGATGAAGGGCCGCGTGCCGCAGGCACTTGACGTGGAAGCCGGTGCGGATTTCCTCCACTCCGAGCGCTCCTTTGACGTCTGCCTGACTGTTACGCTCGAGAGCCCCGAGGCGCTCGAAGAATACCAGAAAGATCCGTACCACTGCAACACGGTGAAGACCTATGTTGCGACAGTTCGCGAAAAGGCGGTTGCGGTCGATTACATCGTTTGATTGAACAAAATTCACGCGGCGCTGTGCGGCTTTTGCATGGCGCTGCTTTTTTACACGGCTTGTTGCTGAAGCCGAAACCGCGCCAAATTAGCCAAAAAAGAATAGGAAAATTCGGCGTTTACACCCCTTGAAAATGACATACAGGCATTGAATTGCAGCATTTTATCCGATATAATGGTAATTAAAGTGTCTTTTGAAGGGAGCGATTTTGTGGTTCGCAATATGACGAAGGGCAGCCCGGTAAAGCTTTTGTTGGCATTTGCACTGCCTTTGCTCGTTGCCAATGTGTTTCAGCAGTTATACTCTGTGGCGGATGCTATGGTGCTCGGCCGCGGTGTAGGCGTCAACGCGCTTGCGGCGGCGGGTTCCACGGGTTCGGTACATTTCTTTATTTTTGGTTTCATCAACGGTTTGACGCACGGGTATTCCATTTTGATTTCGCAACGCTTCGGCGCAGGCGACGAAAGCGACATGCGCCGCACGGTGATGAACGCGGGCTACCTCGGTTTTATGAGCGCGGCGGTCATCACGGCGTTAAGTCTCATTTTCTCGCGCCCGCTCATGACACTGATGGGTACGCCGACCGATATTTTCGACGACGCGCTTTTGTACATCCGCATTATTTTCATCGGTATTTTCACGACGGTGTTTTACAATATGCTTTCGAGTATTCTTCGAGCGCTCGGCGACAGCATGTCGCCGCTCATTATCATTCTCATCAGCTCGGCAGTGAACATCGGGCTGGACATTCTGTTTGTCATGGCCTTTAAATGGGGTGTGGCTGGCGCTGCATGGGCGACCGTTTTGGCACAGCTGCTTTCCGGCCTGATGTGTCTTTTCGTGTTGTGCCGTATGCCGGTTTTGCGGTTTAAAACCGGCGAAAAGCGCATGGATAAGTCTATTATTTTCGGCTTATTGAAGCTTGGTTTGCCGGTCGGAATTATGAATTCCATTACGGCGATCGGCGGTATGATCTTACAGGGCATTGTGAATGGTTTAGGTTCTACGATTGTGGCGGCATATACGGCGGGCTCGAAAATCTTCGGTCTTGCGGAACAGCCGTGCAACATCATCGGGTTATCCCTTGGCACGTATGTCGGGCAGAACCTCGGCGCGGGACGCGTTGACCGCATTAAAGTCGGCGTGCGCCGCAGCATTTTGATGGTGCTCATCGTCGATTTCTTCATCGGCGGCACAATGATTCTGTTCGGCCGCCAGCTGACGGCGGTGTTCGTCTCCGGCGTGGAGCAGGCGGTCATCGAAGCTTCGTATCCGTATTTGCTGTGTTGCGGTGCGATGATGTGGGTGCTGGGTTTGCTGTTCGTCTACCGCTTTTCCCTGCAAAGTCTCGGTGACACGGTGGTGCCGATGCTCTCCGGCGCGCTGGAGCTAATTCTGCGCATTTCCGTTGTGCTCGTGCTCTCTAAAGTGTTCAATCTGGGTTTTCTTTCCATCTGCATTGCAGAGGTCTCCGCGTGGTTCGGCGCGGCGGCACTGCTGTGCGTGACATATTACATTCGTATTCACAAATTGCCGGAAAAACTTTCGGCGAAAACATGAGGGGTTTATGGCAAAAACAGAACGCATTCAAAATATGACAAAAGGCAGCCCTGCAAAGCTGATCTTCACCTTTGCGATACCGCTGATGCTGGGCAACGTGTTTCAGCAGTTCTACACGGTGGTGGATACCGCCATTGTGGGGCAGGCGCTCGGCGTAAACGCGCTGGCGGCGCTCGGTGCGGCGGACTGGCTGAACTGGCTCGTGCTGGGGCTTATTCAAGGCTTTGCGCAGGGCTTTTCCATTTACATGGCGCAGCGTTTCGGCGCGGAAGACCACGAGGGCCTCAATCGCGCCATCGGCGCGACGATCTCGCTTTCGGCGGTCATTTCAATCTTGACCGTCATTCTGAGCCAAGTCGCCATGGCACCTGCGCTGCGCGCCATGAACACGCCGGAGGAGATCATCGGCGGCGCGTTCACATACCTGCGCATCATGTTTGCGGGTATACCCATCATCATGGCGTATAACGTGCTTGCAAGCATCCTGCGTGCGCTCGGCGACAGCAAAACGCCGCTGTATGCCATGGTCATTGCATCTATTCTGAATGTCGGGCTTGATCTGCTGTTTGTTATGGTGTTCCACTGGGGCATTGCGGGTGCGGTCGTCGCAACGGTCATCGCACAGCTTTTTGCAGCGCTTTACTGTTTGCGCGCTGTGCTGCACGTGAAGGTCATCCATCTGAAAAAAGAGTATTTCCGACTCAATCCGGAAATAGCAAAGCGCCTTTTGGGACTCGGTACGCCGGTCGCTGCACAGAATGTTATCATCGCCGTGGGCGGCATGGTGGTGCAGTCGGTCGTCAACCGCTACGGCACGCTGTTCGTGGCGGGCTTTACGGCAACGAATAAGCTGTACGGTATTTTGGAGATTGCCGCCGTTTCGTTCGGCTACGCCGTGACGACGTATGTCGGGCAGAATCTCGGCGCGGGGCTTTTAGACCGCGTGAAAAAGGGTATGCACTCCGCAACGTGGATCGCTTTGCTGACCTCGGTCGTCATTACGGTTTTTGTGCTGATTTTCGGAAAATACGGCATCGCACTGTTTATTTCCGGCACAGCGGAGGAAGTGTCGATCTCGTCGCAGGTGGCAATACACTATCTTAATATCATGAGTATCTGTCTGTCTATCCTCTATATGCTGCACATTTACCGCTCCGCGCTGATGGGGCTTGGCGATACCATCATGCCGATGGCTTCGGGCATCATGGAATTTTTGATGCGTATTGGCGTGGCGTTGTTTCTGCCGCTTATTATCGGGCAGGAGGGTATTTTCTATGCGGAGGTCACTGCTTGGACCGGTGCGGCTATTTTGCTTGTCACGACGTATTTTTTGAGAATGCATAAGCTGACGAGAGAACTTGACACAAGCCAGAGTAAAGCGGGCGAATAAAAGAAGCCTTTCAGAAAAATATGAAGCTAAAAAGCGTGCAGAAAACAAAATCTGTGCGCTTTTCTTTATTACATGCGCATAAGAACGCGGCAAAGACTAAAGAATGAAGAATGTGAAACTCACTCTTGAAGTTTGTCCGTACAACCTGTATACTGGGTGTAGATTACGCGCGGGAAGTCGCGCTGACGGAGGTATTTTATTATGAGACCCCTTACACCGAAATTTCCGAAGCTGCTGCATGGCGGCGATTATAATCCCGAACAATGGCTGCGCTACCCCGAGATTCTCAAGCAGGACGTGGAGCTGATGAAGAAAGCGGATATCAACTGCGTGTCGGTTGGTATTTTCTCCTGGGCACATCTGGAGCCGAATGAGGGAGAATACGACTTCGACTGGCTGGAGAAGATCATCGACAATCTCTACAAAAACGGCATTTATACCGTGTTGGCCACACCGTCCGGTGCAAAGCCGCTTTGGATGAGCGAAAAGTATGAGGAGATTCGCCGTGTGCAGAATAACGGTGTGCGCGACCTTTCCGGCGCGCGCCATAACCACTGCTATACATCCCCCGTGTACAGAGAGAAGACCCGCGAGATGGATAAGCGCCTTGCAAAGCGCTTTGCAAACCACCCGGGCGTCATTTTGTGGCACCTTTCTAACGAGTACGGCGGCGAGTGCTACTGCCCGCTGTGCCAACAGGCGTTCCGCGATTGGCTGAAAAAGAAGTATAAGACGCTCGACGACCTGAACCACGCGTGGTGGACGGACTTCTGGAGCCACACGTATACGAGCTGGGATCAGATTCACGCGCCGCAGCCGAACGGCGAAATGAACGTGCACGGCCTGACGCTCGATTGGAAGCGCTTTGTCACGTACCAGACCGTCGATTTCATGAAAATGGAGCGCGACGCCGTAAAGGAAGTAAACCCGGATATCCCGGTGACGGCGAACTTGATGGGCTTCTACGACGGCCTCGATTACTTCAAGTTCGGCCCGGAGCTCGACGTTGTTTCCTGGGACAACTACCCGCAGTGGCATACGACCGACAACGTAGAGATTGCGGTCTCTACCGCGATGACGCACGACGTGATGCGTTCGATCAAGCACGAAAACTTCCTTTTGATGGAAAGCACGCCGAGCATGACGAACTGGACGCCCATCAGCATGCTGAAGCGCCCGGGCATGCATCTGCTTTCCTCCATGCAGGCGGTTGCACACGGCTCAAATTCCGTGCAGTATTTCCAGTTCAGAAAAAGCCGCGGCTCCTGTGAAAAGTTCCACGGCGCGGTCGTCGACCATGTCAGCCATGGCGGCGTGTTCGACTCCGTCACGAACGAGAACACCCGTGTGTTTAAGGACGTGCAGTCCGTGGGCGCTGAGCTGAAGAGCATGAACGAGCGCGGCGACGTATACGGCACCGAAGTCAAGCCGCAGGTCGCCATCGTGTACGACGTGGAAAACCGCTGGGCGCTGGATGCTGCCGCGGGCCCGCGCAACAAGGATAAAGACGAAAAATATGTGGAGACGCTCTTGACGCACTACCGTCCGTTCTGGGATAAGGGCGTGCAGGTGGACATCGTCGATATGGACGGCGACATCTCGAAATATAAGCTTGTCATTGCGCCGATGCTCTATATGTACCGCGCAGGCTTTGAAAAGAAGATGCGCAAGTTCGTCGAAAACGGCGGCACGCTCGTTACAACGTACTGGAGCGGCATTGTGGACGATACCGACCTGTGCAAAATGGGCGGCCTCCCCGGCGACATGATGGACGTGTTCGGCGTGTGGAACGAAGAAATCGACAGCCTGCCGGACGGCATGAAGAACGGCATTGCGTTTAACGGCAGCCGTTACGATGCTAAAGAGCTTTGTGCACGTATCCACCCGCTGACGGCGGAGGTGCTCGGCACATATGAAAAGGATTTCTACGCAGGCGAAGCGGCGCTGACGAAAAACAAGTTCGGCAAGGGCGAGGCGTATTACATTGCGGCCCGTACCGGCAGCGATATGCTTTCTGTACTGTACGGCGAAATGATTGAGACGCTGCACATTGAAAAAGCCCTCGATTGCGCCCTGCCGCACGGCGTAACGGCACACATCCGCCACGGCGAAAAGGAGAATATCATTTTTGTAGAAAACTACACGGAAAGCGGAAAAACCGTGGAATTGCCGCGCGACTACAAGTTGTACGGTACAGATCAAACGGTAAATTCAATCAAACTCGCTCCGTTTGGCATTGCCCTCTTATCGGATTTAACAAAAGTTTAATATTTTGCGTATTTGCTGTGGAAATTCTCGCTATTTTGTGCTATATTGAAATAGACAAGAGCCGACATTGTTCGTGTAAAACGGACAGGCAAATAACGGAATATGCAGTTTGAAGGAGTAATCAAATGGCAATGGAATCACAGACGTTTTTCAGTGCAGAGAATCGCATAGCACCGCTTGGCATCGTACCGCTTGCCGGTGCGCGTGAGCTTTCCGAAAAGGTTGAGGCCCATCTGGTGCGTTGGGCAAAGCGTGCCGGTATGGATGTGGACACGTTCATCATCGAAAACAGCTGCCCGCGTTTCTCTTCCGGCGACAGCAAGGGTCTTATCAAGTCGACCGTGCGCGGCTATGACCTGTTCTTTGTTGTAGACGTAGGCAATTATAGCCTGACCTACAACTACTTCGGCAACGAGAACCACATGTCCCCGGATGACCATTATCAGGATTTGAAGCGTCTCATTCAGGCGGCAAGTGGTAAGGCACACCGCGTTAACGTTGTGATGCCGCTGCTTTACGGCGGCCGTCAGCACCGCCGCAGCTACCGCGAGTCTTTGGACTGCGCGTACATGCTGCAGGAGCTTCAGCAGATGGGCGTTTCCAACGTTTTGACTTTCGACGCACATGACCCGCGCGTGCAGAACGCTGTGCCGGTTATGGGCTTCGATAACCTGATGCCGACTTACCAGGTTTTAAAGAAGCTCTTCAAGGACTTCCCGGATCTTTCCACCGACAAGAAAGACTTCATGATCGTCAGCCCGGACGAAGGTGCGTTGAACCGCAACATGTACTATGCTTCCGTGCTCGGTGTGGACATGGGCATGTTCTACAAGCGCCGCGATTATTCCCGCATTGTAGACGGCCGCAACCCGATCGTTGCACATGAGTATCTCGGTACCCCGGTCGAGGGCAAGGACGTGTTCGTTGCCGATGACATCATCTCTTCCGGCGAGTCCGTGCTCGACATCGCAGAGAACGTCAAGGCCCGCAAGGCACGCCGCTTCTTCGCTTACGGCACGTATGCCATCTTCACGAACGGCCTCGCAAAGTTCGATAAAGCGTATGAAGAGGGCCTCATCGACGGCATCTTCGGCAGCAACCTGACGTACCTTAACCCGGAACTGAAGAACCGCCCGTGGTTCCATGAAGTCGACGTTTCGAAGTACATCGCTTACTTCATCTCCGCTTTGAACCACGACGCTTCCATCAGCTCCCTGCTCGACCCGCACGCCAAGATCGATGCACTGCTCCAGAAGCGTGCGCTTGAAAAGGCAAAGATCATCGACGAGCAGCTCTAATTTTTGAATCACAGCTAAAATAAACAGGGTATGCACTGTAAAAAAGTGCGTACCCTGTTTTTGTGTGTTTATTTCTGCATCTCTTTCAGCTTTTCCAAAAGAGTTTCTACGCGTAGACCACTTGGCGCGGCAGCATAGCTTGCGGCATCTTCTTCAAAGGCGGAGATTGCGTAGCCGTCCGGCGTGACGTAATATGTGCCCTCTGTGCCAAAATATGTGCGGGAAGTATTGTTTTGATCTGCGCGGATCGGCGTCACGATGCGCATACCGTCTTGAAACTGCGGGTTATAATCTTTGAATAATACATTCGCGGCGATCGTCACACGGTCGCCCGGCTCGTATTTTTCCGAAGTATCGGACAAGATCACGAGGGTGTACTCGTAAAAATCGGAAATGCTTTGGTTGAAATACTGTGCTTCACCTTCGATCTTGCCGTACAAAAATGTATCGGCCATAGCGGCGCAGTCGGCGAGCGAAAGCGGCACGGTCTCAATAAGCGGCGGGGATCCGCTGCAAACAGGGTACTGCCCGCGCAGTGCGGCGACTTCATCTGTCGTTAAACGTGTCGGTGCGGCGTTCTTTTGCAGGAAGATCACGGCTGAAAGCACAATGACAAAACTTATGGCGGCAAAAATAAAAACGCGGTGTTTTTTCATGGGGCTCCCTCCTTTTGTTTCATTGTAGCACAACGACGGCGTATTTTAAAAGAACCAAAAGAAAAAAGCCGCATAAAATGGCGCGGAGAGGTGATCTTTGGGCTTGCGTTTTTAAAGGGGCTGTGTTAAAATACTGTCATAAAGCAAACGCTGAGACCGAACGAGTACCCCGGGGGCAGTCGATAGAGAGCGGAGGTCATGGGCTGAAAGCCGCCGCAGAAAAGAGCCGGGCGAAGTGCATTCGCGAGCGGATGCGGTGAGCGAAAGTGAGCCGCATACGGGTACGGCACGTTACGCCGTTTGAGTGATAAACCGGAGTGGAACCGCGGATTTATTGTATCATGAATGTTTTGGTACATTTCGCCCCCGAGCGCCTATGTTGTGCGCTCGGGGCTTTTTGTTTTTAAGGAGAGATTTACGTCATGTTTTCTAAATTAAAGGCAGAGCTGGACGCCGTGATGGCGCGCGACCCTGCCGCCCGCAGCCGTGCGGAGGTTTATTTTCTGTATTCCGGCTTCAAGGCGGTGCGGTCTTACCGCAAGGCAAACTGGTTTTTCCGCCATAATATGAAATTTATCGCGCGCTATATCTCGCAGCGCGCGCGTCGCAAAACGGGTATAGAGATTCACCCGGGCGCGACGATCGGCAAAAATCTGTTCATCGACCACGGTATGGGTGTCGTCATCGGCGAAACCACCGTTATCGGTGACAACTGCACGCTGTATCAGGGTGTGACGCTCGGCGGCACGGGCAAAGACCAGGGAAAGCGTCACCCGACGCTTGGAAATGACGTGCTCGTCGGTGCGGGCGCAAAGGTGCTGGGGCCGTTCCGCGTGGGTGATAACGCCCGTGTGGCGGCGGGTGCCGTGGTGCTGGATGCCGTGCCCGATAACGCAACGGCGGTCGGTGTACCGGCGCGCATCGTGCGCGTGGGCGGCAAGCGTGTGATGGACAACAGCACGCTGGATCAGATCCACGTGGCCGACCCGGTGGCGCAGGAAATGTGCCGCATGCGGCTTGAAATTGAGCGCCTGCATGGCGAGCTGAACAGCTGCCGCAGAGAAAAAAGCAAGCTGACCGCACAGAAAGCGGAGAAGAATAAGGAAGAAAAAGAAGTATAAGCAGAAAGGAAGCACCTGTATGCAGCTCTATAACACAAGAACACAGAAAAAAGAAGAATTTATTCCGCACGAAGCCGGCAAAGTCAAAATGTACACCTGCGGCCCAACCGTGTACCACTATGCGCACATCGGCAACCTGCGCTCGTACATCATGGAGGATATGCTGGAAAAAGCCTTGCGCTACCTCGGCTATAACGTGACCCGCGCCATGAACATCACGGACGTCGGCCACCTTTCCAGCGATGCCGACACCGGCGAAGACAAGATGCTCAAGGGCGCGCGCCGCGAGCACAAGACCGTCATGCAGATTGCGCAGTTCTATACCGACGCATTTTTCAGTGACTGCGAAAAGCTTGGCATCAAGCGCCCGGAGATCGTCGTTCCGGCGACGAGCTGCATCGATACATTCATCCACATGGTAGAGGTGCTCCTTGAAAAGGACTATGCGTATATCGCGGGCGGCAACGTCTATTTTGATACCTCCAAGCTCGAAAACTATTATGTTTTCGGCAACATGGAGGAAGAGAGCCTCGCCGTAGGCGTGCGCGACAGCGTGGAAGAGGACGAAAACAAGCGCTCCAAGAGCGACTTTGTGCTGTGGTTTACAAAGTCGAAGTTTGACGACCAGGAGCTCAAGTGGGATTCCCCGTGGGGTGTGGGCTACCCGGGCTGGCACATCGAGTGCAGCGGCATCAGCATCAAGTACCTCGGCGAATACCTCGACATTCACTGCGGCGGCATCGATAACGCGTTCCCGCACCACACGAACGAGATTGCACAGAGTGAAGCGTATCTCGGCCACCCGTGGTGCAAATACTGGTTCCACGTGCTGCACCTTTTGGACGCGCGCGGCAAGATGAGCAAATCAAAGGGCGATTTTCTCACGGTCTCGCTGCTTGAGGAAAAGGGCTACGCGCCGCTTGTATACCGCATGTTCTGCTTACAGTCCCATTACAGAAAGCCGCTGACGTTCTCGTTTGAGAGCCTTGACAACACCGCCACGGCGTATAAAAAGCTCGTTTCCCGCATTGCAGCGCTGAAAAACGAGGGAGAACACGACGAAGCTGCCATGGAGCCGCTGCGTGCCTCGTTCCGCGCGGCGCTGGAAAACGATCTCAACACGTCCTTGGCACTCACAGCGCTGTACGACGTACTGAAAGCCAAGCTTTCCGACGCGGACAAGCTTGCGCTCATCAAGGAGTTTGACGAAGTGTTGTCCCTCGGCTTGCTGAAAGCTGCAAAGGCGCTGCGCGAGGAGCAGAATGCGCAGAAGTCCGCTGTGCCGGAGGGCATGACCGCCGAGGAAGCCGCGGAGATCGAAGCGCTCATTGCAAAGCGCACGGAAGCCAGAAAGGCAAAGGACTGGGCAACTGCCGACGCGATTCGCGATGCGCTTGCCGCACGCCATATCGTTGTGAAGGATACCCCACAGGGTATCACGTGGTCTGTGCAGGGCTGAAGTAAGGAAATAAAGCAAAAGTCATAACCACCCCTCTTAGGTGTGGTTATGACTTATACAACAAAAGGGCACGGAGCTTTAAAACTCCGTGCCCTTGGCTTTTGCGGAACTTACGCGTCTTTGTTTTCTTTTTCGTCGTCGCAGCAGTGGCTTATTTTGTGCTTGTGAATGTCTTCCGTACCGGCGGCAATAGCTTCCTCGTAGTATTTGCACTTATAATCGATTACTTTAAGCTGATCTTCAAGCTCCTTGATTTGTGCCATAACGGCCTCGCGGCGCTCAAGAAACAGGTTGTAGCGCTGCTCCAGAGTGGAGTCACCCATTTGTGCCCACACCGCGTACTGGCGAATATCTTTAATGGACATGCCCGTGCATTTTAAACATTCGATAATGCGCAGCATGGAAAGATCCTGTTCGGAAAACATTCTGTGGCCGGATTCCTTTCGCTCCAAAAACGGCAGGATGCCTTCTTTATCGTAATAGCGCAGCGTGGTCGCCGGGATGCCCGTGATGTCCGAGGCTTCCTTAATGGTGTACGTCATCTGCAAGCGCTCCTTTCTAAGTTAGATATAACTCTATATATAAGCATACGTTTTTTTGCGCGGTTTGTCAATGTGTTCGTGGAAAACTCCTGCGCCAAAATTTCGGAAAAACAAAAAGAACACCCGGCAAGCTGCGTAAACAGCTTGCCGGGCGTTCGGATACAGGTTAAAGCTTAAAACTCAAGTGTAACGGTATCGGATTTCGTGATCTCGTTCCACGTTGTGAGGTCGCAGAGGACTCTGCTTCGGAGGAAGCCGTGCTTCCGGCACCGCCGTTACTTTCGCACGCCGCAAGAGAGAGAACGAGCAGTGCAGAAAGCAGGAAAGACATGAATTTCTTCATTTAAATTACTCCTTCTGCTTTTTGAGAAACACCGCGAAACATGCGGGAATTTCTCAGAAAACGGTGAAATTTATACCTACAACATTATATATATAATGCCAATAGTTTGGAGCGCATTTTTTGAAAAAATCGACGGAAAAAGCCATGCAGAAGAATTTTGCACAGGGCTTGCGTATAAGACAAAAACAAGATAAAATAATATTTAGTATACACAGAAAAGACAGGGGGTGCGGCATGAAAGAAAAAATTCAGCTGTTAGCGGCGGCGCTGGCGCTTATTTTGCTGCTTTGCGGCTGTGCGGCGCGGGGCACGGCATCAAACGACGCCAAGCCGGCGGCGGGCGATGTCACGGACAGCAACGCCGCGCCCTACGAGGTCCCCGCTTTTCGGGATTCCGTCTTCAACGAAGATGAAGCGACCGCGTTCGGCAGCGGAGAGATTGACCTTTCCCAGCTTGAAGGCGGCATCATCGGCGTAAAAGCGCAGAGCGATACGCGATTAAAAATGCAGATTGTCTGCGGCGAGGATAAATATAACTATGACTTGCCGAACGACGGCACTGCGACATTTTTCCCGCTCAATATGGGAAACGGCACATACACGTTCCGCCTGATGGAGCAGGTGGGCGACAGCAAATACGCATGCATCGGGAGCGAAGACCGCGACGTGACGCTGAAAGATGAATTTCAGCCGTACCTACGCCCGAACCAGATGGTGAATTACAACAAAAGCTCCGATTGCATCAGAAAGGTGAAAGAGCTGGCCGCAAGCTGCACCACCGATGCGGACATTGCTGCCGCCGTGTATGACTACATGGTGAAGAATATCCAATACGATACGGAAAAAGCGGCGACTGTGCAGAACGGCTACCTGCCCTCCCCGGATGAGACCTTAAAGACCGGTAAGGGCATATGCTTTGATTATGCAAGCCTTGCTGCCGCCATGCTGCGCAGCGAGGGCATTCCGTGCAAGCTCATCACGGGTTATGTGGGTGAGGAGACCTACCACGCGTGGAACAGCTTTTATGTGGAAAGCGAGGGGTGGATCACCGTGGAGATCCGCGCAAAAGCGGATGAGTGGCAGCGGGTGGACATCACCTTTGCCGCAGGCGGCATGCCCGCCGGGGAGATTCAAAACGATTCGGAATACACAACGCGGTTCACTTATTAAAGGAAAAGCGAAAGGACGAGGAACATGGCAGAAAAATTTTTGACTCAGGAACAGCTTAGCGTATTTTGCAGCAGTCTTGCAATGCTGCTGCGCTCCGGCGCGTCGCTTTCGGAGGCTTCTTCCCTGTTTGAGGAAGACGGCATGGACACCGCCTTGCGGCAGGCTTCTACCGAGATCAGCCTTTCGGTTGCGGCGGGCGAGACGTTTTCGGCAGCGGCGGAAAAGACCGGCGTTTTCCCGGAATACGCCTTGAGCGTTTTTAGCACGGCAGAGCTTTCCGGCCGATTGGACGAAGCGCTTGACCGCCTTGCAGACCACTATGACCGCCAAAGCGCGCTATACGACCGTTTGCGCAGCACCCTTACATACCCGGCCGTTTTGATGCTGATGATGTGCGGCGTGCTGGCGGTGCTCGTTTTTGCCGTGCTGCCCATGTTTGAGCGCGTGTACGACAATTTAACGGGCAGCCTGCTTTCATCTTCCTATGCCTATGTGCTCGCGGCGACGCTCATCGGGCGCATCAGCTTGGTATTTGCGGGGCTTTTGGGCATCGTTTTGCTCGTTTTGGCGTTTGGTATGCGCTCCGATAAAGGTCGGGAAAAGCTTAGAAATACAATGGAAACGAGCCGCTTCACGCGCAGAGCCGCGTGGCTTTTGGCGGTCTCCGAGGTGATGGACACGCTCTCCGCCTTGCTTGCGAGCGGTACGGATGAAGACAGTGCGCTTGCGCTGTGCATCGAGCAGACGCGCCACAAAAAGCTGCACGAAGCGCTTGAAAAATGCCGTGAAGAAACACAGATGGGCGTCGGCATTGCGACGGCGTTTGCGCACCAAAAGATATTGCCCGCCATGTACGGCAAAATGCTGCTTGGCGGTGCGCAGAGCGGCGAGCTCGTGCAGGTGACGGAAAACCTCGCGCGCCGCACGGCGCAGGAGGCGGAAAACGGGCTGTGCAGCGTCATCGACCGCACGGAGCCGATTTTGATCGGATTTCTCACCGCGTCTGTCGGTTTGACGCTTTTAAGCGTCATGCTGCCCTTGCTCGGTATTTTGAGCGCAATCTGAGGGAAAAGTTATGGGTATTTTGAATCGAAAAATAAGCTTCCGGCTTTTCGCGGTCGGGCTTATTCTGGTGCTTGCGGTAATTTTTACCGCGGTGTGCGTGCCGGTTTTTCAGGAGGATATCCGCGAAACAGGCCGTGCCGCCGTGCGTGAAGCCGTTTTGCGCAGCGCCGTGGAGTGCTACACCTTAGAGGGCGCATACCCGGAAAGCCTTGAATATTTGGAAAAGCACTACGGGCTTACGGTCAATAAGAAAGAATACATCGTGACATACGAGGTTTTCGCCGATAACCAGCTGCCAACCGTTCAGGTACTGGTGCGCGGCGAGGAATAAGGAGGGCGCATGACGGAACCGAAAAAGAGAAACAGCACTTCTCTGATGCTGCTTCTGCTGTATGCATTTCTCATCGCATCGCTTTTGGTGTTGACGCTTGCGGGCGCGCGGCTGTATTCCGATACGATGGATGCCCGCGATGCACACGCAAAGCAGCGCAGCGCGCTTTCGTATATTCAAAGCCAAACGGCAGCGTGCGGCGGCAAAGGGAACATCCGCCTGATTGACGGCCCGGAGGGCCCGGCGGTGTGCCTGCGCGAGCCGGAAAGCGACTTCGAAACGCGCATCTATTTATATGAAAACGCGATGCGCACGGAGTTTTCACGGGTCACGGCGGAGATCGACCCCAATAACGCCGAAAAGCTGTGCGACCTTAAAACGTTTAAAGCCGAGCTTTCGGAAAGCGGGTTTTTAACGATCACTGCGGATGGCATGACCGCCGGCGCGTATTGTGACGGAGGTGGCGCGGCATGATAGATTACGAGGAAAAGCGCAGTGAAACGCGCCACCGCATGGGCTTTATGACCCCGCTGCTTGTGTTTGTTCTGGCATTTGTCGCGTGCTGCGGTGTCATTGCGTGCGTGTTCCTGCGCGCGGCCGTCATCAGCGATGAAGCGGCGAGGGAAAGCACAGGCATTGCGCTGTGCCGCAGCGCCGCAGAGGAGTTTCGCGCGGGAGAGATCCCCGAAAACGGCGAAATAGCATATTTCACAAAAGATATGGCAAGCTGTGCGGAAGCGGACGCTTACTATTATATAGAAACCGAAGTGACCGCCGCCGAGACCGAAACGGGAGCGTTGTATGCCGGGAAAATCACGGCGTACACGGCGGAGCAGGATAAAGGAATTTATACGCTGAATGTACGGTGCTACCAGCCGAAGGAGGGAACGCCATGAGCCGAAATCGATTCCGCATCGGCAGCATCGCGGTGCTGTTCGCGGTCGTTGTGCTGTGCGTCGCCATTTTTGGCGTGCTTACGGTGTCCTCTGCCGTATCCGATCGCCGTGCCGCAGAGCGCTACGGCGAGCACGTGGAAGTGCTGTATGCCTGCGAAAACGCCGGGCAAGACTGGCTTTCCGAAGCAGATGCGTATTTAAAGGGCGCGGGAGAGCTGCCGGAAAACACCGAAGAGACCGAAACCACGCTCAAAACGGAAATCACGCGCGGCAACATGCAGCTTGAGATCTGCTTAAATAAGATAAACGGCAGCTATGAGATCGCAAAATGGCGCTGCACAGCGCGCTGGCAGCCGGATGACTCCCTGAACCTCGGGTAAGAAAGGCGGAGTACAATGAATATGACTGAAATTTTGAAAAGTGCCGTGGAGCGCGGCGCTTCCGATATTTTCGTGGTGGCGGGCCTGCCACTGACGTATAAGGTGCGCGGCGAACAGCAGCGTGAAACGGCGGACGGCACCTTCACGCCCGAAAAGACCGAAGCATTCGCAGCGGAAATCTATCGTCTTGCCGCGCGTGAGCCGCACTGCTTAAACGGTAGTGCGACCGATGACGATTTTTCGTTCTCGCTCAGCGGTACGGGACGCTTCCGTGTGAATCTGTTCCGCCAGCGCGGCAGCATTGCCGCCGTGGTGCGCGTCATCCGCTTCGGTCTGCCTACGGCCGAAGAAGCGCACATTCCGCCGGAGGTCATGCGCGCGGCACAGATGAAAAAAGGCATCGTGCTCGTTACGGGATCAGCGGGCAGCGGTAAGTCCACAACGCTCGCGTGTATCATCAACGAGATCAACCGTACGCGCACGGGACATATTCTGACGCTCGAGGATCCGGTAGAGTACATCCATCGCCACGATAAGTGCATTGTGAGCCAACGTGAGATCGGCTGCGATTGCCCGAGCTACGTCGCCGCTTTGCGCAGTGCACTGCGCGAAAGCCCGGACGTGATTTTGCTCGGCGAAATGCGCGACAAAGAGACAATGGAGGTCGCGATGACCGCCGCCGAAACGGGGCAGCTGTTGCTTTCGAGCCTGCACACCACCGGCGCGGCGAATACGATTGACCGCATCATCGACGCATTTCCGCCGAACCAGCAGGCGCAGATCCGCTTACAGCTTTCCATGGTTTTGCAGGCGGTCATCAGTCAGCAGCTCGTGCCCGGCGTAGACGGCACACCCATCCCGGTGTTTGAAATCATGTATTCCACACTCGCGATACGCAATATGATCCGCGAAAGCAAAACACATCAGCTCGATGCCGCCATCGCTTCCGGCGCGGCGCAGGGCATGCGCACCATGGACATGGCGCTTGCGGACCTTGTACGGCAAAAGCGCATCACAGAGGAGACGGCGCTTTACTACTGCACGAACTATGAGACGATGCAAAAACGTCTGCAATTACTTTAAGTCATAGTTTTTAGCGCGACCTTTCGTCCAAAAAAGGTATTTTCTCCGACAAAAAAGTAAATACTTATGAGAAAAATCGCATTTTCCACCTTTCGGTGGATTACAAATATCGTGAAGCGTGCTATACTTTATGAAAAGAACAAGTTCGGAATATTATTTTTTCGCAATAGCCGGGGTGATATTTTGAACCGTTGTTTCTGAAAGAGGGAGATGAACCGTTCATGAGTCGAACAGCGAAAGAAATTGAAACCACCGGGCTGCCGTGTGAAGCACAGAACGGTGAAACGATACAGGTTGTGCCGAAGATCGATGTGACCATGTTCGGCAAGTTTACCTTAAAGCAGGAAGGTATGGAGGTTCCGCACGCTGTGAGCCTCACGGGACGTTCCAGAAGACTGTGGACGCTTACGGCATACCTTATTCTGAACAGAAACCGCGGCGTTTCCGCGCAGGAGCTCATCGACCTGCTGTGGCCGGAAGCCGAAAACGATAACCCGTTAAGCACGCTGCAAAATAATGTCAGCCGCGCAAGGGCTGCGCTGGCAGAGCTCGGCTTTACGCACGCAAAGGTTATAATCCATAACGAAAAGGGCTATTATCGCTGGGCGCCGGACCGCGAGACGCAGCTTGACGTGGAGCAATTTGAAACACTTGCAAAGGCAGCGCTTGCCGAAGAAGATATGGAAAAATCGGTTGCCCTGGCGCAGGAAGCCGTGGCGCTTTACACCGGCGATTTTCTTACGGAAAGCGCAGCGGAGTTCTGGTGCATCAACCTCAACACGTATTACCGCTCGCTTTATACGCGCCTATGTCGCGCGGCGGTGGATCGCCTTTTGAAGCTCGGACGCATTACGGATGCGGAAAAGCTCTGCACGGGCGTTATCCGTTTAGATCCCGCCGCAGAGGAATTCAGCGTGTTTTTGATGCAGGCGCTCATAAAAAACAAAAACCCGAAAAAAGCGCTGGAACACTATGATTACATCGCTTCGCTGTACCGGGAGGTCTACGGTGTTTCGCCTTCGGCGGAGCTGGAGGCGCAGAAGGCACTTGCGGTGCAGGAGCTTTACGGCAGCGAGACGAGTGAAGACGATATTCACACGTTCCTGCTTGAAAAAGAACAGGAAACCGGTGCGTTTTGCTGCGATAACAACGTTTTCCGCGAGATTGTAAACCTGCATGTGCGCGAGATGCGCCGAAACGATACCCCTGCGGCGTTGATGATTGTGCGGCTTGCAAACCGCTCGATAGACCCGGAAAAGCGCGCCGTATATATGAAGCAGATGGAAGTGACGCTTTTAAACGAACTGCGCGCGGGCGACCCATTCACAAAGGTGGGCGCAAACCAGTTTTGGGTGCTGCTGCCGGGTGCGACCGGCGAAAACGGCGGGCTCGTTTCCCGCCGTGTGTTCAATCGGTTCCAAAAGGAATACCCGAAAAGCGGTGCGGCCTACACCTTTAAATCGCTCGACCTGCGCCACATACATATGAACGCAGAAGAAAAAGCAACGGAGAAAACGGAGCGCCGAAAGACCTAAAACTGTCACCTGAAAAAACGAACTGGTTGACGCAGCACAGTTAACAAAAAAAACTACGACCTATTTTCTTTTTTTATGAGAAAATAGGTCGTTTTTCTGTGAAAAAACTTCTTAATCATAGCGTTCTCATAGCACCTTTGTGTAAAATAGAATCACAAAATACAAAAGGGAGGGGTTAGGTGAAAGAAAATCGTATGCTACCGATCGGCACAGAGACCTTCCGTATCTTTGTGGATGAAGCGGAGGACGGTGTCATCCGCGGCAGGGTCTCCGGCGGGACGTTCCCGGAGGAAACCCTATTCCGAAGTCTTTCACGTCTGATCCTGCTTTTGGAAGAGCAGCTGGATACAGGCGGCGCGCCGAAAGCTTCTCCCATAAAATGTACGGAAACACCCACGTTTGAACTGGACATCCTGTTCCGCCAGAATTACAGCTGGCAGGGAAGACTGCGGTGGACAAAAGGCGGCAAAGAGGCCGCGTTCCGCAGTGTGCTGGAGCTGCTCATCCAAATGGAAACGGTTTTGGCACAGTAACACACATCAATTTAGGAATCCATATTTGTTATAAAACGGACAAATCACAGGATTGGAGGAAAACACTATGAAAAAGAAGATCATCGCCGTGTTGCTGAGCGCATGTATGCTGGTTTCGGCATGTCCTACGGGCGCGTTTGCAATGAGTGATGAGGAAACGAACACCTACACTGCAACAGGGGATGTTATGCAGGGGGGAACGCCGGTCGTTGACGAGACGCCTGCGCCCGAGGAGACCGCAGCTCCGGAGGAAACACCCACTCCCGCTCCGGAGGAGACACCTGCTCCTGCCCCGGTAGAGACCCCGGCTCCCGTTGAAGTGGAAGCACAGGCGACCCCCGCCGCAGGTGCAGAGGAAACTGCACCGGCAAAACAGAGCGCGGAAACGGGCATTGCAATGACTATGCTGCGTCCGGACGACGAGAAGCCCAAGGTCGATACCTACCGTTTCTATGATGCAGATGGCACGGAGCTGACCGAGTGGCAGCAGACCGTCGCCAAAGATGAAGTGCTCCTCGAGCCGACTGCACCCAAAAAAGACAATGCACGTTTTGTTGGGTGGTACGATGAAAGCGACAATCTCTTTGAAGGTTTTGGCAAAATTACTTCCGTAACCGGCGGTGCGACCGTAAAACTTACGGCGAAGTTTGAGGATGTTCGCTATGTGTACTTCATGAACAAGGACGGTTCGTCTGTTTGCTATACGGCTGAGGGCGAAGCGGGGACTCCTGTCAGCTCTTCTGATTTGGAAGCGGCAAAAAACACAGTGAACCTTATGCTGGATGCCGAAAGCCACGTTGTTGGTTGGAGCACAGTGCCGAACGGTGAAGCCACTACGGTTACGTTTGCAAAAGACGAAATCGTCACAATGGTTTATCCTGTTATCGAAAGCGGCTTCTGGGTCAAGTTCGATACTGACGGCGGCAGCTATGTTCAATCCGTATTCTGCGAACCAGGCAAAACACTGACGCTTTCGCAGGTGCCGACCCGCAGCGGCTATACATTTGACGGTTGGTATATCGACGGTCAGAAAGTAACATCTGTTTCCGCAAAAGCTACCGTCACCGCACACTGGAAAGCCAATTCCAAAACGGAATACACCGTTATCCATTGGCAGGAAAATGCGGATGATGACAACTATACGCTGGAAGAGTCCGTAAGAGAAACCGGTACAACCGGTACGGAGACAAAAGCTCAAGCTAAAAAATATGAGGGCTTTACCGTACAGACGATTGAGCAGAAAACCATTGCCGGTGACGGCTCCACGATTGTAAATGTTTATTATAAGAGAGATATTTACGAAGTGAAGTTTATTGGCCTTGCTTGTGGCAAGGAGGAGCATAGGCACACCTTAATGTGCTATGATCTAAGAGGAAATTTGACTTGTGGAAAAGAAAAACATAAACATAATTCAAGTTGTAAGGGTGAAATTACAAGCTTAACTATTCGCGCGAAACATGGTGCGAATATCAGCGATAAATGGCCTACTTACAATGGCAGCAGCACATGGAGCACAAGTGATGGCGGTAGTACCTATCAGGTCAATATTGATACAATGCCGTTAGGCGGCGCCAAGTTCTATGGACCGAAGACCGGTTATGGCAGTGAGACTGCATATTATTATGTGGAAGTTCTGCCAGGCGAAAAGGGAACAACTACTATCGATGGAATAACCTATAAAGAAGATCATCATGATACAAGCCCCGGTGAAGGCTATACTGTATCAAAAGAAGATCAGTATCCGATTACAGGTTTTACTTTTAACAAAAATGTAAGTACGAGTATTGGGAATGATTATGATGGTGCAAAGTTCTACTACACCCGTAACTCCTATGAAATCACGTTCATTAACGGCGGTAAGACAGAAAAAACCGAAAGCCGCAAGTATCAGCAGAATATTTCCGATGTGACATACCCCCCCCCCCCCGACAAGACCGGACGGTGTACCCACAAACTTCACATTTGCAGGCTGGTATGATAACGAGCTTTGCGAAGGCGACCCGTTCGTGTTCACCGGCAAGACGATGCCGGCAAATGGCATTACGCTCTACGCAAAGTGGCAGGCGCCGCAGGTCAACGCAACAGTTTATCTGAGTGCTTCTGCGGATAGCAAGTCGGAAACATTCTCTGTTCCGTATGGTAAGAAAATCACCGAGTCCGAAGGTTTTAACGCGATTATTGCACGTATTAAGGCAGAAACCGGCGAAGCACCGTCCGCATGGTTCGTTGTAACCGGCGAAGGCCGTGTGTTGTTTGATCTGGACACACCGTTGTACAGTTCTGTAACACTTTATCCGTTCTTTGCTTCTTCCAGTGAAGGCTATACCGTAACATACAAAGAAGAAGGTACGGATGAACCTGCCAAAGACGAGCAGAAATACCTCACGGGCAGCCGTGCGGGTATCCTTGCTCCGGTAAACGGCGAAAACTTCCGCGCTTGGGAAATGGAAGACGGCAAGCTCATCCACCCGGGCGATAAGATTACCGTCACAAAGAACACCACGTTGAGGGCAGTCTACACCAATAAGCCCCAAACCGTGGCGATTACGTATCATTATAATTTCGGGGACAGCACGCAGCCCTTTATAGACAGCGGTTACCCGAAGAATACGAACGCAACCGTGAAATCGCTTAGAGATGTCGGCTTCAACGCCCCCACAGGCTACGAATTCCGCGGCTGGGCAACCACGCTGTATGGTAATGTTGAATATCAGCCGAACACCAAAGTTTTTGTTGACGCTAACGGCGATAACAATCTCTATGCGGTTTGGCAGGTGAAGACGTACACGGTAAAATGGGTAGACTGGGACGGCAGCGAAGTTAGAACGGATACAGAAGTACCGTATGGCACAGAACTGAAAGCACCGGCAGACCCGACGAGAGAAGCAGATGCAGAGTATACGTATACGTTTGCAGGCTGGACACCGAAAATTGAGACGGTTACCGGCGATGCAACGTATAAGGCAACGTATACGAAAGAAGCGAATACCTACACTTTGACGTATGACCTCGACGGTGGCGAGTGGGAAAACGATACGACCTACACGTACACGAAGAAGTACAACGAAGAAGTTGAGGTAAAAGCAGACCCGACAAAGACAGGTTATACCTTCGCAGGTTGGACGAGCGCAGAAGTAGAAGTAGTAAACGGCAAGTTCACGATGCCTGCAAAGAACGTAACTCTGACGGCAAAGTGGAACGTCAACAAGTACACAATCAAGTGGGTAAACTGGGACGACAGTGAAGTCAGAACGGATACAGAAGTACCATATGGCACAGAACTGGAAGAACCGGAAGACCCGACGAGAGAAGCAGATGCGCAGTATACGTACACGTTCAAGGGTTGGACGCCGGAAGTGAAGACGGTTACCGGCGATGCAACGTATCGGGCAACGTATACGAAAGAAGCGAATTCCTATACTTTGACGTATGACCTCAACGGCGGCGAGTGGGAGAACGATACGACCTACACGTACCCGAAGAAGTACAACGAAGAAGTTGAGGTAAAAGCAGACCCGACGAAGGAAGGCTACACCTTCGCAGGTTGGACGAGCGCAGAAGTAGAAGTAGTAGACGGCAAGTTCACGATGCCTGCAAAGGATGTAACTTTGAAGGCAAAGTGGGAAGCAAACATCTACAAAGTAACGTACGACCTCGACGGCGGCGAGTGGACTGAAGCGACCAACGAGTTCCCGTACGAGTACAAAGCAACAGTAGAAGTTGTAAAGACGGTCCCGACCAGAGAGGGCTATAAGTTCTCGGGTTGGAGAAGCGAAGAGGTTACGATCGAGAACGATGCGTTCACGATGCCGGCTAAGGACGTTGTGCTGAAGGCTGTTTGGGAAGCAAATCCCACGCCGACCCCGATTCCGTCGGAAGAGCCTACCCCCACTCCGGCTCCGACAGAAGAGCCTACACCCACTCCGGCTCCGACAGAAGAACCTACACCTACTCCCGCTCCGACAGAAGAACCTACACCTACACCGGCTCCGATAGAAGAGCCTACACCTACTCCCGCTCCGACAGAAGAGCCTACACCTACACCGGCTCCGACAGAAGAGTCTACACCTACTCCGGCTCCAAATCCGAACCCGAACCCGAACCCGGCAACACCTACTCCGACGCCGGTAGCTCCGGTCGTTCCGGCTACGGTTGCAACACCCACCCCGAAACCGACTGCCACACCTTCCACAACGCCGAGCGATAACGGCGGAAAAGGCGATGGCAATAATGACGGCGAAATAGGCGAAACGATCAACGATAACGAAACACCGCTTGCAAACGGTGAAGACATCGCAGATAACGCAACGCCGCTCGCAGGTCTCGGCACGGGCGCTTGGGCACTCATCAACCTGATTCTCACCATCGTGACGACCCTCCTTTCCATCCTCCTTCTCATCGGCTATATCGGCAAGAAAAAGAAGGCGTTGGAAGACGAAGACGGCAACGTGGTTCTCGATGAGAACGGCAAAGAGGTTATGGAGTACGAAAAGAACAAGAAGGGCCTTTGGAGACTCATCAGCATCATCCCGGCTCTGATTGCCATCATCGTCTTCATCTTCACCGAAGACATGACCCTGCCGATGATCTTCGTCGACAAGTGGACAATTCTCCATGTTGTAATCGCGCTGGTACAGGTCGTTGTTATGGTCCTCTGCAAAAAGAAGAAGGACGAAAACGACGAAGACGAGAACGCAGCAAACGCGTGATGGAACAAAAGCATAAGGCGTAAGCCAAAGTAAGACGGGATGTCCCCCAAAAAGGGACATCCCGTTTCTTATGCGCGTTGTGTTTTCCACAGAGTTTTTCTGTATTGTGGAAGGATCAGCTGCACGTGCATAGACCGCACGGCAGGCTTTGCGCAAAAGAATACCGCACAAGGTGAGTTTGCCCTGTGCGGTATCTCTTTTTATAGCGGTTTAGTTTTCAAATTTCGCATCTGCAAGGTACAGATAACCGACGGCACGCAGCGAGGCGAACGCGCCCTCCACTTCAATGCGAACGGTGGAAGCGCCGGAAATGCTCAGGCTCAGCGTGTTTGCGGGGCTGTTCACCGTGAGCGAGGAAACTTCATACTGCAAATGGTCGTCCACATAAATGCGAACCGTGCCGATGAAATCGTCGGAGGTATCGCCCTCCACGACCCATGTTCCCGTCAGGCGCTTATATTGTCCGTTCGGGGCGTATTCGGTGTAGACGGTTTTTGCGATGACAGGGTACAGCGAGAAGTTAAGGCCGTTGCTGTACGCATTGCCGTTTACGTCATAGGCTGTCCAGTTCTGGCTGCAATCTTCGCCGCCGCTTGGAGAAAGATCTGTCAGCGAAACGGGGTAAAGCGCCCTGTATTCTTCGATTTTTGCCGCAATGTTACTGTCGCCGGAGAGGATGTCGTCGGCGTTTTGCAGCGTTTCCACCGCGTCATAATAACGGCTTTCACCGGCCTGTTTTGCGGCAGCATCGAGAATTTTTTGCTTATACTGGTTTTTGTAGGTGGCAATCTGCGCGTCGATGCGCTTGTCGCTGCGTGTGGCGTCCTGCAGCACGTTAACAGCGCCGGGCAGGTCGCCGTCATCCGCGAGCGTTTTGGCGGTGCCGAGCAGCGTTTCCACGTAGTTGTTGAGCTCTGCGTCCTTAATCTCTTCCAGCTTAGCCTGGATGTCTTTATCATCGCCGAGGATATCGGCGCTGTTCATCAAAATGGCTTCGGCACCGAGGAAATCTTTCTCGTCCGCGCGGCTCTGCGCATCGCTTAACACTTTTTCTTTGTACGCGGTGCGGATGTTTTGAATTTGCGTCTGCGCGTCGTCGTGGTTTACATCGGCGTGAATGACCTTCTGATATTCCGTAATGGCGCGGCCGTCTTCGCCCTGTGCCTGCAGGCTTTTGCCGTTTTTGTAGGCCTCTTTGGAGTCTTTCAGCGATTGAATGCCGTCGAGCTGATCGTCGAGACCGATGTTCGGAAACAGCTTTTGCAGGCGGTCGAGCAGCTCATAGGAGCTGTCGTAGTTCGCTTCGCTTTTATTGTATCGGTCGATGACCGTCTGGGCATATTCCTGCATTTGGTCGGAGACCGAAGCGAGTTCGTCCTTTGAAAGCGTGGGAAGTACCTGCGCCGCAGCGGAATAATCGTAAGCGTCAAGCGCGCGGGTGAGCTTTTGCATGGGTGCATTGTACCACCAGAAAATGCCGCCGATTGTAGCGCCGATGGCGATGAGAATGGGAAGCACGATGAAAAGCCATTTAAAAGAACGCTTTTTCTTCGGCTTTTCGTCGTATTCCTCGTAGGCGTAGCCGTCGTTATACGTATATTCTATGGGTTGCACGCGCGGCTCCGGCCCTGAAATTTCCTCCGGGGTGGGGGAAACGGTGAATGTGCCCTCGTGCTCCATGCCTTCGGGTTTGTCGCCGAGCGCATCGCCGGAGGAAATATCCTCCGTGAAGTTCATCGGGGAATGGTTGTAAATATCTTCGCTGTCCGGACTGTTTGAAGGGGTATCTTCAGCTTCGGGTGTCGGTTCCGCTTCGGAGAGGCTCTCTGTCGAATTTGAGGAGATGTCTTCCACGGCAGGTTCCGTGGGCGTTTCCGGTGCGGGGGCAGATTCCGGCTCCGGTTCGCTTACGGGTTGTGCAGTGGCTTCCGGCGGGCGCACAACGGGGTTGCCGCAGAGCGTGCATTTTTTCGCGCCCTCCGGCAAGGTGGCGCCGCAGTATATACAAAACATAAGTGACCTCCTAATGTTTGTGGTCCCGCAGGGAAAATCTGCGGTGTTTTCCATAGCATACAATATTCCGGGAAATCTGTCAAATGTTTAGAAAAAATGTGGGAGATAAAGCAAAGAGAGGGAACGAAGCGTTCCCTCTCTTATCCCCAAAAGTGCCGCTAATCGGCTATTTTAGTCTCCCAAATATGTTTCTGTTCCGGCGAAACGGTCTTCAGCGCGGCGAGCGAATACGGTATCCCCAGCGCGTCCCATTTCGTTTTGCCGATGTCATGGTATGCCATGATCTCGGCCTTTTCAATACAGGTATATTGATGCTTGAGCGCACAAATCGCCTCAAAGTGCGCGTCCGTGTCGTTCACGCCCGGAATGACCGGGCAGCGCAACCACACATGCGCATGCGCGTCCTCAAGGGCTGCCAGGGACTCGAGGATCGGCGCAAGCGGCGCGCCTGCCCATTTTTTGAGGGCATCGGGGTCGCTGTGCTTAAAATCGAACAGAAAGAGATCGGTGAGCGGTATCAGTTCTTTTAAATGTGCGGCAGAGATCAAACCGTTTGTCTCCAGCGCGGTGTGGTACCCTTTTTCGCGGCAGGCTGTAAGCAGCTTTTTCAGGAGTTCAAAGTGCAAAGAAGCCTCGCCGCCCGAAAAGGTGACGCCGCCTTTTGACGAGCGGTAATATTTTGCGTCCTTGTCGATCTGCTTCATCACGGCTTCCACCGTCATTTCGCGCCCGGAAAGCTCCAGGACATCGTTCGGACATACTTCGGCACATTTGCCGCACGCCGCGCATTTTGCACGGTCAAAAACATGTGTGCCGTCTGCTTTTATTTCATGCGCTCCGTTCGGACATACCGCAGTGCATGCCCCGCAGGACGTGCATTTTTCGTGGCGAAACAAGAGCTCGGCATCGGTTGAAAAGCTTTCCGGATTGTGGCACCACGCACAGTGCATGTTGCACCCTTTGAAAAATACGGTGGTGCGAATGCCCGGCCCGTCATACACGCAAAAACGTTGAATATCAAAAATAAGATCCCGCATATCGGCCTCCGCTTACGCGCCGTAGGTCGTACGCTCAATAATCTCGCGCTGCACAATAGGATTCAGTGTGACAAATCTCGCGGAGAAGCCGCCGATACGCACGAGGAGGTTCTGGTAGTTTTCCGGGTGCACCATGGCATTTTCAAGGTCATCCTTGCCGATGACGCACAGGTTCGTCTGCACGCCGTCGTTGTCGTAAAACGCCTTCAAGACGGCTTCTACTTTATCCATAGAGCCCTTGAAGAGCTCCTTTGTAAAGCGCACATTGTTGATAACGCCCACGTGCTTTGTATTGTCAAACTTCGACATGGAGTTGAGCAGCGCCGTAATGCCGCACTTATCCGCGCCGATGGAAGCGCCGTTAGCGTTTGCCATGGGGCTGCCGGCCTTTCTGCCGCAGGCAGACGCCGCACAGAAGTTGCCCCATTCTGCGCTCATGGAATTGTTGACGCTGACAATATTGTAGTGGTCAAGCCCCGCAGCTTTGCCCGCCGCCATGGTAAGGTCGGCAATATCGGTGAAAAGGCGCGTTGCGATGTCGTCAGCCGTGTCGTCGTCATTGCCGTATTTCGGTGCGGAAAGGCACATGCGGCAAATATCGTCGTGCCCCTCAAAATCGTGATCCAGCACATCGATGAGCTCCGGCAAAGTGAGCTTCTTCTCGTCGTAAACGAGCGTTTTAATGGCCGTCAGGCTGTCTGCACAGCTGATGATGCCGAACATTTCGCTGGAAGCATTCAGGTAACGCACGCCGCCTTCAAACGTCGCCTTGCCGCGCGCGATGCAGTCGTTCAAAAGCAGGCTGAGGTGCAGATACGGTGCGTTTTCGCCCGCAATTTTATAGTTGAGGTATTTGTGTACAGCAAAGCGGTCAATGGTCGGCTTAAGCTGTGCAAGCACGGCGTCATACAGCTTTTCGAAGGTATCAAACTGCGCCGGGTTGCCGGTTTTTTCGCCGCAGGGAACGTTCTGGTAGAAATCAAGGCCGTTGTGCAGCGCAATTTCCAGCGCTTTCAGCGTGTTGATGCCGTTGTTCGGTGTGCCTACGCTGTAACCGACCATGACGTATTCGCCGCAGCCGAACGGCACATATTGCTCGGCTTCCTCATGCGAAACGCCAAAGACCTTTTCCACAGCCGGTACATTCGTCTCATCGGAGTAAATAATCGGGAACGTGGTGCCCTCCGCATTCACTTCCATCGCCTTGCGGAAAACGGTCTCGTCCATGTCGCTGTAATAGCGCAGGGTGAGCTGCGGCACAGTCTCGCGGAAGCGGCGGGAAGCTTCCATGATGACGATGGCGAGGCGGTCGGCTTCCTTCTGGTGCTTTCTGCCCACGCCGCCGATGATTACGCGGCAGTCATGGATCTTGTTAATCTCTTTAAAGTGCTTATAGAGATACAGCACGGTCTGCACGGCTTCTTCTTCCGTGATACGCCCCGCGTCGATATCCGCGGCGTAGAGCGGCCCAAGATAATCGTCCATGCGGCTGTAATTCATAATGTCGCTGCTGACAGCGTAGATCCACATCAGCTGCACGCCCTCAAGGAACGTCTTCGGTGTGCTGTGCTGAATGTTTAAAAGTGCTTCGGCAAGCTTTGTAAAGCGCGTTTTGGCTTCTTCGGTCTCTGCTTTTTCGGCAAGCTCCAATGCCTGTTTGCGGTAACGCTCGCATGCGCCGCGCAGGCTTTCAATCCACAGCTTTAAAGCCGTGTAGAACGAAGACGCGCCGTTCACTTCCGCCGCGCGGTCGATCTCCTGATCGAGCCCGTCAAAGCCGAGACGGATGAGCTTTTCAAAATCGAGGTTTGTACCTGCCACGCGGCAGTCGCAGTTGCCCACGCCCGCACCGGGAAAAGCTTTCGGCGGCACATAGCCGTAGCGCTTCGAAAATTCCAATTCAACCTTGCGCGCGGTGTTTTCCTCGTGCCAATAGGCCTGCACAGCCTGCAAAGCGTAGTCCTCCGCAGCGGTAATCTCACCGTTTTGCTTACAAGCCATGTATGCGTTCAAAAATTCATGCTCGTTAAAGTAATACGTGTAAATGCCGCCGACCTGCGAGGAAAAGCCCACAAAGTCGTGCTCATAGCGGCCCGCGATGCCGTCGTTTTCATCCATTGGCACTAAGATATGACGGAGCTGAAAATCCATGCAGGCGGCTTCACGCAGGTAAATGTCGTTTGTGTTCTCTTTGTAAATGCGCGTGAATTCCAACGCATTGCGCAGTTTTTGAACATCGGTCTTGAACATACCGTTATCCTCCCAAAGTTAGAATTGAAATTTCTTGATTCCGTTTTTTTGACGCGTTATAATAGCAGAAGAAAGGGGGCGCCGAAATGAGCGATGTTGAACTTCTGCATTTTTCCGAAGAAAATCTGCACACCGGTGAGGGTGCGCGCGTTCTGCACCAGTGCGGTGTGCCGGCGACGTATAAAATTCACACGCATGATTTTTACGAGCTGTTTCTCGTCTCGCACGGCGGGGCCATCCACGCCGTGAATGGACGCTCGCAGCTGCTTTCCGAGGGCTCGTTCGTTTTGATGCGCCCGAGGGACGTGCACCGCTATGATTTTTTCAACAACGCGGATTTCGAGCTGCTTGATATCGGTATTCCGTGCACGGTGTTTGAGCGGCTGTGTGATTATTTGCAGCTTGACCGCGCCATATTTGATACGCCGGAGCTGCCGTTACATTGTGTGCTTTCCGGTCACACCTTAACGGATGTGCAGGAAAAGCTTTTGAACACGAACCGCTTTGCCGATAACGAAACGGCGTGCCGCTACATTTTAAGCCTGTTTCCGTATTTGGTGCAGCTGTTTCTTACGGCACCCGCACCGGAAGCGATTTTGCCTGCGTGGTTTTCGGAGCTGCTTGAAAAAATGGAGCGGCGCGAAAATTACACCACAGGTCTTCCGTGTCTTTTAGCGCTTGCAAATATGTCGCAGGAGCACCTTACGCGGTCGTTTCGCCGCTACATCGGCATGACGCCGACGGAGTACATCAACGGCAAGCGATTGTCTTTGGCGGCGCAGCTGCTTTTGCAGGGGGATATGCCCGTCATTGAAATCTGCGGTGCATGCGGCTTTAACAGCTTAAGCCGGTTTTACCGCTTATTTACGGAGCGCTACGGCTGTGCACCGAAGGCGTTCCGCACGCAGTTTGCGCATGCGCAGTCCGGGCAAGGTTCGCCTATATCTTTATCATAATCGTTTTGCCGTTTGATTTCCTCAAACGCATTGACTAAAACTTCCACTATATTGATATTCAAAAAATACCGCACAAAGTGCAAAACGCAGCTTTGTGCGGTATGGCAGAAAATGAAAAATGCAGCTCTCTCGAATAGAGAAGGCTGCATTTTTGTGCGTTAACCCACCGGCTGTTCCTCATCCGTAAACTGGCTGCGGTACAGCTCGGCGTAGAAGCCGTTTTTCGCAAGCAGGGATTCATGGTCGCCCTGCTCTACGATGTTGCCGTCGCGCATGACGAGGATAACATCAGATTCCTTGATGGTCGATAAGCGGTGTGCGACGACGAACGAGGTGCGTCCGCGCATCAGCTTGGCAAACGCGCGCTGAATGCGCAGTTCGGTACGTGTATCGATGGAAGACGTCGCTTCGTCCAGAATCAGCATAGGAGGCAGCGTCAGCATGATGCGCGAGATGCACAAAAGCTGTTTCTGTCCGGCGGAAAGGCTGCCGCCGTCTTCGCCAATCTGCGTATAGTAGCCGTTTGGCAGCTGCTCAATAAAACTATGTGCGTGCGCGGCCTTTGCGGCGGCGATAACGTCTTCTTCGGAAGCGTCCGGGCGGCCCATGCGGATGTTATCGAGCACAGTGCCGGTTTTCAGCCATGTTTCCTGCAGGACCATGCCGAAGTTCCGGCGCAGGCTCTTACGCGTGACGCGGCGGATGTCCGTTCCCTCGACCAGGACCGCGCCGCCGTCCACGTCGTAGAAGCGCATCAGCAGGTTGATCAGCGTGGTCTTGCCGCAGCCGG